>Ga0105164_10000726_pt1 | contig 22155 bp, 17 predicted proteins | sample VDWuncwatermetaG_FD_89674 | JGI IMG/M metagenome (GOLD analysis project Ga0105164, IMG submission 89674) | Wastewater microbial communities from Netherlands to study Microbial Dark Matter (Phase II) - VDW unchlorinated drinking water | ecosystem: Environmental > Aquatic > Freshwater > Drinking...
GCCTTGCGTGGTGGTGATGCGCCAGGCCCCGCGCCCGCGGCGCAGCGCCGTGACGCGCGCGCCGGTCGCGATGGTTCCGCCTAACTGGGTGAGCTCCTCAGCCAGCGCCTGCGCCACCGCCGCAAACTCGGTGACCGCGACGTCCGGCAGGTGCAGCGCCGCCAGACCGCGCACGTGCGGCTCGATCCGGTGCAATCCTTCCGGCCCGAGCCGCGCCAGGCCGGAGACGCCGTTGGCCCGGCCCCGCTCTTCCAGCGCGGCCAGGCGCGCCAGCTCTTGCGGCTCCACGGCCACGATCACCTTCCCGCAGCGCCGGTACGGAACGCGGTGCTGGTCGCAGAACGCGATCAGCCGCCGCCCGCCCTCGACGCATAGCTTCGCCTTCAAGGAGCCTGGACGGTAATAGATGCCGGAATGGATGACGCCGCTGTTGCGGCCGGTTTGATGCGTGGCCAGGCGCGCCTCTTTCTCCACCAGGATGAGGCGCAAGCCGGGCCGGCGCTGCAGGAGGGTTCTGGCGGTCGCCAGGCCGATAATGCCGCCCCCAATGACTGCGACGTCATAACTCATAAGAACTGCCCCAGGGCCGATTCGAACGGCCGACCCTCTCCTTAGGAGTGAGATGCTCTATCCGTCTGAGCTACTGGGGCGCGGCGTTACTGAAGGATGTCTGCAGAATGTGGCGACACATTGGAGCCGCCAGATCTGCGACGACGTCGAGGCGCGACGACGCCGGCGTACTCCCTGGAGTACGTCAAGGAGGAGCAACGACGAAGGCGGCCAGAGATGGCGGCTCCCTGCGGTCATGGACTGAGGGGCGGGGCGGCGTGGGCGCGGGCTATCGTTGCTCGTCGCTCGCGTACCACAGCGGGTACGCCGCGCTCCTCGCGCCTCAGCCCGCCTCCCACGGCGCACCCGCCAATGTGTCGCCACATTCTGCAGACATCCTTAAGACCGACCGTTAGACGAGCGGGACCGCTTGGCGGCTGGAGGTTTGGGAGGCACGGCGGCAACAGGGGCTTGGGGTTCGTTCGTGGTCTCCAACGCGATGAAGCCGCGGAGCTTCTTCATGGCGGCGACTTCGATCTGGCGCACGCGCTCGCGGGTGATGTTGAAGAATTTCGCGGTCTCGCCGAGGGTCCGGCTGATGCCGTCGTCCAGCCCGTAGCGGAGGGTCAGCACGCGCCGTTCGCGCTCGCTCATCCGCTTCAGGAGCGCCGCGATCCGCTCCCGCTGGAGGAACCGCGTGATCTCATCCTGCGGAGAGGCCGCGTTCTCGTCCTGGATGAGGTCGATCATCTCGGTCTCCCCTTCCTCGCCGACCGGCGTTTCCAGGGAGGCCGCCTGGGACGACGTCACCAGCTCTTGCAGCCGCTCGATCCGCGCGATGGGTAGCCGCATCTTCTTGCCCAGCTCTCTCACGGTCGGCTTGCGGCCGACCTTCTGCGTCACCTCTTCGGTCACCCGCTTGAATTTCGAGAGCAGCTCCGTCATGTACACCGGGATCCGGACGGTCTTGCCCTGGTTGGCGATCGCGCGGGTGATGTACTGCCGGATCCACCAGGCCGCGTAGGTCGAGAAGCGGAACCCTTTTCCCGGGTTGTACTTCATGACCGCCTTCATCAACCCGAGATTGCCTTCCTCGACCAGGTCCAGCAGCGGGACGCCGAGGTGGGAGTAGCGTTTGGCGATGTTGATCACCAGGCGCAGGTTGGCCAGGATCATTTGGCGCTTGGCCCGGCCGTCGCCCTTCTTGATGCGGTTGGCCAGCTCGATCTCCTGCCTGGCAGTCAGCAGGGCGATCGACTTGATGTCTTTCAGATACGCGCGGATCGGCTCCATGGCGCTCGTCTCACTTCTTCGCTTTCTCCCGGAGGGCGGCTTGAGCCGCGGCCAACCGGGCCACCGGCACCCGGTACGGCGAGCACGACACGTAATCCAGCCCGGCCTGATGGCAGAACTCGATGGACGACGCTTCCCCGCCGTGCTCCCCGCAGATGCCGACCTTGAGGTTCTTGCGCACGCTGCGGCCCTTCTGCACGGCCAGCTTGATCAACGCGCCCACCCCCTCGCGATCCAGCCGCACGAACGGGTCCACCTCCAAGATTTTACTCTCCAGGTAATGCGGGAGGAACTTGCCGATGTCATCCCGCGAGAACCCGAAGGTCATTTGCGTCAGGTCGTTGGTGCCGAAGCTGAAGAACTCGGCTTCCTTGGCGATCTCATCGGCCACCAGCGCGGCGCGCGGCACCTCGATCATCGTGCCGACCTTGTAGGCCACGGTGACCTTGTAGCGCTGCATCGTCTCCTTCGCCACGCGGTCGATGATCTGCTTGGTGATGCTGAACTCCTTCGGAATCCCGACCAGCGGGACCATGACCTCCGGCAGCACCTTCACGCCACGCTTCGTGAGCTCGCAGGCCGCCTCGAAGATGGCCTGCGCCTGCATCTCGTTGATTTCCGGGTACGTGATCCCCAGCCGGCAGCCGCGGTGGCCCAGCATCGGGTTGAACTCGTGCAGCCGGTGCACGGTGTCCGTCAGCTCCTGTTCGGAGATGTTGAGCTGTGCGGACACGCGCTTGATGTCCTCCGGGGTCTGGGGCACGAACTCGTGCAGCGGCGGGTCGAGCAGCCGGATCGTCACCGGCAAGCCTTCCAGCGCCTCGAAGATGTCCAGGAAGTCTTGCTTCTGGAACGGCAGCAGCTTGGCCAGCGCTTTCTTGCGCGCAGCGACGTCTTTGGCGACGATCATCTCGCGCACCGCCGGCAGCCGCTGCTCGCCGAAGAACATGTGCTCGGTGCGGCACAGCCCGATGCCCTCCGCGCCGAACTCGCGCGCGACCTTGGCGTCCTGCGGCGTGTCGCCGTTGGTCCGGATCCCCAGCCGGCGCACCTCGTCGGCCCACTGGAGGATCTTCTTGAAGTCGCCGGTCAGCTCCGGCTCCACCAGCGGCACCTGGCCGAGGATCACCTCGCCGGTCGTCCCGTTGAGGCTGATGAACTCCCCTTCCTTGATGGTGCGGCCGCCGACCTGGAACAGGTTCTCGTCCTCGCGGACGATGATGTCGCTGCAGCCGACCACGCAGCACTTGCCCATGCCGCGCGCCACGACCGCCGCGTGCGAGGTCATGCCGCCGCGCGCCGTCAGGATGCCCTGCGCGGCCGCCATGCCGGCGATGTCCTCCGGCGACGTCTCCTGGCGGACCAAGATCACCTTCTCGTTCTTTTCCTCGGACAGCTCCACGGCCCGGTGCGCGGTGAAGACCGCGCGCCCCACCGCCGCGCCCGGCGACGCCGGCAGACCCTTGGCGATCGCTTGGACTTTGGCTTTCGGGTCGATCGTCGGGTGCAGGAGCTGGTCGATCTGGGCCGGGCTGATGCGCAGCAGCGCGGTCTCTTTCGAGATCAGCCCCTCTTTCACGAAATCCGTCGCGATCTTCACCGCCGCCTGCGCCGTCCGTTTGCCGGTCCGGCACTGCAGCATGAAGAGGGCGCCCTCCTCCGCGGTGAACTCCAGGTCCTGCATTTCCTTGAAATACTTCTCCAGCCGCTGGCTCACCCCCGCGAGCTGGGCGTACAGTTTCGGGAACTGGTCTTTCAGCTTCTCAATCGGCACGGGCGTGCGGATGCCGGCGACCACGTCCTCGCCCTGCGCGTTGACCAGGTACTCGCCGTAGAATTTGTTCTCCCCGGTGGACGGGTTGCGGCTGAAGGCCACGCCGGTGAACGACTTCGAGCCCATGTTGCCGAACACCATGGACTGGACGTTGACCGCCGTGCCGAGGTTGTCCGGGATGCCGTTGAGCTTGCGGTAGGTGATGGCCCGGTCGTTCTTCCAGGACGCGAACACCGCGTCGATCGCGCCCCGCAGCTGCTCGCGCGCGTCGTTCGGGAAATCCCGGCCGGCGTGCTTGCGCACGATCGCCTTGAACTCGCCGACCAGCTCGCGCAGCGCCGCGGCCGGCAGGTCCGCGTCGATCGTGGCGTTGTGCGCGGCTTTCTTGGCCGCCAGCGCGTGCTCGAAGGCCTTATGCTCGACGCCGAGGACGACGTTGCCGTACATTTGGACGAACCGGCGGTACGCGTCGTACACGAAGCGGGGATTCTCGGTCTTGGCCGCCAACCCTCCGGCGACGCGGTCGTTCAAGCCCAGGTTGAGGATCGTGTCCATCATGCCGGGCATGGACACCGCCGCGCCGGATCGCACGGACACCAAGAGCGGGTTCTTCGGGTCGCCGAAGCCTTTGCCGGTCACCTGCTCCAGCCACTCGATGCGCCTCTCGAGCTCCTTGTCCAGACCGGCCGGCCACCGCTCGCCGAGATCATAGTATTTGAGGCAGGCGTCCGTGGTGATGGTGAAGCCGGGCGGCACCGGGATGCCGAGATTGGTCATCTCGGCCAGGTTCGCGCCCTTGCCGCCGAGCAGCTTCTTCATGTCGGCTCGGCCGTCGGCCTTGCCGCCGGCGAACCCGTAGAGGCACTTCGGCTTCAGCTTGCCGCCCGTGGACGCGCTTCGATTCGTTGACGCCTTCACCATCACACCGCCTCGCTTCATACGACTCTCACCTCACCCATTCATTGCCACACATCGACCGGTGACACACCACCATTGTTGCCCTGCGAACCTTACCTGGTGACTGCGGATTGGGGCGATGCGGGGGAACGAGATTGGAGAATCGCCAATTTGGAGAGATCCGCAATGCGCTCAGTATACAACAGGTTGATCGCTTTCATCAATGCCAGACGGTTCTGCCGGACCGCCGGATCGTCGGCGTTCACGATGACCTTCCCGAAGAACTCCTGCAGCGAGTCGAAGAACGCGTCCCCGTACACGGAGGTCGCCTCGACGTACGATTTGCCGTCGATCAGCTTCGAGATCCTCTCTTTACTGAAGCCGTACTGCCGCCACAGCTCGTGCTCCAGCGGCTCCTGGAACCTGGCCGGATCGACCTCGGCCTGCGTCACCTTGGCGTTCTTGAGGATGTTCGTGGTCCGCTCGACGACCTTGGCCGCTTTCAGGAGCGTCTGCCCGCCGTCGAGCCGCTGCAGGCTGTGCATGCGGTGCATCGCGTCCACCAGGTCGTCCGGGCGCGCGCCGAGCACCGCGTCGATCAGGTCGCGCGATGGCGCCGGCTTCGGCCACGCGAAGGTGTAGAGCCGCTCGAACAGGTAGTGCGCAATGCGCGCCTTGGTCTTGTCCGGCAGCTGGACGCCGGCCGAGGCCGCGCACGCGGCCAGCAGCGCTGCCAGCGGCATCGGGCGCTGCGCCTTCCAAGCCACCTCGACGATGCCCTGCGCCGCACGGCGCAGCCCGAACGGATCTTCATCGCCGGTCGGCTCGATGCCGATGTTGAAGTACAGCACCAACGTGTCGAGCTTCTCCAGGATCGCCAGCGCAGAGCCGATCAGCGAGGCGGGCAGCTTGCCGCCGATGGGCAGGTACTGCTCCTCGATGGCCAGCGCCACCGCATCCACTTCGTCCGCGCACCTGGCATAGTGCTTGCCCATGACGCCCTGGAGGGTCGGAAATTCGCGGACCATGCGGCTGACCAGATCGGCTTTCGCCAGGAGGCAAGCCCGCTCAAGCTGCTTGGACTCCTCCGCGCTCAACCCCCAGGCCTGGGCCAGCGCGCGGCTGGTCTGGACCAGCCGGTTGGCCTTGTCCTGCATCGTCCCCAGCCGCTCATGGAACGTTACGCCGGCCAGCTCGTTGGCCATTTCCTTGATGGAGCGCTTGCAATCATCCACCCAGAACAACAAGCTGTCGGCCAGGCGCGCGTTGAGGATATGCTCGAACGTCTGCCGGATCCGCTCGATCGTGCGCGGCTTGCCGTCCAGAATCGCCACGAATTTCGGCAGCAGGGCCTGGCCGGCTTGCACTGCGAACACCCGCTGGTGTTTCGCCATGCTGGCCAGCAGCACTTCGCGCGGCAAATCCAGATACTTCCGGTCGAACGCGCCGGTCATCACCACCGGCTGCTCGACCAGGTTCGCCACTTCATCCAATAAGCCGTAGCTGAACGCTTCCGGCGCGATCGTGCCGCGGACTTGCTTGGCCGCCGCGCGGATAAGCTGCTCGATGCGCGCCTTGCGTTGGCGCTGGTCCAGTATGATGCCGGCTTTCTTGAGCCCGGCGAGATACGACGTCACGCTTGAGACATGCACCGCTTTCGGGCGCTTTGGACCCCCGACCCATGTAGTCTTGCCGCTCTTAAGACTCCCGAGCGAAACCGCCAACGGCTTGTTGCCGTAGAGGCAGACCAACCAGCGCAGCGGCCGGGCGAACCGGAAGCCGCTCGCATCCCACCGCATCGTCTTGGGGAACTTCAACCGGCTGACGAGCTGGATCAGGAGCGGCGGCAGGACCGAGGCGGTGGGAACCATCCGGGCCGGCTTCAACAGATACACGTAGTCGCCTTTGTCCGTCGGCACCAGCTTGGTCTGCGACAATTTCCCGCCCCGCCCCTTGAGGAACCCAAGGAGCGCGCCGGTCGGCTTGCCGGACGCGTCGTAGCAAGCCTGCTTGGACGGGCCGCGGATTTCCTCAGGCGGGTTGTCCTGCACCAGGCTCAGGGCCCGGATGATGAGCGTCAGCCGGCGCGGCGTTCCGAACGACTCGGCGGACTTGAAGGCACTGTGCGCATCGTTCAGCAGCCTCACAACATCATCCCGCAGTTGCGCGATTGCGGCATCAAGATACGCGGCCGGGATCTCTTCGGTCCCGATCTCCAGCAGCAGATCAGCGACCTGAGGATGTTGGATGTTAGATTTTGGATTTTGGATTGTCATCTTCCCGCTTCTCAAGGTACAGCTCGGCGCAGCGCTTGGCCAGCGTCCGGATCCGCAGGACGAACCGCGGCCGGTCCGACTGGCTGATCGCGCCGCGCGCGTCGAGCATGTTGAAGGAGTGGCTGCATTTTAGGAGCTGCTCGTACGCCGGCAGCGGCAGGCCGGCCTGGATCAACGAGTGGGACTCGCGCTCATGCTTGTCGAACAGCTCCTGGTAGAGCGGGATGTTGGCATGCTCGAAGTTATAGGCCGACCCCTGCCGTTCCTGCGGCACGTGGATCTCGCCATAGCGCGTGCGCTCGTTCCACGGCAGCTTGTAGATGTCGCGGATGCCTGAAGCGAACATCGCGATCCGTTCCAGCCCGTAGGTGATCTCGCAGGAGATGAGCGGCAGGTCGATCCCGCCGACTTGCTGGAAATAGGTGAACTGCGTGGCCTCCAGGCTGTCCAGCCACACCTCCCAGCCCAGCCCCCACGCGCCCAGCGTCGGAGATTCCCAGTCATCCTGCACGAAGCGCACGTCGTGCTCCTCGAGGACGATGCCGCAAGCGCGCAGGCTGTCCAGGTAAAGCCGCTGGGCGTTGTCCGGCGACGGCTTGATCAGGACCTGGTACTGGTAGTACTTCTGCATGCGGAGCGGGTTGTCGGCGTAGCGGCCGTCGGTGGGCCGGCGGGACGGCTGCACGTACGCCACGCTCCAGGGCTTCTCGCCCAAAGCACCGAAGAACGTCCCCGGATGGAATGTCCCGGCGCCCATCTCCATGTCGTAGGGCTGGAGGATCATGCACCCCCGCTTCTCCCAGAAGGTGTCCAGGGTGCGGATCAGGCGTTGCAGGGTGATCATGCGACGGCTCTCATCGTTTTGAGCGGACGGTCCAGGCGCCACTGGAGAAACTCGCTCAGGTGGCGCTGGATCACGGCGGTGTGGTCCAGGATCACGCGGTGCGGCTCATCGGCCTCGGCGGATTGGATGAACGCGTCAAGCAATTCCGGGGCCAACGGCTCGGCCTGCGGGTCTTGGTGCAGGCACCGCTCGCACACGAGGCCGCCTTGCCGCGCGCTCCAGAAGGCGCGCTTCCCCGCCGCCCCGCCGTTGGCGGGACCTGCGGCCGACTGGTTGCACGTCGTGCATTCATCCAGCCGGGGCTGAAACCCCGCCAGCCGCAGCAGCCGCAGGATGAAATGGATCCGCAGGCTGGCCAGCCGCCGGTCCCCGGAGGCCAGCCGCGCCAGGGTGTCGCGCAACAGGTAAAAAATGCGCGGATTGGGCTCATCCTCTCCGACGACGATATCGGTCAGCTCCGCGCAGGTCGCCGCCAGCCGGATCGCGTCCAGGTCCTGCGCCAGCGGCTCGTAGGCTTCCAGCAGGTCGCACTGCGTGATCAGATGCAGGCTGCTCGCGCGCGTGTCGTAGAAGACAATGCGGCTCAGCGTCAACGGCTCCATGGCGCTGTGGTACCGCGGGGCGCGGCCGCGCTGCTCGCGCAAGCCCTTGATCAGCCCCTTGATCTTGCCGAACCGGTCGGTCATGCAGCTCACTAAAGCACTGGTCTCGCGAAACGGATACTGGCGCAGCACGATCGCGTCAGTGGTATGGATGCTCATGAGGGGTCAGACCCTTTTCCCGCACGGGAAGTGCCACCTTTGCTAGCAAGCAGACCATCTTCGAGTTTACGCATCCGGCGCTGCTCGGCCGGCGTCGCGTCGTCATGGCCCAGCCAATGCAGCAAGCCGTGGATCACGTACCGCGCCAGCTCCTCCCGGTACGGCAGCGCATGCTTCGCGGCGTACGCCCGTGCGAATGCCGGCGCGACCAGGATCTCGCCCATCATCCCGCCTGCCGGCGAAGCAGGCTTGCCCATCATATAGTTGAAGCTGAGCACATCCGTCAGCCCGCGGTGGCCGGTGAAGCGCCGGTTGAGCCGCCGCATCGTGGCGCTGTCTACGAACGACACCGCCATCGTGCCGTGCCCCCGGATCTTCATCCGCCTCGCCGCGCGGTTCGCCACGCGCGCCAGCCAGACGGCCGGCACCGGGTCCCGGCGCTGGCAATTCACAAACCGGATCTTCACGTCCTCGCAGCGCCGATGTTTTTCACACGCTGATCCGCCTGCTCGTAGGCTTTGATGATCTGCTGGACCAGCTCGTGCCGCACGATGTCTTCCCCGCTGAAGCTCACGAACTTCAGCCCCGGCACATCCTGCAGGATGCTCTGCACCTGGATCAGCCCGGAGGGCCGGTCCGCCGGTAGGTCCACCTGCGTGACGTCGCCAGTGATCACCGCCTTCGAGTCGAAGCCCAGGCGGGTCAGGAACATCTTCATCTGCTCGGCTGTGGAGTTCTGCGCCTCGTCGAGGATGATGAACGAATCATTGAGCGTCCGGCCGCGCATGTACGCCAGCGGCGCGACTTCGATGATCCCGCGGTTGATGTACCGCTGGACCATGTCCACTTCCATCATGTCGTAGAGGGCATCGTACAGCGGCCGCAGGTACGGGTCGATCTTCTCGTACAGGTCGCCGGGCAGGAAACCCAGCCGTTCCCCCGCCTCGACCGCAGGCCGGACCAGGATGATGCGCGACACCTCGCCCTTGGTGAGATTCTCCACGGCTAGTGCCATCGCCAAATAGGTTTTGCCCGTACCCGCAGGACCTATCCCGAACACGATGTCGTACTTGCGCAGCGCGTCCACATAGGCCTTCTGCCCCGGCGTGCGCGGGATGATGAAGCGCCGGCGCGACGGCACCTCGATGCGTTCCTGGTAGATCTGCCGCAATTGCACCAGGTGCGGGTCGGCCAGGGCCTTGAGGGCGTAATCGACGTCCTCCCGGCGGATCGGCGCCCCGGCGCGCGCGACGACGAGCAGGTCGTCAAACAGCCGGAACGCGGAGGACACCGCCTTCTCCTCGCCGGAAATCTTCAGCTCTTCCCCGCGCGAGACGATGGAGACGCTGAGCACCTGCTCGATGCGCCGCAGGTGCTGGTCATGCTTGCCGAACAGCGCCTGCGTTTCCTGGTCGTTCCGTAACGTCAACGATTTCTCGGCCATTTCAGCTCAGTAGCCGTTCGTGATCAGTTCGCGTCACCGCTCCGGCTTGCCCAGCGTGCAAGCCATCGCTCGCCTCCGGGCCTCGCTCGCCCCGCCGTCGGCGGGGCACCATGCCCGCTCGGCCCTCCAGACGTGCCGCTCGCTGATTACTCACGTCTACCATCCAGGTATCACTTCGTATACGTTGTCGTTCCTTCGCCCGAAGAGTCGTGGTTGACGGAGCGGCTGCCCACGTCCGGAATCCGGAGCGTCATGCCGGCCCGCAATTGGTTCGGGTTCTTCAGCACGTCGCGGTTGGCCTCGTACAGCCGCCGCCACTTCGTGCCGTGGCCCAGCACCTTGGGGTCCGCGGCGATCGACCACAGGCTGTCGCCCTTCTTCACGACATAGGAGCCGACCCAATCCACCTCAGGCGGCGCGATCTCGCCCAGGCCGACCGGCGCCGGGCCGGGCGCGGCCCTCAACAGCAGCCCCGGCACCTCCACTTCCGTCTCGGCGAACCTGCGGGTCGTCTTGGTCCGCTCCGCCACAGGCGGCGGCGTCCCCACCAGGTAGCCCCGGTTGCCGCTCTCCGAAATCTCCAGATCGACGCGCGGTTCTTCCACGACCCGTGTCGCGGTCCGGCATCCGCCGAGGACCGCGCCGACCACGACCGCCAGCACGACCCGATCCCACTGATTACGCATGTGAGCCTCCTGCGTGATTGATCTTCAATGACAGTTCCTTCAATTGCTGCTCGCTGACCGGCGAAGGGGCTCCGGTCAGTGGGCAGACCGCTTTTTGCGTCTTCGGGAATGCGATTACCTCGCGGATCGACGGCGCCTTCGTCAGCATCGCCACCAGCCGGTCGATCCCCAGCGCGAAGCCTCCATGCGGCGGCGCGCCGTAGCTGAACGCTTGGATCAGGAACCCGAACCGCTCCTGGATCGTCCGCTCATCCAGCCCCAGGACGCTGAAGACGCGCCGCTGAAGGTCGGCGTTGTGGATCCGGATGCTGCCCGAGCCCAGTTCCGTCCCGTTCAAGACCAAATCGTAGGCGCGCGACCGCACCTTCCCCTGGTCGCTCTCCAGGATGTTCACATCGTCAGGATGCGGCGCGGTGAACGGGTGGTGCTCCGCGTCCCAGCGCCGCGCGTCCTTGTTCCATTGGAACAGCGGGAACTCCGTGATCCAGCAAAACGCCCAGGGCGACGTGCCGGTGCGCAGGTCCGGCTTGTCGGACCGGTATTGCTCCTTCGCCTCCCGGTGCGTCATCCGCGGGAACGGCACCGGCAGCGCGAGCTGCATGATGTCTTTGAAGACGCCGCTGACGACTCCCTCGATGACGGCGTACACGTCCTCTTCGTCCACGAACGACATCTCCAGGTCCAGCTGGGTGAACTCCGGCTGGCGGTCCGCGCGCAGGTCCTCGTCGCGGAAGCAGCGCGCGATCTGGAAGTACCGCTCCAACCCCGACACCATCAAGAGCTGCTTGAACAGCTGCGGGGACTGCGGCAGCGCGAAAAACTGCCCCGGGTTCACGCGCGACGGCACCAGGTAGTCCCGCGCCCCTTCCGGCGTGGACTTCGTCAGGATGGGCGTCTCCACTTCCACGAAGCCTTGGTCGTTCAACGCCTGGCGGATCTGATGCACGATCCGGTGGCGCAGGATCAGCTTCTCCTGGCTGGCCGGGCGGCGCAGGTCGATGTAGCGCCACTGCATCCGCACGTCCTCGGACACCTCGATCTGGTCGTCGATCTCGAACGGCGGCGGCGTGGCCGGGTTTAATACCTCGACGGCCGTGGCCGCCACTTCCACCATCCCGGACGGGAGCTTGGGGTTCTCGTTGCCCTTCGGCCGGGGGCGGACCGTGCCCGTGACCGCCAGCACGTATTCCGGGCCGAACGTCTTGGCGGTCTGGTGCAGCGCGGCGTCGGCCTTGGCGTTGAAGACCACCTGGGCCAGGCCGCTGCGGTCCCGCAGGTCGAAGAAGCTCAAGCCCCCATGGTCCCGCCGCCGGTGCAGCCAGCCGCACAGCGTCACGGTCTGGCCGACCATCGCGGCCGTCAATTGCCCGCAACCGTGCGTGCGCTTCATGCAGGCGCGCCGGCTTCCTGAGTCATCTGCTTCAAAAAATCCTCGATCGACACCATCTCTTGCGTCCCCTGCTCGAGGTCCTTCACCGTGACGGATTTCTCGCTCGCTTCTTTCTCCCCGAGAATCCCGATCCATCGCGCCTGCATCCGGTCGGCCTCGCGAAATTGCGCCTTCAGGCTGCGGCCCTCGAAATCGATCAGCGCCGTCACGCCGCTCTTGCGCAACACCTGCGCCATGAGGAACGCCAGGCCGGTGAAGTCCGGCTTCAAGACCGCCAGATAGACGCCGCGGCGGTGCTGATCCGGCGCGCCTGGCGATTGCACATCCTTGGCGGCCATGAGCACCCGCTCGATGCCGGCCGCGAAACCCACGGCCCCGGTCGGCGGCCCGCCGAACTCCTCCACCAGGTGATCGTACCGGCCGCCGGCGGCCACCGCGTCCTGCGCGCCCAGCCCTTTCGCGCGCACTTCGAACACGGTCCGCGTGTAGTAGTCCAGCCCGCGCGCGAAGACCTGCGTATCGTCAAACGGCGCGTTCGCCTCGCGCAACCCTTTGCGCACCTCGTCAAAGTGCGCCGCGCACGCGTCGCAGAGCTGAAACGGCGTCGGCGGAAAGCCGGCCCGCGGCTTTAGCGGCCGGACATGCTCGCGCACAATCGCCTGGCAGGACGGGTTCTTGCAATCGAGGACGCGGAACACGTTGCGGTCGAACCGCGCCTGGCATTCCTTGCAGAGCGTGTCTTTGTAGGGCTCCAGCTGCTTGCGCAGCGTCGCCGAGGTCGCGTGCTGGTCGTCCCGGCAGCCCATCGTGGACAGCCACACCGACAGGTCGCTCACGCCGCAGGCGCGCAGGATCTCCACGCACAGCACGATCGTCTCGACGTCCACCCACGGGCTCGCCGAGCCGATCGCCTCCACGCCGTACTGGTGGAACTGCCGGAAGCGCCCGGCCTGCGGCCGCTCCGCGCGGAACATCGGTCCGAGGTAGAACAGCTTCACGAAGCCGTGGGTCTTATGCAGGTGGTGTTCGAGGTACGCGCGGACGATCGAGGCGGTGCCTTCGGGACGCAGCACGATATCCTGCCCGCCCCGGTCCTCGAACCGGAACATCTCCTTCTGGACGATGTCGGTGGTTTCCCCGACGGAGCGCAGGAACACAGCCGCGTCTTCGATGAGGGGCGTGCGGACTTCTTCGTAGCCGTATGCGCGGGCCAGCCGGCGGGCGGTCTGCTCCACCGTCGTCCAGCGCTTCACGTCTTCAGGGAGCAAATCCGTGGTGCCGCGGAGTGACTGTAGGGCCATGAAATTGCGTTATTCTACCATAAATCCGGGCACAAAGAGACCCAAGACATGACGCATGTCTTGGGTCCTGTATAAGCGTCAGACACTTATTTGATGTGGAGCCGCATCAAGCGTCCGGGCTTGAAGACGACGACCCGCTTCGGGGGGACGGGTACTTCCTCGCCGGTCTTGGGATTGCGCCCGCGCCGGGGAGCCCGCTGCTTCACCTTAAACACCCCGAAGTTCCGGAGCTCAATGGTGTTGGACGCTTTGAGGCTCTCGATGAGGTAGTCGAGGGTGCGCTGGATCACCCGTTTCACGTCGACCTGGGTGATGCCGGTCTCCTTCGCTACCGCTATAGCTAAGTCCCTCTTGGTCAAGGCCATACACCTATAATAACGTATGGCATGGAATGTGTCAACTTTCTGCAGAGGCAAGCAGCTTGGAACGGGGATCAAGCGGGCCGAAACGCGGCGTCACGACGGTGCGCAACGGAGGCTGGCGTCTTATGACGACGCGGTCCTGGCCGAACAAACGCTCAAGTTCTTCCAGCAGATCAGGATGCGGCTCGATCTTGAATCCCTCGGCGAGCTTCAACCGCATGGGCGTCTCGCGCGGCATCTCCAGCGTCAGGTAAATCGGCAGCGCCCCTGGGAACTTGGCCAACAGGCCCTTCAACTGCTCTAACATCTCTTTCTCCAAGCCGATCGGATGCAGGATCAACTCGATGGCTTTCGCCAGGCGGCCGGTCGCCTGCTCCAGCGGAATGATCTGCTGGGCGATGAGGCGCGGCGCGTCGTTGCGGACCGCGACCCGCCCCTCGATGAAGACGATCGAGGAAACCTTGAGCTGCGGCGCCAATTGCGCGAAGTTGTTCGGGAACACCAGCGCCTCGATCTCGCCTTCGAGATCCTCCAGCATGCACACGGCCATCTGCTCGTTCTTTTTCTTCGTCGTCGTCAGCTTGATTTTGGTGAGCATCCCGCCGATGGTCGCAATCGCGCCCTCTTCCATCTGCAAGAGCTGTTGCGACGTCGCGGTGGCCCACGCCTTCAGCATCTTCTCATGCCGCGCCAGCGGATGTCCGCAGACATAAAAGCCGCGCAGCGCTTTTTCAAACGCTAATTTTTGGCTCTCCGGCCACTCGCGCATCGGCATCATGGCTGGCTTCTCGCCGCCGCTCTCCACCGATGCCGCCTTAGCCTCCGCCGCGGAGGCGTCCATCGCCTGGAAGAAGGTCATCTGCCCGCGCTGTTTATCGCGCTGGTCCGAGGCCGCCTCTGCCAATCCTTGGTCCAACTGCGCCAAGAGGGCCGCCCGAGAACCGCCCAAGCTGTCACAGGCGCCGGCTTTCACCAAACTCTCCAGCACCTTGCGGTTGACCAGCCGTAGGTCCAGGTCCTCGCACAACATCTTCATGCTCGTGAACCGGCCGCACGCCTGGCGCGCCTGCACGATCGACTCGATGGCCGCCATCCCGACGTTCTTGACGATCCCCAGCCCGCAGCGCAAAGTCCGGTCGTCCACCACGGTGAACAGCGACTGGCTCTCGTTGACGTCCGGCGGCTGGATGGTGATGCCGGTGCGCTTGGCCTCGTCGAGGTACATGACCAGCTTATCGGTGTTGCCCATTTCACTGGTGAGCAGCGCGGCCATGAACTCCACCGGATAATGCGCCTTCAGGTACGCGGTCCGGTACGAAATCAATGCATACGCAGCGCTGTGTGATTTATTAAATCCATAACCCGCGAAGTGCTCCATCAGGTCGAAGATGCGGTTGGCGATCCGCTCGGTGATTTTGTTCTTCACGCAGCCTGTCACGAACGCCTCGCGCTGCTTCTCCATCACCTCCGCGATTTTCTTACCCATCGCGCGGCGCAGCAGGTCGGCCTGGGCGAGCGTGAAGCCGCCCAGGTCGCTGGCGATCCGCATGACTTGCTCCTGGAACACGATAATGCCGTAGGTGGATTTCAGCACCGGCTCGAGCTTCGGGTGCTCGTACTTGATGGCCACCTGCCCGTGCTTGCGCTTCATAAAATCATCTAACATCCCGGAGCCGATCGGGCCCGGACGGTAGAGCGCCAGCACGGAGATCAGGTCTTCGAACTGCGTAGGCTTGAGCTTGCGCAGCAGATCGCGCATCCCGCCGCTTTCCAGTTGGAAGATGCCCATCGTCTCGGTGCGCGCCAGCAGCTCGTAGGTCGGCGCGTCGTCCAGGGTCAGCCCGTCCAAATCCACGCGCACGCCGCGCCGCCGCTCGATCAGCTTCACCGCCTCGTCGATCACGGTCAGCGTGCGCAGCCCCAAGAGGTCGATCTTCAACAGCCCCAGGTGCTCCAGGGCCGTCATGTCGAAGCCGGAGGTGATCTGGCCGTCGGAGCCCCTGAACAGCGGCATGTACTCCACCAGCGGTTTGTCGGCGATCGTGATGCCGGCCGCATGGGTAGAGGCATGGCGCGTCAGCCCTTCGAGGACGATCGCGGTCTCGATCAGCGTGCGGACCTGCTCGTTTTCCCGGTAGAGCTGTGCGAGCTCCGGCACCTGTTCCAGCGCCCGCTTGAGCGTGATGTCGAGCTCGTTCGGGATCAGCTTGGCCAGCCGGTCCACCTCGCCGTAGGCCATGTTCATCACGCGGCCGACGTCGCGCACCACGGCCTTGGCCTGCATCGTCCCGAAGGTGATGATCTGCGCCACGTTGGTCGCGCCGTATTTCTTGACGACGTAGTCGATGACCTCGGAGCGTCGCTCGTAGCAGAAGTCGATGTCGATATCCGGCAGGCTGACGCGCTGCGGGTTTAGGAACCGCTCGAACAGCAAGTCGTACTTCAGCGGGTCGATGTCGGTGATCCGCAGGCAGTAGCTCACCAAGCTCCCTGCCGCCGAGCCGCGGCCCGGCCCCACCGGGATGCCCTGCTCCTTCGCGAACCGCACGAAGTCCCACACGATCAGGAAATAGCTGGTGTAGCCGGCCTGCTCGATGACGCCCAGCTCCTGGTTCAGCCGCTGCTTCAGCACGTCGGTGACCTCGTCGTACCGGTGCGCCAGCCCGATCTGGCACAGCTCGCGCAGGTACTGCTCCTGCGTGTGGCCGGCCGGCGGATCGAAGTGCGGCAAGTGCGTGCGGCCGAACTGTAGCTCCATGTTGCACCGGTCCGCGATCTCGATCGTGCTGGCGATCGCGTCCGGGTACTCGGCGAACAGTGTCTTCATCTCCTCGGCAGACTTCAGGTAGAATTCCGGTTGCTCGTAGCGCAGCCGGTGGGTGTCCGTGATCAGCGTCTGCGTCTGGATCGCCATCAGCGCATCGTGGGCCTGCGCGTGGACCGGCTCCAGGTAGTGCACGTCGTTGGTGGCCACCACCTTCACGCCGCACTCCTTGGCCAGCTTGGCCAGCATCGGCCGGACCTTGTCCTCGAGCTGAATCCCATGGTTCTGCAGCTCGACGTAGACGTTCTCGCGGCCGAGGATCTGCGCGAAGTCGTCGAGCTGCTGGCGCGCGAGCTCGATCTGATCCTGCGTGAGGTACACGTTGAGCACGCCCTTCAGGCAGCTTGTCAGCGCAATGAGGCCTTTGCCGTATTTCCGGAGCAGCTCTTTGTCGATGCGGGGTTTGTAGTAGAAGCCTTCGAGATAGCTGGCCGTCACCAATTGCATGAGGTTGCGGTATCCTTCCTCATCCTTGGCGAGCAGCACGAGGTGGGCGTTGGAATCCTTGATGCCGGTGGCGGTACGGTCCAGCCGGCTCTTGGGGGCGATGTAGGCCTCGACACCGATGATCGGCTTGATCCCGCCCTTCATGCAGGTTTCGTAAAATTCGATGGCGCCGAACAGGTTGCCGTGGTCGGTCATCGCCAAAGCGGGAAACCGCAGTTCGGCGGCTTTCTTGATCAGCTCATTGATGCGGCAGGCCCCGTCGAGGAGGGAGTAGTTAGTGTGGACGTGCAGGTGCACAAAGTCAGCGTGGGGCATCAGCGCTCAGGTTGCCCATAGTCTACGGCGTTCTAAGTCTATTAGAAAGTAAAATTTACTTCTGAGCCGTCACGAGGAAGTACTGGGGCACGCGGAGCGCTGAACCCTCGCGCGAGACCGTTTCCAGCAGGCGCGCCACGTCCGGCCCGGCGGCCGCCGGATTGACCGGGAACAGCGCATGGTCCACCGGTTCGCAGGCCAGCACAGTCAGCCCTAGCCAGGTGTAGAGCTCTTCCAACTGCTCCGGCATCTGCCAGTTGTGGTATTCGCCGTCCGGCGATTTCCCCTCATTGCGCCCGGCCACCGAGGCGGCCAGCTCAGGTTTTCCCTGCTTTAGCGCGACGGCGGCGTAGAACACCGTCGGCCGGTGCGAGATGAAGAGCAAGCCGCCCGGCTTCACCGACTCAGCCAAGAGCGCCAGCAACTCGCCATAGTTGTCGCACAGATACAGCACTTCCGCGCAGATGACCACGTCGAGGGTCGCCGGCTCGATCCAGCGGCGAACCTGGGAGATGTTGCCTTCATGGAGCTGCACCGGCAGCTTGCGCTCCTGGGCGTGCCGTTTGGCGCGTCGCAACGCGAAGCCGGAGGTGTCCACGCCGGTCAGCCGGTGGCCGTCCTCGGCCAGCGGGATCAGGAGCCGCCCGGCCTGGCAGCCGGCGTCGAGGATGTCGAGCTTTTGGTCGTTAAATGATTCGCGGAGATAGCGGCGGATGTGGCCGAGGTATTCCTGCGCCGCCGAACGGGCGTGCGCGTCCTCGTACATGTCGCAGAAGGACGGATCGGAGTCGAGCAGCGCCCGGCGCAGCTTGCGCAGGAGCTTCATCACTCCCACTCGATCGTGGCAGGGGGCTTGGAGCTGATGTCGTACACGACGCGGTTGACGCCTTTAACTTCGTTGATGATCCGGTTGGAAATCTTCTCCAGCACCTGCGGCGGGATGCGGGCCCAGTCAGCCGTCATGGCGTCTTGACTGGTAACGGCTCGGATGGCAATGACGCTGTCGTAGGTGCGCTCGTCGCCCATCACGCCGACGGTCTTGACGGGGAGCAGCACCGCGAACGCCTGCCAGAGGCCGCGGTACAGCCCGGCGCTGCGGATCTCTTTGACCACCCGCTCGTCCGCCTCGCGCACGATGCGCAGCCGCTCCTCGGTCACTTCGCCCAGGATCCGCACCGCCAAGCCAGGCCCTGGGAACGGATGCCGCCAAACAAGCGTGTCCGGCAGCTCCAGCACCCGGCCCAACTCGCGGACCTCGTCCTTGAACAGATCGCGCAGCGGCTCCACCAGCTTCAAATGCATCCGCTTGGGCAACCCGCCGACGTTGTGGTGGGTCTTGATCGTCGCCGACGGCCCACCCCAGGCGGACATGCTCTCGATGACGTCCGGATACAACGTCCCCTGGGCCAGGAACCTCACGTTGGGGATCTTTCTGGCCTCGGCTTCGAAGACGCGGATGAACTCCCGGCCGATGATCTTGCGCTTCTGCTCAGGATCGATCACGCCTTTCAGCACCCCGATAAATTGTTTTGCAGCATCCACGTAGCGGATTCTCATGTGCAGGTGCCGGCTGAACGCCTCCTCGATCTGGATGCGCTCGTTGGACCGCAGCAACCCATTGTCCACGAAGATGCAGGTGAGTTGTTTGCCGATCGCTTTGTGCAGGATGGCGGCGGCCACTGAGGAGTCCACCCCGCCGCTCAAGCCCAGCACGACCCGGGCCTTGCCGACCTGGGACTTGATGCGGTGCGTCGCGTCCTTCACGAAGGAGCGCATCGTCCATTCCCCGCGGCACCGGCACACGCGGAACAGGAAGTTCCTTAAAATCTTTTGACCCTCTTCGGTGTGGACGACTTCAGGGTGGAACTGCAAGCCGTACAGCCGGCGGCGCGGATCGACCATCGCGGCGGCCGCGGTGTTGCGGGTCTTGGCACTGACTGAAAAACCTTGAGGTACTTGGCTGACCAAGTCGCCGTGGCTCATCCAGGAGACGAACTCCCGCCGCGTGCCGCGGAACAGCCCGTCCGGCTCGACGACGGTGAGCACGGCTTTGCCGTACTCGCGCTTGCCGGCCCGGCGGACCGAGCCGCCAAGGATTTTGGCCATCGCCTGCATCCCATAGCAGATGCCCAGCGTCGGTACGCCGGCGCTCAAAGCCCGCGCCGGAGGCAGCGGCGCGCCAGGCTGGTAGACGCTGTTCGGGCCGCCGGAGAGGATCAGGCCTTTCGGATTGGACTGGCGCAAGAGGCCGGGCGTGAGCTCGCGGGGCGGGATGATGCGGCAGAAGACGCGCTGTTCGCGGATGCGGCGCGCGATCAGCTGGGTGTACTGCGACCCGTAATCGACGATGAGGATGTGCTCGTGGGACTCCATCATGCGTTCCTCGGGCCGACGCTGTGGGCCCGGCCCACGGGTTTAGACCTTGGCGTCAGCCGCTGTTTTGACCCTGCCGGCCGGCTCTTTGCGGGCCATGCCGACGCGCTGCACTTGCTGGAAGATCTTGCCTTCCGTCTGGATCGACGGCGCGATGATGATCTCGGTCAATTGGAAGCTCTGGATGTCCTTGGCCCCCACCGTGCCCATGCAGGTGGTCAGCGCCCCCATCAGGTTCTGGGAGCCGTCGTCGGTCACCGCCGGGCCGAACAGGATCTGCTCCAGCGTCCCGGTCGTGCCGACGTAGATGCGCGTGCCGCGCGGGAGGCTGGAGTGCGGGTACGCCATGCCCCAGTGGTAGCCCCGGCCCGGCGCTTCTTCCGCCTTCGCAAAGGCGGAACCCACCATCACCGCGTCGGACCCGCAGGCGAACGCCTTGCAGATGTCCCCGCCGTTGCGCATGCCGCCGTCGGTGATGATCGGCACGTACCGGCCGGTCTTCTTGTAGTAAAAGTCCCTCGCCGACGCCAGGTCTACCGTCGCGGTGACCTGCGGCACGCCCACGCCCAGCACCCCGCGGGTCGTGCAGGCCGCGCCCGGCCCCACGCCCACCAAGAGCGCGTGCGCCCCGGTGTCCATCAGCTCTACGCCCTGATCGTAGGTCACACAATTGCCGATGATGATCGGGATCTTCATGGACTTGATGAACTTCGGGAAGTCGAGCGGTTTATAGGCTTTGGAGATGTGCTGGGCGGTCGTCACGGTGGACTGCACGACGAAGATGTCGCTGCCGGCCTCCTGGGCGATCGAGCCGAACTTTTCGGCGTTCTGCGGGATGGTGCTCACCGCGCAGGGGACCTTGCCGGCCTTGATCTCTTCCACGCGCTTGGCGATGAGCTTTTCTTTGATCGGAGCTTTGTAGAGCTTCTGGACGATGTTGGTCGTCTCGGCGACGTCGCCCTCGACGATCTGGGCGATCGCTTCCTGCGGGTCGTCGTACCGGCACTGGACACCGTCGAGGTTGAGCACGGCCAGCGCACCCAGCTTGCCCATGGCGATGGCAAACTTCACGTCCACCACACCGTCCATGGCCGAGGCGATGAACGGCACGCGGAACTTCAGCCGATCCAGCTCCCAGGTCGTGTCCACCTCGGCAGGATTCATGGACACCAAACCGGGAACCAACGCGATCTCGTCGAACCCGTAGCACCGCCTGGCGCGCCGCTCAATGCCAATCCACTCAGCCATGAGAGACAGTCACTCCGTGGTTAGAAGGTAGACACCGATGCCTTGCAGGGACGCTGGGAAGGTCTACTAGGTGAGCCATATAGAATTCTACCGGAACTCCCCTCCCCTGTCAACGGGCTCTAGAGGCGGGAGCAGAAAAATACGGCAGGCGAAATGCTAACGCTATCACTCCATATGCTAATTTGATAAATGTTAAGCTTCCTCTGGCGTTCCAGAATGGAATATCACCTCAGTAACCGCAGCTCCCTTTCCAGATCTTCCACTGAATAGGCTGACTTGTAACCGCACTCTACCAAATGCCTCTCCATCTCCCATAAGGTGAGGCCCGCCTGATGCGCGGCTTCTGAAATTGTAACCTTGCCGGCACGGTATTTCTCCGCCGCCTTCTCTCTCACCAGGTCGGCATAGCCCAGGATCACAAGCCTTCTGATAATGGTGCTCCGATCTTCGTGCTCCTCTTTGCTAAGCTTCTCTATCCTGGAGAGCACATCCTTCGGGAGTCTGATGCCAATCGCGTCCTGTTTCATATTGCCTCCATCAGTACTCTGTCTATAACAGCATTGCTGAACCAACCGATTTTCCTCAACACCTGCAAGCTTTCCATGAGCTTATTTCTGTCAATGGCCTTATCCTGATACAGCTTCAAGATGATTGCAGGTGTGCCAATGAGTCTCAAATTCAGCAAGGCACTTTTCTTTCTCAAGGTATCATCATCGCTCGCCAGATATTCGGCTTTCTCCTGCCAATAGAGCGCTAAGACTTCGGCTTCTCCTCGCTGAACGTTGAATTCTTTAGCGCGCTTCAGCAATCCTTTATCCCGAACGCGTTTCACGCTGATCTTTCCAGCTTGGACCAACTCTTGGATAATCTTCACGTCCTCGTAGCCTTTCTCCTCGCCTTCAAGAATTTCTCGGTGTACTTCTCCAGGGATCGCGACGGGCTTGAAAAGCTCGCAGCTCTTTTCAAGCAGGGTAATCTTGGCTAAATGAATCACCACCATCGCGTCTTTCACAATCATTGGACACTTCTATTGTACCATATTGTGCACATTGTAATATTCATATATTACTACCCCTCAACAGCAACTTCTTACCCATAACACAGTTCGCTGGAAAACACAAATCCCGCCCGGCTCTTTCAGCCAGACGGGATCGCAAAATTAGCTCCCCCCTACTTACTCAACCTGTCCCTTCTATATCTGATAATATCGTCGTTCATCTCGAGAAAACAGAACCGGTTTTTATTTTCCTCCTGAGTTCAAGTTTCTAGCGCAACACCTGTATCCTGGAAAGTCTCAGGAGAAAGGAGTTGCGCACCATGCCCAGTTACACGCGGTTGAGCGCTGCCGAGCGCGAGGAGATCAGTCGTCAC
>Ga0105164_10000727_pt1 | contig 22045 bp, 19 predicted proteins | sample VDWuncwatermetaG_FD_89674 | JGI IMG/M metagenome (GOLD analysis project Ga0105164, IMG submission 89674) | Wastewater microbial communities from Netherlands to study Microbial Dark Matter (Phase II) - VDW unchlorinated drinking water | ecosystem: Environmental > Aquatic > Freshwater > Drinking...
ATCTGGATTCCAACAGGCTGATCGTAACATTGCTAAGGTGCCCGGCCTCCTGTTCTGAAGGCTTCGTCTATGAACCCGCTTTTCTCAAGCTCCTCCATAAAACTCATATCGACGACTCCCGCGAGGGGAACCCTCGCGACATCAGGATTCAGGCGGCCCAAGAGTCTCTGAATATTCTCCAAGCCACGGATGCTAGGGTAGGGCTTCTGATCTATCGTCTGAAGGAAGGCATCATATGCGCCATCTGCAACAGTGCGGCTTTGAATGCCTAATTTTTTGACCATTGTTTCAATAACATCGGCCTTATTAGCCGCCGAGAAGAGATAGCCATTCGCACGGACAAGTGCCCGGATACTGCGACGTACCGTTTCAGACCGCTTTTGAATAAAGGATCGCCGGAAGGTTAAACCGGTTCCCGCAAGGGGAATGTCGGCTTTCGAGAGCTCAGCCAGGAAGACAAACCCTTTCCGCTGCAGTTCGGTGGACGAAGGCTTGTCTAAAACAGTAGCGTCAATTCTACGAGCTTCTAAAGCCTGTGCGAGAATTGTCTGATCTCCAAATGGAATCAGTTTAATGTTGTCCCGAGTCGGATCTAATCCGAGATATTCCAGGCCCAAAACGGCGCCCATCCATACAGTTCCCCCCAGTGCCTGCACTCCGAACACCTTACCGCGCAGATCAGCAGGCTTCTTAATTTCAGGTCTGGCCACGATATCGTAGGTCAGCTTGCTCCTGGTATTAGCTACAATTTGGAGGTCTAGACCTCGGGCTGCTGCACTTAATACAGCCGTTCCACCTGTATAAGCTGCCTGAATGTCGCCACTAACAATGGCGGAGAGCATGGTAGGGGAGCTTCGGATAAAAACCAACTGTACGTCCAGGCCTTCGCCATCAAAGAACCCTTTCTCCACAGCAAACCACAGAGGCAGCACGGTGGCATTCATCGCTGCGTAAGCAACAATTACGCGCTCTCTGGCGGGCTGAGCGAGAACAAGTCGTGGACCTGGAACCCCTAACAATAGTCCCAGCATTAACATACAGAGCCCACTTAAGGCTTTTACTTTGCGTAGCGGCTCATCAAACCTTTTTACACTTTTCATATTTAGACTTTCCACAACTTTTCCCCCTGATCTTTGGTTCTAACCCCGGCCCATGTTCTCAGCTCTTCGATAACCTCACGAACACTGACCACATCGGCAAACCTGGGATCCCGCTTTTGCCCGGTTTGAGCGATTCGGACAACAAAGCCCTTCTTTACCCAGCTTAGGAAAGGCTCCCGGCCAAAGAATGTGGCAATGGATAGACCCCGACCGACTACCTCACCCCTCTCCACGGCCAGGTCGGCAACGGTGCCACCAGGATAGCCCCTGACGATCTTGAACTTTGCTCCCGCTATCACCTCTAGAATCTGGGGCACGATGTCGCCCGCACTGCCAGCCCCTGTGGAGCTAACCTTGGGAGGCTCTTTGGCCTTCACGATATCCTCCACCGTCCGAAAACCAGTATCGGTGCGCACATAAAATAGCTCGGCGCTTTTCTCCTGCGAACCGATCCAGTTGAATTTGCGCACATCAAAACGGACCTCTTTTTCGCCTGCGAGCTGAGGCAGATAGATCGCCCCGATGGGGATAGCGATGCTTAGCCCGTCCGGCCTCGCCACGTTATAGACGTAGTTGGCTGCAATAATCCCGCCGGCCCCGGGCATGTTCTGCACAATGATGTTAGGGTTCCCAGGGATATACCTCCCCATGTAGCGAGCGAAAAGGCGGGCCCACTGGTCGTACAAGCCCCCAGAGGCACAGCACACGATGACCCTGATCATTTTGCCCTTATAAAAGGGGTCGGTTTGAGCCTCTAGGTTAGGGATCGACCACAGGCTCGACGCTAGGGCGAGCAAAAGAGAAAGCGATATAGCGACTGGTGTTGCACGCGGTTTTTTCATAACGACCCCGCTGTGTTGTCTGGAACTCATTAAAAAACACCAATAACTTTCATTCGAAACCTTGAGGGCCAAATCGACTATTAATCTCCTCAGCGGCCTGCTTCACATACTCAAGTCGAAGTAGCGAATCCACTTCGAAATCGGCAGGTAGCTTCCCTTGACTCTTCTCCGCATCAGCCACGTGTGCTACTCCCTCCTCTGAAGCGCATCCATCCATCGGAATTACCGAATAGAGCGCATAGGGTTTTTCAAAAGAGGAAGGATGGTCACCTGCTTGCCATTCTCGACCGGACTTGCGCACGATATCTATGGTCTGTTGATGGTCAGTTTTCATAAGCCGGAACGCCCGAATCATTGCTTTAAGAAAGCTAGTGGTCCAGTCCGGATGTTCCCGGAGCATCCTCTCTGTTGTAGCGATAACCCTCACCTGATACGCCCACCGCTTCTCCTGAGTATAATCATAGAGCAGGTTAAATCCCTCAGACTCCAGTTGCTTTGCATCCGTCCACTGAACCATACGCGCCTGGTACTCTCCCCGAAGGAGGGGCTCCCTACTGTTTCCGGCAGTGGCCATCCCCGCCACGACATACTCCACATCCCGATCTGGATCGAGCCCCTGTAAACGAATAATCTCTCGCGCCGGCAACCATTCGATGCCAGTATTGACCACCCGGACCCCGAACTTTTTGCCTTTAAGATCCTTTACCTTCCTAATCTCCTTTGACGCAACCATGCCGTAGAAAAAACGATTGAGCCATCCTCCGATGATAGCAATATCGTCACCCCGAGCACGGGCTCGAAGGACATTGGCAGTCTTCGGATCAAGGGCGAAATCTACTTCGCCTGTCTGTAACCCTTCAATGGTTTTGTCGTCATCGCCGGTAAAAAAGGACTCAACAGACTCGAGACCCTCTTCCCTAAACCAACCTTTGTGTTCAGCAATTATCGCAGCAAACAAGTGGAACAAATGATAATGACCCGCACCTAGACGAATTGATCCTTTAGCCATTAGGAACTCCTCCCTTCTAACCTACCTTGACCACAGCGCCTTGATGAAACCTTCTTTCGAAAGCTCCTCGATAAGACTGGGATCTAAAAGCTGACCAGGTTGTATCTTGGCAGCTCGGGGGCCCGCCTTTCCTAATTCGGTTAGGATTACCTGGATTCCCTCCTCAATAAGCGCTCCCTCTCGGTCGATACCCTCGTAGCCTTCGTCGTAAGTCGCCGAGAGAACTTCGCGATCGGCAACCCGAGTGTATTTGCCCAGCACCCGCATGGTAGCATCTTTGTCCCGATACACCTCCCGCACTCCCTCGAGGTAGGCCTTGAGAAAAGCCTTTAGAAGCGGCTTAGACTTTTGCAACACCAAGTCGGTAACCACGAGCCCGTTATGCTGAAAAGCAATCCCCCGTCTCCTCATATCGCTCACCGTGATCAGAACGTTCATCCCGGCCTTCCTAGCCATGACAGCTTCAACGCCGGAAAGCGTTGTTCCCTGAATCATTCCTTTTGTTAGCGCTATCAACCTGTTTTGGGTACTCCCTAACTGGAGAATGGTGTAGTCCTTTCCCTCCTCAAGACCGAATTTCTTGAGTAGAATCACTGTTGCGAAATGCGAAGACGAGCCAAAACGAGTAACCGCGACTTTCTTTCCATGTAGATCACGAGATTCCTTGATATCAGGCGTACTAAAGAAGGCGCTAGTATAATAGTTGGCGACGCCGGCAATGATCTTTATCGGTGCCCCTTGCAGACGTGAACTAGCTGCGGCAGTTCCAGCAGCGACAGCTGCCTTGACGTCGCCGCTGAGGAGGGCTTGCATGGCTTGGGTGCCACTAGGAATGTAGATATCTTCGACATCTAAGCCATATTTGAGAAAGAACCCTCTTTGTTTAGCCAGCCATATAGGAGCTCCAAAGATATTGAGAGCGCTGTTTGCGACAGTAAACCGCTCGGCAGCCAAAACGGAGCGAGAAGCACGCCCTGGAGATAGGACAAAAGAAGTAGCTACTAACGCCAACAGGAATCGGCGCCAATTTTTTTTCGCTCGAAACACAAGAGTCATTTTTACCCACCCACAAGCATCGGTATCAGCGCGATTTTGATCTCTCGTCTTCCTAGATTCATCCAATCCCTCCTTGTTTTTTTTCGCTGCCCCTTTTAGCGCTTCATCTTCAGTGCAATGCGTGAACTCATCTCTTATAGAGGGAGTCTATGAAGCCTGACCGATCAATCTCTTGAAGGAGACTCATATCCACAATGTCTTCTACCTTGACCTTTCCAACTTCGGGATTGCTACTGGATACGAAATCAATAACCTTTTGAATGGAAGAAACATCAACGTATGGCTTTTCAGGAACTGCTTCACCATAGATTCTATAGGCTTCCTCAAGAGATTCCCGATCGGTCACCCTGGACTGCCTTGACAGTATCTTGATCGAGAATTCGGGGTCTGACTTCATTAGTTTGATACCCTCAATGTACGCCATCAGAAACTTTCGGACGTTTTCGCGATAGGAATTCAAATAAAACCGAGTGGTAGCTAAGGTCGAGTTCGGAATCCTAAGCCTTAAGGCAGCTATATCCACCAGGATGGAGAATCCTTTCCTCTTGGCGACGAGGTGTGTAGGAGGAGTGAAAACTGACGCCTGCACCACGTTGGACTCGAGAGCTGCAAGACGGGTCGGCGCATCTCCGAGCTGAAGGATCGTGACGTCTTTCATAGGAACTAATCCCAAACCTTGTTGTAAGGCCATTTGCATGACCAAGTCCGTAGCACTGCCGAACCTGCTAATCGCAACCCGCTTACCCTTAAGATCCTCTCTTGTTTTAATTTCCGGCCTTGCCACCAAAAGATATGGTAGCGTATTAGTCATTGTAGCGATCGTGACCACGTCGCCAGCACGTGCGGCCCCAAGAATTACGATCAGGGGAGAAACTGCCACAATGGGAGTGCGGCCTGAAACGAGAGTGTTGAGCCCCAAACTGCCCACAACAAAGACTAGGTCCACTTCGAGCCCATACTTTTTGAAAAGCCCAGCTTCACCTGCTACAGCAAGAGGGAAATAGGCTCCGCCTGTTCCTGCGTAGGACACAATAAGCTTTTGCGCATAAACATAGCCCGCAGGGGAAAAAAGAAATAAAATTGCCGAGAATAAGATAACCCCATTAAATTCCTTTCTAAGCATAGTGCGGCCCGGCTTTTCCACAAAGGGAGCCCCGCAGCCACTGCATCCGTGGCGCGGCTCTGTCTTACCTCACCCCATAGCTGGCAAGGACGTTGTCTATGAATCCGCTCTGATCCAGGGCGCGCAAAAACCGATCCTCGATGAGGTCTTCTACCTCGATCTTTCCCACCTTCGGGTTTTGCAGCTTCAGGAGCCGCTGTATGTTGCGCAACCCCGCCAAGGATGGATAAGGCTTCCGCTCAAGGCCGATCAGGATGTCATCGTACGCTATCTCCGCCTCACTATCGCCGATCCTAAGGTACCGCTTGAGGCTAGCCAGGGTTGAGGGTTTGTTTTTAGGTGATAAAGCGTAGGCGCTTCCTTCCAGCATGGCCTTTAAGACACCCTCGATAACAATCGGGTTTTTGTCGATGTATGTCTTTCGCGCCAAGGGCCCTACGCTCGCAAACGGAATGGCGACTTTGCTAAACTGCGCCAGGATAGAAAACCCTTTCTCCTGTAACCTCAGACTGAAGGAGCCATCGAGGACCGTTGCGTCGATCGTTCCTGCGGCAAGCGCCTGGGCGAGAACGGTTTGATCGCCGACAACCAGAATGTCGATTTTATCCCGAACCGGCTCGAGACCCAGGTGTTCCAGACCCAAAATAGCTCCCATCCAGACCGTCCCACCAATGCTCTGAACGCCAAAACGCTTTCCCCTCAGGTCTCCCGGACTTTTAATCTGCGGGCGCGCTACGAGGTCATAAGTAACCCGGTTTGTGAAGGTGGCCAGGAGCTTTAAGTCCGACCCCCCTGCTGCTGCGCCAAGGACGGCTGTGCCGCCCGTATAGCCGATCTGGATCTCGCCCGGTACCATAGCGGCCACCAGGATCGGAGCTGTGCGGACAAAGATGATCTCGGCATCGATTCCATACTTGGTAAAGAACCGTTGGTCCTGGGCGATCCACACGGGAGCCACCCTGGGGCTCATGATGGCATGGGCGATTTTGACCTTAGTCTGGGCGTAGCTCTCGTTGCCGGCTAAAAAAGCAATAAGGATTGTGATGAAAAACAGCACGACATTCGGCATCGAAGCCTCCTTGTAAGACAGCTTTCCTTGTCAAAGCCCCTTTCTACATAATCAAGGGCTCCCAGGTTGTGACACCTTCCTGATTTCCAGTCGGGTATCCCGATCGCTCGGGCCGGGATACATGCTCGTGCTCATAGGTCGCAGGTGGTAGTCCCCTCCGGTTTAAAAATCTCTACCCCATTTTAGGAGCGAGTATCCATGATCATCGACGCAAAAAAACCAGCCTCTCCCCTTTTCTGCCGGGCGGAAGCTATTATCTCCTGATGCCCAGCTCCCTCTGCGCTTCATGTAACAGAGCGCTGTCGGCAATCTCGCTGAAGGAGACCTCACGTGAAATCCCCAAGTCTTTCCTGGCTTCCTCGATTACCAGACGCAGCCCATCCTCCGGGATAGTCCCATCCAAGTTGAAGACACTCCAGCTAGAATCGTAGGTGTCCGCGGCACGTTTTATATCCGTTCGGCCCCATTTAGCAAGGACCTCGATAGCGCCCTCGCGGTTCTCCCGAATGAAGCGGTTAGCCTTAATTAAGACTTTAAGGACTTTTTTCACTTCGTCTGGCCGTTCTTTAATTTTTTTGACATGGGTGGCGAGCCCAGCGTACGGAAAACTAAAAAGTTCCGAGGCCCTGACGAGAGTATTAAAGCCCAACCTCCCCGCTTCCACATCCAACGGAGGAGAAATCGCCACCGCATCCACAATCCCCTGTTTCAAAGCGGCAATCCGAGCGGCCTCAGAGCCGAGAGCAAGAACCTTTACCTCCTTGTCAAGGTCGATACCGAACTGTTTCATTATCATCCGCGCCAGCAGGTGGGGTGTAGCCCCAAAGGTGCTAATCCCCAGAGTTCTTCCTTTGAGATCTTTCACCGACTTATACTTAGCGTGTGCGATTAGCGTTACCGTGGGGCTGTCCAGGAAGCTGGCAATAACCTTGAGCGGGAGTCCCCGGAGCGTTCCCCGGACCACCGAGCCGAAGACCATGGTGTAGCCAAGATCTTCGTTGGCCAGCGCCATGATGGATACAGGGGGCGTCATCCCGATGATCTCAGCTTCTAGCGCCTGCTCCTTAAAAAAGCCCCTTTGCTGAGCCACTCCGGCTGTAAGGGACATGACATTGAAGGTGGGGACGGATATTCTTACCTTATCCGCAGCCTGGACAACTCCGTAAACGCTAAGAATAAGAGCAGCAAGAAGTATTCCCAAAGTCTTTTTCATTGTCTTTCACCGTGAGCGACAACAACGGTTTTCGTTTTAGGTTGCGCCGATACCTCTTCTAAGATCGTCCATGCAGTGAAAAAAATCAGAAAGATCATCAGCCTAAGGATGAGATTTTTCATTGCCCAGGAAGTCTCGTCCATGAGGTAATATTTTTCCCTCCACTCTGTTTAAAGACCCTTCCTTGCATAAAGCCGCGCCTCTACTAAAAGATCCGAATCAATTCGTCTGCGCATGAAGGAGTTCGGTTAATGACCTAACCGAGGGTATTTCCTCTAAACGGGCCACCAAGTTAAGAAGGGCTAAACGTTGCCTATCCGGCGTAGTTTTACTAACGCATTGGTTGAACTTATGAGCAACCTCGTCCCATCCTGTAAGGTCCCTGGCCGGTTGAATTGGTTCAGAGATCTGAGTACCGTCCTTGAGGATTACGATGAGTGATTTTGACCCTGGAACGTGACGCGTGCGCCGCATGACCTCCTGCGTGAGGGGTTCTTCGACTCTTTCGTCGGTGAAGTCTTCAGGGTTGAGGCGACCATAAATGAGTGCCATCGCTAGACAAAAGGGCATGCTGAATCTTCCTTCGAAGCCTCGCTTAGGACTCATTCTAACAAGAGGATAAGGCCTTAAATCACATTCAATCGTCTCAACTTCCAGGGCTGATATGGTACGTTTTTGAACTAGCCTCAGCATCGCATCGAGCGCTGCATGAGTTGCTGTACAGGAGGCGAAAGGTTTAACTCTAATACCCACTCTTTCCAGATCGTACTCGATACCGAGAGAGCTGCCCAAAGAATCCAGAACGTCCGGAGGGAGAGGGCCCAGAGCCTCTAGAAGACCATAGCGGCCCTCTAACGGAGCCTCGTCGGCGGTGAAGCCCTCCCTGGCCAATAAGGCGCAGGTGATACCTGTTGCCGCTGCGTGACCGACTCTGAAAGGTTTTGCCATGGTGCCGCCGTCCCTGGTCAAGGCACCGCAGGAGCCAGCCGCCAGGCCGATAGCAGAAAGGATCTGGTCGCCAGTGAAATCGAAAATCTTACTTGCAGCACAGGCAGATGCAATCGGACCTAGAATTCCGTTGGAGTGCCATCCTCTTGCTCCTGGCCCGATACCGCTCGACCGTTTAGAAAAAAGCCCATCGAGGCAAGTTCTTATTTCTCTTCCAACAATAAAAGCCGCAAGCGTGCTTGCCCCTGATGCGTTGCAGGTTTCCGCTGCTGCAAGAGTAGATGCCAATGTATAGGTCGATGCGTGGTTCCGATCGTCATAATCAAGCCCATGGGCGAGGGTGCCATTGATCAGGGCCGCATCGCGGGGATTGCACGTTATCTCAGAACCCCACACGGTACACGGTCCAGGGCTTCCGTTCAGCCGAGCGAAGCTTAAAAGAATTTTCCCGATCTCTTCTGAAGCTGCAAGGACAGCAACTCCAAGGCAGTCGAGGATCGCGATCTTGGCGTTCTCTAGAACCCTAACGGGAGCATGTTCGAGACTAAAAGACGCAGCAAAATCCGCCAGCCTGTGCGACAAATCCTCTGCCATACTTACGTTTCCAAGAACTGCCTTACCGACTCTGCCGGCAAGCCATCCCTAAGAGTTACTGCTTTAGTTACCGGCCTGCTTGGTCCCCAGGGAAAACATACGGCTGAATGGGGTCCCAATTCGCCGGCGACCACGATGAGGATGTCCTCAGGCGATCTTATGGTGGGAACTCTATCGTCATGGGTGTGGTACATCCATTTGGGCCATCCTCGCGGCAAGCCGCTCTTTGCCCAGATCGAAGGATGTTTGTCTTTCCTTAATTTAATTCTGGCGTGTTCAAAGAGGTAGTTCCTGATGTCGTCTTTGGTCCAGCCATCTCTTATGAGGATTCGCACATGGTCGGGACTGAAAATCACCACACGGCTAGTCGGATAACTCGCAATCGGCTGGTTCACTGGTCTGTCTATGGCTTTGGCTACATCGGCAAAAGTGGTCATCAGATCCTGAGCTGTTTCGCTTGCGTGATCCATGACGCTGTGGGGACTGTACATAAGAAGCACGGTTACCGACGTTGTCCTTACCTCAAAATATTCTTCGTTCAGAGGCTGCCACGGATTTTTCTCCCTCTGCTCCGCGAAGCAGTAGCTGTACTTTGCTTGGGAGCCGATCCCGGAGTTGTCCGTATGGCCAGGGATCGAGCCGCAAATATTGTTGAGGGCCAGAAATATGGCCCTTCCGATGGTAGAGTTTGCCCGGCAACCGGGCGATAAGAGTCCTTTTCCCGCATTCATGCCGATCTCTTCTGCAATGGGTCCGCTGACTATTACTGCTGGGCCAACCATGGCAAAGGTGGTGTTACCTTGGCTCAGGTTGTACCTTGGTTCCGCCATGGCCTCGAATGCAGTCACGACGATGGGAAAGTACTCCGGCTTACAGCCTGCCATGACGGCATTGATGGCAAGTTTTCTAACCGTGACCGCAGCCATGTTCGGGACCACTCGGTCAACGATCACCTGGTCGGGAGCTCTGTCGGTGTATCTGAGCATCTCCTCGACTCTGCGGGAAGTCGGAGGGATAATGGGGAAGCCATCGCACAGCCTGCTTTTACAGAACCTCTCATAGATGTCGTAGACTTCATCCCCAGGGTCCATTTCCACAATCATCCGTTTTGAATCATCTAGTTGTCCCCGGACTTTCTTCTCCAAGAGAGGAGCAGGAGCCTCTCTGGCCAATGTGAACCTTTTTGCCGCGAGCTTCTGTGCACTATCTCTATCCAGTTGAGTGAGTGCCTGAATGATCTCCGGCAGCGCTTTTTCTGTTGTCCGTCGAACTTCCTCCTCAGAAGCACTCCATGTTGGATGCATAACTGTCACGATGGGTAGATCGGGACACGAGGCAGCCGCGACAGTGGCCGCCGTCAGTGCCAGCGGCTCAGTATAAATCCCAACTGTAGGAATACCCATCCGTTCAAGTTCTAAGGCGAGGAAAACGATCCTGACGGAGAAAGATCCAGAATCCCCTAGCCCTAAGATAACTGCGTCAAATCTCGGACCAGAGGTAATCTGTTTTATGGTTTTTGGTACCAGAAGGGCCAGATCCGCATATTCCTCTGGAACCGGCAAGAGTCTCTCATTGAGGATTTCCTTGACCTCTTCCTTTTCTAGTCTCTGCTTTAATAGGTCCGTGAAGATAGTTGTCTTGCCAAGCGTGAGCTTGCCGTTGTTGAGCAGCAGAATGGTTTGCCCCTTCAATGAAGGGAGCCTATTGGCCAATGGCAGCGGTTTAAAGGTGGGATTTCCCAGAGGGTTTTCGAGAGGACTGTATCTGATGACGCATTCAGCCATAATCACCGTCACTCCTAGACCGGTCCTGCCAGGTTATAAAAACGACGGGCGTTTCCCGCAAGAAGTTTCTTTTTCTGTCCCTCTGAAATGTCTTGTCGTTCAACAACGATCTTTACCGTATAGGGATAACCTGAATCCCAATGAGGGAAGTCAGAGGCGTAAAGAAGAACATTTTCTCCCATACGGTCGATGACATAGGGGAGTGTCCCCTCCTCAGGTTCAAAACTATAAAATATCCGGCCGCTACGCATATATTCGCTCGGTTTGGTTTTAAGCAAGGGGACCTCCTCGGCCCTCTTTTCGTACTCCTCATCCAGCCTTTCCATCCAGTAAGGGACCCATCCACAGCCGGCTTCCAGAAACGCGATGCGTAGTCGAGGGAACTTCTCCGGCACACCATTGCAGAAAATGCTTGTTAGCTGCGCCATCTGTCCAAACGGATGGCAGATCGTGTGGACCTCGATAAAACGGTCGAAGAGATCGAGCCCGAACTGGCTTGCGCTCCGGGGACCAGCATGGACGGCGACGGCAACATTGTCTTTTTCCGCCTCTTCGTAGATCGGCCAGTATTCCTGACGGCCCAAGGGCAGGCGCAGACCTACGGCGGGTAGCATGACTCCCACCATGCCGAGCTTTGTCACGGCACGCCGGACCTCCTTGACCGCTTCGGGAACATTCTGGAAAGGCACAATGGCCACGCCTTTAAGCCGGTCGCTTTGCTTCATGAAGCGGTCATAAACGAAGTCATTGTAGGCCCGACAGAGAGCCGCGGCAAAATCCGGCTCGCGCACCGCGCCTATTCCCAGGGCCGCGGTAGGGTAGAGGACGGCCACGTCGATTCCTTCCTTGTCCAAGGCCTTGATCCAGGTCTCGGGATCGGGAGCGCTCGTTCCGAGTCGGCCTCCCATGGCCCTGTCCCAGTTGTCCTGGATGTGGAACGGCCGGCGGCGCGAACGAAAAGGCTCATCCAGGTAGGGTGCAATCGCATTGTCCTTATCTGTTAGGTGACCGTCGGCATCGATGACCTGAAATTTCGTCAAGGCTTTCTCCTTTTTTACCGGTAGATACTGTCGATAAAACCGCTCTCATCCAGCTTACGAATAAAACTGCCATCTAGTAAGTCCTCGGTTTTGATCTTGGCGACTTTAGGATTCATCAAAACCATCAGGCGTTGAACGTTACGCAGACCCTCCAAAGAGGGGTACGGCTTTTTCTCAAAGCCAACGGTTAAGTCCTGATAGCCTTCCTCAGCTATTGCCGGGTCGGCCAGTTTCATATTTTGCATGAGGGTCTTGATGACGATGGGCTTGTTGGATGGAGCGGCAATAAACGCCTGCGCTTCCAGCCATGCCCTCAGAAATTTTTCCACCATGTCTGGACCCCTCCGCAGATAAATCGCGGCAACTACCACGCTGGTGCTTACGAAGGGAATGTTGGCGCGATTCAGTTCGAGGACTGCAAATCCCTTCTTTTTTAGCCGCCTACTGAGAAACGGGTCCAGTATGGTCGCGTCGATGTTCCCGGCTTCAAGAGCCTGGGCAAGTACGGTTTGGTTGCCGATGGCGTTAAGCCTGATATTGTCCCGATTCCAATCCAAACCCAGATGCTCCAATATGAGAATTGCCCCCATCCACGTAGTCCCGCCGATGTTCGTGACCCCCAGACGCTTACCACGAAGCTCCTTCGGGTCCTTGATTTCTGGCTTCATCACCAGATCGTAGGGCATCTGCCTGGTGGGCATCGCGACGATTTTGAGCTCTTGACCACCGGCGGCCGCCGACAGCACCGGCGCTCCTCCACTATTACTGATCTGCACTTCTCCCGTCACCAGGGCGGCCATCTGAAGGTTGCTGCTCCGGAGGTAAATCGTTTCTACTTCCAGCCCGTGTTTGCTAAACAGGCCCCGTCCGTGGGCAATCCAAAGAATTGCCGATCGAGTATTGACGGCGGATTGGCTGACCCGGACCTTCAACAAATCCTGCAGAGCTTGACCCGCGTTGATCTCCACGCTCAACCCCGAGAGGACCACGAGCAGGAAAAAAGCTCTTGCAACGACTCTCATACGTTCCTGTCAAAGACTCCCGAGTAGATGGCCGTAGCCGGGGCCGACGGAGATACCCAGCGGCTTAAAAGAACCCCATATATTCGCGCTGTTTGAGCTAACTACAGCTTTACCGATCTTGTTTTCCAAAGCTTCTATGATGCCAACCGTGGCCATAGTCCCGGACTGAATGTAAATAGCATCCACGTCAGGATGTATTTTGCAGGCATTGATGACATTTTCGTAAATTTGCGCTGGAGTCATACTTAGCTTTTCGAACGATTGGAGCTGCCTTCCGATTCCCTCAACGGCAGCGATCTCGAGGCCTGAGGCACGAAAAAAGTTCTGTAAATTTTCCCTCAGATGAATTGACTCTGACCTCCAGGAAGAGATCAGGAGGATGCGCTTCGCTCCGAGAAAACGAAACGCATCGGCGAACGCCTGGGAACTGGTCGTGACGGGGACCTTGGAAACGCCACGCATCCGGTCCAGGATTCGTTGATGCCCCTCATTTCCCCAGTGGAGATGGACCGGCGCACCGTTTTTCATGATGAAGTCCACGTTAGCAAGGTGGAGTCGCTCGACGGCGCGTTCGAGCAATGCCAGGGAAGCCTCAACCTCTTCTTTTCTAGCGGAGTCAACGACCTCCAGGTGCGTCACAACCAGGACGACGTCCTTAGGCGCGGCCTGGTAAAAGTCGTAGACTTCGATGTCGCTATTCACCCTCGGATGAATCCACCCTACTCGAGCTCGCCAACGTTCCAACATGGAGCACCTCATTTAAAACCCTCCTACCCCAAGCCGGAGGGAATGTCCATCCCTGCGCTAAAACCGCCCCCAAGTTGATGACATAACAGTATCTTTATCGGATACCCTCCCCTCCAACACGTTAATCCGAGTCGGCCCGATCCCTTTCCGGCGGTCATTTAAGGTTCTGATGGGGCGGGCCAGCAGGCGGTCACGGTAAAAAATCGGCTTCTGAGTGACACAAGGCAAAAAGAAAATTCCTGCTATCATTTGGCAAGGACGTTGTCTATGAATCCGCTCTGATCCAGGGCGCGCAAAAACCGATCCTCGATGAGGTCTTCTACCTTGATCTTTTCCACCTTTGGGTTTAGCAGCTTCACGAGCCGCTGTATGTTGCGCAACCCCGCCAAGGATGGATAAGGCTTCCGCGCTAGGGCGATCAGTATGTCATTGTACCCTCCCTCCGCCTCACGATCGCCGCCGAGCCTAAGGCGCCGCTGGAGGCTAGCCAGGGTTGAGGGTTTGTTTTTAGGCGATAAAGCGTAGGCGCTTCCTTCCAGCATGGCCTTTAAGACGCCTTCAATAACACTCGGGTTTTTGTCGATGTATTCCTTTCGCGCCACGATCCCTAGGTTTGCAAACGGAAGGTCGACTTTGCTAAACTGCGCCAGGATAGAAAACCCTTTCTCCTGTAACCTCAGGCTGAAGGTGCTATCGATGGCTGTTGCGTCGATCGTTCCTGCGGCAAGCGCCTGGGCGAGAACGGATTGATCGCCGACAACTAGAATGTTGATTTTGTCCCGAACCGGCTCGAGACCCAGGTGTTCCAGACCCAAAATAGCTCCCATCCATACCGACCCACCAACGCTCTGAACGCCAAAGCGCTTTCCTCGCAGGTCTCCCGGACTTTTAATCTCCGGGCGCGCTACGAGGTCATAAGTAACCCGGTTTGTGAAGGTGGCCAGGATCCTTAAGTCCGACCCCCCTACTGCTGCGCCAAGGACGGCTGTGCCGCCCGTATAGCCGATCTGGATCTCGCCCGCCATCATGGCGGCCACCAGGATCGGAGCAGAGCGGACAAAGATGATCTCGGGATCGATTCCATACTTGGTGAAGAACCGCTGGTCCTGGGCGACCCACACGGGAGCCACCCCGAGGGTCATGGCGGCATGGGCGATTTTGACTTTAGTCTGGGCGTGGCTCTCGCTGCCGGCTAAAAAAGCAATAAGGATTGTGATGAAAAACAGCACAACATTCGGCATCGAAGTTTCCTTGTAAGACAGCTTTCCTTATCAAAGCCCCTTTCTACATAATCAAGGGCTCACAGGTTGCAGGTGGTAGTCCCCTCCGGTTCAAAAATCTCTACCCCATTTTAGGAGCGAGTATCCATGATCATCGACGCCAAAAAACCAGCCTGTCCCCTTTTCTGCCGGGCTCTGTCTTACCTCACGCCGTAGCTGGCAAGGACTTTGTCTATGAATCCGCTCTGATCCAGGGCGCGCAAAAACCGATCGTCGACGAGGTCTTCTACCTTGATCTTTTCCACCTTTGGATTTAGCCGCTTCATGAGCCGCTGTATGTTGCGCAACCCCGCCAAGGATGGATAAGGCTTCCGCTCAAGGCCGATCAGGACGTCAATATTGTACCCTTCCTCCGCCTCACGATCGCCGATCCTAAGGCGCCGCTTGAGGATAGCCAGGGTTGAGGGTTTGTTTTTAGGTGATAAAGCGTAGGCGTTTCCTTCCAGCATGGCCTTTAAGACACCCTCGATGACACTCGCGTTTTTGTCGATGTATTCCTTTCGCGCCACGATCCCCAGGCTCGCAAACGGAAGGCCGAGTTTGGTAAGCGGGGCCAGGATAGAAAACCCTTTCTCCTGTAACCTCAGGGTGTGAACGCCTTCGAGGACCGTTGCGTCGATCGTTCCTGCGGCAAGCGCCTGGGCGAGAACGGTTTGATCACCGACAACCAGAATGTCGATTTTATCCCGAACCGGCTCAAGACCCAGGTGTTCCAGACCCAAAATAGCTCCCATCCAGACCGTCCCACCAATGCTCTGAACGCCAAAACGCTTTCCTCGTAGGTCTTGCGGACTTTTAATCTCCGGGCGCGCTACGATGTCATAAGTAACCCGGCTTGAGAAGTTGGCCAGGACCTTTAACTCCGCTCCCCCTGCTGCTGCGCCAAGGACGGCTGAGCCACCCGTATAGCCGATCTGGATGTCGCCCGATGCCATGGCGGCCAGAAGGATCGGAGCTGTACGCACATAGATGGTCTCAGCATCGATTCCATACTTGGTGAAGAACCGCTGGTCCTGGGCCACCCACATGGGAGCCACCCTGGCATTCATGGCGGCATTGGAGATTCGGACTTTAGTCTGGGCGTGGCTCTCGCTGCCGGCTAAAGAAGCAACAAGGATCGTGACGAAAAACAGCACGATATTCGTCATCGAAGCCTTCCTGGAAAGACAGCTTTCCTTGTCAAAGCCCCTTTCTACAGAATCAAGGGCTCACAGGCTATGACACCTTCCTGATCTCCAGCCTGGTTTCCCGATCACTGAGGCCAGGAGACATGGTCGTGCTCATGGGCCGCAGATGGTAGTCCCCTCCAGCGCACTCCACAGGGTTCAAAGGAGAGGCCATCACCCCCTTGAAGTGCTTAAACCCAGGGAATTGATAGTTCACCCACCCGTGGTACATGATGACTTGCCCCGGCCTTACCGCCGGCGTCACGGCCACCTGAACCCGGAAGGAGGACACATCGTTGTGCGCCTCCACGGTATCCCCATCCTCGATCCCCCTCTCCGCCGCATCCTTTTTGCTGATCCACATCAACGGCTCCCCACGCTGCAGCCGCAGCAGAAGGGCATCCTCGGTGTGGGTGGACTGTATGCTCCACCGAGTGTGGCCGCCGGTCAGCCGGAGGGGGTAGTCTCCTCCTGCCTTTGGATCCTCCTTCTGGGTGGGAAGTTCCTCCCCAAACTCCAAGAACAAGTCGTGGTCGATGTAGAATTGGATACGTCGGGTGGTGGTCGGATAAGGGTACTTGCGCTCCACATGCCACTTCAGCGGCACTATGCTCTCCCCCGGCACGATGTCCGTCGAATGCCCCACGGACCTCGAGCTTTTCCCTTCGCCGGTCCAATGGGCGTAGCCCTTCTCCTTGAACTCCTCCCAATCCAGCTTCTCCACGTTGGAGCTATTCAGAAAGATGTCTCTACTCACCGCCTCCAGGTCGCCCTCGGTGTAAAGTCCGTTCACGGTGACCTTATCGTATAGGTTGTCGAGCCTCCGCTCCTTTCCGCTGCGGTCCTTGAAGGTTACAACACCCCTCTGCACCGCCCTTTCCTCGATCTTTTTTGCCAGAAGGCAGAAGATATCCCACTCGTTCTTGGAGTCGTAAAGGGGCTCCATGATTTGGTTCATCGCGTGGCAATAGGGATGGATCGTACCCCCGCCACCGATACGTAATGTGGGCTTCTCATACCATCCACAAGCGGGCAAAAGATAGTCGGAGTACATCCCCGTCCCCGTCATCCGCCAGTCCACTGTGACCAGCAACCGGAGCTTGGGGAGGAGAGTGTCAATAACCACGTGCGTGGCCCGAACCCGCCGCAGGAAGTCGCCGCCAAAGGAGAACATCACTCTCGGGTCTTTCCCCAGCTTCGGCATCACGAATTGATGGCCTTTCTCAATGGCCTCTTTCACGTAATCCCCCGGCTTCTTGTGACCCTCGGTTTTGAGATACGGGTCCCACGATTGGTGTTTGTCGCTGAGGTCCAAGATTCCCCCATGAACATAGTAGAAGAGCCCGGAGGCCGTCAGAGTGCCTTTCGCATACGCCTCTCGGACATACTCGTACACGATCATCTCGTCGGTGTACCCCGCCTCCCGCCATGTGGCGTAGCGGGGATCGGCGCCCGCAGAGGCCGCAATCACTTGGTCTCCCTGCTGCTCTATGGCTCCAAGGGAAAAATCGAGGTTAAAAGTGCCTTGGCCGAGAAGACCGGCCCCCTTCTTGCCGATCTGGCCGCAAAGGACGAGCACCAAGGCCGTGGACCGCTCGATCAAGTTCCCGTGATACATCTTCCCCCAGTTCAGGTGCACGGGATAGATCACCCTTTCCGCCAGGCCAATCTCCTGGGCCAGCCGCTCGATGAGTTCGGGCGATACCCCAGTTGTCCGAGAGGCTTCGGCGGGCGTGTACTTCTCCAATTGCTTTTTTAGCAGCTCGAACACCGGCCGCACCTTCACCTTCCCACCTACTGTCTCTACCTCATATACACCCTCTAAGGCTGGCACTTTTCCGTCTAATGCTAGGGTCTTTTTTGAGGACTCCGTCAGCCGGTTCGCGGCGGTATCCCAAAAGTAGAAGACCTCGTCCCTTCCCCCTCGCTTGACATCCTTCTCCTTGAGGAACTTGCGGGTGTCCTCCCGCACCAACAACGGCAGGTCCGTCTGCTCCCGGATGAACCCCTCCTTGTACAGCTTGTCGCGCACAATAACATGGGCCATCGAGAGCGCCAGCGCGGCGTCAGTGCCGATATTGACCGGAACAAACAGGTCGGCTGGGATGGCCGAAGGACTGTAGTTGGGGAAGATGGAGATGATCTTCGTCCCGTTGTAGCGGGCCTCGGTATAGCAGTGGTAGTAGGAAATGTTCGAATAGGCGGGGTTGCTCCCCCAAAAGAGAATGACGTCGGCGTAGTGATACTGATCGCTCGAGGGTCCGAAAATCATCTTGCCGAAGGTTAGCGCGGTGCCCGGGCGCTCGTCCCCGTTCTCTGTGGTGATGTTAGTGTGGGGAACGTCCAGGGCACCAAAGAGTTGTACGAAGCTCTGGCCATCGGAGGCAAATGCAACCCCCTGGCTTCCGGCACCGTAAGCGATGGTGTCGGGGCCATCAGTGACCAGGACATCGACGAGGATGTCGGCAATCTCTTCGAAGGCCTGATCCCAGCTCACCCGCTGCCACTTCCCTTCACCTCTCTCTCCTACCCTCTTGAGCGGGTATTTGATCCGTGAAGGATCGTAGATCCGATGGGGATACATCATACCCTTCTGGCAGCCTTTGGGGTTTCGATCGGGAAGTTCTGGATCGGCGTAGGCGGGGTAGTGGCCTACCAGTTCCTGGCGCAACACCACGCCGTCCTTGGCATAGACATGAAAGGAACACGAGGATTGAGAGGCACAGTTGTTGCGGCAGGTTGACTTTGCGATCTTGTCCCATTCCCAAGGCGTGCGTCTCATGACGGTCAGATCATGCACCACCTCATCGGGAAGTCGGCCCGCCTTGAGCCCCAACTTTTTTAGGTCCAACGTCAGATTTTGCATCTACTCACCTCCATTTAATGTTTCTACCCCATCCTTTGAAACCCCGAGGTTCGCGGCACACTCGCTAGTTTAGCTCTCCCCCACCAGGCCCTTCAGGTAGGCGAGATCAGCTCGGCAGAACTGCTCCCCCAAGCGGGCCAGGTCCGAGTAGAAGGAGATTCCCCGAGGGACAATCTCCCCCGCCACCTGCGGTAGAAAGTCCCCCAGATGGAAGCGGAGGAAGTCCCGCTGCACCCGCCGAAAGGGGCTCAACGCCTCCGCACCTTTTCCTTGCTGCAAAAGCTCCGCCTCCTTGAAGGTTAAAGCATGCAGAAACTCCAACTCCGTGGCCAAGTGATCCGGCCGGTCCCGTTCGCCCGTCTCCTGCGAAAGCTTTAACCCGAAGTGATGGTAAAAACGCAGGGTGTCATCCATTGTCTTGAGATGTCCTCCCCCATATTCCCCCTCGTACAGAGAACAGGGTGCCTCCCATTCCCCGGCATTGGGGTTAGGCCCTCCTACATCGAACAGCCATATGTACTGGTTTTCGAACTGCTGACGCTCCCAAGAGAGCCCAAAGCCCAGACTGCCTTCCGCGGCCAAGGAATAAGGAAGCTGAGAAGCAGCCTCTTTCGCTTCCGAGAGAAATTTTCCTCGGCTGACTAGCTCATACAAGGCCTCCGTCGGGTAACAAAAACCTCGCTCCAGTAAGGCGTAAAGCCTGCCCCGTGCACCCGTTGACATCGCCTCCTGTCTTTCCAACACCAGTTCCATTTTCATGCTTGTCCTCCCTTGCGCTGCTCACGCTTCGCTCGTTAATTCAGGCGCTTCCGAGATCGCTTCCACCTCGGTGGGGTCTTTGACGAAGGGCCCCAAAAGCTCCTTCCACTGCCGAGCAATCAAAAGGTCCATAAGCTCCGAGGGCTCCTTGGGCACTTTCCTTCTCTTGGCAAATTCCTGCTTTAAGGTCTCCACCGCCTGGTCCACCCCCTCCCCAAACAGGGATCGCAGATACTCCATGGGGATGCGGGGCTGGCTCTCGTCGATATTCCCGTTCTCATCCAGCCGAGGTGGGGCCAAAGGAGGGACGTAGTACATGTTGGGCCGGGTGTTGAACTCCGGATGCAGGGGTAGAGCCACCTTCCATTTCGTCACCAGCTTGTGGACGGTGCCCTCCTCGTTGTCCAGGAAGTCCATCCAGATGCATCGCCCCGGACACTGCCGGACACAGGCGGGCGCTAGCCCTTGTTCGATCCGGGGGAGGCAGGCGTTGCACTTCTGAGCGGCGTAGATGAAGTCGTTGATGAAGATCTCCTTATAGGGACAACCCGCTCTGCATAGGGGGTCCTGGCACTGGGCACACTTGGTTTCGTCGATGAGCACCACGCCGTCTTCTGCCCGCTTGGTAATAGCCTCGAAGGGGCAGGCCTCGGCACAGCCGGGTTTCCCGCAGTGGTTGCAATGCCGGGGAAGGTAGAAAAAGTAGCAATTCGGGTACTCCCCGGCACCGATGTCCTCGTCCCAGTTTGGTCCCCAGGTGGGCTTCTCTTTAGGGGCCAGATGGACTTGAGACCCCTTGCCTCCGTAGAACACCTCCTCGTAGTTGAACTGCATGACCCCGCCGAGGTCTTCCATAGTGGGCTTTTTGCCAAGGACGAGCTTTCCGCTCTCGTCATAGCCGCCGCCCATTTTCTCCCAGTCCTTTGGGTAGCCCCTGCCAGGCATGGTGTTTACCTTCATCCACCACATGTGGTCCATGCCCTTATCGTTGGTCCAAAAGATCTTGCAGGACATGGCACAGGTCCAGCAGCCCATGCACTTGTTGAGGTCAATGACAAAGCCAAGTTGCCTTTCGATTTCGGCCATTTTACCCTCCTGAATCGTCAAACGTAAGTTCTAGCCTTTATTTGCCTTGCGGAAATCTCGTAGAAGAGTTCGTCAACTCTGACAATATAATCTCGGAGACTTGGAAAACTCATGGCTCAACTCCTCTTTCTTTCAGGACTCATCGCCATTGCTTTCTATGGGTCTCTCGTGCTCAGGCTGACCAGCGCCAGCCTTTCGCCCTGTTCCCTTCTCCCTTCACCAGGGTAACCGACAGCCGGTAGCCATCTCCCCGGTGGTAGGCCTGCGTGAAACCAATAGGGGTTCCCTTTTCCCCGAGCAGAAGCCGTTCCACGTAAAACAAAGGAGAACCAAAAGACACCTCCAACCGTTCGGCAACTTCTGTATCTGCCACTACAGCCTCGATAACCTGACGGACCTCGATTACCGGTATGTGAAGTTTCTTTTCTAAAATCTCCAAAAGAGGATATTTCATGAGATCGGGCGTCTGGATTTTCTTTCCAATAGACACGGGATAAAAATTTTCGTGATAGGCGTAAGGTCTATCATGGACCAAAAGCACTCGCTGAATTCTCGTGGTAGATGCATCAGAACCTGTTAATTGTAACGCCGCTCTTACCTTGGGAGGTGCAAGCACTTCCTCAACAGAAGCCTTCTTAACAACGCCTCCCCTGCCGATCATGAACAAGCTATCAATTAACCCGGTGAACTTGGGAAAGTCAGGTCTTTCGAAGTTCATTGCTACATAGGTGCCTTTCCCTTGGTGGCGCGTGACAAGACCCAGTTTCACCATCTCCTCCAATACACGCCGAGCTGTAATCCGGCTCACCCCAAAAGTTAGTCCTAGCTCCTTTTCAGAGGGAAATCTTTCACCAGGCACGTAGTGATTGTCATGGAAGCGTTTCTCTAACAAGTGAACTATTTGGTAATAACGGGGAATTGGAATTTCATGTTCCATGGATTAGCGTTTTGAGCTTGTTATCTTGATATATCGACATAACAAGCAATTCCCATACCATCTGTCCAATCGTAACGGCGTACAACGAGCAGAAAACTTTTCGTCCGACAAGCTCAAACTCGGATCCCCGCGAAATTCCGACAATTTCCGAAAATTTTTGAATACGGTCAGGGAAATAAATTGACCACACTTCTTTGAGCATCGATCGTTGGGATCGAGTGTTTTTGATTCCACCATTGGGAAAAGACGCGCCGTTTTTCCTAGATTTAGGAAAAAAAGGAGGCCCGTGTCTTGCTGTCCTTGGCGCCTTATTTTTAACCCTTTCCTGCAAGCCAAAGATTGTTGTATAGTGCGCTGCGATTAGGACCGGCGCGTTCGGTTCCTGGGCGGTCCAAGTAAAAGGA
>Ga0105164_10000731_pt1 | contig 21964 bp, 22 predicted proteins | sample VDWuncwatermetaG_FD_89674 | JGI IMG/M metagenome (GOLD analysis project Ga0105164, IMG submission 89674) | Wastewater microbial communities from Netherlands to study Microbial Dark Matter (Phase II) - VDW unchlorinated drinking water | ecosystem: Environmental > Aquatic > Freshwater > Drinking...
CCTGGGAGATAGAAACGTCACGGACAGTATCGACAGACCGCTTCAGGGAGATAGGGACCGGCGGAAAGTCACTGCCGAAGAGGACGTGGTCAACCCCCACCGTCTGCACCGCGCAGAGGACCGCGGGCGGATGGAGGCATACTGTATCGAAGTAGAGCTATTGGATATAGCTCGCCGGGGGGCGGGTTAAAAGGTCCGGCTCCCACGGGCCGAAGCTCATGTCGTGCCTCAGCTCGTAGCCGAAGCCGAGTCTTCCCGGCAGCATCGGCAGGGCGCCGCCGACGTGGGCGCAAACCATCTTCAGCTTGGGAAATTTTTCCAGCCCGCCCGTCAGGATAAAACGGGTAAGCGAAAGGGTCGTGTCGAAAGGCCGGCCCAACATCTCGGGAAGACGGAAGATTTCCATCTTTTCCGCGCCGATCGTGATGCGCGGCGGATGGACGAAGAGGGGCACGTTAAGATCCGTGACCAGCTCGAAAAAGGGCACGGCGCGGGGAGAGTCGAGATACTCTCCGTCCACGCTGGAGCCGACCATGATTCCCTTCAGACCGTATTCGCGGACCGCCCGTTCCGTTTCTTTAAGAATTCGATCGTCTCCGAAGGGCATCGTGGAGGCGAGGCCGAGAAGGCGCTTGGGATATTTGGCCGTGACTTCAGCGGCGAATTTATTAAACTGCTTGATTACTTCTAGGGGGTTCGCTCCCTCGGGCGTACGGATCCAGTTGTTTCCGAACACTGTGATATCGACGCCCGCCTTTTGCTGTTCCTCGATAAGGCCCTCGATATCGAAAATGGCCTTAGGGGATTTTGGATGGAACCAGCTCTTGGGAACTAGGTGCGAGTGGCAATCGATGACCATGGAGGCTTATCCTTTTTTATTTCGCAACATATTGCTCGGCCCTGGAGTTGTCAATTGTTTGCGAAATACGCCCTACGATGCCAAAGCATCGACCACGGCCTTAGGGTTTGAGGCCGCCACCTTGAGAAGCGCTTGAGCGGGCCCTTCCGGGCGGCGCCGTCCTTGCTCCCAATTCTGAAGCGTCGATACGCTCACCCCGATCATCAGGGCAAACTCCGATTGCGATAGGTTAAGCTTCTTTCGGACCGTTTTAATGTCCATAGGCTTCAGGTTAAAAACGCGGGCGGCCTTCATTTCCCCGCGTCTGATCTTACCTACCTGTTTCACACTGGCTACGAGTTCCTCAAATTCTCTCTTGTTCATTTCCAGTTCTCCTTCACAACCTTTCGTAAAACTCTTAGTTGTTGTTGGGTTAGATCCTCTTGGCGACTCTTCCGATAGACCAGCAGAAAATTAAGGGTCAGGTCTATCATAGAAGCACATCCTATCATGCAAGCCTGTTTCCTCTGACCTTTCTTGCCGCCCTGACGATTCGACCCACCGTCGTAAAATGCATCCCAAAATACTTCCCGATCTGCTGATAACTATATTCACCCGCCTCGTATGCCGCTATGATTGCTCGATTTCGATCCTTGTGCCGAGTCTCGATGAGCTTAAGCGTTAGAGCCGGACCGCGCCGCTGGGCCCTGGGAATATTAACGTCGTTCGCTTCCTCATCATCCAGTCTCGCCTGCATCCGCTCCACGAAACGCTCATCCCCCAAATAAATCTGACCTTTGAGTTCGCTCCAAAGGCTTTGCCGCCCGATACCGTGCTCCACAAATTCCTTGTAACGCCGTCTTGCGATACCCCGTTTCTGTGCAAAATGGGCCAGCAAGCGGTCCACCTTCAACCACTCAGGAGGACTTTTTGCTCCCACCGTGGCGTTGTAACTGCTCCAAGGCCAGCCACCCGGCTCCTTCACCATTCTGGCTCGTACCGGATTAAGCACCACGTAACGGTTCACTTCAAGCCAATAGCTATCTTTGTCGATTAAGATGGCTTTGTACCGCCCTTGAAATAAATGGCCTACCCTTTTATGTCGCCGGTTCGATACCTGAGTGTATACGCCATTGAGATGGCGCATCCCCTTCGAAAGGTTCCCCTCTAACGTCTCAATCACCAGATGATAATGGTTCTCCATCAAACAATACGCGTAGCAAAGCCAATCGAAGCGCTTGACGACGTCACCGAGAATCTCCAGATATGCGCGCCGGTCTTCATCGTCTTCGTAGATGGCCTCCTGCCGATCGCCCCGTGAGGTTACATGGTACAACGCCTCCGGAAACTCAATCCTCAGCGGTCTGGCCATGGGTAGTATCTAACACGTCGCATGCTATCTTGCTAGACCTGACCCTTATCTTGTTTTACTTCTCCGCTTATCTTGTTTTACTTCTCCGAAAATTGCTGCCGCTCCGGCGGCCCATCACCCTATTGGTCCGCAGCCTATTTCTGCCTGCCTCCTCTCTTTGGTAAACCACTTCACTCTATGTTAAAAAGTTCTCATGAAGCCCCCCAAGAGAAACATCCAGCGGCTCATCCGTGGCGCATTGGGCGAGATCAAGGCGGACCTCGTTATCACGGGCGGAGAACTCGTCAATGTCTATTCCGGAGAGATCCTTGAAGGGATGGAGATTGCCGTCCTCGACGGAAGGATATGTTACGTTGGACCGAGCGCGGCGCACGCGCGCGGGGAAAAAACCGAAATCATCGATGCGCGCGGTCTCTACGTTTCTCCCGGTTTTATCGATGGCCACACTCACATCGGCCATTTTTGCCGTCCTTACGAGTATCTTCAGGCTTATCTTCCCCACGGGACCACCGCTCTTATGGCCTCTTGCGACGAGCCGCAGACGGTCTTTGGCTTCAGAGGACTTAATCTCTTTCTCGACGAGGTGGCGGCTCATCCGTTACGAGTCTTCACTTTGATCTCCATGGTTGCGCCGCAGGATCCCGCGCTCTGTAGCACCCAGTCGCTCTCTCAAGATGAAGTTGCCCAGGCTTTGGCCGACCCCCGGGTTTTGGGCTTGGGAGAGATCGTTTCGTGGCTGCGCCTTATTCAGGGAGACCAGGAACTGTTGGAGAGGATAGAGATGGCTCGTGCCCGAGGCAAAATCATCCACGGGCACACTGCGGGCGCCAGGGACCAGAGGCTCTGTGCGATTGCCGCAGCGGGCGTTTCCTCTTGTCACGAGCCGATCCGCGAAGAGGACGTACTGGAAAGGCTGCGAGCGGGTTATTGGCTGATGCTGCGCGAAGGTTCTTTCCGCCGCGATCTGGAATCGACGCTTCCCTCCATCGTTACCCGCCGCCTAAGCACCCAGAGGCTCATTTTGGTGACGGATGGAATGGCCCCGGATGACGTTCAGCGGGACGGACATATCGACTTCGTTGTCCGCCGCGCTATAAGTTTGGGGCTTTCGCCCGTGCAGGCGATCCAGGCCGTGACCCTGAATCCGGCCACTTACTCCGGTCTGGAGCAGGAGATCGGAGGAATCGCCCCTGGGCGCTGCGCGGATTTTGCCTTGCTCGAAGATCTCGAACAGGTGCGAGTTCGCATGACTATCATTGGGGGGGAAGTGGTGGCCCAGGAAGGCGAGAGCCTGGTTAAGACTCGACCCATTTCATTGCCCGGCGACACGATGAAATCGCTGCGGCTGAATCCCACGGTTACGCCGGAGGCGTTTCGGATCTCTTGCCCGCAACCTTCGGCGAAGATCCGTGTCATGGAACTGGTCAATTCCAACATTACGGCGGAGAGGATCTTGAAGGTTCGCTCCAAGAAGGGTTTTCTGGAAGCGGATCCTGCAGGGGATCTCATGAAGGTGGCGGTCTTTGAGCGCTACGGGGAGGTAGGAAAGATCACGCTCGGCTTCCTCAAGGGTTTAGGCGCCAGGGTAGGGGCCGTCGGGACAACGGCCTGCCTGGACGAGAATACGCTCATGGTGGCAGGCAGCGACGATCGGGATATGGCTCGCTGCGCCAACGTGCTGATCGAGGCGGGAGGAGGAATGGCGGTCGTGGATAAGGGAGAGGTGGCGGTGAAGCTGGAGCTGCCGGTGGGAGGCATCTTTTCTCTCAGGCCCTGGCAGGAGATGGGAGAGGGGCTTGCCCGAATTCATCGCTGTTTGCGCGAAAGGGGGTCGCCGTTTCCCAAGCCGATCTACGCTCTCATGTTTCTCAGTTTCGTGACGCTTCCCGCTCTGAGGATTACCGCTCGTGGTCTGGTGGCGGTGAAGGAGCGGCGGCTGGTCCCTCTGATTGTGGAGGGATGAGTCCCTTACGAGGAGGCCTCTTCCGGGCTTCCCCCTGTGGCCTCCTGGCGCAGCAGGGGAAAAACCTTTCCTTCCTTCTCTTTTCTCATGGAGCAATGGCCCTCGAGGATGGCTCCGTCTCCGATCACCAGACTCTGGGTGACAACATCTCCGATCACGACTCCCGGCGGTTGGATTTCGATTTTTTTATCAGCCTGGATGTTAGCCGTTACCTTCCCGCGGATGAGAGCGGAGGTGGCGACGATTTTCCCCTTGATGTTAGCGTGCTCGCCTATGGTCACGTTGCCGTGAACCAGGATCTCTCCCTCGATCTCTCCCTCGATGGTGGTTGTCCCTTCGAAGAGCAATTTGCCGTTGGCTTTGGTCCCTGGACCTAAGTAGGCCCCGATCTCAGAGAGCTGGACTGCTGCGGGTCTGCTGGTCTCTGCCATAAACTCCCCCTTTCCGGAGAACGGCAGAATTTAAACCAGAACGGTTCATTTGTCCAGAGGGTCCCCCGCGCAATCGCGTGGCGGCAGTTAGTTGACAAGGGAGAGCTCTTCTGTCAGAAAGTTTGAAGTTGGGAGTGCGTTGATGCCGTTTGCGGATCTGAGAGAATGGCTCTCTGCTTTGGAAAAGGCCGGAGAGCTTCAGCGGGTCAAGGCTGAGGTCGATTGGAACCTTGAGGCCGGCGCCATCGTGCGCCGGATATGCGAGATCGGCGGGCCGGCGGTCCTCTTCGAGAAGATCAAAGATTATCCGAAAGGGTTTCGCATTCTCGGCGGGCCGATGGCCCAAGGCCGGCAGGGCCGCTACGCCCGCCTGGCCGTCGCTTTGGATCTCCCTCCTGACAGCAGCGTCCGAGAGATCACCGAATCCTACCTCAAGCGCAGAAAGACTTTGATTTCTCCGGTGCGAGTTCCTTCCGGCCCCTGCCAGGAAAATGTCCTTCAGGGAAGCAACATCGATCTGCTGAAATTTCCCGTGCCGCTGATCCACGGCGGAGACGGCGGCCGCTACATCGGCAGCTGGCACACGGTGATCACGAAAGATCCCGAGAGCGGCTGGGTCAATTACGGCATGTACCGCCTCGTGGTCCATGGCAAGAATCGACTGGGGGCGCTGATCGGACCGATCCAGGATTTTCAGCGCCATCTTCACGAGCACAGGAGGCTGGGCCGGCGTATGGAGTTTGCCGTGGCCATCGGGACGGAGCCGGTGACGGCCTTGATCTCTTGTGTCGCGGTTCAAGGAAAGAGGAACGAGGCCGATGTCATCGGCGGGCTTCGGGGAAAGCCTCTGGAGCTGGTCCGCTGCAAGAGCGTGGATCTCGAAGTGCCGGCCACGGCGGAGATCGTTATCGAGGGCTTCATCAATCCGGAAGAATCGGAGGAGGAGGGGCCCTTCGGCGAATACACGGGTTACGTCGGCGACCGGCAGCCGCGCCCGGTCCTGCATGTGACCGCCCTGACGCACAGGAATGATCCGATTTTGACCATGACCTCGATCGGGATTCCGATCGACGAGGATCATGTGGTGATGACGATAGCCAACGCGGCCGAGGTCCTGGAGGAGGTGCGCGATCGGAAAGGCTATCCTGTGGACTTTGTCTACGCCCTGCCGGAGTCGACCATCCATTTCTGGGTCGTTTCCACTAAAGTCCCGGACAAGACCTATCCGCGCCGCCTGGCGATGGCGATCTGGGGAACCAAGTGCGGCCGCTACGCCAATTATCTTTTGCTGCTCAACGACGACGTGGACATCACCGACATCCGAAGCGTTATCTGGGCCATGACCACGAGGGTCCACCCGGTGCGCGATGTCTGGCAGGTGCCGCATGCCTACACCTCAATCCTGGTTCCTTTTTTGTCGCCGGAAGAGAGAAAGAGCGCGGACGGCGCCTACATGCTTCTCGACGGCACCTGGCCCGCGGATTTGCCGGTCGATGAGATACCCAAGGTCTCTTCGTTTGATCGGCTCTGGCCGGAAGAGATCAAGAAAAAGGTTTTGGCCCGCTGGAAAGAGTACGGATTCGAAGAGTAACCGGAGAGCGACTATGGCGATGCAGGATCTTAGAGATTTTATCGCGCTGCTGGAGAGACATGGCGAGCTCCAGCGCATTCGGGAAGAGGTCGATTGGAATCTCGAGATGGGCGCGATCCTGCGGCGCTGTTACGACCTGGGCGCGCCTGCCGCCCTCTTCGAAAAGATAAAAGACTATCCCGGCGGATTCCGCGTGTTGGGGGCGCCGATGGGGCCGAGCAAAGGGCCTGGCCATTCTCTTTACGCGCGCGTTGCCCTTGCCTTGGGGCTCGGCCCGGAGGCGGGGGCGCGGGAAATTATGGACGTTTATCTTGCGCGTAAAGAAAAGCCGATAAAACCCACGCTCGTCGGAAAAGGTCCGTGCAAAGAGAATGTTTTGCTGGGGAAGGACGTTGATCTCCTGAAGTTTCCGATCCCGTTTATTCATGGTGGGGATGGGGGACGGTACATCGGCACCTGGCACACGGTGATCACCAAAGATCCGGATAGCTCGTGGGTCAATTGGGGCATGTACCGTCTCATGGTCCATGATCGGAATACGATGGGATGTCTCTTTCCGGCGCAGCAGCACATCGGCCAGATCTATCAGAAGTACGAGGCGAAGAATCTGCCCATGCCCGCCGCCGTGGCCATCGGGGGTCCGCCTGTTATCCCCATTGTCAGTTGCGCCATGCTTCCCGCAATGGTTAACGAAGTCGATGTCGCCGGCGGCCTTCTGCAAGAACCCATCCCTCTGGTGAAGTGCGAGACCGTAGATCTGGAAGTGCCTGCGACTGCGGAGATCGTGCTTGAAGGAGAAGTCCTTCCTCGCGAGCGCAAGATGGAAGGGCCCTTCGGCGAATATATGGGCTATGAGGCGGGAAAGTCCTCGCCCAAGCCCGTCTTTCGCGTCAACGCCATCACCCATCGCCACGATTCCATCCTGACCGTCTCTAATATGGGGATGCCGATCCACGAGTCCCAAACCGTTTTGGGGCTGACCAAGAGCGCGGATATCTACTCCGAGCTGAGAAAGCAGGGACTCCCCGTGAAAGGGGTCTTTGTGCCGCCCTATGGAGTGGGGCACATGGTGGTCGTCGCCACGGAGACGCCCTTCATCAATTTTGCCAAACGCGTGGCCCATTCCGTCTGGGCCACGAAGCCCGGCCTCTTCAGCTATTATATCGTCGTGGTGGACGCGGATGTGGATCCCACCAATATGGATGAAGTTCTCCACGCCATCACCACGAAGTGCCATCCGGTCAATGATATCCATCCGGTTCCTCACACCCCGGGTTTTCCGGTTCTGCTGCCTTTTCTCCCGCCCAAAGAGCGCCTCGTCGGCGATGCCGCCGGCGTCATTTTCGACTGCACCTGGCCGAAGGATTGGCCGCCGGAGTCGATGCCGATCAAGGCGACGTTGGAGAATCTCTGGCCGAAGGAGATACAGGAGAAAGTGCTGGGGAAGTGGAAGAAGTACGGATTCAAATAGGCAACAAATGGTGCATGGTGCGAGGAAGGGGATTTGAACCCCTACGCCATTTCTGGCACTAGCCCCTCAAACTAGCGCGTCTGCCGATTCCGCCATCCTCGCACACCTACGTAAAGGCAACAGGCCTGAGGCAACAGATCAATTGCTTCTTTCTCACGCCTCTCGCCTTTCGCCTTCGGTTAAGGGGTCTTGGGTTGTTGTGGCTGTGGGACCTGAGACTGCGGGGCCGCCGATGGCGCAGGGGCTTGCGGAGATGGAGCAGTTGCCGGTTGTTGCTGCGCCGGCCGTTCTGCCGCAGTTTTGCCTCTGTCAAAGATGCTGCGGGACGTCCTTTTGCCTGAGAAATAACCCAGGGTCAGCGAGGTGATCATGAAGACGATCGCCATGCCGGTGGTCATCCGGGTGAGAAAATTTCCCGCGCCGCTGCTGCCGAAGATCGTGGAGCTGGAACCGCCGAATACCGCGCCCATGTCCGCCCCTTTGCCGGTTTGGAGAAGCACGACCAGTATCAGGCCGATGCTGACAATAATGTGGACGATAGTGATAAAAGTAATCATCGTGACTTCGGAGCAAAACAGCGAATGATGCTCAAAAAATCCTTCGCCTTAAGACTCGCGCCTCCTACCAATAGGCCATCGACCTCCGCCGCCTTGGCCAGCTCCCCCGCATTCTCAGGCCGCACGCTGCCGCCGTAAAGTATTCGGCAGCTCTCCGCGCTTCTTTTGCCGGCAAGTTTTTTCAGGATCCCGCGAATCCATCGGTGCGCTTGGCTTGCCTGACCGGGAGTTGCGTTGCGACCGGTGCCTATGGCCCAGACAGGCTCATAAGCGACCGCTATTTTTTCTATAACACTTTTATCCAGCCCCTTCAATGCGCCGCGCAATTGCCGGCCGATCACTCGGGCTGTCTTTCCCGTCCTTCTCTCCCGCCATGTCTCGCCGACGCAGAGTATGGGTCTAAGCCCTGCGAGCAGCGCCGCGGCCATCTTTCTATTCACGGATTGATCGCTTTCGTAAAACAGGCGCCGCCTCTCGGAATGGCCGATGATGACATACCGGCAGCCTGAATCCCGCAGCATCTTCGGGCTGATCTCGCCCGTAAAGGCCCCCTCCATCTCCCAGTGAAGGTCCTGCCCGCCCAGTTGCAGATCGCTTCGCCTGATGGCCTTGTGGACGGCGGTAAGGGCTGTGAAGGGAGGAGCGAGAACGATTTCCACGCCCCTGAAAGTTTTTAGTCCTCTGCGAATTTCGCGGGCGAGCCGGCGCGCCTCTTTCTCGGTGCCGTGCATTTTCCAGTTGCCCGCTACTAGAGGCGGTTTCATTTTTCCTCCTCGAGAGCCTGAATGCCCGGCAGTTTCTTCCCTTCCAAAAACTCCAGCGTCGCTCCCCCGCCGGTGGAGAGGTGCGTGATGTTTTTTTCAACGCCGGCCTGCATGACCGCCGCCACCGTATCTCCGCCGGCAACGACGCTGGTGGCGTTGTGCCGCGCCAAGGCCTCGGCGATGGACCTGGTGCCCCGGCTGAATTTCTCTTCCTCGAATAATCCGACAGGACCGTTCCAGAGTATTAGCCTTCCCTTGCGGATCTCCCGGATGAATTGGTCGATGGTCTTGGGACCGATATCCAGCCCCATGCGATTCGGGGGAATGTTGACGTCGGTGGTGAGAGGTTCTTGCTTGATGCCTTCCGCGGCGATGTGATCCACGGGAAGGAATAAAGGTATGCGAAGGCCCTCCGCCTGGCTGATGAGTTCGCGCGCAAAATCAATCCGCTCCTCTTCGACCAGCGATTTTCCGACGGCGATCCCCTTTGCTTTGAGAAAGGTATAGGCCATGCCGCCGCCGATGAGCAGGCGGTCGATTTTCGGGATCAGGTTTTTCAACACGCCGATTTTATCCGAGACCTTGGCGCCGCCCAGGATGGCGACGAACGGTCTCTCGGTGTTGGTGAGCAGCCGTCCGAGGTAGTCCAGCTCTTTTTGGAGCAGAAGTCCGGCTCCCTTTTCGCGAAAAAACTTCGCCATCCCTGAGATTGATGCGTGCGCCCGGTGCGCAGCCCCGAAGGCGTCGTTGACATAGACATCCGCCAGAGAAGCGAGGGCCTGGGAGAATGCGGGGTCGTTGGCCTCCTCCTGTTTATGAAAGCGCAGGTTTTCGAGCAATATCACTTTATGGCCCGGATCCTGGACCAGCGCCTCGACCTCGCCCCCGATACAATCGGGCGCCAGCGTGACGGGGAAGGCAAGCGCCCTCTCGAGGTAGTCGCGCACCGGCGCCAGGCTCCACTCGGGATCCGCCTTGCCTCCCGGCCGTCCCAGATGAGACGCGATCAGGACCTTTTTAGCTTTTGCAAGAATCCAACGCAGCGTCGGCAGCACGCTCTCAATGCGATGCGTTTCCCCGATCTTGCCTTTTTTGACCGAGACATTGAAATCGACCCGGACAAACACTCTCTTGCCGTCGAGTCCCAGTTCTTCCAATCTCCGGATCATGGGAAATTTTCACTCCTTGAAGCGTGAATCTGACGGCCCTCCGATCAGAGAAGGACAGCCCGTTTGACTAAATACAGGGGTTGTAATACTTTTTCAAATAGATTATCGGAATTTTCAATGCCTTCCTTTTGGTTTCTTCAATTGCTGGCCCAGACAGGAATTGAGCCCAACCAGCAACAGGGAGTTTTGGATCTGGTCAGGGGAGCAAGCCCTATCGTCCAGGCGGTTCTCTATCTCCTCGTGCTGTTTTCAGTGGTGAGTTGGGGCATTATCTTTGCCAAATACCGCCAGGTGAGGACGGCGAAAAACGAATCCGCCAGATTCACTGAGATTTTCTGGGAGAGTCGCAACCTGGCCTCCATCCACGACGCAAGCCGGGAGTTGAAATTGAGCCCGGTGGCCCAGGTTTTTCGCGCCGGTTACGAGGAGCTGTTGCGGATTTCCCGCAGCAAAAGAGAATCCCCCCAAGGGGAGGGTTTGACCACGGAGCTGGGCGGTGCCGATAACGTGACCCGGGCGATGAAACGTGCGACTAGCGTCGAGATTACGAAGCTGGAAAGATCTCTGACTTTTCTGGCCACGACCGCAAGCACGACCCCCTTTATCGGTCTCTTCGGCACGGTCTGGGGAATCATGAATGCCTTCCGGGGTCTGAGCACCACCCACTCGTCCAGCATTCAGGCGGTCGCTCCGGGCATCGCGGAGGCCTTGATCGCTACAGCGATGGGTTTGGCTGCGGCCATTCCCGCGCTCATAGCTTATAACCACTTTGCCCAGAGGATCAAGGTCTTGGCGACTGATATGGACAATTTCTCGCAGGAATTCCTGAATATAGCTGAGCGCCATTTTTTGAAATGAGAAGCTATCAGCCTTCAGCGATCAGCTTCTGTCTAATAGCTGACTGCTGAGAGCTGAAAGCTACCTGGCAGGAGGATTTTGCTATGGCTGTTGACTCTTCATCCCAGCGCAACGGAACGACAATCTCCCAAATCAACGTGACTCCATTAGTGGATGTGATGCTGGTGCTCCTGGTGATTTTCATGGTGACGGCCCCCATCATTCAGCAGGGGGTGCAGGTGAATCTGCCGCAGGCAAAGGCCGGCGCCATCCCGGGGAAGGAGACACAGCTGGTAGTGGCGATTACCCGTAATGGCAGGATCTATCTCAATGACAACCCGATGACGCTCGCGGAGTTGGGCCAGAAGCTGCGCGCCATCCATCAGCTCCAGCGGGACAAGGAGGTCTATCTGCGGGCGGATCAGGATGTCCGCTACGGCGTGGTGATGAAGACGATCGCGGAGATCAAGCAGGCGGGGATTGAAAGGCTGGGCATGGTGACGCGCCCTTTATCGCAAGAGGGATAAATGGCGGATATCCGCTCGACCCCGATGAGGTTGTTGAAGGGACCCTCGCTTCCTTCCTGGGAAGGGCATGGCGAAAGACTCTGGCGGTGGGTTACTTTTTCCGGCCTCCTTCACATCATCTTTATCTCGGGGCTGTTTTTTATGCCCCATGTCCCGTCGCTTAGAAAACCTTCCTACCCGGTTTATACGGTGGATTTGGTGGGCGGCGAAAAGCTGGGCGGGAGCAATCTGGGCTCCGTAATCGAGCCCGCTCCTCAAGCCAAGAGAGGAAGCGAAAAAATAAAGAGCGAACCTCCTCCTCGGGTTGAGGCGGCCAAGAAAGAGAAGACAAAGGTCGTGGCGAGCTCTACGGCAATGAGGGAAGAGGCGACTCTCAGCAAATCCAAGAAAGAGACGAAAAAAGAGCCGCCGGCAGAGGGGCTTTCAGGTCAGTTGCGGGAGAAGCTGATTCAATCAGCCCTGGAACGGGTCAAGAATCGGGCCGAGAGCGAACCGAAACAACCAAAGGGAGAAGCCGTCAGCTCCGGTCCTGGCGAGGGAGAAGGCGCGGCCTCCATCGGTTCGGGCGGGAAGGGCGGAGGGATCGTCAAGGGTGTTGACTTTATCGTCTATCGCAACCAGATGCTTCGTCTGATCCGTGAGCGCTGGAATTGGGTAGGGAAAAGAAGCGATTTGGAGGTGACCGTCCGTTTTGGAATCCAGGAGAACGGGGAGATCGTCGGCCTCAAGATCGTGCAGGACTCCGGCGATCCCTCCTATGACGATTCGGTGTTCCGTGCGGTGCGAAGGGCGAGTCCTTTGCCGCCCCCTCCGGAGAGCTATCGTAAGGACTTTATGGACGTGGAGCTGATGTTTCGTCCGAAGGATCTGGGTGGCTAGGATGTTGCTTTTCAGGACGCTTCTTATCCTCTTGACCCTCTGGCTGTCTTCGCAATCCCTCCATGCTCAAGTGAAGGGGACGATTGTCGGGCCGGGGGCGGAGCGTTATCCTATCGCTATTTCTCCCTTGAAAAACCTGGGGCCGGGGGAAGATAGAAACAGGCTTTCCGAAGGGATCGCGGATGTCGTTGTTCGCGACCTGGAGCTCTCGGGCTGGTTCCGGGTGTTGGACCGGTCGGCTTACATCGAACATCCTCAGAAAAGCGGCATCACGCTGGATAGTTTTGATTTCAGGGATTGGTCCGTTATCGGCGCCGAGGGGCTGGTCAAAGGAGGGTTCGAGCTGCAGGGCGAGGAGATCACCGTAGAGCTCCGTCTCTTCGATGTCTATCAAGGAAAACAGATCGCCGGGAAAAAATATACCGGGAAGGCAAGAGATTTTCGGCGCATCGCCCATAAATTTGCCGATGAAATCATTTTCCAATTCACCGGCGTGCCGGGCGTTTTTAATACCAGAATTACCTACGTTTCCACCGCCGGCGGGCGATTCAAGCAGGTCTACGTTGCGCATCTGGATGGAACTGAAAAGATCCAGGTGACGAAGGATCCGACGATTCATCTATTTCCTTCCTGGAGTCCCGATGGCCAATCGGTCCTCTACTCTACTTACGGGTATAGAGAAAAGACGCCGGGACTTTATTTTTTCAATCTTTTCACCGGCAAAGACACCAAGCTCTTGTCGGGTGGGGGAGTGAATCTTGGGGGCAGATGGTCGCCCAAAGGAGATTACGTTGCCATGTCGCTGGAACGGCAGGGCAACGTGGATATCTATTTGTTGGATGCCGCGGGGAAAATCGTGCGCCGGTTGACGGAAGACGCGGGAATCGATGTTTCTCCTGCCTGGTCTCCCGATGGGGATCGTCTGGCTTTCGTCTCCAATCGCAGCGGAAGTCCTCAGATTTACATTCTGGAGTTGGCCAGCGGCAAGGCAAGGCGCCTCACCTATTCGGGAGGATACAATACTTCTCCCGCCTGGTCTCCCACGGGTGACAAGATTGCCTATATCGGAAGGGTGGGCGGCCGCTTTCAGGTCTTTGCCATAGGGGTTCAGGGAGGGGATCCCTTGCAGCTCACTTCGAGCGCCGGCGATAATGAAGATCCCTCATGGTCTCCCGACGGGAGATTCATCGCATTCGCGTCCAGCAGGAGTGGCCGGTACCAGATCTACATCATGCAGGCCGGCGGCGAGAATCAACAAAGATTGACAGCTTCAGGGGGAGATGATACAAATCCAGCGTGGTCCCCGCGTTTAGAATGAATGCCGTCACGAATCGACCCGGCTCAGAGAAAAGATAAGGAGAGAAAGATGGTTGATCGATTGAGTGCGCTGATGTATGGGATGATGTTTTTCGCTTTTCTTGCGTTAACTGGGTGTCCTCCACCTGCGACGACCAAGCCCGAGGCGCCTGCTCCGGCACCGCAGGCGAGTGCTGCTCCGAAGCCCGCGCCGGCTCCTGCTCCCACCTCTTCGAGTTTGGAAGCGGCCCGTCGTGACGTGGCTCCCGCAGCCAGCCCTTTGAAAGATATCTCTTTTGATTTTGACAAGTATGATCTTCAGGCAGAGGCTCGAGCGGCCCTTAAGACCAATGCCGACTGGCTGAAGGCCAACGCTTCGGCCCGCGTGGAAATCGAGGGGCATTGTGATGAGAGGGGGACGAACGAATATAACCTGGCGCTTGGTGCCAAGCGGGCTCAGGCGGCCAAAGACTACCTGGTCACCTTGGGGATTTCTAAAGAACGGTTATCCACTATCAGCTACGGCGAGGAGTTGCCTGTTTGCAAAGAGCATAATGACGAGTGCTGGCAGAAGAATCGTCGCGCCCATTTCGTGATCGTTTCTGCCCGGCCAGCTTCATAATGCCTTCCCTTCTCAGGACTGCCTCCATCCTCGTTCTTAGTGGTCGTTGAAGGTCGACCTTCCATGAAGGGCTTTCTATCTTTGCTCCTCATGTTGACCGGGGTGGCCCTATCCGCCTGTGCCACTCCCCAACAACTGGAGCTTATCGAGCGGGAGCAGAGACGGCTGCGCACCGAGAATGCCGCCACCCAGGGCGATTTCGATAGCGTGCGCTCCACTCTGGCCGACACCCGCGCCAATCTCCAACAGATGCAACGGGATCTGGACGCCCTGAGAGAGAAAGTGGACGAGGTCCGCTACCAGTTGGACCGTCAGATCGGTCAGTCCACTCGTGAAGGGGATCAAAAGATTAAAGATATGGAAGGGCGCATAGCCAGGATCGACAAGGATCTCAAGGCGCAGGGGGCGCTGCTTAAGGCGCGCGAGGAAGAATCCAAGGCTTCTCCGGAAAGCTCGAAGACATCCCCCGGCGCCAAGGAGGAGTCGGGTTCGGGCGAAGGCTCCGCCTCCGGTGAATTCGTTCGGGAAAAGCCGCCGGCGGAATCGGAGACCGTCAAGAGAGACTACGAGGAGGCATGGAAACTGCTGGAGCGAAAGGATTACAGGGCCGCCATTGCCCGCTTTAAGGAATTTATCAAAAAGCATCCGCAGAGCGAGTATGCGGACAACGCCCAGTATTGGATTGGGGAAAGCTACTATGCCTCGAGGGAATTCGATCAGGCTATTCTGGAGTTCGACGCGGTTCGGCGAAAATATCCGAAGGGGGACAAGGTACCGGCAGCCCTTCTCAAGCAAGGCTTTGCCTTCGCGGAACTCGGGGATAAGGTGGATGCCCGTTTGATTCTCCAGGATCTCATCGATCGCTACCCCCAGTCAGAGGAGGCGGCTAAGGCGAAGCAGAAACTGAAGGCCTTGGAATCATGACCGCTGCCGTACTCTGAATCCTGAAAAACCATTCTTTCTTGAGTTTTTTAACTGCTTTTCACCGGCTATCAGCCGTCAGCGATCAGCGGCTCCGTAATGGCTGAAAGCCGGGCGCTGATGACTGCGGGCTTCTTTAATTGATCGTGGATATCTTTCGCCATATAGAGGATCGAAACCTGTCCCTGGGTAGGCCCATCTTGACGCTGGGCAACCTCGACGGTATTCACCTCGGTCACCAGGCGCTTCTGCAGCGGGTGGTCCAGGACGCAAAGGCGCGGGGCAGCCGCTCGGTTGTTTTGACCTTTGAGCCCCACCCGCTCAAGATCCTGGCCCCTGAGCGCGCCCCCAAGTTGATCTTGACGCATAAAGACAAGATGCTTCTGCTTCATTCCTCGGGAGTGGACGTGGTGATTATTCAGGCGTTCAATTCCCTTTTCGCCAGCGTGGAGGCGGAGGAATTTGTCCGACGCTACCTGATCGAGCGGCTCAAGGTTCAAAAAATGTGGGTAGGAAAAGATTTGAGGTTTGGCAAGGGGAGGAAAGGCCGGGTAGAGGATCTCGTCCGATGGGGCGCCGAGGATGGTTTTGAAGTCGGGATCGTGGAGCCGGTGGAGCTGGGCGGCGTGCGGGTCAGCAGCAGCCGGATTCGAAATCTGATTGGGCAGGGCAAAGTGCTCGAGGCCCGGCGGTACCTGGGCCGTTACCATTTCGTTTCGGGGCGGGTGGCTTCCGGCCATCAGAGAGGCCGGCAACTCGGCTTCCCTACCGCGAATATCGCGCCGCGAACCGAAGTGCTTCCTCTGGATGGAATCTACGCCACTTTTTTGCAAGCAGGCGAACAACAGTGGCCCAGCGTTACCAACGTCGGTGTGAACCCCACCTTTGGAGGCGGACCGAGAACCATCGAGAGTTATATCTTTGATTTTTCCGGAGATCTCTACGAAGAGCCGGTGAAATTGTTTTTCGTTAAGAGGATTCGGGAGGAGAGAAAATTCCCTACGCCGGAGACCCTGGTCGAGCAAATGAAAAAAGATGTCCTGAGCGCCAAAGAGATCCTGAGCCGGATCGGGAAGCAGGAAGGAGTGGAACCGGCGAGGTAATGCCGTCTGATGTCGATGCATCTTTCTGTCGTTGATCCGAAACATGCCGGCCTGCGCCTGGATCTTTTCTTGACGCGTTACTATCCTTGCGCTTCACCGGCGCAGGGGTGGAGCCGCTCGGGAATTCAGCGGATGATTACCGAGGGACAGATTGCTATCAACGGGCAAAAGGCCAAGCCCAGCACCCGCCTCAAGGCCGGCGACCTCGTTGAAGTTAAACGGCTGCCGCCCCGCGAAACCCCGTTAACGCCGGAGCCGCTACCGCTGGATGTCCTCTATGAAGATGAGGATTGCATCGTAGTGAATAAGCCGGCAGGCATGATGGTTCATCCGGCTGCCGGAAGACGGAGCGGGACTTTGGTCAATGCCCTTCTCCATCACTGCCCGAATCTCCAGGGCATCGGCGGGGAGAAGCGCCCCGGGATTGTCCATCGCTTGGACAAGGACACTTCGGGCGTGATGATTGTCGCCAAGCGCGAGCCGGCGTTGCATCACCTGGCCCTCCAATTCAGGCAACGGCGGGTGCGCAAAGAGTACCTGGCGTTCGTTTGGGGCCTGGTGGAACCAAGCAAGGGAGCGATCGATCGCCCTATCGGTCGTCATCGGAGCAACCGTAAAAAAATGTCGAGCCTATATTCTCTGCCTCGATTGAGAGAGGCGCTAACAGAATGGCAGGTGGAGGATTCTTTCAGGCTGGGGCCGATGGGGAAACGGCATGATTGGGTTACCTTGCTGCGTCTTAGACCCCATAGTGGGCGCACCCACCAGATACGCGTCCATCTGGCGGACCAGGGATATCCCGTGGTTGGGGACCGGCTCTATGGTCGGGGACGCGGCGAACGCGGCAAAGATGGCGCGGAGTTTTCTCTTCTGACCGATTTTCCGCGCCAGGCCCTGCATGCGGAAAAACTCGGATTCATCCATCCCCGTACTGGTATTGCGCTTGATTTCAAGGCGCCGCTGCCGCTGGACATGCAGGGGCTCTTGGCGTTTCTAAAGGAGAGGCGTTCGACGGATGAGCGGAAAAAGGTGGGCAAGGGGGGTTGACAAGGAGATTTTTTTTTCTTATCATAGGTTAGTTTTGGATTCCCGGTTCAGAAGTTCTCTTTGGAACTAATCCCGCACTTAAGGTTGTCATTCACTGTATCCCGAATTAAACCTTTGATTTGGATTTCAAACATAAGATTCACTTCTGTGTCAAAACCCTTTTGTTTTGAAATGCCGCGTCGGTAAGCAGGATCTCCCTCGGAGTTATAGTGCGGTCGTTGCGCTCTGGGGATCTCCTCCCTTCAGGCAGTAGGATTAGGTGAATCGGGAGAGCCCGGTATCCGGGGCAGGCAAGGAGTTTTACTTTTAGGCATGAAAGGAGACGCATGATTATGGTACGTGGGAGGACTCGAGTCGAGGCGGAGGCCGTGGAAGAAAATGGGTTGAATCTTAAGTCTCTCAAAGAAAAGAAGATCAGCGACCTGGCACTGATCGGGAAAAACTTCAACATCGAAGGCGCGGCCAATATGCGCAAGCAGGAGCTGATCTTCGCCATCTTGCAGGCGCAGACCGAGCAAAATGGCTTCATTTACGGGGAAGGCGTACTGGAGACCTTGCCCGATGGTTTCGGCTTTCTCAGGGCCCCGGACTACAACTACCTCCCCGGTCCGGACGATATCTATGTTTCTCCCAGCCAGATCCGCCGCTTCAATCTCCGCACTGGCGATATCATTTCCGGCCATATTCGTCCCCCCAAAGAGGGAGAGCGCTACTTTGCCCTGCTCAAGGTCGAATCGATCAACTACGAGGACCCTGAAAAAGCAAGGGATAAAATTCTCTTCGACAACCTCACGCCTCTCTATCCCAATGAACGCTTCAGACTGGAATACCAGCAGGATGAATATACCACGAGGGTCGTTGATCTCTTGACCCCGATCGGCAAGGGGCAGAGAGGGCTGATTGTCGCTGCACCCCGGACCGGTAAAACGATGATGCTGCAGAACATCGCCAAGGCCATTGCCCATAATCACCAGGAGGCGATCCTGATTGTCCTCCTGATCGACGAGCGGCCTGAAGAGGTGACCGATATGCAGCGCTCGGTGGATGGGGAAGTCGTCAGCTCGACCTTTGATGAGCCCGCGACGCGCCACGTTCAGGTTGCCGAGATGGTGATTGAAAAGGCCAAGCGGCTGGTGGAGCATGGCAAGGACGTCGTGATTCTGCTCGACAGCATCACCCGTTTGGCCCGGGCCTATAATACGGTAGTTCCTCCCAGCGGCAAGATCCTCTCCGGCGGAGTCGATTCCAATGCGCTGCACAAGCCGAAAAAGTTCTTTGGCGCCGCCCGCAACATCGAGGACGGCGGCAGCCTTACCATCATTGCGACGGCCCTTATCGATACCGGCAGCCGCATGGATGAGGTGATCTTCGAAGAGTTCAAAGGGACCGGCAACATGGAAATCCATTTGGACCGGCGGCTGATGGACAAGCGGGTTTTCCCGGCCATCGATATCAACAAGTCGGGAACGAGGAAAGAAGAGCTTTTGATATCCAGGGAGGATTTGAACCGAATCTGGATCTTACGTAAGGTATTATCCCAGTTGAGCGTAGTAGAGGCGCTGGAGTTTTTGCTGGACAAGATTCGCGGAACAAAGAACAACAAAGAGTTCCTTGAATCCATGAACCAATGACCCCCCCCTCTCTCCTCTTTGGCTGCCTTGCGCCGGCTGCAGATCTTTGTTAAAACCGCAAGATCGTTGAGTCTTTTTGATTAATGTTCCCGGACGACCGCCGGGCGTTTGGGATCCCAGAAAGTTAAAGACTTTCCGGGACTTATTTCGCACCCTTTCTGATCCTCTTTCTGGTGCCCTCGGATGGGTAGAGAGGGGAAATGAGGAAAGGGGAGGATCTAACCAAAAGGAGTGTAGTTTATGGCCGATATATCCATGAAGCAGCTTTTGGAGGCCGGGGTCCACTTTGGCCACCAGACCAGTCGCTGGAATCCTAAGATGAAGCCCTACATCTTCGGGGCGCGCAATGGCATCCACATTATCGATCTACAGCAGACCGTCACCATGTTCAAAAGCGTTGCCGCTTTTGTCCGCGACCTGGTGGCCGGCGGAGGGAATATCCTATTCGTCGGGACGAAGAAGCAGGCCCAAGACGCGATCAGAGAGGAAGCGGAGCGCTGCGGGATGTTTCATGTCCACAACCGATGGCTGGGAGGGACCCTCACCAACTTCTCAACCATTCGCCAGAGCATCGAGCGGCTGCGAAGGATTGAGGAGATGGAAAACGACCCCAAGATCGTTGAGGCCCTGACGAAAAAGGAGATGTTGGGACTGAAGCGTGAAAAAGAAAAACTGGAGCAATCCCTGGGCGGCATCAAGGGCATGAAAAAGCTCCCCGACGCCATTTTTGTCGTCGATCCCAACCAGGAAGAGATCGCCGTGAAAGAGGCAAGAAAGCTGGGGATCCCTGTGGTGGCCGTAATCGATACTAATTGTGATCCCGATATGGTGGATTGCAAAGTTCCGGGAAACGACGATGCCATCCGGGCCATCCGTCTTTTTTGCGTCGCCATCGCCGACGCGGTGATTGAGGGAAAGAGTCTGTACGAGCAGTCCTTAGTAAGGGACAAGGAGAGCGAGAAGGTCGCAGAGACCGCGGCGGTTGTCGCAGACGGGGAGCCTGCCGCGGCTTCGGTAGCAGGGGGGACATAAATCCGATGGAAGTCAACGCATCGTCAGTGAAAGAGTTGCGGGAGAAGACCGGCGCCGGGATCATGGATTGCAAAAGGGCCCTGGCCGAGTCGGGGGGAGACGTAGAGCAGGCGGTGGATTACCTGCGCCGCAAAGGTCTGGCGGCAGCGGCAAAAAAGCTGGGCCGCGTCGCCGCGGAAGGACTCGTAGGCGCGTACATCCACGCCGGGGGAAAGATCGGCGTCCTAGTCGAGCTCAACTGTGAGACGGATTTTGTGGCGCGGACGGCGGAGTTTCAAGTGTTGCTGAAAGACATCGCCATGCAGATTGCGGCCGCCAACCCGAGGTATATCCGGCCGGAGGATGTCCCGCCCGATGAGCTTGAGAGAGAGCGGGAGATCTATCGCCGTCAGGCGGCGGATTCGGGCAAGCCGGAAAAAGTGATAGGCAAGATCGTGGAAGGGAAGGTGGAGAGATTTTATTCCGAAGTCTGTCTCCTGGAGCAAGCGTTCATTAAGGACCCCGATCGCAAGGTGGAAGGTTTGGTAAAAGACGCCGTGGCAAAACTGCAGGAGAACATCCAGGTGCGCCGTTTCGCTCGCTACCATCTCGGCGAGGGTGCGGAGAAGCAATAAAACATCCAAGATGAAGATTGCAATTTGTATTGAAACTGAATAGGTGGCTCTGGATGGGTGGGGTAAAACTCAAATATAAGCGGGTTATCCTGAAGGTCAGCGGGGAAGTCCTGGCGGGGGCGCAAAAATACGGAATCGACAGCAAGATGGTGCGGGCGTTTGCCGAGGAGATTAAAGAGGTCAAGGAGATGGGCTGCGAGATGGCCTTGGTGATCGGCGGGGGGAATATCCTTCGCGGCGCAGAGGCGAGCGAGGGAGGGATGGAGCGGGCCACTGCCGACTATATGGGGATGCTGGCCACGGTCATCAATAGTCTTGCCCTGCAAAATGGTCTGGAAAAGATCGGCGTCTCCACGCGAGTCATGTCTGCCATCGAGATGCGCCAGGTGGCGGAACCGTACATCCGCCGCCGCGCGACCCGCCATCTGGAAAAGGGGCGGGTAGTGATTTTCGCCGCCGGGACCGGTAATCCCTATTTCACGACCGACACTACGGCCAGCCTGCGAGCGATGGAAGTCGGCGCCGACGTGATCCTGAAGGCGACCAAGGTGAAAGGGGTCTACGATGCGGATCCTATGAAGCACGAGGGCGCCAAGATGTACGGGGAGTTGACCTATATCGAGGTCTTAAATAAAGAACTCAAGGTCATGGACTCTACGGCAATCTCTCTTTGCATGGACAACCGGTTGCCCATCGTCGTCTTCAATATTATGGAGAAGGGTAATATCAGGAGAGTCGTCTGCGGCGAGGAGATCGGGACTTTGGTGAGCACGGGGAAGAGATGAACGAGGCCTTCTTTACCGAGGTTCAAAAGGAGATGGAAAAGTCCGTGACGGCTTTTCGCAAAGACCTCGCGAAGCTGCGCACGGGGAGAGCCTCAACGGCGCTGCTGGAAGGTGTTATGGTGGATTACTACGGCACTCCGACTCCGCTCAACCAGCTAGCCAGTTTGAACGCGCCGGAGCCCCGCCTCTTGGTGGTTCAACCCTATGATAAGGGGGCCATCGGGAATATCGAAAGGGCGATCCTTAAGGGGGATCTGGGATTGACCCCCAACAACGACGGGAAGGTGATTCGCATTCCCATCCCCGAGTTGACCGAGGAGAGGCGCAAGGAACTCGTCAAGCATGTCAAGAAAATAGCGGAAGAGTTTCGCGTGTCCATTCGCAATCACCGCCGGCTCGCCATCGAGAAGCTCAAGGAGATGGCGAAGAATAAGGAAATCACCGAGGACGATCTCAAGCATAGTCAGGACCGCGTCCAGAAAGTCACTGACGATTCCATCGGCAAGATCGACAA
>Ga0105164_10000732_pt1 | contig 21927 bp, 15 predicted proteins | sample VDWuncwatermetaG_FD_89674 | JGI IMG/M metagenome (GOLD analysis project Ga0105164, IMG submission 89674) | Wastewater microbial communities from Netherlands to study Microbial Dark Matter (Phase II) - VDW unchlorinated drinking water | ecosystem: Environmental > Aquatic > Freshwater > Drinking...
AGCCGAGCGAGCTGAAGACGCGCGTGCGGGCGCTGGACGCCCAGCGCAGGGCGGCCCAGCCGCCGGGCCGCAACTGCGGCTCCGTGTTCAAGAACCCGCAGGAGCACCCCGCCTGGTGGTACGTCGACCAGGTCGGGCTGCGCGGTCGCCGCATCGGCAACGCCCAGATCTCGGAGCAGCACGCCAACTTCATCCTCAACCTGGGCAGCGCCCGCGCGGCGGACATCGTCGCCCTCATGGAGCTGGCCCGTGCGCGGGTCCGCGAGCGGTTCGGCGTCGAGCTGGAGCCGGAGGTGATGCTGGTGGGGGAGTTCGCATGATCGACACCCGACGCGGCAGGCGGCTGAAGGTCGGCATCCTGTTCGGCGGGCGCTCCGCCGAGCACGAGGTGTCCGTAATCTCCGCCCAGGGCGTCATAGCGGCCCTGGACACGGACCGCTTCCAGGCCGTGCCCATCGGCGTGACGCGCCAAGGGACGTGGCTCACCCCCGCCCAGACCGAGCACGCCCTGTCCGCCATCCGTTCGGAGCGGCTGCGGGCGCTGGAGGAGCCCCTGGGCGACGGCATCCTGTACCGGACGCAGGCCCTGGGGACCCTGCGACGCATCGACGTCGTCTTCCCCCTGGTGCACGGCGCCAACGGCGAAGACGGTACGCTCCAGGGGCTCCTGGAGCTGGCCGGCGTCCCCTACGTGGGGGCCGGCGTGGCCGCCAGCGCCCTGGGGATGGACAAGGCCCTCCAGAAGACGCTCTTCCGCCAGCACGGCTTCCCTTTGCCCGACGACGTGGTCGTCCTGGCCTCCCGCTGGCGGACCGACCCGCTGTCCCTGGCTCGGGACGTGGAGGCGGCTATCCCCTACCCTTGCTTCGTCAAGCCCGCCAACGGCGGCTCCAGCATCGGCACCTCCAAGGCCCGCTCCCGCGAGGACCTGGAGGAGGCCCTGGCCGAGGCCTTCCGCTACGACCGCAAGGCGCTGGTGGAGGCGGCGGTCGAAGGGCGCCAGGTCGAGGTGGCCATCCTGGGCAACGACGAGCCCGAGGCGTCCCCGGTCGGCGAGATAACATTCCGCGGCGAGTTCTACGATTACCGCGCCAAATACGAGGACCCGAACACTCAGCTCCACATCCCGGCTGACATCCCGGCCGACACCGCCGAGCGCGTTCGCGAGCTGGCGCTGGCCGCCTACAAGGCTATCGACTGTGCCGGCCTGGCCCGGGTCGACTTCTTCCTGACGCCAGAGGGGCGCCTCGTCCTCAATGAGGTCAACACCATCCCCGGATTCACCCCCATGAGCATGTACCCCAAACTGTGGGAGTACGCCGGCCTCTCCTACCGCGACCTCATCAGCCGCCTCATCGAGCTGGCCCTGCAACGCCACGAGGAGAAGCGCCGTGCCCTATAGCTACCGTGCCCAGGGAGCAGCGGCCGGCGCCCACCCCAGGCCCGCCGGCAGGCGGCGGCCCATCAAGGGGCACGTCCTCCTGGACGATCGTACCCAGCGGCGGCTGCGCCGCATCCGCTGGCGACGCATCGGCGTCGTCCTGGGCATCGTCGCGCTGGTGGCGGCGGCGGTCGCTCTGTACCTCTCGCCGCTGCTGCGAGTACAGGACGTGCAGGTGGTCGGCACGGCCAGCGTGGACGCGGGCCAGGTGGCCGAACTGGCGGGCCTTTCAGGGCACAGCATGCTCAACCTGCCCAAAGGCGAAGCCGAGGCCCGCATCGAGGCCCTGCCCCTGGTGCGCGCCGTCGCCATCGAGCGGCACTGGCCGCAGACGGTCCGCATCCAGGTGATGGAGCGGCTGCCCTGGGGCTACTGGCGCCTCAGCGACAAGACCTACGTCGTCGACGCCGAAGGCGTCGTCCTCCCCGGTGTCCAGCCGGCGTCCGGGGCCCCCGTCATCAACGACCTGGGCGGCCCGGTCAATCTGGTTCCCGGCGACCGCGTGGACGTGGACGCCGTGGCCCTGGCCCAATCGATGCTCCAGCGGGTGCCACAGACGCTGGCCCTAGGCATCACCGGCCTGGAGTACACGCCCCAATCGGGCCTTTCCCTGATCACCGAGGCGGGCTATCGCGTGGTCCTGGGCGATAGCCAGAACGCCGACTACAAGCTGGCCGTCTGGCAGGCGGTGGAGAAGCAGATGGGCCGGGAGGCGATGTCCGGCCACGTCCTGGACCTGCGCTTCGAGGACCGTCCTTCCTTTCAATGAGGATGAGGAGGCGATGACCCGTTGAAAGAGAACATCCTGGCGGCGATAGACGTAGGCAGCAGCAAGGTATGCACCCTGGTGGCGGAGGTTACCCCAGAGGGGGACCTGCGCATCCTGGGCGTAGGCATCACGCCCTCGCATGGTGTCAAGAAAGGGATGGTGGACAACATCCAGGAGGCCACCGAAGCCATCGTCAGCTCCGTGGAGAGGGCGGAGCGCTCCAGCGGCAGCCGCATCGTGTCAGCTCACGTGAGCATCGGCGGCAACCACGCGACCTCCCTGAACAACCGGGGCATCGCCACCATCCCCGGCAAACAGCGGCCCATCACCCACGAGGATATCGACCGGGCCATGGAAGGGGCCCAGAGCCTGAGCCTCCCCACCAACCGCGAGGTGCTGCACGCCATCCCCCGCTTCTTCGTGGTTGACGGGCAGGAGCACGTCAGCGATCCCGTGGGGATGTTCGGCCAGCGGCTGGACATGGACACCCACATCGTCACCGGCTCGGTGACGGCGATCCAGAACCTCACCCAGTGCGTGGAAGGGGCCGGCGTTCAGGCGGAGGCGCTGGTGTTCTCGCCCCTGGCCGCGGCGGAGGCGGTGCTGGAGGACGAAGAGAAGCTGCAGGGGGTAGTCCTGGCCGACATCGGCGGCGGTACGACCGACGTCGCCGTGTTCGTGGAGGGCAGCGTCTTCTACACCTCCGTCCTGCCGGTGGGCGGCTACCACTTGACCCACGACCTGGTGGCCGGGCTGCGCGCCCCCTTCTCCCAGGTCGAGGACGCCAAGGTCAACTTCGGCTCCGCGCTGCCCAGCCAGATCGACCCCGAGGAAACGGTGGAGCTGGAGGCCTTCGGCGGCCAGCGGATGAAGGAGGTTTCGCGTCGCCGCATCGCCGAGATCCTCCAGGCCCGCGTGGAAGAGATCCTGGAGATGATCTATATCGACGTCAAGCGGGCCGGCTTCGACGAGATGATCGCCGCCGGGCTGGTGCTCAGCGGCGGCAGCGCCAGCCTGCCCGGCATCGCCGAATTGGCCGAGCTGGTCCTGCGCATGCCGGTGCGGGTCGGCCAGCCACGGGGCATCCACGGCCTGGCCGATTCCCTCAACAGCCCGGCCTACGCCACCAGCGTGGGGCTGTTGCGCTGGTCTATGGAGGAGAACGGCCACAACGGCCACAAGACGAACGGGCAGATGCATCTGCCCAGCCTTGAGCTGAAGGGAGTCATGGAGGCGGCCCGCAAGTGGCTGAAGACGCTCATTCCGCGATAGCGAGGAACGTGGTGGATGGGACATGGAACAAGTGAAGAAAGGGGGCCGGGTAGCGCAGTTCGTAGGGACAGACCCCGCCAGGTCGCCCTCGCTATACATCCCTCTCTGGTATATGCCAGAAGACGTGGATATCCGAAGGCGGGTCTGGCGACTTCAGGTCTGTCCGGAACGGCAGGGCAGAGCACGAAAGACGGCAGGAGCGATAGCGACTCGAGGAAAGGAGGCAGGTAGTGGCAGCTAAATTCGACCTAGACGGCCTCCCGCCCATCAAGGTGGTGGGCGTGGGGGGCGGCGGTTGCAACGCCGTCACCCGTATGGTGCAGGCCCGCATCGCCGGGGTGCAGTTCGTGGGGATCAACACCGATGCCCAGGCCCTGACCCGCTGCGAGGCGGAGACCCGCATCCGCGTGGGCGACCGGCTGACGCGGGGCCTGGGCGTGGGCGGCGACCCGGAGAGGGGCCGCCAGGCCGCCGAGGAGTCCCGCGACGAGCTGAAGGACGCCCTCAAAGGCGCCGATATGGTGTTCATCACCGCCGGGATGGGCGGCGGCACCGGCACTGGCGCCGCTCCCCTGGTAGCAGGGGTGGCCAAGGACAACGGCGCTCTCACCGTCGCCGTGGTCACCAAGCCCTTCGGCTTCGAGGGCCACCGCCGGCGCACCATCGCCGAGGAGGGGATCGGCCAGCTCCGCCGTGAGGTAGACACCCTCATCGTCATCCCCAACGACCGCCTGCTGGCGGTCTGCGACCAGAAGGCGACGGTGGCCGAGTCGTTCCTCATGGCCGACGACGTCCTGCGCCAGGGGATTCAGGGCCTCTCGGAGCTGATAACCGTGCCCGGCGATATCAACCTGGACTTCGCCGACGTGCGGCGGATCATGGCCGAGGCCGGCCCGGCCCTCATGGCCATCGGCAGGGGCAGCGGCGAGAACCGGGCCGTGGAAGCGGCCCAGGCGGCCATCTCCAGCCCCCTGCTGGACGTCAGCATCCACGGCGCCCGCGGCGTCCTGTTCAACGTCACCAGTTGCGGCGATATAGGGCTGCACGAGCTGAACATGGCCGCCCAGGTCATCGCCGAGGTGGTGGACCCGGAGGCCGAGATCATCTTCGGCACGGCGACCGACCCCAGCCTGGGCGAGGATGTGAAGATCACCCTCATCGCCGTGGGGTTCGCCTCGCCCGAGGTGTTCGAATCGCGGGCCCACGAAGAGGAGTTCCGGCGCATACGGATGGAGGCCAAGGAGAACGAGGACGACATGGACCTGCCGACCTTTCTTCGTCGACCCGTCACGATACGTTAACTAGCGAGACACCAATCGCGAGACTGGCGACACGGGTCTCGTGTCCTATGTCTCATGTCTCGACAGTGAAAGGAGGGCCTATAGGGGAAGACAGCGAATGACCGACCGCTAGCACGACCGTCTCCGCCTTAGGCGGGGACAAGGCGCCGCCGGGCTGTTTGCCTCCCCAGACATCCCCGCGGCGCCGCCCTTTCTGTCAACGGATATCTAACGGATTAACGGATACCGGGTTGCTTCCATCCGTTAATCCGTTCCCCCATCCGCTGACAGGCTGAGCCGCTGCCGAAACGCATCTTTACCACAAAATGTTGGGCCAAGGGGCTTGACAGGCACAACATGTAGTGCTATGTTGCATGGTGCGCCCCCCGCGTTGAGGGGGCGCCACGGTTCTAAGAGAGCAAGCACGAGTTCTGTAAAGTGAACGCAGCCAAGCACCTACGCTACCGCCATCACCAGGGGACGCGGGGGGCCCCGACCCTTGACCCGCGACCCTTGACCCTGGGGCGGCCGCGGGGGCGGAGGGGCCCATGAACTGCCCCTTCTGCGGCCACCCCGAATCCAAGGTCGCGGACTCCCGCCCCGACGAAGCGGGCATCCGCCGCCGCCGTCAGTGCCTGGCCTGTGGCCGGCGCTTCACCACCATCGAGAAGGTGGAGCTGGGCGGCGTCGCCGTCCTCAAGAAGGACGGCCGCCGCGAGGAGTTCGACCGCGCCAAGATCATCGCCGGCGTGCGCAAGGCCTGCGAGAAGCGGCCGATACCCTCCGGCGCCATCGAGGCCCTGGCCGACGAGGTGGAACAGGCGGTGTTCGCCCTGAACAAGGCGGAGGTCCCCTCCACCTACGTCGGCGAGCTGGTGATGGAGCGGCTGCGGCATCTCGACCACATCGCCTACATCCGGTTCGCCTCGGTCTACCGCGCCTTCGCCGATGTCGACGAGCTGAAGGCGGAACTGGCGGCCCTGGAGGCCGGGTGGCGCCGGCCCGACGTGTCGCCCGACCAGCTGGCCCTGCTGCCGGACCTCGCGCCGCGGCCCGCCAAACCACGGATCCTGCGCGTGCGGCGGGCACGTCCGGACGGAGCCGGGCAGCGGAAGGCGGGGGCGCGATGACCCAGGTGGCATCGGAATTCGACGCCCGCATCGAGATGAAGGCGTTCATCGACCGCTCCCGCGCGCCGTACTCCCAGTGGTACGTGGGTATCACCGCCGATCCGGACGAGCGGCTGGCCGAGCACGGCCTCCAGGAGAGCGACTGGTACATCGTGCGGCGGCTGGCCAGCGCCGAGGCAGCGCGGCGGGTGGAGGAGCACCTGCTGAAGATGGGCTGCGTCGGCGGCCCCGGCGGCGGGGACGACGCTACGACGGCGGTCTACGCCTACTGGAAGCGGGGGCACACAACACCATGATGTGCGGGAGCGGCCGGCCCTCGTGCCGGAGACGAGCCGGATAGCCGGAGGTAAGCCATGAAGAAGTACCGCGTGGTGTACCGGGCCCCCAACCGGGCCGACGCCGTGGCCAAGGTGGAGGAGGTGGAGGCCGACGGCTGGCGGGTGGACGCCGACCAGGTGCTGCTGTACCAGCGCCGCGGCGACGCCGAGGTGCGCGTCTTCGACGTGCCCAAGACGCACTTCATGCGGATACACGAGATTTAGAGCCAGGTGGGGTAGTGACCGCGAACGGTACAAGGCTTCAGCTAATGGCAGTAGCTGTCGAGAGCATGTTGTATTTCTTCCGGATAGCCCGCATTTTTGGCGATAAAGGCACCTCTCTCGCTGGTGCTGAACTGGCCCGCAGCTTGCAGCGCGGCGGCGCAGCGCTGGGCGTCGAGTTCGGCTTGACTTGGGCCACTCTGCAGGGGAGCCGTCTGGACCGGCGCCGATTGCCCGCCGTCCTGCCACTCGTTGACGGACCAGCCAACGCCCATACCCGCCCCGGCAATGGCAAGGAGCACGATCGCAGGGATGAGCCAATTTTTCATAGCAACCTCCCGTTCGCGCCCCATTATAACCGCGAAAGGGGCAAAGAGAATGCCTGACAGAAGGGCGAGGGAGGCGAGGTAAGTGCCGCTGACCGAACAGGAAGCCCGATGCGTTCAGCTGACCTGCGAGCACCTGAGCAGGGCATACGGTGGTACCTGGCGCGTTCTGGATGGGCCGTCACTTGACGACCTGCACCCTTCCGAACCCACCCCTGAGGTACGGGTAGGGAACGGCAGCATGACGGCCGCCATCGAAGTGAAGCGATTGCTAGGCGACATCGCCTTCCGTGAATACTCGCAATCTATAACTTCCCTTACTCGCCGCCTGGCACCTCCCTGTGGAGGAACTTACTACTTAGATCACCTGGGGGATCCATCGTCGGCTCTTTTCGATCCGCCCCTCGATAAGCGGCTAGTACGCCTGCTTAAGAACAAAATTGCTCAGTTGGCCCCAAGTCTTCCGGTCGACGGATCGGCATCATTCCGGGTCAACTGGCAAGGCCGCGACGAAGAGTGGGAGCTCATCAAGACCGCCGACGAAACGAGAGGTGTCTGGGCCTTAGCCCTTCACGAGGGAGACGTGCGCAGCTCAGTGGAGAACTGCCTCCAGTCAGCGTTCAAAAGTGCACAACCAAAATTTCTCAGCAAACGCTGGGCTGATCTTCATGTGCTGACTCTCGAGACTTCCTGGATGGTGCCAGCCGATATGGCGGCCCAAGTCGTTGCCGCCATAGAGGCTTCCTGGCTACGAGGAATTGACTTGATCCTTCTTGCCGATAACGACCGCATAATCCAGTTGCACCCGCCAGAAGGAGTACCCATGACCCTCGCACCTACCACGTGCGAAACCCGGTCCGAAGCAAGGACGCCCCTTCCCGCTCACCCTGAGCCTGTCGAAGGGCGAGCGGAGCGACATCACCCCGCTCATGGTTCGACAGGCTCACCACGAGCGGGATCGGGATGCACTTCCGCCGTCGGGCCCTCGCGCCTCACTGAACCGAAACGTCATACGAGTTCCGCACCGCACAACGGAAAGGAGCACCCATGACCCTCGCACATGACACCCGCTCCGATGTAGGGGCGAGGCATCCCTCGCCCATTCCTATACGGCGCTACTTCACCACCCCCGGCGTCGACCCCTACGACGACGTGCAGTGGCACTCGGATCGCACCGCCGTCATCGAAGGGGCCGACGGCAAGCCGGTCTTTGAGCAACGGGACGTGGAGTTCCCCAAGGACTGGAGTCAGAACGCGACGAATGTTGTGGCCTCGAAATACTTTAGGGGCCCCATGGTCGAGACGCCCGGCGGGCCCCAGCGCGAGCGCTCCGTCAAGCAGCTCATCGACCGCGTGGTCAACACCCTCACCGAGTGGGGGCGCCGGGACGGTTACTTCTCCGCCGAGGAAGAGGCCCAGACCTTCCACGACGAGCTGAAGCACATCCTGGTCCAGCAGAAGGCCTGCTTCAACTCGCCGGTCTGGTTCAACCTGGGCATCGAGGAGAAGCCCCAGTGCTCCGCCTGCTTCATCCTCAGCATCGAGGACCATATGGACTCCATCCTGGACTGGTACAGGACCGAGGGCCGCATCTTCAAGGGCGGCTCCGGCTCCGGCATCAACCTATCGAAGCTGCGCAGCTCCAAGGAGCGGGTGGCCGCCGGCGGCCTGGCTTCCGGCCCCGTCTCCTTCATGCGCGGCGCCGACGCTATCGCCGGCACCATCAAGTCCGGCGGCAAGACCCGTCGCGCCGCCAAGATGGTCATCCTCAACGTCGACCACCCGGACATCGAGGAGTTCATCTGGTGCAAGGCCAGGGAGGAGAAGAAGGCCTACACCCTGGGCGACGCCGGCTACGACGTCACCCTGGACGGCGACGCCTGGATCGGCATCCAGTACCAGAACGCCAACAACTCCGTCCGCGTCAGCGAGCAGTTCATGCGGGCCGTGGCGGAGGGGCGCCAGTGGCACACCCGCTACGTGATGACCGGCGATGTCTGCAAGGAGTACGACGCCCGCGACCTGATGCGGCAGATCGCCCAGGCGGCCTGGGAGTGCGCCGACCCCGGCATGCAGTACGACACCACCATCAACGACTGGCACACCTGCCCCAACAGCGGCTCCATCACCGCCTCCAACCCCTGCTCCGAGTACATGCACCTGGACGACAGCGCCTGCAACCTGGCCTCGATCAACCTGATGAAGTTCCTGAGGGAAGAACCAAGAACCGAGAACCCAGAACCTACGGACGGCGAGGGGTCGGCGGCGGCCGGTTCTAGGTTCTTGGTTCCAGGTTCTTTCGACATCGAGGCCTACAAGCATACGGTGGCCGTGATGATCACAGCCCAGGAGATCATCGTCTCCAACTCCTCCTACCCCACCGAGAAGATCCGCCAGAACGCCGTCGATTACCGCCAGCTCGGGCTGGGCTACTCCAACCTGGGCGCTCTCCTCATGTGCCTGGGCATCCCCTATGATAGTGACGAGGGCCGGGCCTGGGCCGCCGCCCTCACTGCCATCATGACCGGCCACGCCTACGCCACCTCCGCCGACATCGCGTCCGCCGTCGGCGGACCCTTCGCCGGCTACGAGCGCAACCGGGAGCCGATGCTGCGGGTCATCGAGAAGCACCGCCAGGCCGCGTACCAGATCCCCGAGGTAGGGGCGCAAGGCCTTGCGCTCCTACAGGACGCCGCCCGCCAGGCCTGGGACGAGGCCCTGGAGCGGGGCCGCGCCCACGGCTACCGCAACTCCCAGACCACCGTCATCGCCCCCACCGGCACCATCAGCTTCATGATGGACTGCGACACCACCGGCATCGAGCCGGACATCGCTCTGATCAAGTACAAGACCCTGGTCGGCGGCGGGCTGATGAAGATCGTGAACGGCACCGTGCCGCGGGCCCTGCGCCGCCTGGGCTACGACGAAGAACAGACCGCCTCTATCCTGGCCCACATCGACGCCACCGGCACCATCGAGGGGGCGCCGGGGCTGCGCGAGGAGCACCTGCCGGTCTTCGACTGCGCCTTCAAGCCCCAGAACGGCAGCCGCACCGTCCACTGGCTGGGGCACATCAAGATGATGGGGGCCGTGCAGCCCTTCGTCTCCGGCGCCATCTCCAAGACCGTCAACCTGCCCGAAGAGTGCACCGTCGAAGATATCGAGCAGGCGTACATCGAGGGGTGGAAGCACGAGCTGAAGGCGCTGGCCATCTACCGCGACGGCTCCAAGCGGGCGCAGGTGCTGAGCACAAGCAAGGAACCGGGAACCAGGAACCAGGAACCAGACGAGACCACCCCACGCCCGGTGCGGCGGCGGCTGCCGGCCACCCGCGCCTCGGTGACCCACAAGTTCTCCATCGAGGGCCACGAGGGGTACATCACCGCCGGCCTCTATGAAGATGGCTCGCCGGGGGAGATCTTCGTCACCATGGCCAAGGAGGGCAGCATGCTGTCCGGCATGGTGGACGCCTTCGCCACCTCCGTCTCCCTGGCCCTCCAGTACGGGGTGCCGCTGCGGGACCTGGTGAACAAGTTCTCGCACATGCGGTTCGAGCCGTCGGGCCGCACCGAGAACCCGGAGATCCCCGTCGCCCAGTCCATCGTGGACTACATCTTCCGCTGGATGGCCTCCCAGTTCATGAGCGAGGAGGAGAAGGAGGAGTACGGGGTGCTTTCTCCGGCCGTAAAGGCTAAACTAATAGCCCAGGAGTATGATCCTCCGGTCTCGGCGGGCAATGGCCACGCCTACAACAACACCAGTCAGAGCGACGCGCCGCCCTGTAGCAACTGCGGCTGGATTATGACCCGCTGCGGTACCTGTTACCGCTGCGACAACTGTGGTACGACTAGCGGCTGTGGCTAAGAAAGGAGGTGAATATGCCAGCAGGAAAGAAGTCCCCTGCCAGCAAGGGCACCAAGAAGGCTTCTAAGTCCAAGAAGTCGGCCAAGAAAGGGAAGTAGACCGCGGGCCGCGTGTCGCGACCGTAGAAATCGAGACGCTAACCGCCCCCTAGGGATTTGCCGACCCTCCCTTCGGGCCGGAGGGGCGCCCCGACGCGTCGGGGCGCCCCTTCTGTATTCTGGCTGCCTAACATCGACCCAACGTCGCCCCAGCGCGCCCCCACGGAACGGAATACATCGCTTCCCGCTCACCCTGTCCGCAAGGCGGACAGGGCAGGCTAGGCTCGCCACGAGCGGATGGAGGCGTCGGTGGTGGGGCCCTGTAACGGCTCCCCGTCACGGGCATCCGAAGATTGGTGCATCGCGTTGCCCGCGCAGAGCCGGGCTGCACGCCAGGCACCATTACTTACGCCCATGCTGAAGCTACTGCACGCCGGAAGCGCACCAGGAAGGAGCTGGCCAAGCCTTCCCTTCCTCTCGTCGGTCCGCGGGCGCATCGTCGCCGGCTTCGGGCTGCTGGTCATCATCCTCGCGGTCGGCGCCGTGGGCAGCGCCTGGCAAACGCGCACCCACCAATCCGACCTGGCCGAGATGCAGACCGCGGCGGCGACCGTTTCTCTTCTCCAGGAAACGGAAGGCGACGCCACGTTCGCGGTGGCGCTGCTTCAGCTTTACGTCTCGACGGGAGACGAGAAGCCAATCCCTGAAATTCGTTCCAACCTGGCCACAGCGAAAGAGAGGCTCCTCGGCGCCGAAGCTGAGGAGCAGGCGCTCCGCCACGAAGAGGGTGCGGCGAGGTTCGGGCAATTCCTGAGCGCCGTCGGCATTGCGTCGGACATGGCGGAGCAGGTCATCACGCTCAGGCAGCGCGACGACGTGCAGGGGGCCACGACGACCATCGCCCTGGCAGCGCCCAGCCTGCTGGCGGCGAAGCAGGAGTTTGACAAATTTGTCGAAGTGCAGCGCCAGGAGCTGGTGGCCTTGCGCAGCGAGGCGGACCAGACGGCTGACATCGCCTTCTGGTTTGCGGGACTGGGTGGCACCGCCGGCGCGATCATCGCCGGCGCAGCTTCCTTCTTCAACGCCCGCTCCATCCTCCGGCCCCTCTCGCGGCTGGAGGCAGCGGCGCAGGCGGTGGCCGGCGGCGACCTGGCGGCGCGGGCGCCGACCACCGGGCCCCGCGAGCTGGCCCACCTGGGCCAGACGCTGAACGGGATGACCGAATCGCTCCTGGACGCCTCCCAGCGGCGGGAGCTGGAGGAGGCGCGATCGCGGCTCACCGCCGTCCTTGAAGCTACCACTGACCTAGTTAGTATCGCCGATGCGCGGGGACATTCCATCTACATCAACAAGGCAGGCCGGAGGATGCTCGGTATCGGCGAGGACGAGGATGTCACCAAAGTGACCGTCGCGGACTGCCACCCCAGGGCCGTATATGCCTTCCTCCGGGAGAAGGCGATGCCGGCCCTCATGCGACAAGGCGTCTGGAGCGGCGAGACGGCTGTGCTTACTCGCGACGGACGGGAGATCCCCGTCTCGCAGGTCATCGTAGCCCACAGAGCAGCGGACGGTGAGGTGGAGTTCCTCTCTACCATCATCCGCGATATTAGCGAGCGAAACCGGGCAGAGGAGGCGCTGCGGGAGAGTGAAGAGAGGTATCGGGACCTGTTTGAGAACGCTAGTGACCTCATTCAGGCAGTCGGGCCCGATGGCCGTATCATATACGTTAACCGGGCCTGGCAAGAAATCCTAGGGTATGATGAGGAAGATACTGCCAACTTGTCCATTTTTGACATTATCGATCCCAACTACCGGGCACACTGCACGGAGATATTCCGGCGTTTGATGTCCGGAGAGATGCTCGATAAGTTTGAGGCCGAGTTCGTTACCAAGGATGGGAGAAACATCACGGTCGAGGGGAGCGCCAACTGCAAATTCGTGGATGGTCAGCCAGTTTCCAGTCGCGGCATTTTCCGTGACATCACCGAACGCAAGCGGGCCGAGGAGGCGCTACGGAGGCTGAACCAAGAACTGGAGGCGGACCGAAAGGTGATCGAGCAGTTCAACCGCTCCCTGGAGGAGCGCGTGCACCAGCGAACGGAGGAGTTGCGCCGGGCCAACCAGGAGCTCCGAAAGAGCGAAGACAGGACTAGGGCCATCCTGGAAACGGCCGCCGACGGCATCATCACTGCGGACGAGCAGGGCATTATCCAGTCGTTCAACCCCGCCGCCGAGAGCATGTTCGGCTACACCGGTAAGGAGATGATCGGTCAAAACCTGAACATCCTCATGCCGCCGCCCTATCGCGAACAGCACGATGCCTACATCGCAAACTACCTGCGCACCGACCGCAAGAAGATCATCTGCATCGGTCGCGAGGTGGTGGGCCGGCGCAAGGATGGCAGCACCTTCCCGATGGATCTTGCCGTAAGCGAAGTACATCTGGGCGACCGTCGCCTCTTCACCGGCATCGTGCGCGACATCAGCGAGCGCAAGCAGGCGGAAGAAGCGCTGCACCTCGCCAACGAGGAGCTGCGCCAGCGCCACCGCCAGCTCCTCGACGCCCGCGCCCAGGCGGCCACAGACGCCCTGACCGGCCTCCCCAACCACCGCGCCTTCCACGAAAGGATTAGGGCCGAGGTGGCCCAGGCCCAGAAGAACCGCACAGGCATCGGCCTGATCATGCTGGATATCGACGTCTTCAAGCGCGTCAACGACTCCCTGGGACACCTCTCAGGCGACCAACTCCTTCGTGATCTGGCGCTTACTCTAGCCGGCGTAGTGAGGCGAGAGGACGCCTATCGCTACGGGGGAGATGAGTTCGCCGTATTGCTGCCGGGGGTTGACCGCCGGAAGGCCATGAAGATCGCCGAGCGGCTGCGCTGCGCCGTGGTCAAACGCACCGCCCGCAACGGCGCCAAGGTCACCGCCAGCTTGGGCGTAGCATTTTTCCCGGACACAGCCGGATCGGCGGAGGAGCTCATCTACGGAGCTGACGCGGCCATGTACTGGGCGAAATCCGCCGGTAAGAACCGCGTTGGCGATTGGAGCGAGCTGCTCAACCGCAGGGCGGTGGGAACCGTGCCCTGGTACGCTGCCGACGGCGCCGTGAAGGCGCCGGACGTCGTTGCCGCCCTCGTTGCCGCCCTGGCGGCCAAAGACCCGGCCACCCTAGCCCACACGGAGCGTTGCTCGTGGTATTCCGCCAGGCTGGCAGAGGAGTTGGGGCTGGACAGGCGCGAGACCTCCATCGTGCGCCTGTCGTCGCTGCTGCACGACATCGGCAAGCTGGCGGTACCCGACGAGGTGCTGTTCAAGCCAGGGCCCCTGAACGAGGCGGAGTGGGTCCAGATGAGGCAGCACCCGGTCACGGCCCTGAACATCCTGGGACACGTTCGCTCCATCGCCGACGCCACCCCCGCCATCCTGCATCATCACGAGCAGTTCGACGGTTCCGGCTACCCCGATGGCCTGGCCGGCGACGATATTCCCATCGCCTCCCGCATCCTGCTCGTCACGGATGCCTTCGACGCCATGACCACGGACCGGCCCTACAGGAAGGCGATGCCCGTAAATACGGCCATTGAGGAATTGAAACGAAACACCGGCAGCCAGTTTGACCCTATGATCGTGGAAGCTTTCCTGAGGGTGCTGGACAGCTACGGGGCCGAGCCTCTCTGCCGCATGGCGGCCGCGGAGGGTAACGGTGCCGGGGCGGCACCGCTGGCCAAAGCCAATGGCATCAGCCACCGCGGCATCGGCGCGTAAGGCAGGCCTACCCAGACGGGCCCATCCGGGAAGGCCTACAGCTACCGGCTGCGTTCGCGGCCTTAGAGCCTCCTTAGGGCCGGCCGCGGCAGCCGCTCGCGCAGGTACTCGGCCAGGGCGCGCACATAGCGAGCGCCGCTCTGGCGCACCATGTAGTGGCCGCGAGTGGCGTGCCAGAAACCGCCGCTGCGCCCTATCTCCGAGAGGATGTCATACATCTTGGCGGCGGAGAAGTCGTCGGCGGCGCGGCAGAGCTCCAGCACGTCCGGAAAGACCTGATGCAAGGCGCCCGCGCCGAGGGGCTTCTGCATGACGTACTCCTGAGGCGTTTCGAATGCGCTGAGCCAGCGCTCTCGGATGGCCTGCCAGTAGTTCAGGAGCAGTTTCCCCACCTCCTCGTCCCCCAGCCGCTTGACGAAGCTGTCGCCGACGACGGGGGCCAAGGAGGCGACCATGCTGTGCTGTCGCATGGTGTGGTGAGGCCGCAGGGGCTCGCCGGGCAGGCGGATCAGCCCCCGCCACGGGCTCTCAGGGGCGTTATTGAGCAGGTCGGCCAGCTTCGTGGCGCCCCCCCGCAGGTAGTTACGCTCGCCCTCCCGTTCCAGCAGGGCAGCGCCCTCCGCCTCGCGCATGGTGAGGAGGTGGCGGTCCACCACGTCGGTGGGCACCCCCTTGTGGCGGGTGTTGATGACGTGGAAGTAGCGCATCTCCTCGTAGGCGTCGATCCCCTCCACGATAGTCACCGGCAGGGGGTAGTCGACGAGCCACTTCGCCTTATCCTTGGTCAGCGCCCGCTCCAGGCCGAACAGCCGGTGCTGGCCGTCCACCACCCATAGCGGCACCGAGCCATCGATGCTGAGGACACCGGCCTCGCCGGCTCCCTCCGCCTGCCCCAGCGGCTCAAACACTGCCCGCTCGGGCTGGCGGATGCAGAGGAGCACTGATGTGGGGAGCATCCCCTCTTCCAGCCGCATGTAGGCCGAAAGCTGGCGCAACCGCGAGGGCGTCAGCGGCCGCTGGTAGCCCCCGCCCGGCTGCCCAGCACGATACGTGTCGGCGCGGAAGCGGCCCAACAGCTCCCGCAGCGGCAGGGCGGTCACGTAAAGGTTCACGTCCGGCCGTTTCTGGCGGAAGCGCAGGGCGAAGGCCCTCAGCGTCTGCTGCGAGGGCGCCTTGGCCCTGTTAGCGGTTAGGACAGGGGTCGATGTCGTCATAGATGGGCCTCCTGTACAGGTCAAATATTAACCCGATTATCTCCCTTGTCAATACCGTTTTCGTGCCACTTTGCCTCTTCAGCAGCAGGCCGCGGTGCTATACTGAAAACGACCTGCGATGACTACCCGCGAACGCCCAGACGGGCGGCCGTCGGGCCGCGGCCGGGCTGCCAAGATCCCCCTCTCGGACAACGCCCGCGTCGTCCTGGAACGCCGCTACCTGGCTAAGGACGACGCCGGCCGGCCTGTGGAGACCCCGGAGGAGCTGTTCCGCCGGGTCGCCCACAATATCGCCCAGGCCGAGCTACTGTACAAGCCCCTGGAGGCCCCTTCGGCCCATTCGACAGGCTCTCCGAGTGAAACATCGGAGTCCGCAAGGCGGACAGGGCAGGCCCTTCGACAGGGCTCAGGACAGGCTTTCGACGCCGCCTCCCACTGGAAGCAGCGCTTCTTCGAGCTGATGGCGCGGCTGGAGTTCCTCCCCAATTCCCCCACCCTCATGAACGCCGGCCGCGAACTGCAGCAGCTATCGGCCTGCTTCGTCCTGCCCGTGCCCGACAGCATCGAGGGGATCTTCCAGGCGATCAAAGACACGGCCCGCATCCACCAGTCGGGCGGCGGCACCGGCTTCGCCTTCTCCCGCCTGCGCCCCAGGGGGGACCGCGTGCGCTCGACGATGGGGGTGGCTTCCGGCCCCGTCTCATTCCTCAAGGTCTTCGACGCGGCCACTGAGGCGATCAAGCAGGGCGGTGCCCGACGCGGCGCCAACATGGGCATCCTGGCCGTCACCCACCCCGACATCGAGGAGTTCATCGCCCTCAAGAGCGACATGCGGACGCTCACGAACTTCAACATCTCCGTGGCGGCCACCGAGGAATTCATGGCCGCCGTAGAGGCCGATGCGGAGTACGATCTGGTTAACCCCCGCAGCGGCGAGGTCGTGGGCCGGCGGCGCGCCCGCCACATCTTCGACCTGCTGGTGGCCAACGCCTGGAAGAACGGCGACCCCGGCATCGTCTTCATCGACCGCATCAACCGGGACAACCCCACGCCCAACCTGGGGCAAATCGAGGCGACGAATCCTTGCGTCACCGGCGATACCTGGGTGCTGGCGTCGGACGGTCCGCGCCAGGTGTGCGAACTGGTAGGAATTCCAGCGCGGTTAGTTGTAGACGGAGAATCTTTCGAAACCGGGAAAGAGGGCTTTTTCCATACCGGCGTGCGGCCCGTACTGCGGCTGGAAACGGACGAAGGCCATGAGCTTCGCCTCACCGCAGGCCATCCCGTGCGCAGGGTTAGCCGACTGACGCGGTACTCCACTCAGGCCGAATGGGTGCCGGCGGGGCAGCTCCTGCCCGGCGACCGCCTTCTCCTGAACAACCACCGCACGTTGTCTCACTGGCCCGGGTTGTACGGCGAAGCGGAGGGATACCTCATAGGGCTACTTATGGGCGATGGCACCCTGAAGCAGGACAAGGCCGTGCTCGCCGTCTGGCCCCAGGCCGCAGGGGCCGTTGGCGTGCTGGAGGCCGCAGTCGCTGCGGCCGTCGCCCTCCCTCATCGCCGCGACTTCGCAGGCTGGACGCGCGTCCCCGGTCGCGAGTGGCGCCTGTCCCTCGGCTCTATCCGCCGTCTGGCCCTGGCGCTGGGCATGCGTCCAGGGCACAAGGCGATCACGCCCGCAGTAGAAAGGACGTCTTCCGATTTCTACCGTGGCTTCCTCCGCGGCCTGTTCGACTCCGACGGTTCGGTGCAGGGCCACCAGCGAAAGGGTGTCAGCGTTCGCCTCAGCCAGAGCGATCTGGCGACGCTCCGAGCCGTACAGCGGATGCTTCTACGCCTCGGAATCGCCTCCCGCATCTACCAGAACCGGCGTCCCGCCGGGCGGCGTCCCCTGCCCGACGGACGCGGCGGGCAGCGGCTGTACGAGATCAAGGCGCAGCACGAGCTGATCATTAGCGGCGAGAACATGCGCCGTTTCGCCGACCTCATCGGTTTCGACGACACCGCCAAGCGGCAGCGCCTCCAGGACGCTATTGATGGGTACCACCGCCGGCTGAACCGCGAGCGCTTCGTGGCCACCGTAAGAAGCGTCGAGCCCGACGGCGAGGAAGAGACATTCGACGTCCAGGTGCCTGGGGCCAACACCTTCGACGCCAACGGCCTGTATGTCCACAACTGCGGCGAGCAGCCCCTCCTCCCCTACGAGTCCTGCAACCTGGGTTCCCTCAACCTGGGCAAGTTCGTGAAGGCCAACGGCGCCAAGCGGCGCCTGGACTGGGAGCGACTGGCCAGGGCCATCCCGGACTGCGTGCGCTTCCTGGACAACGTCATCGATATGAACCGCTACCCCATCGAGGAGATCGACCACGCCACCAAGCTGACCCGCAAGGTCGGCCTGGGGGTCATGGGCTGGCACGACGCCCTCCTGCAACTGGGCGTCCCCTACGACTCCGATGAGGCCCTGGCCCTGGGCGAGGAGGTCATGCGGTTCGTCCAGGCGAAGGCCAACGAGGCGTCTCTGGAGCTGGGCCGTGAGCGCGGCCCCTTCCTGGCCTTCGAGGGCTCGCGCTATCATCCCCAGCACCCCTACCGCAACTCCACCCGCACCACCGTCGCCCCTACCGGCACCCTCTCCATCATCGGCGACTGCTCCTCGGGCATCGAGCCGATCTTCTCCATCGCCTTCACGCGCCAGCACTACCTGGACCCCCAGGACCCGTCCAAGCTGACCCGCCTGCGGGAGGTCAACAAGCACTTCGAAGAGGTGGCCGGGGCCGAAGGGTTCTACAGCGAAGAGCTGACGGACTACCTGGCGGCGGGGGGCCGCCTGGCCGCCCGCGAAGAGGTCCCGGACCGGGTGAAGCGGCTGTTCGTCACCGCCCAGGAGATAACTCCAGAGTGGCATGTCCGCATGCAGGCGGCCTTCCAGCGCCACACCGATAACGCCGTCTCCAAGACCATCAACTTCCCCTTCTCGGCCAGCGAGGCCGACGTCGCCGCCGCCTACTGGCTGGCCTACCGCGAGGGGTGCAAGGGGATCACTGTCTACCGCGAGGGCTCCCGCGAGTACTCGGTCCTCTCCCACGCCACCGTCAACGTCAAGGGGCCCGAACAGGAGACCGCCGAGGCCCTGCGCGAGATAGAGGGGAAACTGGCCGCCGTGGAGCGCCCCCGCCCTTACCGCGAGCACCTGCCCGACGAGCGCCGCTCCATCACCCACAAGTTCCGCGTCGGCGACCAGGAGGGCTACATCACCGTCGGCCTGTACGAGGACGGCCGCCCGGGCGAGATCTTCGTCAAGATCGCCAAAGAGGGGTCCACCGTCTCCGGCCTCATGGACAGCGTCGCCCTGCTCACATCGGTGACCCTCCAGTACGGCGTGCCCATCGAAGACCTCTCGCGCAAGCTGAAGAACACCCGCTTCGAGCCCTACGGGCGCACCAACAACCCCCGTATCCCCTGGGCGACATCCATCGTCGACTACGTCTTCCGCTGGCTGGAGCGCAGGTTCGCCCCCGAGGCCGCCGCCGCCGATGCCTCCGCCCACGCTGCGGAGGGTGCCGCCGTAGGGGCGCAGCATGCTGCGCCCCTACAGTCGCTGCTCCCCGGCGAGCAGACTGGCCTTGGCTGTCCGGACTGCGGCGCCCTGCTGGTGTACCAGGAGGGCTGCCTGGTCTGCCGGAGCTGCGGGTATAACAAGTGCGGTTGATTTGACAGCCCCAGAACATTCGCCCTAGCATTAACCCCAAAGAAATCGCCCTCTTGTGCTCGCCGTAGACAGTTGATCATGATCGAGAAGCTTGAAGGTTCGACCGTTCTTGAGATCATTCGCAAGCTGCCTGAGCAGTCAAAATATGATTGCAAGAGCGATCTCATCCTTCACACAGATGACCAGAAGTCGGAGTTGGTCAAGGACGTCACCGCCATAGCGAACGCCCATGGCCGGGAGACAGGCTACCTATTCTATGGTGTTGACCTGCGTCAGGCCGACCCAGTAGTGGGACTTAAGCGACACTATGATGACGCCACACTCCAGCAGATGGTCAACTCAAAGTTGGAGAAGCCCGTCTCGTTCGTCTACTACGAGACACATACCGGTGATCACTCAGTGGGTGTAGTCGTTATACCGCCGAGTGATACCCGTCCTCACATAATGAAAGCCACGTTTGGGAAGGCCCGTGAAGGTCAGATTCCGATACGTCGCGGGTCTAGCACGACCTGGGCCAATTGGGATGATCTTCAACTGATGTACGGCTCGCAGACTGGTCGGCGCGCAGAAGAGAATGATATAGCCCAGCTACTCCGTCGAGCATCTGGTCCCGAATCTCACATCGGACCTCTGGCAGTAGAAGTATGGCAGTTGGCCAGCAAAGCGCTCGGCCCTGACCAGGTTGATTGGCTCAGACAGGAGGTAGCGGGATTCAAAGAAGAGGACGGTGTCCCCATCCCCGACTACAGGGTCGTCCCCGGATACGCCAGTGTGTACAAAATCAACCCGCAATCTCTGACGTTCCACAACCTCGACACGATCCACGCGGCGGAACCAGACAACTTCGCCCCAGTGAAGTTGGGTGTGGGAACGTCCTTGCCACAGCTGGACGACTTGGTCAACAGCGATGGATTCGACAAAAGCATTTTTATCGCCTCCAAGCAGATGGAGACAACTAGCGGCGAAATGGCTGAAGGATATATCTACGTTAAACCGAGCGACATTCGAGCCATGCTGGCTCAGATTAAGCAGAAAATCATTGACGTTATTCTCCGCGTGCAATCCGAGCACGCATCGTGAAGGTTATCCGCATCACCGCCCGCTGGCAGCGGAACGCTGACGTCGGTTGACATCACGACATATATATGTCATGCTACCCATGCCATGAAGAAGACAATGGTCTATTTGCCAAACGAACTCCACGAGGGGCTGCGCCGCCTCGCCTTCGACCGCCGTGTCTCGATGGCGGAGCTCATCCGACGCGCCGTTGATGCCGCCTACAGCGAGGTCTTGGAGGATATCCGCGACATGGAGGCGGAGATCGCCAGCTACCTAGAAGACCCATCCTCTTCCGTCTCCCTCGATGAGTTCATAGCGCAGAGAAAGCTGCTTGTACCGGGTCGAGCTAAAGCCGCGCGCCCAGCGCGACGTTAAGTAGGGGCGGTTCGCGAACCGCCCCTACATCGGCAAGATCGCCCGCCGCGAGAAGAACACGTACGAACGGCTGGAAGAGCTGTTCTAGCCCCGCTGCCTCTCGCCTCGCGCGCTGCTATACTCCGCTTGGAACACAGGTACGGGGCAGCAGTGGTAGGGAACCGATAGCCTGAAGTACGCGTACACGCCGCGCCGGCGCCGGCCCCGGAGACGGGGGCTGCTGTGGCTGGCGCTTCCCCTGGCCATAGTCGTTGTCGCCGTGGCGATGGCGCTCTGGCTCGCCGGCGGCAGCGGCGGCTCATCCACCGCCGGCACCGCCTGCCCCCAGGGCAAGGACTGCCCGGCCGCCGTCCTCGGCCTGCCGGTGAGCACTCCTGTCCCGGTCCCCGTCGGGCATGAGGCGCCGCCCCGCATCACCGCCCAGGCGGCCGTGGTCATCGAGGAGCCGTGCGGGGCCATCCTGCACAGCTTGAACCCCCACCAGCCCCTGCCGCCGGCCAGCCTCACCAAGATCGCCACCGCTGTCGTCGCCGCCGACCACGCCCAGCTCTCGGACATCGTCACCGTGGACGTCGACGGCGGCGACTTCTCCATCACCACCGACTCGACCGTCATGGGGCTGAAGCCCGGCCAGCAGCTCAGCATGCGCGATCTGCTGTACGGCCTGCTGCTGCCCTCCGGCAGCGACGCCGCCATCGCCATCGCCGAGCACGTCGGTGGTAGTGTCGACGGCTTCGTCGACCTGATGAACCAGAAAGTGCAGCAGATGGGCCTGACCGACACCCACTTCTCAAACCCACATGGCCTGGACGACCCCGGCCTCTACACCTCGGCCTTCGACATCGCCATGCTGGGGCGGGAATTGATGCGACAACCGGAGCTGGCGGCGATCGTCCGAACGCGCGAATATCGACCGGCCTGGGATGGCCCAGCCCTACGCAATCTCAACCTACTGCTCGGGCTCTACTCCGGCGCCACCGGGATCAAGACCGGCTATACCGACGCCGCAGGTCAGACCATCGTGGCTGCGGCCGAGCGCAACGGGAGACGGCTCATCGTCTCGGTGCTCAAGAGCTCCGACATCTACCCTGACGCCATCGCCCTGCTGGACTGGGCTTTTGGCAACACCGCGTCGATCTG
>Ga0105164_10000734_pt1 | contig 21901 bp, 20 predicted proteins | sample VDWuncwatermetaG_FD_89674 | JGI IMG/M metagenome (GOLD analysis project Ga0105164, IMG submission 89674) | Wastewater microbial communities from Netherlands to study Microbial Dark Matter (Phase II) - VDW unchlorinated drinking water | ecosystem: Environmental > Aquatic > Freshwater > Drinking...
GCGAACTTCTGCGAGTTCGCCATGTGCGGCCACACGCGGGCCATGACGTTCGAGAGGATCTGCTTCGTGTGGTTGCGGTCGTGATGCACCCACTCCTGGAGCAGGCCGCGGACGCGAAGCTCACCGACCTTGCCATGCACGCATGCTCGGTCGAGCTGGTCCGGACGGAGCGAGCGCACCATCTCCACGCTCTGGTGGCGGATGCCCATCCACTCCATGAAGAGGCTCATCGCCATGCGCTCGCAGTCGCGTCTGGAGCGCGCGACCGCGATCTGATCCCACGGCTCTTCGTACGGGCGGTCCTTCTCGAGGGTCCGCGTGATGCGGCCGAGGAAGCCGCGCTTCTCCGCCTCGATCATGTGCCCTAGCACCTCGTTCACGCACCACGGCCTGGCCGATCCGGCGTTGCCGCCGGAGGGAGCCGGGTGCCAGCGGCACTCGTCGTCGCCGAGCGCCTTGACCTCCGCCTCCAGGAGCGCGCACGTGGACTCGAGGAGCTCGGCGACCTGCGCGATCGAGAGAGCGCTGGGGGCTTGCGGGGGCGGAGCCCCCGCATGGCGCGTCATGAGATGAGCGCGGGCACAGGGCGGACCGGCAGCGTGACCTGCAGCGCGACGGTGCCGTCGGGCCGCGTGCCCTGCTCCCACGTGCCGCGCAGCAGCGCGACGCGCTCGCTGCGGCGCAGGCCCGAGGTCAGCTCGCCGTCGGCCGGCAGCTCGCGGCCGTCGCTCTGGAGCGCCACCGTGAGGCCGTCGTCCTTCCAGTCGAGCCCCACGGAGACCTCCTTCGCCTGACCCTTGTCGATGCGCTCGAGGAGCGAGTCCTGGATGAGCCGGAAGATCGCGATCTCGTCCTCCGAGGGCAGCCGCCGGTCGCGGCCCGTGCTCGAGAGGTCGATGCGGATCTTGTGCTTGTCGACCAGCGTCTGGACGTAGCGGCGCAGCGTCGGGACGAGGCCGAGGTCGTCGAGGATCATCGGCCGCAGCTCGAAGATGAAGTTGCGCAGCTCCTGCAGCGTCTTGTTGACCATCTGGCGCAGCGCCGCGAGCTCCTGGTGCGAGCGGTCGCGGTCCACGTCGTAGAGGCGCTCGCTGATCTCCGACTGGAGGACCACGTTCGCCATCGCCTGGGCGGGGCCGTCGTGCACCTGCCGCGAGATGCGACGGCGCTCCTCCTCCTGCGTATCGACGACGGCCTGGAGGATGCGCGCCTCGTCCGTCTGCGCCCTGCGCTCCGCCGCCGGCGCCGGCCCGCCGGCTTGATCCTGCAGCTGACGCGCGGCCTGCTCGATGAGCCCGCGGACGCGCTCGAGGAGCTTGCGCTTCGCCTGCAGCTGCCCGAGCTGCCCCTCCGTCGTCATGCGGCGCGCGATCGCGGTGCTGTGCTCGTCGGCCGCGGCGAAGACCTCCTCGGGCGTGGCGCGTGAGGGGTCGGCGCGCGCGTCGTCGATCCGCGTGCGGGCCTGCTCCTCGCGGGCCTTGAGCCGGTCGACCTCGGTCTTCGTCGATCCCATGAGCAGGTCGAGCTCGCGGATCTCGACGAGCAGCCGCTGCTGCTCGCCCGCGAAGCCCTGGACCAGATCCTGTGCCGTCGTCATCGTGGCTCTGACCTCCGCTCGGACGGTCCGAGCCTGCGCTCCGTGCCCTCGCGCGGCGGCCCGCTTATCCACCCCTGCCGCATCGCGTACACGACCGCTTGCGTTCGGTCGTTGACGGACAGCTTGCGCAGGATGCTCGACATGTGGTTCTTCACCGTCTGCTCCGAGATCGCCAGAGCGTACGCGACCTCCTTGTTGGTCCTCCCCTGGGAGATGCTGTCGAGGATCTGGACCTCGCGCGGCGACAGCGGGGCGAAGACGTGCGCCGACCCCGGACCATAGACGGAAAGCTCGCGGAACTCCGTGAGGACGCGCGACGCGACCGAGGGCCGGCTGAAGATCGTCTCGTTGATGAGGAACTGGCCGTCCTTCACCTTGCGGATCGTCTCGATCAGCTCCGCCGGCTCGCAGTCCTTGCGCAGGTAGGCCGCGGCGCCGGCGCGGATCGCGTCGAAGAGGGGCTGTTCCTCGTCGCGGCCGCTGATCACGACGACGGCGATGTGCGGGAGCTCGCGGCGCACCCGCTGCGCCGCCTTGTCCCCGGAGAGCTTCGGCAGGTCGATGTCGGTCACGACGACGTCCGGCTCGAGCTCGCTGGTGCGCGCGACGACCTCCTCGCCGTCGCTGACCGTGGCGACCACCTCGATCGACGGGTCCCGCTCGAGGACCTGCTTGAGGCCGATGAGCGTGAACTCGCTCGGGTCGGCGAGGAGGACCCGGATCCGGCTGGCGGTGCGCTCGTTCACGGCGTCTCGCGGTGCTGTACCGAGACGCGGACCGTGACGGTGGTTCCCTGGCCCGGGAACGAGCGCAGCTCGAAGTGCCCGCCGCTGAGCTCGGCGCGCTCGCGCATGGACAGGAGCCCGACCGAGCGCTGCTGTCGCGCGGCGTGGACGATGTCGAACCCGATCCCGTCGTCCGTGCAGCGGAGGACCCACGCGCCGGGCCCGTCGCGCTCCCAGTCGACGCGGACGGTCGCCGCCTGCGCGTGCTTGTGGGTGTTCTGCAGCGCCTCCTGCATGATCCGGTAGATGCCGAGCTCCTGCTGAGGATCGAGACCCGTCACGCGCTCCTCGAGCTCGCCGAGCACCTTGAGGCCGTACCGCGACTCGTACTCGTTCGTGTACGCGCGGATCGCGCCGGCGAGGCCGAGCTCGGACAGCACCGGTGGCTGCAGGTCGTAGATCACCGCGCGCACGCCGTCGAGGGACGACCGGAGCTGTCCCTTCAGCGTCGCGATCTCGCTGCGCAGGTCCTGGCGGATGTCGGGGGGCGTGCGTTCGGCCATGCGGTCGAGGTATTCGAGCTCGAAGATGGCGCTCGCGAGGACCTGGGCCGGGCCGTCGTGCACGTCGCGCACGAGGCGTTCGCGCTCGGCCTCGAGGCTCTCGAGGACCCTCCTCTCGAGCGCGATGCGGTCGTCGCCCCCCTTGGGCTCGGGCGCGATCCCCGACCCGAGCAGGTACGCGGCGCTCGACTCGATGTGGTCCGCCACGAGCTGCAGCTGGCGGAGGCGGCGGAAGGCGCGGCGCGTCACCTCGTCGTCGGTCGCGCTGCGCTTCTGGTACGCGCGGCGGAACCGCTCCACCTGCTGGCGGAGGCGGCGGACATCGCGGCGCAGCCCGTCGACGAGAGGGTCGAAGAGCGCATCGAGGTCGCCCTCGGCCGGCCGCTCGGCGGCACGCAGCCCGATGGGGCCCTCACGCGGTGCGGTCGCTCGTTGCTTCGTGCGCGGGAGTCTAGGGCGGGCCCTCGGAGAGGGAGTTAGGGACCGCGATCAATACGAAGGAGCGGTCGTGCGCGAGCACGCGCCAGCCGAGCTCCGTCGCGCGCACCCCGACGGGATCGCTCGGGCGCACCAGGAGCCACTTGACGCCGCGCCGCGCGACCACGTCGCGCCAGCCCGGTCGCGCCTCGAGCACCTGCTGGTAGTCGCGGAGGACGTCGCCGCGGTACGGCACGAGGCGCCCGTCGATGAAGACCGGCGTCGCGGGCGCGCGCCAGATGAGCCAGCCGCCCCAGTCGTACTGCGCGAAGAGGCCGGGTCCCGCCGGCAGTGACGCGAGCGCCCCGACGGGGAAGCCCGACTCGTCCGGCTCGCGCGGAGCGGCAACGACCGCGGCGGCCGCGATGACCAACCCGCCGATCCCGACCGCGGCGCTCATCCATCCTGGCGCGCTCCGCCGATCGCGGCGACGTGCCGCAGCGATCGGGCCGAACGCGATATCGGCGACCGCGCGGGCCGCGAGCGGAAGATGCTCCGCGAGGTACGGCGTCGCCGCGATCGCGAGGAGGGGCGTGTGCCGCACGGCGAGGAGCGAGAGCAGCGCGGTCGGCACGATGAGGATGGCGTCGACGGCGCGCGCGCGCACGGAGACGGACGCCGTCGCGACGACGAGGCCGAGGACGATCACCCAGAGCGCGCCCGCGGGCGTCGCCGGATCGGGGAGCGACCACTCCTGGATCTGGCGCGGCGGATCCATGAGGTGGATCGATGGCGTGACCGCCGTGCCGACCCCGGCGGGTGTGAGCACGAAGGAGAGGATCGCGCCCGCGGCGGCGACGAGGTAGCCGCGGCGGCGCGGCCGATCGGCGACCAGGCCGTACACGGCGACGAGGATGGCGAGCGCGCTCCCGAGCGCGAAGGATCCGTGCACGTTCGCCCAGACGACGAGGAGCGGCGCGAGCGCGATGAGCGGCGCATCGCCGGGGAGCTGGAGCAGCAGCACGAGCAGCGCGAAGAACGCGGCGCCCATGAGCTCAGGCCGCTCGGTCCAGAGGAACCGCGAGAGCAGGATGGCCGGGACCGAGATCGCGATGGAGGCCACCGCGGCGGTCGGGCGCCGCGCGAGCGCGGCGGCGGCGATGCAGAAGACGATGATCCCGACAGCGAGCGTGCGCACCGCGAGCACGCCGAGCCATCCCGCGGCGCTGTAGCCGGCGTACAGGAGGTTCTCGCCGAGCCACTGGTCCGTGGTCACGGGAGCGCCTGCCGCGCTCCACGAGAAGATGTCGGACCGCATCAGGCCGTGCGCGAGCGTCTCCCGCGCCGTTGCCAGGTGCCAGTAGAGGTCGCTGTCGCCGACGGGGAACGTCGCGCTCGCCGCGGCCCACACGCCCGCGACGAGCATCGCGAGCGCCACCGTCGTTCGCGTCATCGCGGCCGCTCGAGCAGCACGTAACCCTCGCCCTCGCTGCGCACGCTCCATCCGTCGTCGCGCAGCGCCTGCGCGAGCGCGCGGTCGGGACGGATCAGGGCCTGCGTCACGTTCCAGCGGTCGATCGCGGAGCGCCACCCGGGCAGCACGTGCACCGCCGTCTGGTAGGCGGCGAGCACGCCGTTCGCGACGTAGGGGTACAGGCGGCCGTCGACGAACACGGGCCGCTCGGGGACGGTCCAGATGAGGTAGCCGCCCCAGTCGTACTCGTTGAGGAGGACCCCGCTCGACGCCTTCAGCGCGTCGCGGGCGCCGACGGGGAACACGCGCGTGTCCGGCGACCGAGGTGCGGTCGCGATGCTGGCGATCGCGCCGATCCACAGCGCGATGACGAGCATGGAGCGCATATGCGGCCACGATCTCGCCGACCCGTCGCTCCGCTCGGCGAGATCCAGGATCCTGCTCCTGCCCTGCTCGTGCTCGCGATCACTCGTCGCTGCGGCGGCTCGTGCCTCGCTCGCGCCGGATCGGCTCGTCGCGGCCGCCTGCGCCTTCGTGATCACTTCGCTCAAGAACGGCACGACGGCGAAGCCGAATAGCGGGACGTGTCGCTGCGCGGACAGCGCGAGCCAGAGCATCGGGACGAGGACGAACGCGCCGAGCACCGTGCCCCCGCGGATGAGGAACGCCGCGAGCGCAGCGCCGACGAAGAGCGCGAACAGCGCGCCGAACGGGGTGAGGACGTCGACGGGCGACTCCTCGGCGATCCCCCTCGTCGCGGCGGCGACGTGGCCCGCCGCGCTGATCAGCGAGAGCGGGCCCGGGTGCGCGCTGACGAGGAACGTCGTGAGGGCCGCGGCGACGAGCCAGCCCGTGGCGGGGCGGTGCTCGAGGAGCGCATCGACGGCGAAGATCCAGAGCAGCGCGATGCCGAGCGCATAGCCCGCGTGCAGGTCCGACCAGACGACGACGACGGGGACGGCAGCGACGAGGGCGGCGCGAGAGCCCGATCGCGCGGCGAGGCAGAGCTCGAGCAGGACCGGGAAGAGCGCGAGCGTGAAGAGCTGCGGGCGATCCGTCCACGTCGGCTTCGACAGGACGATCGCGAGCGACGCGAGCGGCACCGCGAGCACCGGCGGCGCATGGCGGAGCGCGGACCGCGCGACGGCGAAGGCCGCGACCGCGACGAGCGTCGCGCGCAGGACCGCGACGCCGATCCACGAGCCGGCCGCGTACGCGAGGTAGAGGGCCACCTCGCCGAGCCACTCGCCGAGCGCGTAGGGCTCCCCCGTCGCGGTCGACGAGAAGATGTCGACCCCCAAGCGGTCGCGGTGCTCGACCATCCACTTACCCGAAGCGAGGTGCCACCACATGTCGCTGTCGGCGGCCGGCAGCCCGACCGCGATCGTGAACGCGGCGGCGCTGAACCCGAGGGGCCAGGCGTTCCGCGAGAGCAGCGCGAGGGCGCGGCTCATTCGGCCCGCGCGGTGATGCAGCGCTGGTCCTGTCGCACCGAGTAGAGGCGGATGCCGCCGCGCTCGTCCTGCCACGTGAACTGGTCGGAGCGCTGCGACCCGTAGAGGTCCTCGTAGCGCGTGAAGTGGGCGGACTCGAGGACGAGCGTCGTCGCGAGGTACACCGCGGCCGCGCACGACGCGGAGCTCGGTCCGTCGGAAGGAGCGAGCACGGCCTGGTGACCGCTGATCCAGCGCCATGCCGCGGCGTCGGTGACCACGAGCGGGCCGGGCGGCAGCTGCGCGGAAACGGCGGCGCGCTCGCGATAGGGCGTGTTGAAGTCGACGTCCCATTGCGCGAGGGCGAAGGCCGAGACGACGCCGAACGCGGCCAGTGACGCGGCGGCGAGGGTGCGCGCCATGGCCCGCGTCGCGCCGGCGAACAGGTCCTCGGTCCCGGCGGCCGCGAGCGCGACGGCGAACGGGAAGAAGGCGGCGATCGCGTGGAACCAGCTGCCCCGGACCGAGTGCAGCGTGAAGACGAGGCTCTGCGCGAGGTAGACCGCGAGCACGAGGCCGGCGAACGCGCGGACCTCCGGACGGTCCCATCGCCGGCGCGCGGCGATGACCAGCGGGACGATCGGGACGAGCAGCAGTGCCATCGCCGCGGTCACCGCGTTCGTGAGCAGGGCGCCGCCTTTGGCCGCGAGCACCTCGGCGGGCGCGCCGACGAACGCGTCGAGGGACGGCGGGGCGAGCGCGAAGAAGTCCTCGTACCGCACCAGGAGGACCGCGCGCGCGAAGAGATCCCCGGGGAACCCGAGCATCGCGTTCCGCACCAGCCAGGCGAGCCCGATCGCCAGCGCGACCGCGCTGCCCGCCGCGCCCGCGCGCATCGTCCGCCGTCTGCCGGTGAGCCACACGAGCGTGAGCCCGAAGAACGCGCCCTCGGCGCGCGCGAGATAGAGCAGCCCGACGAGCAGCCCGGCCACGACGCCCGCGATGACCGAGCCGTGCGCCGCACGCCGGAACGCGAGGAAGAAGGCGGTGCCGAGCACGGCCGCGATGCCGAACGCATCGAGGCTCACCCACGCGGGCGCGAGCGCGCCTCCGAGACCGGCGACCGCGGCGGCCACCAGCGACGTCACGACCGTCGCGCCGAGCGATCGCGCGGCGGCATACGTCATGATCGGCACCAGCGTGGCGACCGCGACGATCGCGAGCTGCGCCGCGCGGAAGTCGCCGAGCGGACCGCCGGCGATGGCGATGCCCGCCGCTTGGACGAGCGTCGCGAGCGGCATCCAGAACCGGTGGCTCGCGATGGGGAGCGACGCGAAGCGCGGCGCCTCGAGGTAGTTCCACACGAAGTCCGCGGTCAGGCCCTCCCCGCGCGCGACGCGCCCGGCGACCGCGGCGTAGTAGTAGGCATCCGTGTAGCCCGGCTGCGCGACCACGATCATCGACGCGGCGCGCACGCCGAGGAGCGCGACGACCACGAGGCCGAGCCAGACGAGAGGGCGGCGATCCCGGCGGCGGTCGAGCGCGTACAGCCGACGCATGCCGTGCGGAGCGGGCGCTCGGCGGTCCTCGCTCATGCGTCGTCGCGACCGCCGAGTGCGCGGGCGAGCCACTTCCGCATCACGTCATAGCGGGTCCAGAGATGCACGATCTGCCCGCTGAGCGTCCCCTGCACCGTGCCGCCGCGCAGAGCGGCGAGGAAGCTCGCCTGGTCCGTGAAGTCGTCCATCTCGAGCCAGGCCGCGCCGATCTCCGCGGGCCGGTGCGCGTCGCTCACGGCCGCGCCGCTGATCGTGTGCTCGCTGGCGTAGCGCGCGGACCGGAGGTTGTCCGACGTGAACGCCTCGCGGGCGTTGAAGATCTCGATCGCGTCGATGCTGGAGCGCACGCGGTCGAGGGCGGCGCGGCGGATGTGGTTGAGGCGGTTGCGGCTGAAGGGATGCGGGATCGAGACGAGCCCGCCCTGATCCTTGATGCGCGCGATCGTCTCCTCCGCCGAAAGGCGCGGCGGCACGTCCTTCTCGAGGAAGAGGCCGATGATCTCGCCGTCGCGCGAGAGGATCTCGGACCCGACGATGACGCGGAAGGCGTCGGCCATCTCGCGCAGGCGCAGGCCGCCCTGGATGGTGTTGTGGTCGGTCGCGCACACGACGTCGAGGCCAGTCTCGCGGATGCGGCGCGCCTGCTCCGCGGGGGGCATGCGGCTGTCGGGCGAGCGCTCCGAGTGCATGTGCATGTCGACCTTGATGCGCCTCTTCTCCCCCGTCATGCGGTCGCCGCCCGGGGCACGCGTCCGCGCGCGTACGCGTCGTCGATGGTCGCGCGGATCTGCTCTTCGAAGCGCGGCCGGTCATACAGCGCCGCGCGCCGGCGCAGCTCCTCGCGGTCCAGCGCGCTCCGCTCCACCCAGAGGACGGCGTCTTCGAAGGCGCTCGCATCGGCGGTAGGCACCAGCACGCCGTCGATCTTGTCGCGCACGATCTCCGTGGCGCCGCCGCGGCCGAGCGCCACCACCGGCGTCCCGGACGCGAGCGCCTCCACGCACGCCATCCCAAAATCGTCCTCGCCTGGGAAGATGAGGCCGCGCGCCGCGCCGAGCAGCTCGCGCACGGTGTCGTCGTCGACGCGCCCCGCGAACGTGACGTTGTCCTTCGCGCGACGTTCGAGCGCGCGGCGTTCGCGTCCGTCGCCGAGGACGATGAGTCGCATGCCGATCCGATCGAACACGTCCACCGCGATGTCGCCGCGCTTGTACGCGACGAGACGGCCGGGCGCGAAGAGCCAGAAGTCGCCGCGCTCGGCGGGGCGGTAGCGCGCGACGTCGACCGGCGGATGCACGACCTCGCTCGCCGCGCCGTAGTACCGGGCGATGCGGTCGCGCACCGTCGCGGAATTGGCGATCCAGCGATCGACCCGCGCGGCGGCGCGCAGATCCACCTCGCGGAGCCGGGCGAACAGCGCGCGCACGACGCCGTGGAGGGGTGCCGGCACCTCGTCCTCGATGTAACGATCGGTCTGATCCCAGAGGTAGCGGGTCGGCGAATGGCAGTACGCGACGTGGACCGTGCTCTCGGGCAGCGCGATCCCCTTGATGAACGCGCTCGTCGACGAGAGCAGGACGTCGGTCCCGTCGCCGACCCGCAGCCGGGCCGCCGCGCTCGGATAGAGCGGCAGCAGCACGCGGTGGATCCCGCCGCCGATGGGGAGCCCCTGGAGGTAGCTCGTGCGCAGGTCCCATCCCGGCAGCGGCCCGTACCGGCGCGCGTCGTGGAAGAAGGTGTGGACCGGGGCCTGCGGCCACATCTCGTGGAACACGTCGACCACACGCTCGGCTCCCCCATGGACCGAGAGGTACTCGTGGGCGAGGGCGAGCCTCATCGCCCGGCGCCTTTCATCCGGCGCAGCCGCTGCAGGCGCTCGGCCAGGACGAGGAGCGCGAAGAGCGGGAGCATGCGCTGGCGGCGCCAGCGCCGCGGCTCGCGGGCGAGGCGCCACAGCCATTCGAGGCCGACCCGGTGGACGATCGCCGGCGGCACCGGCACGAGGCCGGCGAGCTGGTCGAAGACGCCGCCGACGCCGATCGCGACGCGCACCGACGGCAGGCGGGCGAGGTTGCGCGCGATCCACCTCTCCTGCGCGGGCATCCCGAAGGCGACGAGGAGGATCCACGGCGACGCGGCGGCGACGCGCGCGACCGTGTCGCCGTCGGCATCGGCGCCCGACGAGCCGCCGTACGTCCCCGCGATCTCAAGGCCCGGTTGGCGCTCGCGCAGGCGCGCCGCCGCGAGCTCGGCGACGCCCGGGCCCGCTCCGAGGAGGAAGAGGGACGCACCGAGGGACGCGGCGTGCGCGGCGAGGCGGTCGACGAGGACGCGTCCCGGCGCGCGGCCGGGAAGGGGGTCGCCCAGGAAGCGCGACGCGAGCAGGACGCCGGTCCCGTCGGGGATGACGAGGTCGGCGCTGGCCGCGACCTCGCGCAGCCGGCGGTCGCCTCGCGCGAGCATCACGAACTCGGGATTGGCGGTGATGACGACGGTCCGCTCGCCGCGACGCAGCCGATCGAGCAGGACGAGCGAGGCGCCATCGAGATCGACGCGGTCGAAGCCGACGCCGAGGATGTCCACGCGCCGAACCATTGTTCGGACGCTACAGCGACGAGCGGCTTTGCCGCGAGGAGCCGTCCTCTGATCGGCAGCCGGCGCTACGCGTCCGGCGGCCGAGCGGACGAGCGGCTCACGGCAAAGCCGCTCGCCGCTAATGCGTCGCGATGAGGCTCCGGCGGAAGAACTCGAGGTGCTCGAGGGCGAGGCCGGTGCCCTTGGCGACGCAGTACAGCGGGTTCTCGGCGACATAGCACGCGACGCCGGTCACCTGCGTGAGCAGCTTGTCCATGTTCCGCAGCAGCGCGCCGCCGCCGGAAAGGACCATGCCCTTGTCGATGACGTCGGAGGCGAGCTCCGGCGGCGTCTGCTCGAGCACGCTCTTCACCGCGTTCACGATCTGCTGGAGTACGGGCTCCATGGCCTCGGTGATCTCGTTGCTGCCGACCGTGATCGTGCGCGGGAGCCCGGCGATGAGGTCGCGCCCGCGGACCTCCATCGTGATCTCGGGGTCCATCGGGAGCGCCGATCCGATCTGGATCTTGACGTCCTCGGCGGTGCGCTCGCCGATCATGAGGTTGTAGCGGCGGCGAATGAAGCTTGCGATCGCCTCGTCCAGCTTGTTGCCGGCGGCGCGCACGCTGCGTGACACGACGATGCCGCCGAGGGAGATCACCGCGATCTCGCCGGTCCCGCCGCCGATGACGATGATGAGGTTGCCGCTCGCGCCGGAGATCGGGAGGTTAGCGCCGATCGCAGCGGCAAGAGGCTCCTCGATGAGATGGGCGATGCGCGCGCCTGCGCGGATCGCCGCGTCCTTGACCGCGCGCCGCTCGACGCTCGTGACGCCCGACGGCACGCAGATCATCAGCTCCGGCTGGAAGAGCCGCACACGACCAGCGACCTTATTGATGAAGTGGCGGAGCAGGTGCTCGGTGATGACGTAGTCCGCGATGACGCCGTCGCGCATCGGCTTGAGCGCCGTGATGTTCCCGGGCGTGCGGCCGATCATCAGCCGCGCCTCCTCGCCGACGGCGACGATGCGCGGCGCCCCCTTCGGGTCGTCGCTCTGCGCGAGCGCGACCACGGACGGCTCCGTGAGGACGATGCCCTTGCCGCGCACGTAGACGATGACGTTCGCGGTCCCGAGGTCGATGCCGATCTGCTTGCGGAACAACGTGGATATAGGTCCTTCCAGGCGGGGTGCTGGTCAGTGTATCGGTCGTGATCGCTTGGGCAGGCGCGAGCGAGGATCGGGCTCCGCCCGTCCGAGCGAGCTCCACAAGAGCGGAGCGGCTAGCCGCGAGCGAGGCCGCAGGCCGAGCCGACGGCTATTGAGCAGGACGGGCGGTCGGTGCGGGCTTCGGCGTGAAGCGCGCCGCGAGACCGGACCGCCAGAGCAGCCACACGGCGACGAAGTAGCCGATGTACGTCGCGAGCTCGATGACGTGCGGCTGGTCCGCGTATCCGAAGAGCGCGCGGAGGATCCCGCCGAGGCCCTCGTCCTGCGAAAGGAGCGACTTCGTGCTCCACAGCATCGGGCCCTCGATCCCGGCGAGGACGCCCGCCTCCGCGAACTCGTGCGCCGCGTGCGACAGCAGGCCCGCAGCGAAGAGGACGAGCAGGACGCTCGTGACCCTGAAGAAGGAGCGCAGCTCCACGCGGCGGCCGAAGGCGTAGATGACGACGCCCACACCGACCGCGCCCGCGAGGCCGGCGACCGACCCCGCGAGCTTGCCTTCGCCGGGGGCCGCGAAAAGAAGGAGCGCGAGCTCGACACCCTCTCGCACCATGGCGAAGAACACGAGAAGGAACAGGCCCCACGCCGCGCCGCCGCGAGCGAGCGCGGCTTCGACGCCGCGGTGCAGCTCGCCCTTGAGGTAGCGCGAGTTACGGAGCATCCAAAAGATCATCCAGGTGAGGAAGATGGTCGCGAGGACCATGGTCGAGCCCTCGAAGATCTGCTCGGTCGTGCCCTGGAACTCCTTGTCCAGAGCGTTGAGGATCCCGAGGAAGCTGAGGCTCACCGCGATCGCGGCGGCCGCGCCGGCCCACACCCAGCGGGCCGCGCGCATCGTCCCGGTCTGGCCGAGATACGCGAGCACGATGCCGACGACGAGCGTCATCTCGATGCCCTCGCGAAGCGAGATGAGAAGGGCGCTAAGGTCGCCCGCCGACACCGTGAGCTCCCTTCGGGGCACCGCGCCCCATGCCTATTCGGCCGTATTCGGCCGCCTGAGATCGTTGTTAGGGTTACCTAAATAATTCCGACCTGTCAAGTAGGCTTTAGCCCCTTCTGAGTACCATCGACCTCGAGTGAGCACGCAGGCAGCGGCCCTCCCGACGAGCGGCGCCGAGGAGTATCTGCAGGCTATCTGGACGATCGCCGACGAGGGCGGCCCGGTCATCGGGGCCCGGCTCGCGGAGTTCCTGCGGGTCTCGCCCGCCTCGGTCTCGGAGATGATCCACCGCCTCGAGCGCGACGGGCTCCTGCAGCTGACCGAGCGCAAGGAGATCGGCCTGACCGAGCGCGGTAACGCTCTCGCGTCGAGGGTCGTCCGCCGTCACCGGCTCGTCGAGCGGATGCTCACCGACCTCCTCGGATTCGAGTGGTGGAAGACGCATGACGAGGCCGAGCGGCTCGAGCACGCGATCTCGCCGGAGATGGAGGAGAAGCTCGCGGAGCGCCTCGGCGATCCCGACACGTGCCCGCACGGGAACCCGATGCCGGGAAAGACGCGGCGCCGCTGGTCGCAGCCGCTCGAGCAGGCGCCGATCGGCGAGCCCGTGATCATCGAACGCATCCCCGACCAGTTCGAGCACGAGCCCGGCTTCCTCGAGTACCTCGATGGTCAGGGCATGCGGCCCGGCACGACGCTGCGGCTCCTCGAGCGCTCACCGCGCGAGGTGGTCGTCGAGGTCAGCGGGGTGCGGCGCGTGGTCCGCGCAGATTGCGGCCTCAAGGTCTGGGTGCGGCCGGCGGCGCAGGGCTAGCGCGAGCGATGCGCCTCGTCACATTCGAGGTCGACCGGAAGCCGCTGGTCGGCGTCGTCGGCAAGGACGAGACGGTCGTGGCGCTCGACGACCTCGTGCCCGGCGCCCCCGCGCGGATGATCGACGTCATCGCGGCGTGGGACGCGGTCGCGCCGCGCCTGCGCGACGGGGATCTCCGCGCGGTCGCGGGCGTGCCGCTCGACGACGCCAAGCTCCTCGCGCCGATCCCGCGGCCTGCGCGCAACCTCTTCTGCGTCGGCTGGAACTACGCCGAGCACTTCGAGGAGAGCCGCGGCTTCCGCGGCGAGACCGCGCCGCAGCAGGTCGGGGAGCATCCCACGCTCTTCTCGAAGAACCCGGCGGCGGTCGTGGGCCCCGACGCTCCCGTGCGCCATCCGGGGTCGCACTCGAGCGAGCTCGATTGGGAGGTCGAGCTCGCGGTGATCGTCGGCCGCGGCGGGCGCGACATCGCGGAAGGCGCCGCGATGGACCACGTCTTCGGCTACACCGTGGCGAACGACGTCTCCGTGCGCGACCACCAGCGCACGCGCCACGGCGGCCAGTGGTTCAAGGGGAAGAACTTCGACACGCATTGCCCGCTCGGCCCGTGGATCGTCACCGCGGACGAGATACCCGATCCCCACGTGCTCGATATCAGCTCGCGTATCAACGGGGAGCCCAAGCAGGGCTCGAACACGCGCTACATGGTCTTCCGCGTCCCGCGCATCATCGCGGAGCTCTCCGCGGGCATGACGCTCGAGGCCGGGGACGTCATCCTCACGGGGACGCCGCCGGGCGTCGGCTTCGCCCGCAAGCCGCCCGAGTACCTGAGGCCGGGCGACATCATGGAGATGGAGATCCAGCGGATCGGCGTACTCCGTAACCGGGTCATTGCGTATGGTGCGGGAGCGTGAGGGATCCAGTGGTGGGGTACTCGTGAGCGGCACCATTCATGTCGTCTCGTCGGCAGGCTCCACATCAAGGAGATCCTTGCCGCGCTTGGAGGCCGACCGCCGACCGTCGTAGGTCGCTCGCGCCGGTCAGGACGTTGCCTCGGGTCGCGGTCTCGCCCTCGGCGGCCCGACCATTTTCGCGTCGTGCACCGCCGTCGGGCCCGCCTCGTCCGAGACCCGGCTCCCCTCGACCTCCTGACCGGCGCTCGGCCCTTCTCTAGGTCGTCCTTCCGTTGGTCATTGCCTCACGACTTGCGTCACCCTGTTCGTACGCGGGTCGATCAGGACACGGAACCGGATGCCGTCGGAGATCACGTTGACGGCGACCCTGTCGCGGGAATGCTCGACGCCGGTCGCGCGGACCGACCCGCCGCTCGAGGGGCCCGTCGGATGGAATATCTCGGGCTGGGACACGGCGATGGCGATGTAGTCGTCGTCGGAGAGGCGCGGGCCCTGGCTCTGGCCCCACGCGCCGACCGCGAGGAGGGCCGCGAGGATGAGAGTGAGGGCGACGACGGCAACGCGGGCGGGGGTCATCGCCCGAGCGTGAGCTCCGATCGCAGCGATGCGTCGGTCGCGATGCGGGCCGCAGCGGACGCGAGGACGTCGACGACGGTCAGTGCGTTCCGGTGGGCGAGATCGGTCGCGGACGCCTCGCGCATGCGGTGCGAGTGGCCGGCGATCCGTTCCGGGCTGACGGGGAAGCCAACGTAGTCGGCGGGCACGACCTGCGAGACATTGCCGAAGTCCGTCGAGGCCATCACGAGGTCGCCCGTCTCGGGGTCGAGCCCGCGCGAGCGCATCTCCTCCACGAGGAGCGCGGTGAGCCGCGGGTGCGGCGCGGTGGGCGCGTAGAGGCGCATGTCGTCCGCGATCTCGACATCGGTCCCCGTCTGCAGGGCCGCGCCGCGGGCGATGTCGCCGAAGGTGCGCTCCATCTCCCGGAGCTGGTCCATGTCCTTCGCGCGGATGCCGAAGATCGCCTCCGCGAACTCCGGGATGATGTTCGACGCCGGGCCGCCGCCGTTCGTGATCACGCCGTGCACGCGCGCGTCGCCGGGCAGGTGCTGGCGCCAGCCGTCGATGCCGACGAAGAGGCGGATCACGCCGTTCAGCGCGTTGCGCCCGCGCTCCGGGGAGTAGGCCGCGTGAGAAGCGACACCGCGGTAGCCGACGCGCTTGCCGACGATCCCGAGGCTCGTCGTCCCGCACTCCCACGTGACGCCGCCGCTCGGATGGGAGGAAAGCGCGGCGACGACGTGCCGGAGAACGCCGGCGTCGATGAGGTCGAGCTTCCCGCCGCCGCTCTCCTCCGCGGGCGTGCCGACGAGCTCGATCCCGATGCCGAGCCGGTCCGCCGCTCTCGCGGCGACGAGGAACGCGCCGACGTTCGTCATCGCGATGAGGTTGTGACCGCAGGCGTGGCCGATGCCGGGGAGCGCGTCGTACTCCGCGAGCAGCGCGATGGAGGGGCCCGGCGGGCCGACGCGGCTACGGAACGCCGTCTCGAGGCCGCCGAGAGGACGCTCGACCTCGTGGCCGTGTCGCCGGAGGAGCGCGCAGATCCGATCCGCGGCCCGCCGCTCCTGATAGGCGAGCTCCGGATCCGTGTGGATCTCGCGCGAGAGCGCGATGAGGTCGTCGCGGAGCGAGCTGATCACAGGGGGATCGTCGCAGGATCGCGCCGCTCGCGCGCCCACGCGCACGCCGCGGCAGCGTGCCGCTCGACGAGGCCGCGTTGGTCGGCCCGCACCGGCGGGAGCTGCGACGCTGGGAACGCGCGGACCTCTTCGACCTCGCCGGTGAGCGCGAGCGCCCCGCCGACCGGCCGGTACGCGTAGACGATCTCGACCCGCGCCCAGCGGTGGCCGGTGTTCGCCTCGAGCAGCGGCCCGACCTCTATGTCGAGGCCCGTCTCCTCGCGGATCTCCCTGCGGAGCGCGTCCTGGAGCGACTCCTCGCGCGCGATGAAGCCGCCCAAGAGGCGCCACTGCGGCGAGCCGAAGCGGTGCCGCGCGAGGATCACCTCGCCGCCCGCGGTCACCCCGATGCCGTTCACGCCGACGAGGAAGCGGGGATGTGCGCGGTCGAGGATGCGCCGCTGCCAGCGAACGGGCATCGCGTTGAACACGGCCGCGAGAGCACGCCATAGCACGGACGCGAGCCTACTGGTCCCCCGGGCGCGCAGACCGAGGCGCCGCAGCGACGAGGTCGAGCACCCGGGCCCGAAGGAGGGGTCCCCCCGAGCGAGGGTCGGACTACGGTATTCCCACCGCGACGATCCCATGCGGCTTCGGCACGGGGAGCTTCTGCAGGACCTTGTGCGTGTTCCAGTCGATGACGTTGACCATGCCGTCGACGTTGCTCGTGAGGAGCACACGCTCGCCGATGGGGTCGTACGTCATGTGGAACGGCTGGATGCCGACCGGGGTCTCGTCGACGACCTTGCGCGCCTTCCAGTCCACCCACAGGAGCGACGCGCCGTTGCGCCCCTTCTCGGCGCTGTAGTGGCTCGAGAGCAGCATGATCGACGTGTCCTTCGGGTAGTAGAGGCCATCCTGGAAGCGCTTCAACGTGTGAAAGGGATACCGGCCCGGGAGCTTGATCTCCTGCTTCACGACCTTCTCGATCGGGTCGTAGATGACCATCCGGTCCGACGGCTTGTCGAGGTATCCCGAGGAGGTCGACCAGACCTCGCTGCCGTCGGGCGTGAAGTAGGCGTCGTGGACGTCGGTCGTGCGGATCTGCGTGACCTTATTGGTCTTGAGGTCGTACACGCGGAGGTGGTCCGCGACGTTGTCCATCGTCACGGTGAACCACAGCTCGTTCGGGCGATCCGCGTTCATCGCGAGCGTGTGCACCTTCACGCCGACCTGCAGCGGCGAGAGCGTCTTCCACGTCCCGGCCTCGAGACGCGTGACGAAGTTCTCCTTCTCGGAGCCGACGTAGAGGACGCTCGAGTCGGGCTGCCAGACGATCCCGTGCGGCTGACGTCCGACCTTGACCCGTGAGAGCTCCTTCAGCGTGACCGGGTCGACGATCCCGACCTGGTCGCTGCTGCGGTCGGCGACGGCGACCCACTTGCCGTCCGGCGAGACGGAGATGTTGTGCGGCCAGCCGCCCATCGGGATCTTCGCGATCGTCTGGAACTCGGAGCGCCTGTCGGACTCGAGGACCCACAGCTCGCCGGTGCCTCCGGAGTACGGCCCCTCCGCGGCGACGAAAACGCGCAGCTTTGAATAGAACTCGGGCGCGGCAGCGGTCGCCGTCGATGGCACGGCCATCGGATCGGCCGTCGCCTCGGGCGTGGTGGGCTCGACGGTCGGGAGGAAGGTCGGAGCGCCGAGGCCCGGCGTGCTCGCGTCGCCGCACGCAACGGTCAGCGCGCCCACAAGGGCAAGCGCTAGTGCTCGCAGCCCACTCGTGTCCATCACTGCCCTCCGGACGCTAGCGGGTGCGCGTGCCGATGGCGAGAGAGAGGCCGTGTCAGCCCGGCCGGCGGGTCGCCGGTCCGGCGTCGCTAGACCCGGCGGCGGCGCCTGCGCTCGCTCACGCGGAGGCGCACCAGCGCCCGCTCGAGGGAGGCCCGCGCGCGGGCCTCGTCGGCCGCGCTCATCGGACCCGCCTGTATGACCTGCTGGGCGCGCTCCCGCGCGGCCTGGGCACGCTCGAGATCGATCTCCTCGGCGTGCTCCGCGGCATCGGTCAGAACGACGACCCGGTCGCCGCGCACGTCCATGAAGCCGCCGAACACCGCGAGCGTCTCCTCGACGCCGCCCTTCTTGACCCGGAACTCGCCCGGGCCGAGCGCGGTGAGGAGCGGCGCGTGGTGCGGCAGGATCCCGAGGTATCCCTCGCTCCCGGGCGCGATGACCATGTCCACGTCGTCCTCGTAGACCTTGCGCTCGGGCGTGATGACCTCGAGGTGGATAGGCATCAGGCCGCTTCCATCGCCATGCGCTCACCCTTCTCGCGCGCCTGCTCGATCGTGCCGACGTTGAAGAACGCCTGCTCGGGGAGGTCGTCGTGCTTCCCCTCGAGCACCTCGCGGAACGAGCGGACGGTGTCGGCGACCTTCACGTACACGCCGTCGAGGCCGGTGAACTGCTTCGCCACGAACAGCGGCTGGGCGAGGAACCGCAGGATCTTGCGGGCGCGGGCCACGAGGAGCTTGTCGTCGTCGGAGAGCTCGTCGATGCCGAGGATGGCGATGATGTCCTGGAGGTCCTTGTACCGCTGGAGCACGCGCTGCACCTCGCGCGCGACGTCGTAGTGCTCCTGACCCACGACCAGGGGATCGAGCGCGCGGCTGGTCGAGGTGAGCGGATCGACGGCCGGATAGAGCGAGAGCTCGGTGAGGTAGCGCTCGAGCCGGATCGACGCGTCGAGGTGGGCGAACGTCGTCGCCGGCGCCGGGTCGGTGTAATCGTCCGCCGGCACGAACACGGCCTGCAGCGACGTGATCGATCCCTTCTTCGTCGAGGTGATCCGCTCCTGCAGCTCGCCCATCTCGGTCGCGAGGGTCGGCTGGTAGCCGACTGCGCTCGGCATGCGGCCGAGGAGCGCGGACACCTCGGAGCCGGCCTGGGTGAACCGGAAGATGTTGTCGATGAAGATGAGGAGGTCGCGGCCCTCCTCGTCGCGGAAGTACTCCGCGATCGTGAGCCCGGTCAGCGCGACCCGCAGGCGCGCTCCCGGCGGCTCGTTCATCTGGCCGAAGACCATCGACATCTTGTCGATGACGCCGGACTCGCGCATCTCGCCGAGGAGCTGCGTCCCCTCGCGCGACCGCTCTCCGACGCCGCAGAAGATCGAGTAGCCACCGTGCTCGGAGGCGACGTTGCGGATGAGCTCCTGGATGACGATGGTCTTGCCGGTGCCGGCGCCGCCGAAGATCGCGGACTTCCCGCCCTTGAAGAACGGACAGATGAGATCGATGACCTTCATGCCCGTCTCGAAGATCTCGGCGGTCGTGGCCTGGTCGGTGAAGGGCGGCGGCTCGCGGTGGATCGGGTCGCGGCGGACGCCCTGGACCGGGCCCTTGCCGTCGATGGGGTCGCCGACGACGTTGAAGAGTCGGCCGAGCGTGGCGGGGCCGACCGGGACCGTGATGGACTGGCCGTTCGCGACCGCCTTCATGCCCCGACGCAGGCCGTCGGTCGTCGCCATGGCGACGGCGCGCACCCAGCTGTTGCCGAGGTGCTGCTGCACCTCCGCGACGACGGTCGAGCCGTCCTCCCGCGCGATCACGAGCGCCTCGTAGATCCGCGGGAGCTCGCCCTCCGGGAACCGGACGTCGAGGACGGGCCCGATGATCTGGACGATCTTCCCCTCGACCGTCTTCGTGCGTTCCTTCGTGGCTACCGCCATCTCTTACCCCTTCGACAGTGCTTCCGCTCCGGAAGCGATCTCCAGCATTTCCTTCGTGATGCGGTCCTGCCTTGCCTTGTTGGCCGACAGCGTGATCTCGTCGATGAGCTCGCCCGCCGCCTCGGTCGCATTGGCCATCGCGACCATGCGCGCGGACTGCTCCGAAGCCTTCGCCTCGAGGACGGCCTGATAGACGGACACCTCGATGAGCCGCGGGAGCACCGCGTTCAGGACCGTCTCGGCGTCGGGCTCGAACAGGTACTGCAGGCGGGGCACTTCCTCCGCGCCGGCATCGGGCATGAACGGGAGGATCCGCAGGACCGTCGGGACCTGCCGCAGGGTGTTGACGAACCGAGGGAAGACGAGGTGCACCTCGTCGAAGCGGCCGGCGACGAACTCCTCCTGCGCGACGGTCGAGATCGGACCCGTCTCCACGGTGGTCGGACGGTCGCCGAGGCCGGTGAACTCGGCCGCGAGGGAAAGGTGGAGGCGGCGCACCGCGCTCACGCCCTTGCGCCCGACCGCGATGAAGGCCGCCTCACGCTGCTCCCGCGCGAAGCGCACCGCGGCTCGGACGACGTTGACGTTGAGCGCGCCGACGAGGCCGCGGTCGCTCGTGATGAGCACGATCCCGACGCGCCGCACCTCCCGGCGCGCCAGGAGCGGGCTGACCTCCGGGTCCGCGTACGGCGCCAGGTCGTGGAGGACGCGGCGCAGCCGGTCCTCGTACGGGCGCGAGGCGAGCACCGAGGACTGAGCGCGGCGCATCCGCGAGGCCGCCACGAGCTGCATCGCCCGCGTGACCTGCTGGATGTTCTTGACGCTGCGGACACGCCTCCGCAGCTCGCGCTCGCTCGGCATCTAGGCCGTCGCCTCCGCGTAGGAGACGGTCTTCTTGAACTCCTCGATCATCGCGCGCGCCTGCTTCTGGAGCTCGGCGTCGAACTTCTTCTCCGTCGCGATCGTGTCCCGGAGGCCCGAGTACTGCGTGTCCATGAAGCGGTAGAGGTCGCGCTCGAAGCCCTTGACGCGAGCGGTCGCGACGTCGTCGAGGTAGCCGTTGGTGGCGGCGAAGATGATCACGACCTGCTTCTCGAGCGGGAGGGGCTGGTACTGCGGCTGCTTCATGATCTCCACGACCTTCTCGCCGCGCCGCAGCTGCTGCTGGGTCACCTTGTCGAGGTCGGAGCCGAACTGCGCGAACGCGGCGAGCTCGCGGTACTGCGCGATGTCGGCGCGCAGGCCGCGCACGACCGCCTTCATCGCCTTCGTCTGGGCATCGCCGCCCACGCGGGACACGGAGAGGCCCGTGTTCATGGCCGGCCGCATGCCCTGGTTGAAGAGGTCCGTCTCCAGGTAGATCTGGCCATCGGTGATGGAGATGACGTTCGTCGAGATGTAGGCGGAGATGTCGTTGGCCTGCGTCTCGATGATCGGCAGCGCCGTCAGCGATCCCCCCCCATTCTCGTCGTTGAGGCGCGCGGCGCGCTCGAGCAGGCGCGAGTGCAGGTAGAACACGTCGCCCGGGTACGCCTCCCGGCCCGGGGGACGCCGCACCAGGAGCGACACCTGGCGGTACGCCCACGCGTGCTTGCTGAGGTCGTCGTACACGATGAGCGCGTCCTGCCCCTTGTCGCGGAAGTGCTCGCCCATCGCGCAGCCGGCGAACGGCGCCAGGTACTGCAGCGTCGCGGGGTCCGACGCGCCGGCGACCACGACGATGGTGTGCTCCATCGCGCCGTGCTCCTCGAGCGTGGCGACGATCTTCGCGACGCTCGACTCCTTCTGGCCGATCGCGACGTAGATGCAAGTGAGGGCCTTGCCCTTCTGGTTGATGATCGTGTCGATCGCGACGGCGCTCTTCCCGGTCTGGCGGTCGCCGATGATCAACTCGCGCTGGCCGCGCCCGATCGGAGTGATCGCGTCGATGACCTTGATGCCCGTCTGCACAGGCGTGTCGACGTTCTTGCGCGTGATGACGCCCGGCGCGACGACGTCCACCGGCCGCGAGCCCTGCGCCTGGATCGGGCCCTTGCCGTCGAGCGGCCGCCCGAGCGGGTCGACGACGCGCCCGACGAGCCCCTCGCCGACGGGCGTCTCCACGATGCGGCCCGTCGTGCGGACCTCGCCGCCTTCGACGATGCCGGTGTACTCGCCGAGGATGATCGCCGAGACCGTGTCCTCCTCGAGGTTGAACGCGAGGCCGAGGACGCCGTCGCCGAAGTCGAGCAGCTCCGAGGCCATCGCGCCGCTGAGC
>Ga0105164_10000735_pt1 | contig 21872 bp, 23 predicted proteins | sample VDWuncwatermetaG_FD_89674 | JGI IMG/M metagenome (GOLD analysis project Ga0105164, IMG submission 89674) | Wastewater microbial communities from Netherlands to study Microbial Dark Matter (Phase II) - VDW unchlorinated drinking water | ecosystem: Environmental > Aquatic > Freshwater > Drinking...
AAGAGGCAAGGGTCTGATGATTGGCGTGGAGATGAAGTTTGAAGTAAAAGACATATTGTTTGATGGAATTGCAAATAATCTACTATTACTTTATTCTGGCAAAAATATACTAAGGCTGTTGCCGCCTCTAGTGATATCAGAATCAGACATAAACAAAGCTTTAGAAACTCTAGATATAATACTAACAAAGGAGGAACAGAGAAGAAATGTCTAGAGATAAGACAGACGAGACAATAATCGAGATGCTAAAAAAAGATTCTAGACAGTCCTTTGTAGAGATTGGTGAAAAACTTAGACTATCAGAATCTGCGGTAAGAAGAAGAGTAAAAAACCTAACAGACAGTGGAACAATTAAGAAATTTACAATTGAAACAGGAGATGCAAATTCTACAAGTGCAATAATCTTGATCTCAGTGGATTCATCAACCGATACATCAAAGGTATCTGCAAAACTTTCCAAACTACGTGGAGTGCATACTGTATTTGAGATAACTGGTCAATACGATATTGCTACTATAATCAGAGCACCAACAATTACTGACATCAACGTATGCATTGACGAATTACGAAAGGTTCCTGGTGTATTTGATACAAATACAGTCATAATATTACGTACAGTCACATAAAACGAATTTCGTTACATAATTATGAAAATCGCCTAAAATCGTTTCAAAAATAACAAAACTAGACGAATTCTGTACGAATATGTTTATATTTGTAAAACTCAAAGAAAAAATGAGAAATGGACGACGCGAACTATTACGCATACAAGTATAATGAGATGAGTGTAAAACCAAAGAAAATCAGAATATTAGACAGCACTCTAAGAGAAGGAGAACAGCACCCCGGAGTTACTTTTTCAAACAAGCAAAGAATCCAGATTGCATGGATGCTAGATTATTTTGGAGTTGATCAAATTGAGATTTCGCCTGTTGTATCACCTGATCACAAGGAAGCAACAAAGACAATCATAAAACAAGGACTAAAGGCAGACATAGTTGCACATGTTCGTGCATTAAAAGAAGATGTAGATGTTGCAATTGATTGCGATGCAACGTGGATGGCAACTTATCTTGGAATTTCTGAAATTCATATGAAAGACAAGCTAAGAATTACAAGAGAAGAAGCATTACGAAGATCAGTTGAGGCTGTAGAATATGCAAAATCACATGGCCTGAAGATGAGATTTACAGTAGAAGATGGTTCTAGAGCAGACCCAGAATTTCTAATGCAAGTCTGTAAAGCAATCTCTGATGCAGGTGTTGACAGAATCAGTTTACCAGATACCGTTGGAATAATGAGACCAAACGGAATGTATAATTTTGTAAAGTCAATTCGTGATGAAATAAAGACTCCACTTGATGTGCACTGTCACAACGATATTGGACTTGCTTTGGCAAATGCGTTGGCAGGATGTGATGGAGGAGCAGATCAGATTCATACAACAATTGATGGAATTGGAGAGAGAACTGGAATACCTGCACTTGCAGAGACGGCAGTTGCTCTCACATACTTATACAAGTCTCCAAATAACTTTAGGCTAGACATGCTCATGGACCTCTCAAGACTAATTGAGCAATATACCACCATTGTTCCGTACGATTCAAAGCCAATTGTAGGCTCTACTGCTTACAAGCATAAGGCTGGAACACACTTGGCTGCCATCTTGAGAAATCCTGCAGCATACGAGCCAATTGAGCCCAAAGTAGTAGGAAACAGGAGAAGAATTGTCTTTGGAGAACTTGCAGGAAAGAATGGTGCAGCTTATTTGATGTCAATACTAGGCCTTGAGCAAAATGAAGACCATGCAAAGGCAGTAGCTGCTGGCTTGAAGAACCTAAGGATGGGAGACCTGCTTGAGATACCTCTTGATGATAGACTTGAACGAAAGATAATTAATGACACCGAAGTAAAGGTAAAAACAGGAAAATAATATGAAATGCCTAGAATGTGACGCAAACATCAACCCTCCAAAGGACTCGATGGAAGGAGAGATAGTAACTTGTCCAGATTGTGGTACAAGTTTTGAACTTGTCAAAGGATCCTCCGGCTTAGAGCTAAAACCAGCACAAACTGTTGGTGAGGACTGGGGCCAGTGAGCTCCGGTTTATCGATTCTCTACGATACCATTAGGTGGGAAGAAAAAGCACTCTTCGATGCCGCAAAAGAAAAAGGCATCGATTCAAAGATGGTAGACTGTAAGAATCTGTCCATTAATTTAGATAAAAGTCCGGAAGATTATGGAACCATAATACAAAGATGTGTCAGTTACTATCGTAGTCTTCATTCTACCGCAGCTCTTGAAGGAAAAGGAGTCAATGTAATTAATTCTTTGAATACTAGCATCTTTGCAGGAAACAAATTATTTACTCATATGCTTTTGCTAAAAAAAGGAATACCAACTCCATTTAGTGCAGTAGCGTTTTCACAAGAAGCAGCACTAGATCTTCTGGACAAGAAAGGATATCCGATGGTCATAAAACCAACTGTTGGTAGCTGGGGAAGAATGATTGCAATGCTAAAAGATAGAGAATCTGCAGAGGCCATAATAGAAAGTAGAGAGACAATGTATCCAATTTACCAAGTATATTATTTGGAAGAATTTGTAAACAGACCACCGCGTGATATCAGGGCAATAGTTGTAGGCGATAGAGTTGTTGCTGCAATTTACCGTTATTCGGGAGAAGCCCAGTGGAAGACAAACATGGCGCTAGGCGGTAGGGCGGAGGAACTAAAAATTACAAAAGAATTAGAGGATATTTGTATCAAGGCAAAAGAGGCCGTCCAGGGACAGATTGTAGGGGTAGATCTCATGGAAAGTAAGGAAAATGGCCTTGTTGTTCATGAAGTTAACAATACAACGGAATACAAAAATACTGTCAGAGTTACTGGCGTAAACATACCAGCGATGATGATTGATTACGCAATGCAGTTGAGAAAATAAAAATTGGACTCTTCAATAATAAACACACCAAGGTACGCAGTAAAGATGCTAGAGAAGGCTCTAAGGCTCTATACTCCATCTCTTTCAGAAAAACCACTTGCGGAGTTTTTAGCAGACAAGTGTGATGATTTTGGGTTTGAAGATATTCGCATAGACGATGTAGGAAATTTGATTGCCACAAAAGGTTCTGGTTATCCAAGGATAATGTTGTGTGGACACATGGATACTGTCCCAGGAAAAATTAAGGTAAGAAATGAGAATGGATTCATTTATGGAAGAGGGGCATCTGATGCCAAGGCACCTTTAATTGCAATGCTTCTTGCAACGGCTTCTGTTCAAGGTGATAATAATGGAACAATAACATTTGCAGCAGTGGTAGATGAAGAAGGAAATGCAACTGGGATCAAGAGCCTAGTAAAACAAAAACCAGAGATAGATTATGCAATATTTGGAGAGCCAAGTGGAATTAAAAATATTACAATTGCTTACAAGGGAAGAATTGCAATAAACTTGAGAGTAAATGTAGGTGACAGTGCACATGCTAGTGCGCCATGGCTTGCAAAAAATGCAATTGAAGAGTCGTATGTTTTTACAGATGCACTAAAGAAGGCACTAGAAGAAAATCAAGAAGGCAAAGCAAAGAGTATGATGCTTACTTCATCGTTGACTGAGATCAAAGGAGGTACTAGCCACAACGTAACACCACTAGAATGCGATGCAATAATGGACATTAGAATTCCCGTAAACATGAATTGTAAAATGGTTGGAGAAAGGATTGCAACAACAGTTCAAGATATAGCAAAAAAACAAGGAGTTAATGCATTTTATTCTGTAATAGACGAGACTGAACCATTTGAAGCTCCACATAGTTCTCCACTTGTCAGAGCATTAACACTAGGCATAATGGATGTAGAAAAGGCAAGGCCACAATTGATTCGAAAGACAGGTACTGGAGACATGAATATCATAGGAAATTCACTAAACATTCCAGTTGTCACTTATGGTCCAGGAGATCCTCATGCATCGCATACAATTGATGAGAGAGTATCAACTGAAGAATTCCTAAGAAGTGTAGAGGTCTTCAAGAGGATGTTATCCCATCTGAAAAGATTGCACGAATTCAAAAATCCTCCCCCTAAATCCTAAAACGAAGCTCAAAATATAGAGCGATTGGAGTTTTGTTCCATGTTATGGTTTGTTGGACTTGGCATTTCAGGGCTTGACGGTATTAGTGCAAATGCCATCCAGATCCTAAAAAAGGCAGATATGACATACTTTGAGATTTTTACTAGTCCAATAGGAAAGTCAGAGTTGTTAAAGATAAAAAAACTAGTCAAAGGAAAGTTGACCATAGCTCCAAGGTGGATGGTCGAAGATGGTAAAGCCATTTTGTTGCTTGCCAAAAAGAAAAATGTTATACTACTTGCCTATGGGGACCCATATGTTGCAACAACCCACCTAGAGTTGCGAACAAGGGCAGAAAAAGAAAAGATAAAGACAAAGACAATACATGGCGCATCTGCAATTACATCTCTAATTGGAGAATGCGGACTACATCATTACAAGATTGGAAGACCCGTGACAATCATGAGAGAGTTACCATCACTGAGTACTGTATACTATACAATTTATGAAAACATGGTAAAGGGAATCCATAGTCTATTGATTTTAGAATATGACAACAGTTCCAATTTCTTTTTGGACCCAAAAGATGCATTGACCAATTTACTCAAGACAGAAAGTGGAGAGAAAAGAAATGTAATTGATGAATCTACATTTGCCATAGTTGCATCAAGAATTGGCTCAAAGAGTCAGGGGATAATCTCTGGAAAATTATCTACACTTGTCAAGACAAACTTTGGCAAGCCTCCTCATACCATTATAATTCCTGGAAGACTGCACTTTACAGAACAGGATGCAATCAAGATATTTTCCAAGTGTCTGGATGAGCCATTTGACAACTCGTCGAAGATTCAAAAAATATCAGACCAGATGCTTTCAAAATACATCCCAAAGGCAAGAAAGGCACTTGAACAAGTTGTAAAGATGTTCAAAGATGATAAGAACTTCAAGTCAGTAATAGAAAATGCCCAGCTATACATTGACGATGCGGAAAAATTCCAAAAGGAAGGAAAAGAGGAACTTGCCGTGCTAAGTATTGGATATGCTGAAGGCCTAATGGATGCCCTGCGCCTCTCAAAAGGAATCGATCCCTGGGCATAGAGTTTATAGATAAATCAAATTGTAATAGTTTCGCTTTAGTGATAGATTTGGATGCATTTGACAAAGAGATAATCGCAGCCTTTTTTGTGGCAGCACTTTCAGGTGAGACTGCCATTGAAATTATACGAAAAAAACTTGCTCTAAATCCAGAATATATCGAAGAGAGAATTGAATACCTTACTGAAAACGGGTTTATTGAAAATAACAAAAAGATTCTAACTGATCTTGGAAGAAACGCATTACGAGTTGTATTAGCAGGAGGAGTTTTTGATATAATTCATCCCGGACATATTCACACCCTTAAAGCAGCAAAAGATCTTGGCAATGTACTGGTTGTTGTAATTGCAACTGACAAGACAGCACAAAAAATGAAGAATAGAATTCCACTTCATAATATGGAGCTTCGCAGAGACTTGGTTAGATCACTTTCAATGGTAGACTATGCGGTAGTAGGATACGAAGGTGATATCTTTAAGTCAGTTGAGATCATCAAGCCAAATATCATAGCACTAGGATACGATCAAGTCCATCAGGAGAAGTTCATAGTAGATGGTTGTAAAAAGATAGGAATCAGCGTATCTATTGCCAGATTGCAATCACCAATACCAGACATCAAGAGTTCTAAAATAGAAAATGACTATGGCAAGTCAATTTACGGAATTTAATCTTGAATATGTTTTGTACTTACTGGAACTCGTATTGATATCTTGGAGCCAGTAGAAAGTTTTGTTACCTTTTTGATATTCTCTTTTGAGATTAATTCGATTATAGAATCATCATGATGAGTACGCTCCAAGAGAATCAATGCTGCATCTATGTTGTTAACTTTGGCAGGATAGCATTTTACCCATCCATATGTTCTCTTTCCATCTGAGAAACCATCAACCATTATTGCTGTATATGCATCAAGTGAGCGCTTAGCCTCGATTGATTCTTTGTCTTTTAGTTTTATATTTAATGTGCCAGGAAATGGAATGTATCCAATCTTTGTCTTGAATTGTTTTGTATACCCTTTCATTGACATATAGTATGCCCCTTCACCCATCCCAGAGCTAATTGTTCCCTTAAATTCCAAATATGCAGGAATTGATTCAAGACTTGATTTGAGTACAGAAAATATTTTTATCATCTCGGCGTGGCCTTTGGTTGTTATTCTAACAGAGACCTTTTGTCCACTTCGTAATCTCTCTACATATCCATTTGCCTCAAGCTCCATGAGATGCTTTGATGCAGCTTGTTGTGATTTGTGAATACTTTTTCCAAGAGAGGATGTAGTTATCTGGATGAAATTATATCTAGCACCTTTAGTAAAAAGTTCTGCAAGAGTTAGAATATGTTGAATCTTTAGTTCTGACATTAATTTTATGCAACACCAAGCTCTGTAAATGTTTTAAGTATCAATCCATCAGTGGATTTTAGATTAGCCATCCTGTGGCCAATTAGATACCCAATTCCAGCTTGTTTTGCAGAGTCTACTAGTCTTTGTGTAATAATTCCATCAAGTATCAGATACTTTATACCAGAACCTGGAGCAAGTTTTCCTACAACCTCACTTACTGGCACCTTGAAGACTTGGTTTGTATCATCATCAAGTGCAATTGCTTCTAGTGATTCATTGAGTTGTGGGTAGACCTTTTTTACTACATCAGCAATAGGTGCATCTTTTACATCCTTGAGTGCAGGCTTTGCTGTCTCCTTTTTCATGTCTTCTGCAGTATCTTTTAGAATTTCTGCAATCTGTATAGGAGTCAGTTCTTCAACTTCCACACCATCTGGTGCTCTGTGTACTACATCGACATTAACAAGAGATTTTAGTTCTTTTAGTATGAATCCACCTGCTCTGTCCCCGTCAAGAAATGCAACCACTTTGGATTTAGAATCACAAAGTGATTTGATCGATTCATCAATTCTTGCGCCCTCTATTGCAAGTGCGTTATCAAAACCTGCTCTTAGCAGATTTATCACATCTGCTCTTCCCTCTACTAGAATTATCCATGGCGAATCAAATACTCCAGAACCACATGCAAGCTTTTCTCTTCCAAATACTGCAATCTTTCCAGCAGAACCAACATCAGATACATCTTTGAGCATTTCATCACCTTCGCTGATTGTCTTTGTAGACCACTTTTGGACGATATCCTTTGCTCTATCTACAATCTCTTTTTTCTTGGCAGTTCGAACATCGTCAATAGCATCTAATTTGAATTTGGCTTGAAATGGACCTACTTTATCAATACTTTCGATTGCAGCTGCAATAAGAGCTGCAGTATTGATATCAGTACTCATAGGAATCAAGGCGTCTCCCTTTGTTTGAGTAGACGATGCCGTAGTGTTGACCTCTATTCGTCCTACCTTCGACACCTTCTGGAGTTCATTTAGGTTCATTTCCGGGCCAAGCAGACCTTCTGTCTGGCCAAAAATTGCGCCTATGATATCGGCTTTTTCAACGAGTCCATCGACGTCGAAGCTGAGCTTAACGTGATACTTGACAATTCCTGTATATACCAAATCATTATCCTCTTAATTGTTGATCAATTATTTTTCTTAATGGTTCGATATAAGTGCTTATTCCTTTTTCCCGTGTATCAGACATCAATTGCATACATGGAGAGATCTTCTACGTTCTTGACCCTTCCTTTGGTGACAATAGTTAGTTCTTTTCTGTATGAAAGATCGATTGTCATCCTGTGTTGAAGCTGAGCAATTATCCTCTTTGTAAGATACCTTCCCTTTCTGTCAGAATCTAGCAACAGTATGAGATTTTTGTACTTGGGCACACTGTCTGCAAATTTTATCAATCCTTTGAAACTATGAAATTGACAGATTTTTCCAGAATAGCCTAATTTTTTCAAGGCATCCTCATCGCGTTTTCCTTCTACAACTATGATGCTATTATGTGTGGAATTAAGAGACGTGACAAAATCTTTTACTTTGGATATATCTTGTACTTCGAGATTCACAAACTTATTTACAAGCTAGAGTATTAAGCAATTTTCAGATCACATGTTAGAGTTTCTAGTAATTCAAAATACAAAGATCGAAGGAATTGGAGTTTTAGGAGATCTGTTAAAGGCAGATGGGTTTAGTACAAAGACAGTTCTTGCAAAAAGTGAAAATATTCCTGATATGAAACCTGACGCGATAATAATTCTTGGAGCCCCAGAGAGTGCAAACGATGATCTCCCATATCTAAGAAATGAATTAGAATTGATTCGTGATGCCGTAAGAAAAGATATTCCATTACTTGGAATTTGTCTTGGGTCTCAGCTTATTGCAAAAGCGTTTGGAGCCAGAGTATACATGGGACCAAAAAAAGAGATTGGGTTTTACAATGATATTGAGTTTGATAACACTACAGAGTCCATACTATTCAATGGAATAAAGAGCCCCGCGCTGGTTTTTCACTGGCATGGTGACACTTTTGATCTGCCAGAAAATGCAGTCAGACTAGCACATTCAACAAATTATCAGAATCAGGCAATAAAGATTGGAAGTGCAGTTGGAGTACAATTCCACCTAGAAGTAGACGAGTCAGTCATAAAACTATGGCTAGAAAAATCAAAAAAAGAACTAAACAAAGTTCCATATATTGATCCAGTCTTGATTGAGAAACAGATACCTCAGAATATCGGAATAGTCAGGAATAATCTTGAAATATTTTATAAAAATTTCAAGTCAGAATTCAATCTTTGAATCTAGTTCTTAATCGTAAAATCAGAATCATGGAAATTCCAATTACAAGAGGTACAAATAATGGAAACTCTGGAATGGCTGTAGTTCCAGATATTTGGATTGTTCCATTTGTGTGAGGTCTCAATCCAATCCACGCATGAGTTGCATTGTCATGAAATACAGTGGTTAGCATATGATCACCATTGATGTGAGATGCATATTTTCCACCCAACAGAGATTTTGGCATGATCACAGTAACAAATGAATTGGATTTGCTAGTTTGAAATTCGTAGGACATATTTGACTGGTTGAACGTATAATTTCCAATATTTGAAAGACTGCTGATTGTTACTGGGAAAGTGTAATTTTGCCATAAGATGTTTTGTAAAACAACTGACTCATTAGTGACATATTCTAATTTCATATAATCCCCATGTTGACTAATCCCATTTTCTCCGATATAGACGGGCCTATCATTTACCCAAATTATGGTTACTCCACTAGGAAAGTAAAAATCAGTTGAAGTGGTATCAGACGGTGTAAGATAATTCCATTTCCACACACCATCGTTAAAGGATACTGCATTAGGAAGATCGTATTTTATCAAAGTCATGTTTCTTTCAGAAGGAGGAATCATGACTGTCATTGAATATTGTTGAACTGTAAGATACTGAACAGGATTATTGGCCATATCTGTGACTGAAATATTGCTCATATTTCCTCGTATTGTTTCAACATTTACAGGAGAATTATCATTGCCTTGTACCATGTGAACCACATGAGCTGTTCCATTTTCATCAATTCGTACTTTGATGTTTTCCTGTACGGTCTCTCCTCCCATTGTAATCTGTCGTGCAAATGCCTGAGAGGATAAAAATGGAATTACGGATATAATCAAAATTAAAAAAATTAGACATATTTTAGTTTGAATTTTTTTCAAGTGTTCTAACCAATACCCAGATTCAAACTAGAGCAACTAAATGTTGTTCCATATACTATTTCAGATTGTCATTTGTTTTATTGGTAAGTACCCTGGAAGATGCGGCAGCCAGCTGAGACATGATATCTTCACCATGTTGTGCGATAGGGATCTTTTTTGAATTTGGGTGCTGTGATCCCCATATTGCTTGCATCCACTTGGGTTTTTCACCAGCTGCACAGAAATGGTCACCACAGATTCTACTATCACCGTGACTTGCAGTAGTGTGCCTATCATAGAAATCAGTTCTGACTTCCAACGCACTAGCTTGCTGAGAAGGAATAATCGTCACGGATAAAACTAGAGAAAGCATAACGGTAAATATCAGAATCTTTGTCATTTTGCCATACTTGTAAATTCGTCAAATAAAAGGGATCTGCCCTATATCATGTGTGAGGTACTTCCAGCCATGAGAAAAAGATATTGGAATGACATCTGTTTTTCACATCTTGACAAAATTGGTTTGATTTTTGACAAAAGTTTAATATAAAACACTTAGACCTTCGGATCTCGTCATGGTACATAAAAACACCCAGATTCCATCATTGCGATCTGAAAATAAAGAGGAGAGTTCCTTTTGAATCCAGTAACAAAAATTTTTGAAGAAACATTTGCAACAGATCATAAGGTAATTACCGAAGATCTGTCTAAAGCCGTACTGAAGAAATACGGAATCAAAGTTCCAGGCTATGCACTTGTAACCAATGTAAAAGACGCTGCAAAAGCTGCAAAGAAGTTAGGTTTTCCACTTGTAATGAAAGTAGTCTCACCACAAATACTACACAAGACCGATGTTGGCGGAGTAAAGGTTGGACTACAAAATGAAAAAGAAGTCAAGAAAGCATTTCTTGAAATGTATCCAAGACTCTCAAAGAAAAAGGGAGTCCACGTAAAAGGAATTTTACTTGAGAAGATGGTCCCACAAGGAGTCGAGCTTATTGTAGGACTCCAAAATGACCCACAATTTGGTCCAGTAATAATGGTTGGACTTGGTGGTGTCTTGACTGAAATATTCAAAGATGTTGCATTTAGAATGTTACCAATTACAATTGAAGATGCAAAGTCAATGCTTACAGAATTGAAAGGCTCCAAGATCCTTCAAGGATATAGAGGCAGCAAACCAATTGACCTGACCATGCTTGCAAAAGCACTTGTCCAAATTGGAAAAATTGGTGTAGACAATGCAAACTATTTTGACAGCGTTGATTTCAACCCAATCGTAGTTTATCCAAAGTCTTACTATGTAGTTGATGCAAAGATAATCCTAAGAAAAGAAATCAAAAAGGATGCAATCTCTACTGCAAAACCAAACATCGAATTTATGGAGACATTCTTTACACCACAATCAGTTGCACTAGTTGGTGCATCTGCTACTCCAGGCAAAGTAGGAAACTCGGTACTTGATAGCATCGCAAAGCACGATTACAAGGGCAAGGTATACCCAATCAATCCTAAAGCAGAAGAGATTTTGGGACTAAAATGTTACCCGTCACTTGAAGCAATCCCAGAAAAAGTTGATCTGGTTGTTGTATGTGTTGACTTGTCAGTTACACCCCCAGTTCTTGAGGCATGTGCCAAGAAGGGAATCCACAACGTTGTAATCGTATCTGGTGGTGGGAAGGAACTTGGAGGAGAAAGAGCAGACTTTGAATCAGAAATCAAGAAACTCTCTGAACAGTACAAGATTAGAATTATTGGTCCAAATTGCATAGGCATGTTCAATGCAGCAAATAGACTAGACTGTGCATTCCAAGGCCAAGAGAGAATGGTTCGTGCAAAACTCGGACCAGTCGCATTGTTATCACAAAGTGGAACAATGGGAATCAGTTTCCTTGAGACTGCAGACTCATTTGGATTATCAAAGATGGTAAGCTATGGCAACAGATCAGATGTCGATGAAGCAGACATGATCTGGTACTTGGCAAATGATCCTCAAACCAAAGTAATTGCGTTATACGTTGAAGGATTCGGCGATGGAAGAAAGTTCATCGAGACTGCAAAACGTGTAATGAAAGAAAAGCAAAAACCAATTCTGATCTGGAAGAGTGGAAGAACTGCACTTGGAGCAAAACAAGCAGCTTCACATACAGGTTCACTTGGAGGATCTAACGCAATAATCCAAGGAGCATTCAAACAAGCTGGAATTATTTCAGTAGAAAGTTATCAGGAACTTGCTTCAGTTGCCAAGGCATTAGCATGGCAGCCAGCAGCTAAAGGTCCAAGAGTTGCTTTAGTTAGCAACGGTGCGGGACCAATGATTGGTGCAATAGACCAATTTGAAAAATACGGACTAGAACTTGGTAAAGTAACAGAAGCAACACTTAAGGAAATGAAGGAACACTATCCTCCAACATATGTGATTGGAAATGGCAACCCAGCCGACGTAACCGGAGGAGCAAATGCTGATGACTATAGATACTCCATACAAAAGTTCATGGATGATCCAAACATCGACATTGTAATGCCATGGTTTGTCTTTCAAGATGATCCTCTTGAAGAGACAATAATTGATTACCTTGGAGAGTTTTCAAGACAAGGCAAGAAACCATTGCTTGTTGGTGGAAATGGCGGTCCTTACACAGCCAAGGTTTCTGGACTAATTGAGAAGCACAACGTTCCAGTATACGATGACATCCGAAACTGGGTTGCAGCAGCATCTGCTTTGCACCAGTGGGGAAAACAGAAACCCAACAAGGTTTAATTTCCTCAAAGTTTGGAGTTCTGTCATGTCACTAGTTAATGTCTCAAAATCAGATGGAATCTGTATAATCAAGATAAACAGACCAGACAAGCTCAACGCCATGAACATGGACGTTGCAAACGAGATCATCAAAGTATTCAAAGAAATTGAAACAGACGACTCTGTCAAGGTAGTAATTATTACAGGAGAAGGCGATAAGGCATTTTCTGCAGGTGCAGACATTGCATACATGTCAACAATCACACCAATTGAATCTGAGACCTATGCAAAACTTGGTCATCTTTTAACTTATACAGTTGAAAATTGCAGCAAGCCAACAATTGCAGCAATCAATGGATTTGCATTAGGTGGTGGATGCGAGCTTTCACTTGCTTGTGATATTAGAGTAGCTGCCGATACTGTAAGAATTGGACAACCTGAAGTAACAATTGGTGTATGTCCAGGCTGGGGTGGAACTCAAAGATTGCAAAGAACAATCGGAATTTCTCAGGCAAAAGATTTGATCTTTACTGGAAGAACGGTAAAAGCAGATGAGGCAAAAGAGATGGGATTAGTAAACAAAGTAGTAGAGCTTCCAAAATTAATGGAAGAGACTATGAATATTGCAAAGATGATTGCTCAAAATTCTGCAATGGCAGTAAGAATGTCAAAGATTGCAATTAACAAGGGAAGAAACTCTGACATAGATACAGGTCTTGCCTTGGAGCTATATACATGGGGTCTGTGCTTTACGCATCCTGACAGATCTGAACGAATGACCGCATTCGTAAACAAGTCAAAAAAGTAAGCTCAACCTAATCTTTGATTCCTATTATGTCCGGTAGGAAAAGATTATTATAATTTAAGGCACGAATTAGGTTCAATGAGCAATACACAGACCACCAAATTGGTCACAATTACACCAAAAGCTGCAGAAAAGGTAACAGCTTTCATGGCAGAAGAAGCTGAAAAACCACAATTTCTGAGAGTATATGTACAAGGCGGAGGATGTTCTGGATTATCCTATGGAATGGGATTTGAAAAAGCAGCCGAAGAAGATGATCTTGTAATCGAAGAAAATGGTGTAAAGATGCTAATTGACAGTTACAGTGCTGACTATCTCAAGGGTGCAAACATTGACTACATTGAGAGCCTAATGGGTGCCGGATTTAAAATTAACAATCCAAACGTAACCAAGTCTTGCTCCTGTGGCCATTCATTTAACACATCCTAGATTCAAAAATTTCTTTAATTTTTATTTGTTAGTTCATCAGTTATAACTATAAACAATTACAACCCAGCTAAAAGATGGTTTATAATATTTCAGATAACCATCAGAGTCATCGTAGTCAAAACATTTGGAACTTTTCGGACATGCTTTGTTATAATCTGTTCAAGTACCATAGAATCTGACGCCTCAACTTTGATTATTACATCGTATAGTCCCAAAGTTCCAGTAACTTCTGATACACCTTTAATTTCCATAAGTTTTCTGATTACTGAATTTTCTTTTCCAGTTTCACAGTGAATTGCTACGAAAGCTTTGCTCATAAAATATCATCACAATATCAAGTATTAGGCATTACTATGGCCAAAGACCACGTGCGTCAAATGCATCTAGTACTCTGCCTACTGCAAGTACCATACTTGCCTTTCTCATGTCGACATTGTGCTTCTTTGAGAGTGCATATGTATCGTTGAAACCACGAACAATGTGTTGTTCCATCTTTCCTGCAACCTCATCAAATGTCCAGTAGTATCTTTGCAAGTTTTGTACCCATTCTAGATATGAAATACATACACCACCAGAGTTCGCCAAGATGTCTGGGATAACCATAATCTTATTTTTGAATAGAATATCATCTGCGTCAGGAGTTGTTGGACCGTTTGCCGCCTCTGCAATTATTTTACATTTTATGTTTCTTGCAATTCGAGGAGTGATTTGGTTCTCAAGTGCTGCCGGTACTAGGACATCACATGGAGTAGTAAGAAGTTCTTCTGTTGACACCTTTTTGCTTCCTGGATATCCAACAACACTTCCATGTTTATTTTTGTATTCTAGGACCTTCTTTGAATCAAGTCCCTTTAGATTAATTATAGAACCTTTTGAGTCGCTTACTCCGATAATCTTTGCACCCAACTTTTCAAGATATTCTGCTGAAAATGTTCCAGCATTACCATAACCTTGGACGACAACTTTTGCCCCCTTTAGCTTTAATCCAACTTTCTTTGAACCTTCTCTTACACAATAAGAAACACCAAGACCTGTAGCTACGTCTCTTGCAAGAGAACCTCCAACTGAGAGCGGTTTTCCCGTGATAACAGCTGGTTCTGCTTGTCCATGCATTACACTATAAACATCCATTATCTGTGCCATCTCTTTTCCAGTGGTATAGACATCAGGAGCTGGGACGTCTTTGCCAGGTCCAATTATTTCAGATATTGCATATGCATATCTTCTTGTCATTCTCTCTTTTTCTCCTGCTGAGAGTCTCTTTGGATCACAAATAATTCCTCCTTTGCCTCCTCCAAATGGAACGTCGACAATAGCACATTTCCAAGTCATCCACATTGAAAGTGCTTTCACCTCTTCTATTGTAACATCTGGATGATATCTTATTCCTCCCTTGTGTGGACCTCTAAAATCATTATGCTGCGATCTATATCCTGTGAATATCTTGATTCTACCATCGTCCATTCTAACTGGTAGTGAAACTGTCAAAACTTTTTTTGGCGATGCAAGCATCTCATGAATACCAGCGTCGAGTTTGAGAATTTTTGCGGCGTCTGCAAGTTGCTTGAGAGCATTTTGCCAAGGATCGATTTTAGTCAATCTTTACCGATATGTCTCATGGGATATTGTATTTAAATTTGTTGAAGTTTTTGCTCACTGCTTTGATGTAGTATCTTGATTGGGTTTTACAGATCCACCAAGCTTTGCATTTACCAAATTGCGTAGATCATCGTCTGTTTTACCTTCAACACTGACGCCCAAAGACTTGGCAAGTGTCTCAAGTTTCTGTCTCTCGGACATGACAGGTCCTGAAACAGCAATGTTAAACTCCCCTTTGGCTTTTTGAATTTCTTCTTGGACCATGTTTTTTGTTTTATCATATTGAGCCATCACTCTTGCAAGTTTTTTTGTTGCATCAGGTAGTCGTTTTGTTCCAAGTAACAACACCAATGCTACCAAGGCAATCATTATCCAATCATTACCTATGATATTAAGTGAAAAGTCAAACATGGAGTAATTGAACCTGTTTCTGAAATTAAAGCTTTAGACCAGTACGACTTCTCTTTTCTTGAGAAAGACAAATCCCAAGACAAATAATCCGGCGATAGATAAAACAAGGTAAGGAATTGAGCTCCCAAAGGAATTAGCAATTATACCTATGATTAGAGGTCCAAAGGCCCACCCTATTCCAAAGGTTGCCTCATATGCACCAATCAATGCTCCTGCATTTTCTTTTGCCTTTCGCATTATTATCTCAAATGTTAATGGGAAATACACACTAAATCCAAATCCAAGTATGAGTACCGCTACGCTAAACTCTACCATAGAATGAGAGTAAAACAGCATCAGCATTCCAGCAGATATTGATAAAATAACAAGTAGTAAACTAGTAAGAAATTTTTTCATAAGAAAGTTAGATGCCAACAATGAAACAAGGCGAGAGATTCCAAAGACAAAGAAGAGTAGTTCAATGTTTGATTCCGAGATTGATCTCTCACTCATATATGCAGGAAGTATTGCCAAAAAGACACCAAAGCTTACACTACAAAATAAAAGAATGATAATCACTGTTGGGAATTTTATCAAATGTTTTGCAGATGTAATAGATATGATTCCATTGCGATTTGTCTTGCCATTTTTGGATAGCATGAGTGAGGAGACCAACGAAGTTGCAATTGCAAACGCAGCAATCTGGAAGATTATCCTATATGAGACATCAAAGTGTTCAAGCAAAAATGAACCAACCAAGGGTCCAATCATAAGGCCTATAACAAAAAATGCCATGAATCTGGATATTGCTTTTACACGATTTTGTGGACTAGTAGATTGTGAGATAATTGATTCACAGGGAGGCCAGAAAAATGAATGTGCTACTCCAACCAGAGTTCTAAATATTATAACCTGGGGGACAGAGTCTGCAACAGACAACAAGTAGATTGACAAGGTATCAAGAACTAGTCCCATAGAAAGAAGAAGACCTTTGTTGAATCTGTCAAGTAATAATCCAACAAAAAGTGGAATGAACATGTAAGGAATGAAATTTGAAAAACCAATCATTCCAAGGTCAAAGTATGATGCGCCTAGATCTTTTGAAAATAATGGAACTACCGGATTGTGCATGCCATAGGAAAATCCAACAATTAGTGCGATTATGTAGACAAGGATTACTTTCTTGTTCATCTTACTTGTATGCTGCAACCATAATTGCGCCCCCAAGCATTCCCTTTTCAAATTCTACTCTTGAGAATCTTTCAAGGAGAAGTGACTCGAGTTTCTTGTTCTGAGGCCAGAGTTTGTAGGTACCATATAGGGTAGAAAACTTGAGGCCTAGTCTTCCTCCACCTATGACTGCCAATATAGGAAGTATTGCTCTGAGGTAAAACGACACTCCTGCTCTAATTATTGGATTATCAGGCTTTCCAAGATCAACAATAACAAATCTCCCGCCTTTTTTTAGGACCCGATGTATCTCAGATATCGCAATCCTGAGGTTAATTGCATCTCTAAGTGAGTAACCAGTAAGTACTGCATCAAACTTTTCGTCACGAAATGGAATGTGTTCAAAGACACCACATGTTAGTGTAGGGGTTGTAGAAAATAATCTACTAGTGTTTTTGAGCATTGGTCTTAATGGATCATACAAAGTTATGTTGAGATTATTATCACAGATCTTTGATGCGGTCTTTGACATGTTACCAAAACCAGATCCTGCATCAAGTATGTGATCTCCTAGATTTACTCTTCCCCTAATCCCGCGTTGGCGAAACTCAGAGTCTCTTCCAAGTGAGATTAGAGAATTAACTTTATCATAGACAGGAATTATTTTTTCCAAGACATCTAGGACTTCGCCCCAATAACTTCCAAGGCCCACATCAGACTAGAAATGACACGATATTATATGTCATCATGGTTTTTGACATATGTTTCATTCAAAGGTTTTACCAAAAATTAAATCAGCCAGAATCTCTCTCTGAATTAGTGCATTATTGTCCCAAGTGTAAATCCAAGATAGACGTACAACGTACTTTTAATCAGAAAATACACTTTAGCTGCTCCAAGTGTAAGATTGAAGATATTATAGATTCCAAGAAGAATTTGGACGAGGCCTTTCTCGAATTTTTAATAAAATTTGACAACGGTGAGATCCCAACCAAGAATGAATCCGAATCAACTCTAGAAAAAGAGGGAATTTTGCAGACGGAAGATGAGATAAACAAAATGATAGGAGGCTCAAAGATTGCTGAGATTACAAGGTCAATTCTGTTCTCAAAGAGACATTACGTCTCACACTTTAAGATAATAGAAGAGCCCAATCCTGAAATGGGCTCTATTGTGATGGATTCGGGTCTTGACCAGCGAATAATCGAGGCATTGAAATCAAAAGGCATAGAGAGATTCTACAAGTTCCAAGAAGAAGCTATACACCATATTGTTTCTGGCGATAATGTTGTAATTACTGCCCCTACTGCTTCTGGAAAGACAGAGGCCTTTGTCGTACCAATCATAGAAAGAATAAGCAATTCAAAAAATCCCACCCCTGTAATACAAGCAATTTTTGTTTATCCAACCAAGTCTCTTTCACGAGACCAGTATCCAAAGATAAAAGAAATTGCAGACAAGCTCGATATCAGATGTGCAGTATTTGATGGAGATACTAAACAAATAGAGCGAACCGAAATTCTTGCAAACCCACCTCAAGTAATTATAACTAACTTTGATGTATTACACTATCATTTATGGCATAGAACTAGATTTGCTTCTCTGTTCAATACAACAAGATTTCTTGCAGTGGATGAAGCTCATGTTTACTCTGGAATTTTCGGTTCCAATGTTCATTATATTATCAAGAGATTAAAGAGAATTGCACCCAAATTGCAGATAGTTGCAGCATCTGCCACTTTAGAAAATGCACTATCATTTTGCCAGATGTTATTTGGAATAAAGATGGTCCAAATCTCTGGCTCTGGCAAAAAAGGTAAGATAGAATTTTCAATGCTCTTTCCTTCTTTGATGACCCAGCGTGCATTGATGATCGATATCCTAAAGAAATTGACATCAAAACAACACAAGACTCTAGTCTTTTCCAACTCACATCTTAATTCCGAACTTTTGGCACTTCAGGCAAGAAGACAAAAAGTAGACATCAAGGTTCATCGGGCTGGCCTTATGGCAAATTACAGAAGATCAGTTGAGAACTTGTTCAAGACTGACAAGTTACTTGCAATATCCGCCACTCCTACACTTGAGCTTGGAATCGATGTAGGCAATGTAGATGGAGTGATATCATCTACTATACCAGTCAACAGACTCACACAGAGAATAGGGAGGGCAGCAAGAAAGGGCCAGGGAGGATATGCATTTCTAGTGCTCGGCAATGACCCAATCTCTCAGTATTACAAGAACCATCCAGCAGACTACTTTGAAGACATCGAACAAATTTACATTGATCCAAAAAATCCCTTTGTCGAAGAGTTTCAAGTCATTGCAATGGCTTGTGACAAACCAATTGCAAAACACGAATTGCCTGAACACAAAGATGTTATCGAGAGACATATTGGTGCAGGTAATCTAGTTCTAATTGAAAATAGATATGTTCCAAATTATGACCAGATAAAATCAATTTTAGAAGATTACAGCATAAGAGGAATAGGAAGATCAATTGACATATTTCTAAATGGTAAAAAGGTAGGAGAACGAGTATTACCAATCGCTTTGGAAGAGCTTCATTCACAAGCGATTTACTTTTTGGCAGGTACTAGATATCAAGTCAAGGAAATTGGATATCCAGAGAAGATGACTGCAAAATTAGAATATCTTCCAAAGAATTATCCATACTATACCAAGGCTCTAACAGAAGAATGGCCAACCATTGAAACAATTTTTGAGAAAAGATTTGCAAATGGAATTGAGGTTGCATTCTGTAAGTTACACATTCAAAAAAGAGTCCATGGCTATGTCAACTTGGAGTTGGGCCAAGAGGTTGCACAAGGCCAAAAGATAATTTTAGAAAAGCCACTTGATTATGATTTTGTCACAAAGGGTATTGTCTTCAAAGCTCCTCGGCCATTAAATGAAATAAGTAAAGCTGAGAATGAAGAATATGTAGAAGCAAGCGGATATCATGCTACAGAACATGTTGTAATTGAAGGAAGCAACATGATAACAGGTGGTGTATCACAAGACCTAGGTGGTATATCTTTAGGAACATCAGGTCTTGTCTTTGTCTATGATTCCGCCATAGGTGGAAATGGTGCAAGTAAAGCACTCTTTGACAGACTTGAGAAGGCCTTTGAGCGTAGTCTGAATATAGTAACAGAGTGTCCATGCCAAAGCGAAGCCGGCTGTCCTCGCTGTACCTTTTCTTACAGGTGCGGCAACAACAACGAATATCTACACAAGCTTTCAGCAAAAGAGATTCTCCAGAGAATAATAAATGGTGAAAAGACAGAGGTCACAGATCCTGTTGAAGGCGATAAACCACTAGTCTAGTACAATATATCAAACTGAAAAATACCTCAGAACAATACAAATTATTAATCTCATCAACAAATACCCAACATGGATAAAGTTGCAATAGTAACTGGTAGCTCAAGTGGAATAGGTTTTGAGACTGCACTTGCACTAGCACGAGAAGGATATCATACCTATGCAACTATGCGTGATGTAAAAAAAGGCAGTAAAATTTCAGATATTGCAAAAAAAGAGAATCTCAAAATCGAAGTCATAGAACTTGATGTTAACAATGAAGGTACCATAAAGAAGGCAGTTGAAAAGATAGTAAACGAGAGAAAGAGAATCGATGTTCTAGTAAATAATGCAGGATATTTTCTTGTTGGATGTTTAGAGGATTTGTCAATTGGAGACCTAAAGGATCAGTTTGAAACAAACTTTTTTGGCGTTGTAAGAACAATTCAGGCAGTCCTACCCACAATGCGCAGTCAAAAATCAGGAATCATAGTAAACGTGAGCTCGGTTGCAGGAAGAATTGGATTTCCGGTAACTCCGGGATATATCAGTTCAAAATTTGCATTGGAAGGTTTGAGTGAATCAATGCGGTATGAACTATTCCCGTTTGGAATCAAGACAATAATCATAGAACCTGGCGTAATCAAGACAAATCTTTTTGCAACTCTAAAAAAGACAACAAAATCAGACTCTGCCTACAAGGAGATGACAGACAAAGTGATGAAGGGATTGTTGATGATGTCAGAGATGGGAACTCCTCCACAAGAGGTTGCAAAGGCCATAGTCAAGGCAGTATCGTCTGAGAACCCATTGCCTCGCTATCCTGTTGGAAATGATGCCATAATGTTCCTTGAAGCAAAAAAAGACAAGACAGATATTGAGTTTGAAAATTATATAAAAAAAGAGCTTTTTAGCTAAAATACATCTTTTTTATCGTCATTTCATCAATACAAAAAGACTAGAACAAAAAATTCTATGAATTTTACACTATTCTTTTGGTTAGATTGATATACGTCGGAAAGTCAATTTTTGTCAAAGTCAACAGATTTAATCAAAAGTTTAGTGATAACAAAAATGAAATGGAAAACCCTTCAACACAATGGCATTGCGTTTCTTTCTCCTTACGAGTCAAAAGGCATTACAATTAAGATCAAAGGAGAGAAAGTTCCTCTAAGCATTGACGCTGAAGAAATGGCTTATCAATGGGCAAAAAAGAAAGACACACCCTATGTTAAAGATCAAGTTTTTCAGAAAAACTTTCTTGCCGATTTTGTAAAAGTACTTCCGGCAAAATTCAAAAACAGTTCACTTGTAGATATCGACATTTCTGAAGCATTCAAGGTAGTTGACATGGAAAAAGATTCCAAGTTAATCATGACTAAAGAAGAGAAGAAAAAGATCGCATCTACAAGAAAGGAGATTAAAGAAAGGATGAAGGTTAAATATGGTAAGGCAATAATTGACGGAAAAGAAGTTGATGTTGCCAACTGGATGGCAGAACCACCAGGTCTTTTCATAGGAAGAGGCGATCATCCACTGAGGGGTAAATGGAAACCAAAGATTACAGAAAAAGATGTTACGTTAAATCTTGGAAAAGAAGCCAAAGTACCACATGGTAATTGGGGTAAGATAATTCACGAGTCGGATTTTATGTGGCTTGCAAGCTGGGTTGATG
>Ga0105164_10000737_pt1 | contig 21837 bp, 19 predicted proteins | sample VDWuncwatermetaG_FD_89674 | JGI IMG/M metagenome (GOLD analysis project Ga0105164, IMG submission 89674) | Wastewater microbial communities from Netherlands to study Microbial Dark Matter (Phase II) - VDW unchlorinated drinking water | ecosystem: Environmental > Aquatic > Freshwater > Drinking...
AATGACTCCTAACACCTTCACACCGGATAATTTTTCTATTTCCTGAGGGTTGGTGCTCTCCGGCAACCCACTAGCCCCAAGCTTAGTCTGACAAAATATAATCCCCCTGATCATCAATCCCCGTCTTTGCGCCTCGTTGATCGTCAACAAGGTATGATTGATGGTGCCTAAACCCAGACGAGCAACGATAATCACCTCCGCCTTTAGATCAGCGATCAAATCCGCGTTATAATACCCATTTGTTAACGGCACCATGAGTCCACCGGCACCTTCCACTAAAACAATACCGTGACGCGCCCGCAATTTTTTCAACCCATCTTGCACCCGCCGCTTGTCAAACTTGATCTTCGCCCGGCGAAAAGCCAAATGAGGCGATAAAGGCTCCGGCGCGTAAAATGGATTGATCATTTTTAATTCATCTTGAACACCTAAGGCTTTTTTTAAAAATTGCGCATCGCCTCCAGCGCATTGAACAGGCTTCATCACCCCGACATCAAAGCCCTGGGCCTTAAGCAAAACGCCTAATACAAATGCCGTGACTGTCTTGCCCACCGCTGTATCCGTCGCTGTAATAAAAATTATCTTACCTTTTGACATAAACCCGCATCACCTCAAATGTGGCCCCAACACCCTTAAAGTACGAAAATTTCTTGCGATAAATAGAGGCGGCCCGAGATACGGTCTCAGGACCCAGGTACCCTTCCCGCAAAAGATGATTAGCGCCAATAGATTTAAGCCAGGCGATCAGCTCATGCATGCCGTTAAACTCGATTTTAATACGCTCTTCATCAATTTTAGGATTTTTGAATCCGCTTGCGGCGAGCGCTTCGCGAACTTGGGATCCATCAGGCAGGCGGGTGAATTGTAATGCTTGTGCCTTGGCTTCATCCAATGATTGAAATAACTCTTGGCAGGTATTGTAACCAAAAAGTGTGCAAGCCAAAACCCCGTTGGGCGCCAGTACACGCCTTGCTTGGCTGAAGGCGCGAGATAAATCCCCTGCCCATTGATAGGCTAAATTGGAAACCAAAATATCAAAACGCCCGTCAGAAAAAGGCAGATTATTGCCATCCGCCAAAACCCAGGCAATACCGTCATGCTTGCGGGCAGCTACTTCAAGCATCCCTGGGGAAAAATCAAGGCCGATGATCTTACTTTGGGAGAAATGATCTTTAAGCCTGACCGTCAAATAGCCCGTGCCGCAGCCCACGTCCAAGAGCGCTGATGGCACAGGCTCTCTTGTAACCTGGACAAAAAGCTTGTCTGCTATTTCCCTGTGCAGGCTTGAGAAGAGATCGTACCTCTTCGCCGATTCACTAAATCCCTGTCGGATTTTATTATTCATGGTTTGTAGCATGTTCACATGTTGTCAGTTAAGCAAAAAGTCTTCTAACAGGCGGTTATACTCTTTTGCCTCGACTAAAAATGGCAAGTGCCCGCATCCGTCGATAAAATCAAACCTGGCGTTATGCGTGTGGCCAGCCAGCCAATCCATGATCGCGCGCGGACAAATATAATCCTCTGTTCCGGTAATGAACTGCAGCGGACAAATCACCGAGGCAATGCGGTCGCGTAAATCCGCTTTTTCTAAAATATCCAAAAAATGTTTTAACGCTATTTGTTGTGGCAACGGTTCCTTTGCTCGCATCTGCTTGATCAATTTAAAACGTTCGCTGTCGCATTCTTTCATGGTAAATAGGGAACGGAAAAAAATATCCAGAATCGAGGCATAATCCCCGTCAAATTGCTGGCTGAGGGTACGGATTTCATCAAGTCCCAGGCCCGCGGGATAATTTGGGCCCTTCGCAAATTTAGGGACAGACCCCACCAGCGACATGCGCATGATATCCTGTGGGACCATGCGGTAAAGATCTAAAGCCACCAGGCCACCCATGGATGAGGCAACCAAAGAAAATTGGGAAAGCCCAAGGCTGCTTAAAATTTGACGGATATCAATGGCCATTTCGATCAAGGTCACCGGCATCCAGCTGCTTTTGCCGTGACCTGGCAAATCTAATGTCACCACTTGAAAATCCGTCTGTAAAAAATCTTTTTGGGCCTGCCAAATATGACCTGAAGCACCCAAGCCATGGATCATGACGATCGACTCACCCTCCCCTGAGACTTCGTAATGCCAGTTGAGGCCTCGACGTGTTTTAAAAAAAGGCATATTTATAGTACCCTTAACGCGTTTAACAACCGGTCTAAATCCTCTTGGGTGTGTGTGGCCGTCACTGTAAGTCTGAGCCTCGCCGTAGCCATCGGCACCGTCGGCGGGCGTATGGCTTGCGCGAAAATACCCTGCTGCAGTAAGCGCTTTGACATAGCCACTGCCTTTAAAGGGTCCTTAACTAAAATAGGTATGATGGGTGTGCTTGAATTCATCGGATCAAATCCCATCACATGAAGATGGGCGCGTAGATAATCCGCGTTCTCTTGTAACTTGCGGCGCAATTGACTGCCCCCAAGGATAATTTGCAAAGCAGCCCTTGACGCCTGGGCCAATGACGGCGGCATCGCCGTCGTGTAAATAAAACTGCGGCTTTTATTGATCAAATAATCACGCAAAACCTTCCTTCCACAGGCATAGGCCCCAAAACTTCCCGCGGCCTTGGACAAAGTCCCCATCTGAATATCCACCTGACCTTCGAGACCAAGCTCTTCGACTAATCCGCTGCCACGCCTCCCCAGTACACCAAAGGCATGTGCCTCATCCACCATGATCATGGCCTCATAGCGCCCTGCTAAATCGACAATCTCCCTGAGCGGCGCTCTGTCCCCATCCATGCTAAAAACGGTATCCGTCATAATCAGTTTGCGTTTTGTGGCTGGGAGATTTTTTAAAATTTCCTGCAAAGCCTGCATATCCGCGTGAGGGTAACGCACGAGCCTGGCACGGCTTAAAATAATCCCGTCGATAATAGAGGCATGGTTTAATTTATCACTGAGCACAACACTTCTGTGGTCCATCAGCGCCGGGATAATGCCTGTATTGGCCATGTACCCGCTGGAAAAAAGAAGGGCGCGTTCGGTTTTTTTAAAAAGCGCTAAGTCCTCCTCCAGTCGTTCATGAGGGCCCATATTGCCGCAAACTAATCTTGACGCCCCGCAGCCAACCCCATACTCTCCTATCGCCTCAAGCGCCGCTCTCTTGATACGCGCATCATTGGCCAGCCCGAGATAATCATTGGAACAAAAATTCAATACCCGTTTGCCATCGAGCGTGATTTCCCGGCCTTGAGGTGAATCAACCGTCTTTAGGGACCGATATATCCCCAAACTTTTCAAATCCTGCAAATCTTTTTGTAAAAAATCTGTGTTCATCGCAATAAAAAAACATCCCCCGCGGTTTTCTTAAAAAGGATGCCATTGTCTTTGCGGATCAAAAGGGCGCCATCTTCATCCAGATCAATGGCTTCGCCCTCGGTGACACCAGCAGGGTCTGTTATGCGCACCCGCTTATTAAGTGTTGCGCTGCGCTTTTTCCATTCTTCCATGACCTGGGCAAACTCGTGGTGTAAAAGCTTTAAATACCACTTCTCCAGGGAACGTAAAACAGCCTGAAAAACTTGCGCGCGATTGAAACTCTGCCCCGCGGCAACTTTTAAAGAAGATGCCCCTGCGGGTAATTGATGCAATGAGGCATTAACATTAAGGCCGATGCCGACGATGACGAATTTGACCTGATCGGATTCCGCGCGCAACTCTGTCAAAATGCCCGCCAGCTTACGGTCTTTCAGGAGAATATCATTCGGCCATTTGATCGAAGGCTGAAGATCGCTGATATCTTCAATCGCTTCTGCCAAAGCCACTGCTGACATTAATGTCAATTGTGCCAGCTGATTGAGCGGCAAGCTTGGACGCAGCACAAAAGAAAAATATAGTCCCCTGGCCTTGGGTGAGGACCATACACGCCCCAGACGGCCGCGGCCTTTGGATTGGGCCTCCGCGCACACCACCGTGCCCTCAGGGCAGTTTTCCATCCCTAATCGAAAAGCTTCGTCCATGGTGGAAGCAACCGTGTCCAGGACGATGATTTTTTTACCGATGATTTTAGTGTTAAGGCCGGATTGGATTTCATGGCCCAGGAGTTTATCGGGACATGTCACCAACTGGTAACCTAAATGCGGGACAGCGGCGATCTCATAGCCCTGGGCGCGCAGCTCCTGCATGTGCTTCCAGATGGCAGCCCGCGACATCTTCAGCCGCTGGCTGATCTCTTCGCCGGAAATATACCCGTCGCTTTCTTTTAAAAATTGGATGATACGCTCTTGCATTTTAATTTCAACTGCTCCAAAAAATAATTAATATCCTCACCTCTAGTCCAGCGGCCTACGGTCACGCGCAAAGAACCTAACGCCATGCGATCGGATAGACCCATCGCTTTCAATACATGCGAGGGCTCTAACTTTCCCCAAGTGCAGGCCGAACCCATGGACACCGCCACACCCGCCAAATCCAAAACACTGACAAGTTCCTCACCGTTGATATCCGCAAAAGAAAAATGAGCATTATTAGGCAGGCGCTTTTGAGGATGGCCGTTAAGTACGGCGCCGGGAATTTCTTTTAAAACAAAATCAATGACCCTGTCCCGTAAATTAGCTTCTCTGCTTGCTTCCTCTAACATATGAGTCCGGCAAAGTTTGACAGCCTCACCCAAGCCGACGATCCCCGTGGTATTATGCGTGCCTGCCCTGCGTCCGCGCTCCTGGTCCCCTCCTAAAATAAATGAGAGGACACCTTTAATACCTTGACGGATATATAAAGCACCCGCCCCTTGAGGCCCATAAAATTTATGTGCCGAGAGGGAAAGAAAATCACAATGAATGTCTTTAACATTCACCGGTATATGCCCGATGGTCTGGGTGGCATCCACTAAAAAGTGGACACCGCGGCCGCGGCACAAACGCCCCACCTCTTCGACCGGCTGCAAAGTACCGATTTCATTATTGGCATGCGCAAGACAAACAAGAATGGTGTCCGATTGTAAAGCAGCTTTTATCTCTTCATCATCTACGATACCATCGGGCTTAGGTTTAATATAGGTCACCTGAAAGCCATCTTGCGAAAGCCTGCGCAAAGGCTCCAATACCGAATGATGCTCCATCGCCGACGCAACAATATGCCTGCCTTTATCTTTCAAAGCTCTGGCCGTTGAAAAAATAGCGTGATTATTGGATTCACTGGCACCGCTGGTAAAAATAATTTCCGTAGGTGTTGTACCTATGAAAGCCGCTAATATTTCACGGGCTTCCTCAAGGGCTTTACGGCTTTGACGGCCCTGTTTGTGCGGGCTTGAAGCATTACCGCTTTGCTCGAAGAAATAAGGACGCATGGCCTCGAGCACACGAGGGTCGCACGGCGTGCTTGCAGCATGATCTAGATAAATGCAGCGCATAAGAAGATTATAACCCCACGCCGGAAGGATTGTCAACTGCGATGGTGATTAAGGTTTACAATAAAAAGTGCCAAGGGAGGGAGTTGAACCCTCACGGCCGTGAGACCACTGGTTTTTGAGACCAGCGCGTATACCAGTTCCGCCACCTTGGCAAAAAAAGGCCTGCAGAATAAACAGTGGAGCTGAGGGGGATTGAACCCCTGACCTTCTGCATGCCATGCAGACGCTCTCCCAAAACTGAGCTACAGCCCCAAAAAAATTTGCCCGCCCCAAAAGGAAAAGTCAATATATCATCACGGCACCCTTTTGTCAAACTTGCCAAGAACGCGATTAGATGTTAAACTTGCACTATGTACAAACTTATTCTTGTCTTTGCCATTTTGATCCTGTCCGCAAACACGGCCGCTTTTGCCGATCAATCCAAACAAGTGATCACTCTTAAGGATGGCTCGCAAATCAAAGGGGAGCTCTCAGGAATCGAAAACGGCGTATATACAATAAAAACACCGATTATCGGTGATGTCCATGTAGCTGCCAGCGATGTGGCCAGTATCACCAATAGTACCGGTAACGGTACTGCCCCTGCTGCTCTGCAAAACCAGGCCTCGGGGTCTGTGCCCAACATGGACCAACAAATTGCGGCCCAGCAACAAAAATTAATGTCTAATCCTCAGAGCATGGCAACACTCCAGGAAATGATGCGAGACCCGGAAATTACGCAGGCGCTCCAAGATCCCGCTTTGGTGCAGGCTGTCACTTCCCATGATTATCAGGCTGTACAAAGCAATGCCAAGGTCCAGGAACTGATGAGTAACCCCAAAATGCAGGCATTACTGAAAAAACTTGCCACTCAACAGCAGTCACAAAGTACCTCTTCTCAATAGCATACTTTCTAAGACAAATAGCTTACTTCATCCCATTGGCGTGTTTTAAATATACCCAATACCCCTCGGGAAGGGCAATTCCCAAACTACGGGCTTTCAATGCATCCATTAAAGCATCATAAGGCTTGTTAAGGTGAAGATTAACCTCGGATCGATTGAAATAACCATACGCATACGAAGGATCTATTTGAATTGCCCTGCTAAAATCATCGTACGCTAAATTGATCTTCCCCTCTTTATTATAAATAGTCCCTCGATTATTATACGCGCTGGCAAAATGCGGGTCTAACTCAATGGCCCGATTAAAATCCTTTAAACCCAAATCATCTTGTCCTTTTTGCGCATAAGCAGTCCCGCGATGATCATAAATAAAAGCAGCCTGAGGATACTGGCGGATCGTATCCGACCATAAGCTCACTGAGTCATACCAAACCTTACTGTACTTAAAACTCATTGCCCCCATCAGGGCCGCGTAAAAAATCATGGCAGCAAAAACATATTTCATGCGATTGGGATATTTTGAGCGGACAGCATTGATCATCACGTCCGTCATCATCCAATACAAACCAATCGAGGGCAAATAGGTATACCGGTCATTCATAAAATAGCCCCCCACGGCGATATTAGCCAATGGCAGCAGGATTGTCGCTGCGAAAAATAGATGCCCTGTCACGATGACCGGCCGGCCCCGGCACGATCTTAAAATAAAAGCCCCCCAGCATAGGACCAAAACAGGTGCCACATAAATAATCCCTGTGGAATAACCTGTTGCCGTATAAGGATAGGGATAAACGCACGATAAAGAATAGGGAATAAAAATTTTGACCGCGTAAAGAATAAGAGCAAAACTAATGAAAAAGATTTTATCGATAAAATTGTACTGGTGGATTAAGTTGCAATACGGCAAGGCCCCGGCCATATTCACCAGAAAAAAAACAAGGGCCGCGGCAAAAAACGGCCACATTTTAGACCAGGGAATCAAACCTTCGCCCCGTCTTTGCCAATAATCAATGGCAAGAAAGGCAAACGGTAAACACACCGCCTGAGGCTTGGCCAGACAGGCCAATATAAATAAAATAAAACAAGGCCAAAAGAGCCGCTTCACATAAACTATCAATGATGACAAAAAAAACAACGCGAATAATACGTCTTTGCGCTCAGAGATCCAGGCGACCGACTCAACCCGCAAAGGGCTCAAGGCAAAAAAAAGGGCCGTAAAAAATGCTATTGTCAAATCCCGCGTCAATCGGCTAAGCAGAAAAAAAACCAGACAAACATTAATGACATGAAGGATCAAATTGTCCAGATGATAAATAAAAGGATTGAATTTAAAAAAATAATGTTCTAAAGCAAACGAAAGCATCGTCAAAGGCTGATAGCTGCCCTCGAAATACGCAGAGAATATCGCTTTCAAATGATGAAAATCTAAATTCTGGACAAAGGGATTGTCCGTTAAGAATTTGTCGTCATCCCAATTGGTGAATTGATTAAACAAACTCGGGGAGAAAGCAAAAAAACAGGCTAAAATGAGAAAGGTCAGGCTGTTTTTTTTATTGGCCCAAAGAAGCATACGTCCTTAACTGCCCGCAGGCGGCGTTCACATCTTTACCGCGCGGCGTCCGGATAGTGGCATGAACACCACTGTCTTCAAGGCTATTCCTAAAGGCAAGCATTTCTTCACGGGAAGGCGTTTGAAGGTCAAATTCTGAAACGGGATTATAGGGGATAAGATTCATTTTGCAGATAATCCCTTTAAAAGCTTTTTTCAGGCCCGCCACGGCGTGGGATGTGCACGTGACATCCTTAATGAGGATGTACTCGAAAGTTATCTGCCGATGGGTTTTGCGGACATAGTCACGGCAGGCCGCGATCAATTCATCAAACGGGTATTTTTTATTGACCGGCATGAGCACATTGCGGGACGGATTATCATACCCATGCAAAGAAACAGCCAATTCCACTTGAAGGCCTTCTTGTGCCAATTCTTTAATTTTGGGCACAACTCCAACGGTAGAAATCGTGATATGCCGCGCGCCGATATTGATCCCTTTATTTGAATTAATAATACGGACTGCTTTCATCAAATTGGAAAAGTTGTCAAGGGGTTCTCCGGTGCCCATAAACACGATATTAGTCAATGGTCTTTTATGTTTCAAAGCCTCTTGTTTAACGTGTAAAACCTGGGTCACAATCTCAGCACAGGTTAAATTCCGTGACCAGCCCCCGATACCGCTGGCACAAAATTTACAGCCAAATTTACAACCGGCCTGGGTTGAAATACAAGCGGTTGTCCTGGTTGGGGTCGGGATCAACACGCTTTCGATTTTTTCATGATCATGCAAATCAAAAAGAAATTTAGTGGTGCCGTCCTTGGAGATGACCTTTTGAGCAATCTCATTGGATTTGAGGATAAAGTCTGCTTCCAGGCGCTCCCTTAATGTTTTAGGGATATTGGTCATCGCGTCAAACCCCCAGGCCCCTTTTTGATAAATCCACTGAAAAATCTGCTCAGCGCGAAAAGGCTCTGCAGCGACGGATTCCAAGTAAGCCGCCAATTCTTCCAACGACAGATCACGGATGTCCGGATTAGGAATCATTGTTGCTCGATGAATTCACCGATATCGCGGTATTTTTTGTAACGGGCTGCCAAAAGCTCTTGCGGGCTTAAAGAGGATGCTTTCTTAAAATATTTAATGAGCGCCGTCTTCAAAACAAGGGCCGCTTCTTGTGGCTGGCGGTGAGCGCCGCCCAAAGGCTCAGGGATGATTTCATCCACAATATTAAATTTTATCAAATCTTCCCCGTGCAACTTCAGGGCTTCCGCGGCTTGCGGGGCCTTTAAAGAACTGCGCCAAAGAATGGAGGCGCAACCCTCAGGGGAGATAACAGAATAATAGGCGTGCTGCAAAATAAAAACGTGATCAGCCACCCCAATCCCTAAGGCCCCGCCGCTGCCTCCCTCACCAATGATCACCGCTGCGACAGGCGTTTTGATGCCGGCCATATCACGCAAATTTTCGGCAATGGCCTGGGCCTGCCCGCGCTCTTCTGCCCCAATGCCCGGGTAGGCGCCCGGTGTATCGATCAGGCAAATGACCGGCACTTGAAATTTGGCTGCCAGGCGCATCAATCGCATGGCCTTACGATAGCCTTCCGGATGGGCACAACCGAAATTACGCAAAACATTTTCTTTGACGTCACGGCCCTTTTGATGTCCTATGACCATCACTTTCTGCCCGTCGATCCTGGCAAAGCCGCCGATCATGGCCATATCATCGGCAAAAAGCCTGTCCCCATGCAATTCTAAAAATTCATCAGTCATCATGCGGATGTAATCGAGCGTATAGGGGCGTTTGGGATGGCGGGCGATTTGCACACGCTGCCAGGGGGTCATATTATTATAAACATCGTTTTTAAGTTTCTCGAGTTTAGACTCCAGGCGCTTGATCTCAGGCTCAAGGGTCACGCGCTTGGAGCCCATTTGGCGCAAATCATTGATTTTATGTTCAAGCTCGAGAATCGGCTTTTCAAAATCTAATGTTGCCATAATATTAATTTTGGATGACCACTTGGGTTCCAACGGGAATGATGTCAAAAAGCTCCTCAATATCCTCATTCTTCATGCGCACACAACCCGCTGTTATCTGCTGTCCGATGGTTTCGGGATGAAGAGTGCCGTGAATGCCATAATGCGGGTCCGTATCAAAACCCATCCATCGGCTGCCTAATTCATTCTCCGGGCTCTCGGAGGGGATAGGGGGGCCTCCATTTTTAAACCATACCGGTTTTTCTATTTTGGTGGCGATCTTGAAAGTCCCAACCGGCGTGATATTATCTTTCCCCGTCGACACATGATAAATCTTAAGCACCTCTTCGCCGGACTTTAGAAACAGCACATTTTGTGATTTATTGACCAACAGCGTAAAGGGGGCAGTCCATAGGCGCAGTTTCTCGCCGGTACGTATCACATCGCTCTTTAATCCATTGGCCCTTTTGATAAGCTGGGGCGTGGTGTTATATTTCCTGGCCAACTTTCCCAAAGAATCCCCAGGGACGATTTCATAAAAGAAAGTTTGGGGCATTTGAGCGGGAGAAAAAATAAGATCGATGTTTAAACTCCCAAGTTTGTCCTGCACATCTTCAATCTTATTATAATCCGGATAATTACTGATAATTTGGTCGTAGGCTTCCTTGGCTTTAAGTTTATCCCCCTCGGCCTCGTACCTGGCTGCTTGGGCTAAAAGCTGATTAACAGGAACGTTTGTTTCCTCGGAATCTTTGGAAGCTGAAGCTCCTTTGTGATGATGAAGCACGACGATTGTGCCCGCGGCTAATACAATGGCCGCTATAATGCCAATTAAAACTTTCTGATTCATTGCTGACTCTCCTTACAGGACCCCGCCGCTTGGCCATCTGGCCAGGCGGGGCTCTTTAATATAAAATCATCGCCCAAATCACGCCAAAGGCAAATCCTGCCAGTACCTCGACGGGCGTATGCCCCACTAATTCTTTAAGCCTTTGTTCTTCAATCTGGCCTTTCCAGTAAATATCATCCATCATTTTATTAAGGATGGTGGCCTGGTAACCCGTTGCGCGGCGCACTCCTTGGGCATCAAACATCGTCACCAAGGCAAAGGCAGCTGCCACGGCAAACAAAGGGCTGTTAAAACCATATTCCAACCCCACCGAGGTTGCCAAAGCCGACGCTCCGGCCGCGTGACTGGAAGGCATGCCGCCAGTGCCGATAAACCAGCGAAAATTAAACCGTTTTTCCTTAATTATACCCAAAAGAACCTTGATCGCTTGGGCTAAAACCCAAACTGCCAAGGTAATCAAAAGGATCCGGTTTTGAAAAATCTCCGGAAAAAACGAATGTGGGTATAGGCCTGACATACTTATTGACGGGCAATTCTCTTTGTGTTAGGCTACATTATATCTTGCCGAGTAAAAAAGTATATAATTATTTGCGCAGGCAAGGAATCTCGGCTTTTCTTCTATAAAAACCCCGCTATAGTAGCCGAGCTTGCTTGCTCCCCAGCAAGCAGTTGTTTAACACATTAATTCCCCTACCATACTGGATCTTATATGCTATCCCGAATCTCTTCGTTTGGCCTTTGCGGCCTGGAAGCCTATCCTGTTGCCATTGAAACGGATATAAGCCCTGGATTACCCGCCATAACCGTGGTCGGCTTGCCGGACAATGCCGTTAAAGAAAGCCGTGAACGCATACGCGCGGCCATCAAAAATAGCGGGTATGAATTTCCTGCTCAGAGGATTACGATCAATTTAGCGCCTGCGGACACCAAAAAACAAGGGCCTTGTTACGATTTGGCCATTGCCCTGGGCGTATTGGCGGCCCAAGGTCTAATACCCCCGGATGCTTTAAGCCCGTATGCTTTCTTAGGTGAACTTTCTTTAGACGGACGCATACAGCCCGTGCAGGGCGCATTGTCTGTTGCTTTGGCCGCGGCCTCAAGCCAATGCCGTGGTCTTATTGTTCCTTTTGAAAATGCCAAAGAAGCAGCCCTGGCTGACTGCCCGGTTTTCCCTGCCCGGCATTTAAACGAGGTAGTGGCATTTTTGATGGATCCCCAGACACTAAGCGCTGTGAAAACAGATTTTGAACTTCTGCTTAAAGCTTCCCGTCGCAGCCGTTTGGATTTTAGCGAAGTGAAAGCCCAGCAATACATTAAACGGGGCCTTGAGGTGGCAGCTGCCGGCGGGCACAATGTTCTCCTCATCGGCGCTCCCGGCAGCGGGAAGACCATGCTGGCCAAACGCCTGACCACGATTTTACCGGACATGACGCCCGCCGAAGTGCTGCAAACCACCCAGATCCATTCAGTGGCCGGCCTGCTTAAAAATGCCGACGGTATTATCACCCAGCGCCCCTTTAGGGCGCCTCATCATACGGCCTCGGACGTGGCCATTATTGGCGGTGGGGGCGGGCCTCGTCCCGGTGAAGTGACCCTGGCGCATAACGGCATTTTATTCCTGGATGAATTCCTCGAATTCAATCGCCATGTGCTGGAAGTTTTGCGCCAGCCTTTAGAAGACGGCTATGTCACCATCGCGCGCTCCAGAGGAGCCTCGCGTTTTCCCACCCGGTTTATGCTCATCGCGGCGATGAACCCATGCCCCTGCGGCTGGAAGGATGTGGCGGGAAAAACTTGCCGCTGCTCTCCTTTGCAAGTCGAGCGTTACCGCCACAAAATTTCCGGCCCCCTGCTTGACCGCATCGACATCCACTTGCACGCCCTGCCTCTGAAAACCCGCGAACTCGTCGATGCTCCTCTGGAAGAAACATCCCTGGCCATCAAAGAACGCACCACGAAAGCAAGGCAGGTGCAATGGCAGAGATTTCAAGGCCTGCCCGTCTTATGCAATGCCCACATGGAAAGCGCGCATTTACGCAATTTTTGTGTTTTATCAAAAGAGGCTAAAGGGATTTTGATCCGTGCCATGGAAGAATTAAAATTCTCGGCAAGAGCGCACGATAAAATACTTAAAGTGGCCCGCACCATTGCGGATTTAGCGGCGAGCGAATCCATCGAAGCCCCGCACATCGCCGAGGCGGTGGGTTATAGATCTTTGGACAGGGCGTCTTTCTAAAACTTTTGGAGGTGATCACAAAAGGGAATTGATGCTGGTTCGCAAGGATCTACTACTTGGCGAAATACTGCGTGAGATCCACGCTCTTCCCGCATTCTTGCAATTTCCGGACTAATATATTAACCACCCGGCCTTGTTCATCAATTTCATCCAAAGCCTGTTTTAATTTTTCTCGAAGGCGATCACCTTTAGAAAGCGCGCTCAATTGATTTAACTGGCCTTGAAGATCTTTGATCTGCAAATTCGCGCTTCTCAATTGCGCTTGCAGGGCCACCGCGTTATTTTCATAGGTGTTGCTCATGGCGGCACGCTCTTTGAGACGGATAATTGCCATGTCTTTATATTTTAAATCTTTATTCTTGTGATTAATTTCCTCGTAAGCGCTTTGCAATTGCTCCTTTACGCTTTGAAATTCCTGGGACTGTGCCTTGAACTCTTTTTCATACTCATCGGCACTGGCTTTGGTTTGGGAAAACATTGCGTCTTTTTGCTTTAACTGCGCGGTGGCTTTATTAAGCCCTGTTCTCAGGAAATCAATCTCGTCGCTGCTAGGCATGCCAGCCAGCTGTTGGCGGGCCAATGCCAATGCGGTCCTGAGAGTCTTTATTTCCTTGATTTTTTCATCCATCATCTTCTGCTGTATCATGGAAAGACTTAAATCTTGAGCTTGAATATCCTTGGTCTTGACCCCGGTCAATTCCTGCAAATCGTACATGTCCTTTTTAATTTTGACGACCTGCGCTTCTTTCTCTTGCAGCCGGGCGTTTAAATCAGCGATTTGCTTTTCCATCTGGGCTTGATAGTTCTTGGAAGATAGTAATTGCCCCCATTGCTCATTGGTGGCATTGTCCTTGGATTCCAATTTTCTCTGATACTCCTGTATCATCAAGGTCATTTGATCGGATTGGGCATTCTTACTATCTAACTCTTGCTTTAATAAATCCACTTTATTTTGTTGGTCAGCTAATTGCCGCCTCAAAGTATCTGATTGGGCTTGCTTACGGGATAACTGCAGGGCCAATCGTTGGGCGAAATCATCCTTGATCTGCTGCGCTTCTTTTTGGACCTGCTGTATGCTCAACTGGTCTTGCCGGGAAGTTAATTTATAATATTCTGCCTTATTTTTAGCAACGGCCACAACCTGATTTAACCAACGGATAGATTCATCCTTGGCTTTCAGGGCAAGGCCTTGCTGTTGCATTTTATTTTTTAATTGCGCAATCTGCTGGTCTTTTTGAGCTATAATCTCGTCGAAATGGGAAATCTTTTGATCCATTTCACCCAACCTTTGAACGAGCATTTGGATCTTGTCCTGCTGCTCTTGCGCAACTTTCCCTTCGCCTTTGAGCTTTTCATTCAAAGCCGTTATCTCGTCTTTAAGGTCCGTCAGCATTTGATATTTCTCCGCGAGCAAACCGCTTTTGCTTTCCAAATCATGATGAACTGTCATGGCATCCGCATCCTCGGTCAAGGCAATCAAATCACCGTAACGTGAAGACCGCCTTTCGCTATTAGCCATGATGCGGGCACGGTCACGTGATAAAAGCGCGTTGCGGTAACTAAGCATGGCCTGATTAATCTTCTTAAGCCCTTCATCCTTCTGGCGGGCTAAAGTGTCCTGGGCAAGCTTATTGTTTTCCTCGATAAGCCCCTGGATCGCAATCTCTTCGTCCCGATTTTGTCGATCGCGATTAAGCATTTGCTGAGTTAATTCTTGTGGCTCGTAGGGTTGAACAATGATCGGCGAGACATCTACGATCTGAGCGGCTAAAGCGGCATTGGCACTGGAAAGACCGAAACAAAGGATCAAAATAAAGGTCAAAATAATTTTTTTCATAAGAGCTAGGAAGTATACCATCCACCAAGGTGAGTGTCAAGGCGACCAAAATTTAGGCTTTCATACGCCACGCGTCGTTCGTGTCATTCTGTACGCATAGACATAATGAGAACTGTCTGAACCACCCTGTCCGCCTTTACAGCCTTTCTTATGAAAAATAGCTTCAACGATTTTGGCCATGGATTCCGAACCAGCATCCCGGTATATCCATGCCCCACCTTCTTGGGAAACATTGTGCCCTTCAAATAACCGTTGATTAGGGTTAGCGGCAACCCCCACGTACCACTCCCGATAACCTTTTCCACATTTATTAATGCAAACATCTATTTCTGTTTCAATGCTCATAAAAATTAGTATACATCAAAAAGACGCTGCGGTCTACGTAAATAGGAAGACGCCCCTATTTAATGAGACGACTCATAATTTTATTCCAAAAAAAGGCAGCATGCTTACAATACCTGTCGCGAAAATCAAAACAATAAAACACCAATAAATCAGTTTATTAAATCCTTTCAAAGAAAAGTCTCCCATCAATTTCTTATTTGAAGCTATTGTCCCTAGAATAATCGCGGGCGCTATCAGCACAATTATCTGTAGGACCATCAAATTAAGGGCAAGTTTGATAAGGTTAAACGAAAAAAGCGGAATCAACACAGCAGGAATTGATTCAATGAGATATACCTTAAACCAGTGCTTTTTCCCCCATCCCATGGCTTCTGTCACACCCCAGCAGCTTCCAAGGGAGATAACGATAAGAGCAATAAAAGATGCTGTTATAAGACCGATGCCAAAGACATACGGAGCAAAATGTCCGGCTACTGATGAAAGACTCTGTGAAAGGACCTTCGGGGATGTAAAATCCAAAGAACCGGCGTTTATGCCAATAGCGGATATGGCGATTGCTGCCATTATCAGTTCGGAAAATAGTGCGCCTATCAATGTTTCAAATCTTACGGCCCATATGTTTTTCTTATTCGTACCTTTCTCCGCTGTCGCAGATACTTGATAGAACAACATAAAAGGCATAATAACTGCCCCGATATTGGCAGCAAGCATGAAAATAAAATTCGGGGATGTGGAAAAATAAAACGGTACAACCTGAATCCCGTTGCGCGCCGTCAAAAACGCGGCCACCATCCATACGATGGCAAAAATGAGAGAGCAAATAAGTAACGGCTTTTCGGCCTCCGCATACTTTCTGTTATACACCACTATCACATGAGCTAAAAACGCGATCGGCACGGAGATCCAGGGAGATACCCCCATCATCTGAAAGCCGACCGCAATCCCGGTATACTCGACGATATAACTTATTATATCTACCAGGGCCATCGGAACTGCGGCCAGCACCGCGATACGTCTGCTGTAATTTTCCCTGATTAGTTCACCCAATCCTTTGCTTGTTACAGCGCCCACACGACCCGCTACTTCCTGGATGACATATAAGGGAATGACTAATAACATTAAAAACCAGATAAGTTTTGTTCCGTACTGCGCCCCACTGTCAGCGGCAGTGATGGCACTTGCAGCATCAACATCCGCAATCATGACCAGCCACGCGGGCCCCCATGTTTGAACAATCTCACCCACTTTCCCTTTTAATCTTTTCATGATTCCAGCACCTTAATTAAAACTCGAACAAGCATTTTCTTCTCCATTGCATTAACTACGCTTTCATTTGACTTATTTCAATCCATTAAAAAAGCTCTTTTGAGCTAAAAAGAGCTGAACTAAGTCGACTGATGACTTAGTTTAATAAATTATTTTACTTTGTCAAGAAAAAAAGTGGTTTGTGTTTAAATTCGGAGGGATTTCCGGCTTACCCATAAAGAATCCTTGCCCGTAGGTCACGCCCAAATTACGCAATATTTCAAAGTCTTCCCTGGTTTCAATGCCTTCAGCAATCACAGAAGCTTTGCAGCTTTCTATTACTTTTAAAAGACGTTTTAAACTGTTGAATTTTCTGGTATCTTTCGAGATGCCGTTGATGATCTTCCTGTCTATTTTCACGATATCAGGTTCTAAAAGGACCAGGGTTTCAATGGAGCTGTGGCCGAAACCATAATCATCAAGGGCGATCATGATCCCCGCATTTTTGATCCTCGTGACGGAAGGGATTAAATAAAACGGGTCTCTCAAAATTTGCTGTTCATTGATTTCAATACAAAAACTGATGTTTTTCCCGGCAGATGCGAACTCCTGCAATAAACGCTCAACCGGGATTTCAGTGAGCGTGGAAGGAAACATGTTGATGTAAATCCTATGAACGACAGAGACAACGGCCATGGCCTCTTTAAGCGCGCTCAAACATGTTTTCATACAGGCATAATCAACAATCCCCAAAAGATTGGCATTGCGCGCAAAAAGAAGAAATTCATCGGGAGAAGAATAGCCATCATAATCCAACCGGGACAAGAGTTCGAAACCCACTTTTGTCATGTTCCTCAGATCAAAAATCGGCTGGGAAGCGGCATAAAATTTATCCCCCGCGGCCAGAATTTTCTTTAACTCAGAAGCAGCATCGGGACCATTGAGGCCGATTTTCACTTGCTCTCCCTGGTACGTAATGCGGTTCTTCCCTTCGCTCTTGCTTAAATGCAAAGACAAATGTAACTCCTGAAGCAATACATCAATGGAGACTGGTTTGTCGCCCAGAGGTACTATGCCGATACTACAGGTTGTTTTAACGATTTCCCCGAAGGAAACTCCCGCGGAAGCATGGGCGACGGCCATGCGGATTTTGTCCGCGACCTTGACCGCGTCCCCTTCCCTGCTCTCGAGCAAAAGCACCATAAATTCATCCCCGCCCACCCTTGCAATGTAATCTGTCTGGCGGACTGTCTGCTGTATCTTCTCGGTAACAGCAACAAGGATGGCATCTCCCACCCCATGGCCATGGCGGTCATTGATCTGTTTAAAATCATCCAAATCCAGCAAGCAAACCTGGACGCTGAACCCCAAGCGCTGGATCATAGCGAATGTTTTTAATAAAACATCCTGCAATCCTCTGCGGTTTAGGACACCTGTTAACGGATCATGGATAACCATGGCCTGCAATTTTTTGATCGGATCCAGGATGGCCTCCGCGAAAAATACGGACCCCAATACAATAATAATCAAGATCAAAAGGCAAACGGTGAAAAATAAAGTGCGGATATTGCCAATTGAGGCAAAGACCTCTTGCTTATCAATTTTTGTGATCAACTCCCAATTCAAAGACGGGAGATCCTGCCACACCGCCAATACTTTATTCCCCCGGTAATCAATGCTTTCGTTTATCTTTTGATTGGCGGGTGGATCCTTGAAGGCAAGTGCCGCTCTCTTATTTAGAATGGCCTGAGAATCATATAAAAGAGGGCTGATGAATAAAAATTCATTATCCGTTTTCTTGACCAAAAACGTTTCACCTGTACTGCCCACTCCCGTATTATCCGAAATAAAACCATAGATAACATTCATGTCCACTTCCAATACTATATACCCGGCAAATTGGCCCTGTGTATCGCGCGCTTGTGAAATCATGTATAAAATATAAGGATATTTCCAATCTTTAGTGGCTACCGGGCCGCTGATATAAATATCTTTTTTTGCATTTTTAAGCACGGTGTCATTAAAAACAGTCCTGTCAAGATAGGCTTGGGCATGCGCTGTGTTGGCAACAAAGACAATCTTACCTTTTGTATCCAGAAGGAAAATATCGGCATATGCATAAGAATTCATAAAAGCCCGAAGCTGGTCATCCAACTGCCATTTAGCTTTGGAATAAGCAAAACTATACCGGTCCCGGTCAAATTCCTGTAATGTCGGAAGGTTTATTTCGACATCTAAAAATCCTTGAATGGCCCTTAAATCTTCTTTTCTGGAATTAAAAAATGTTTCCAGTTTATTTTTCTTAAGCACCGAGACGGCGTTAAGCCGATCCTCAATCTCCCCCTTCAATTCTTTTTGGGTATTATAAAGAAATATGCCGGCCACAAGAATCAGCGGGATGATTGACAGGCTCAACGATAAAATGATTAATTTCGCGTATATGCGCATATGGTCAACTTGTTATTATAGGGTCTCCCTTTAAAGATAGTATGCCATATATATCAAGGAAAAACAAATCGGCTTGATCTCTCAAAAGCAGAATACCTGTGCCGGCAGATGCCCGGCGCACTCAATACGGAGATTTTGATTCACGAAAAAAGTTGTAGTAACCTGATAATTTTCCTCTAAGTGAAATTTCATTGTCCCAATTGTTAACACGAATACGATTTAGTTCATAGGGATCAACATCCCACCGATCATACCCTCGATTGGTGGTCAAGGCAGCTTTATATCCTGCCAATGCAATGATGGTTTTAGCCTGCTCATTGAAACCTCCCATAGGATAAGCAAAACAATAAATAGATTTACCTAAATGTTTTTCTATAACACGTTTACTCTCTACAATCTCATCCTTCATTTGTTCTTTGGATAAACTAGGTACATACGCATGGTGACGGGTATGGCTTCCGAAAGAAATGCCATATCGGCTCATTTCTTTAACCTGGTCCCAGGTCAGGAGATTCGGATTTGTCCCCACATAATCAGAAATCAAGAAAATAGTGGCTGGAAAATGGTACTTTTTAAGGACAGGAAAAGCATTCGTATAATTATCCACGTACCCATCATCAAAAGTAATCACAACCGTATTATGAGGAAATTTCTTTCTTGCATTATTCCCTTCAACATAATCGTCCAAGGAAATCACTTGATATCCATTTCTCTTCAAAAAATCCATCTGTGTAGCAAACACCTTCGGACTAATCACAGTTAATCGGGGCTTAACATTTAGGGGACGGAACAAAATATTGATAGGATTCCCATTTGCTGAAGAAACGCTGTGGTACATCAAAATAGGGACAGAATATTGATTCCGCATCCAATCGAAAAATCCAATACCAAAAATAATGAAAATAAAAGAAACTGTTAATAACAAACGCTTAATAATTTTGTTCATCTGATTGATATCCAATACCGCTTCCTTAATTTCCTCCCAAGCAATAAGGGGCAGTGCTTTAATTAACGGAAATAACTGAATCCACCCATACGCGGAAATAATAGCTATAAAAGGCACTAAAGACACTCTATACCGCTCCCCGACAAACCACATCTCGCAAATAATACTGCCGCTGACAAAATAGATGATGACAATCAACAAAAATTGATAATAACTGTTCGATCTTATCTTGATGATGCCCCATAAAAACCCTGTCATCCAGAATACCACCCACGGGTAACCCAAAATTTTCCCGAAAACCGTAAAGGCATGCCAATGGAAATATTTAAAAGATCCCGGCCTGGTTAATATGGATAACAAACAACGCCCGGTCACATTAATATAATATGACAATGGTCCCATTTTTTGCGTAAACGGGTCAGTATTTCTTAAATAGCTTTTAAACAATCCTACCTTGTACAGATCTTCTTGAAAGATACTGCTGAATACAGGGCTTCCGAACACCATATAATTTCTTATTTGCCATATTCCCAGCAAAACATATACCACGACTAAGAAAATAATTGAATGAAAAATAGATTTCTTAATATTTTCGGCGGCATTTGCATAAATAATAAAAAAACCTATCACAAGCCCAAGAAAATAACCGCCTGGCCTTACATAAGTTGCCAAAACCAACATCAAAGAAGACATTACAAGAGCACTGATCCGGCCACTTTTAAGATACTGAATAAAGTTAAACATAAATAACGTTATTAAAAACAAAAACAAAGTTTCTGTCAAAATCATCAGCGAATAAATAGAAACAATTAAGGAACATAAAACTATCCCCGTGCTCAAAAAAACCAATCTGGGGTCTATCTGAATGGCTGTTTTATAAGTTATAAGAGCTGTGAGGATCGTTAGAAGCACTTGTATGAGTATCACGCCGGTCAAAGGGACCCCCAGAAATCCATGTAAAATGGCAAGAAAAAAGGGGTAACCGGGGGTCCTGTTCAACTCGTATGTCAGTGCCCCCTTTTCATCTGTAGTGGCAAATACACCTTTTGATGTGATCGTCGCCGCTGTTTTCAAGTATTTAAATGAATCAGGCATAAATTTACTTTGAGGGGCATGCATTAAGGCAAAAAGAAATAAAAAAATCTTTATTAAGATAGCAATGCCAATAATTATTAAAAAATATTTTTTATTTCTCATATGAAATGTTTCCTGCAGCTAAATCATTGAGAGCCCTTAGGCCTTCTGAATAAACTTCTGCCACAAAGAATCGATCTGCTGTAAAAATATTTTATCCTTCCATTGATACGCCTTCTGTCGCAAACAATCCTTTACATATTTAACAATAACCTGATCTGGTATTTTATCTATAATCTCCAGTAAATCACTCTTATCTGTACGCCGAATTTCTTTTATAGCTTCTTGTTTTGCCATATGTTCTGTTAGACAATAGTGTGTGAGTAACGCGGGGGGAAGGGCCTTAAGAACATTGTAAATTTCGGTATAACGTTTCTGAAATTTAGCTTCCTTCATTTTTGACAAAGCTTTAATCTGCCTGGTCTTAAATTTTTTAAAATCTATAGTCTGAACAAAAATCTTGGCTAAAGTTTTAATGGTCCCTGCAATGGCGTTATCACCGAGACCGGCCGCATTCTCCGCACAGACTTTTCCCGGTAAAAATAACAAAATCAGAAAAAGTATTTTTATCATATAAATAACTGCGCGAATTATTGTCTTATATTTCCCAAGCCACCTTTTAAATCTAAGGACAACCAATCAAAAACACCGTATGACACAAGAAAAAAATCCTGAAGGCTGTGCATTTTTCCATAATCATTTTCTAACGTTCGATTAAAAACATAATATGTCTGCAGCCCTCCAAAAAATTGTTTCTGTTGAGGCATTTTGGGACCATAACATGGCGCCGCATAGCTCTGGCTCAAAATACAAAAACAAAATAAAAAACATAATAAAACGTTACGCATTGCTCTCCTTACTATTTATCCTTTTACCTGTCCTCTACGGGGTAAAGGCGGTTCCAGAATGCCGGCTTTTTCTTGCGTATCTTCTTGCCTTTTTCTTTATAGTCGGCCAGCGCTTCAACGTAATACCAAAATTCATCTTC
>Ga0105164_10000738_pt1 | contig 21817 bp, 20 predicted proteins | sample VDWuncwatermetaG_FD_89674 | JGI IMG/M metagenome (GOLD analysis project Ga0105164, IMG submission 89674) | Wastewater microbial communities from Netherlands to study Microbial Dark Matter (Phase II) - VDW unchlorinated drinking water | ecosystem: Environmental > Aquatic > Freshwater > Drinking...
CTGGAGGTCGATGATGTGGATGGCGTTGCGCTCGCCGAAGATAAAGCGGGACATCTTGGGATTCCAGCGGCGGGTCTGATGACCGAAGTGCACGCCGGCTTCCAGCATAGCCTTCATAGAGACGTTGATCATGAGCGGGTTTTATTCCTCCGAGAATGGGACGACGGCGAGAATTCTAGCAAATACCCGAGGAATTAGCCATCGGGCTTATTTTTGAGGCGCGACCTTCGCGGCGGGGTCGGGCAAGGTCCGGGCGTAATCGCGCCACCTCGCCTCCATCGCCAGCATCCCGCGCAGGCCGTCGGCGACCCCCATCGGAGGGACCCGCGGGACAACGCGCCGGACCTTATCCGTGAGAAGGCTGCTCTGCTTCGGGCGCGGGGTGGGGGACTTGAACTCGCTCGCCGGCACCGTCCGGATCAAGGACTCGTCGAGGCCGAAGGCGCGGGCGACACGGCGCGCGAATTCGTCGCGGGCGATCTCGTCGGCGCCGACGGTGTGGAAGATGCCGCCGGCCCCGGCCGCGACGAGCGCCGCGGTGATCGCCGCCAGGTTCTCGACATAGGTCGGATTGTAGCGCAGCTCCGCGACACGCATCTCTTTTCCCGCGGAGAGATTCGCCCGAACCTGCAGGACGAAGTTCTTCGGCTCCCACTGCCAGCCGTACGCCCCGGAGGTCCGCAGAACCAGGTTCCGGGGGTCGGCCGCCAGGACGCCGCGCTCGGCCTCCGCCTTCTGCCGGCCGTACTCGTTGATGGGGCACGGCGCGTCTTCCTCTGTATAGGAGCCTTTAACGCCGTCGAACACGTAGTCCGACGAGTAGAAGATCATGCGCGCCCCGATCTCACGGCAGGCGGCGGCCACGTTGAGGGTTCCGGCCACGTTGACGCGCCGGGTCTCCTCGGGATGGAGCTCGCAGTAGTCGACGAAGGGGTTGGCCGCGGGCACGGCGACCACGGTGGGGAGATGGGCCGTCAGCACCGCCCGGACCTGAGCCGGCTCCTGCATATCGAGCTGAAGGAAGCCTCCGGACGCATGGCAATGATAGGTCGCGGCCGTGACCGTGGCCCCCAGCTCGGTCCAGGCGCGAAGCAGGGCGTTGCCGACAAGACCTGTCCCTCCGATCACCATGATCTTGGCGTCCATGCCGAAATCGTAGCAAATGCGCGTATATTGCGTCTTTAGCCCGTCGAGGACCCCCCCGAGGGGGGTCCGAGGACCCAGGCGCTTCCTGGGGGGCCTGGTATACTTAACCATCGACCAGAACATGACCCGCCTGACCCGGACCTTGACCGCCGCGGCCCTCCTGGGCGCCGCGGCGCCCGCCTCGGCCCAGGAACCCCGCTCCCGCCGCCCGGCCGCCATGGGTGAAGCCCACATGGCGTTCGCTTATCAGGGGGGGGCCCTATTCGACGCCGCCAAGATTCGTCCCGCCGCCATTTTAGCGCCTCAGCCCAAGGACTTCGAGCCGGCCGGGTCGCCGAACAAACGCCTCGAGACCCTTTATCACCGCCCCGCCGCCGCCAGCCTGCATCAGGAGCTCGTGGTGCCGGTCCCCAAAGAGACGCCGGCCTACCGCCGCACCTTCAAGATCATGCTCGCCAACCCGGACAAAACCGACCGCTGGGACGACCTGATCCTGCGCTACGCGAAGATATACAAGCTCGACGCCCGCCTCCTGAAGTCCATCATGGCCGCCGAGTCCGAGTTCAACACCGAGGCCCTCTCCCCGGCCGGCGCCCGCGGCCTGATGCAGGTGATGCCCGCCACCTCCGAAGGCATGGGCGTCTCCGCCGCCAAGCTTCACGAGCCGCAATCCGGCGTCAAGGCCGGCGCGGCCTACATCCAATTGCTGTTCAAGGCCGCGTGGCGGCTCTTCAAGCTCAAGGGCGTGCGCTACACCGAGGCGCCGATGTGGGTGGTGCAACGCGTGATCGCGGCGTACCACGCGGGCCCCAAATTTCTGACGCGCCAACGCCTGTTCCCGTCGACCCGCGCCTACGTGCGCAAGGTCGTCCTCTTCTACCACTCGAAGGTCACCGACCTCCGCCGGCCGGCGCGGGTGACGATGCAGCTTCCCATCTACTCGGAAAGCGTGACCCCCAGCGGGTCGATGTACTAAGATAGACGGGATGCGTCACGCGCCGCTCGCCGCCGTCATCCTCCTCGCCGCCTGCTCCGGGCCCAGGCCCTGCACGCGCACCTTGTGCGTCGCCAGGCTCGACGGGACGATGGAGCTCGCCGGGTGGAACGGCCGCGTGACCGCGGCCTCAGACTCCCCCAAGCCGCCCGTCGTGTCCGACACCGTGGTGACGATGCTCAACGGCACGGCGGAGTTCCGCAACGGCAAGACGCGCGTCGCGGCGACCGAAGGCTCCTCTTTCCGTTTCACGGTCTCGACGCGCGCGGTCTCCTCGATCGAGGCGACCGCCGGCGCGGTCACCGTCGTGCCGTCGACCGGCGCGCCCGCGCTGCTCGGGCTCGGCGTGCCGTATTTCCTGCCGAAGCCTTAGCCTTCCGCCGCCCCATCCCAGGCCACTCGAGCCAAATATCGCTCATGGCCTTTCTCAGATACGCCTCGGAGCCGTCGCGCCAGGCATCCGCGTGGTAGAGGCGGAAATAGGCCATGAAGCGCGTGTGAGCGGAGAAATTTTTCTCCTTGTCGTGCCCGAGCTGGTAATGGAGGAGGACGGCGTCGCCCTTCTTCCCCGTTATCTGAACGGGTTTCACCTTCCGGACCGTTTGCGCGAGGCCCGGGCGCACGGCCTGGAGTCCGTGCCGTTCAACCCGCCGCGCGATCAGCCGGTGGGAGCCGGGAAAGACCGTGAGATTGCCCATGAGCTCCCCGGGAACGTCGCTGAGAAGGACTCCGATCGTCAGCGTGTGACGGCTGACCGCCTTGGGGTCGTAGTCGGCCTCCCAGGAATCGAGATGGCATTTGACGGGCCGCTCCCCGACGGCTGAAGGAAAGCACAGCGCGATCTGTGCCTGGGTGCACGGCTCGACAGCGCCCTCGCCGAGCAGGCTTTCGGCCAGGCGCCACAGCCCGGTTTTCGACAGCAGGTGCGTCAGGGCCGGCTCGCTTGAAAGCAAGGAGAGGTAGTCGCCGTCCGCGCGCTTCGCGCGACGGCGAATCTCGTCGAGCGCCGAGGCGATCAATCCGGGGGGGACCGCGCCGGGGATAGAGAGGTACCCGTCCCGGAAGAATCGGCCCTTCTGCCGTGCGTTCAGCGCCATCGCCATGAGCGTAACAAAACGGGCGGGTTCTTTCGAGCGTCCGTTTTGCTTAAATACCGACAATGAAGAAGGCGCTTATCACCGGCATCACCGGACAGGACGGTTCTTATCTCGCGGAGTTCCTGCTCAAGAAAGGCTACGAGGTCCACGGCATCAAGCGCCGTGCCTCGCTCTTCAACACCGACCGCATCGACCACCTCTTCCAGGATCCGCACGAAAAGAAGCTGCGCTTCCTGCTGCACTACGGCGACATGACCGACTCTTCGAGCCTGCAGCGGGTGCTCCAGCTCGTGAAGCCCGACGAGGTCTACAACCTGGCCGCGCAAAGCCACGTCGGGGTCAGCTTCCAGGAGCCGGAATACACCGCGAACGTCGGCGCGCTCGGGACGCTGCGCCTGCTCGAGGCCATCCGCACGCTCGGCTGGGCCAAGAAAACCAAGTTTTACCAGGCGTCGACGTCGGAGCTTTTCGGCAAGGTGGCCGAGTCGCCCCAGCGCGAGACCACGCCGTTCTATCCGCGTTCGCCCTACGGCGTGGCCAAGCTCTATGCGTACTGGATCACGGTCAACTACCGCGAGGCCTACGGCCTCTTCGCCTGCAACGGCATCCTCTTCAATCACGAGTCCCCGCGCCGAGGAGAGACCTTCGTGACGCGCAAGATCACGCGCGGCCTGGCGCGCATCAAGCTCGGCCTCGACGAGAAGATCTGGCTCGGAAACCTCGACGCCAAGCGCGACTGGGGCCACGCGAGGGACTTCGTCGAGATGATGTGGCTGATGCTGCAGCAGCCGCGGCCGCGCGACTACGTCGCCGCGACCGGCCGGCAGAACTCCGTGCGCGAGTTCGTCGTGGCCGCCTCCGCGGAGCTCGGCTTCGACCTCGTCTGGAAGGGGAAGGGCGCGGCGGAGCGGGGCGTGGACCGAAAGACCGGGAAAACCATCGTAGCCCTCGATCCGCGCTACCTGCGCCCGACTGAGGTGGAGACCTTGCTCGGCGACGCGCGCAAGGCCCGCAAGGAGCTCGGCTGGAAGCCCCGCGTCAGCTTCGACGAGCTCGTCCGAGAGATGGCGCGCGAGGACCTGGCCGTGGCCGAGCGCGAAGCGCTCGTGAAGAAGGCCGGCTACGCCAGCCACCCCCGCGCCGCCGACTGACGTCCTAGGAGTAGTACAGAGCGACGCTCGCGACGATCGCGCCCACGACGGACGCGACGATCGCGACGTAGAGGAGGAGCCGCATCTCCTCGTCCCAGCGGAAGAGAGGGGGAAGGGGAACGGTCTCCAGACGCGCTTGTTCCGGACCGGGCGCGGGCGACTTCGGGACGGGCGTGAGGTAGCCCTGGACCTCCTCCGCGATCTGCCGGCGGCGCGCCTCGCCGATGTCCCGGTCCCTAAGATTGGCGTCCTCATCGGGAGGGGGCGCCGCCCGCTTGCCGCGCGCCGCGCGCTCGGCCTCGACGTCCGCGTAGAGCCTCGCGCGCTCCTCGTCGAGCGCCAGGCGCATCTCGGCCACCTCGCGATCGGCGCGGGCGCGGAGCTCCTGTTTGAGCTTCTCCGCCTTGGCGCGGATACTCTCGGATTCGGCCGTGAGCCGGCGCGCGCCGGCGGCGAGCTCCTTCTGCACCCGCTCGCTTTCCAGATCCTGGCGCAGCTGCGCGTCGTGCGCCTTCTCGAACGCCTCGACGCCTTCCCGGCGGACCTGCTCGGCCGACTCGAGGGCGGCCCTCGACTTGGCCTCCTCGGCCGCCTGACGCTCGTCGAACGTGTTCTGCAGGCCGTCGATCACGCCCTGAAGCCGGCGGGCCTCGTCCTCGCTTCGGCGGGTCAGCAGGCGCGCCTGCTCGAGAGACGACTGGGCGGCGTGCATCGAGCGGCTCAGCTCCTCCGCTCGCGCCCGCGCGGCCAGCAGCTCCGCTTCGTTCTTGTCGACGCGCGTCTTCATGGCCTCATAGATCGCGCGCTCGTTTGCGGTGGCGGCCTTGAAATCCTCGCCGGCGGCCTGCGCCCGCGCGAGCTCTTCGCGCAGGCCCCTCGATTCCGCCTCGAGCCGCTGCCGGAGCTCCGCGGAGCTGTCGAGCTCGGTCCGCTGCCGCCGGCCCTCGTCCTCGAGGACGCGCGCCGCCGCGGCGGAGGTCCCGAGCGCGGCCTGGGCTTCGGCTAGCTCGCGGCCGAGCGTCTCGACGCGTTCGCGGGACGCGACGAGCTCGGCCTCGGCGCGCTCGACGCGGGCGGACGTCTCCGCGAGAACGGCCGCGGCCGCGGACGACTCGGCGGCGCTCAGCTCACGGGAGGCGACGGCCTCCTGCAGATCGGAGCGCAGGGACTCGATGTGCGCCTCATGGCCGGCGACCTTCTGCCGCAGCTGGGAGAGGCCGCGGCGAGCGGCGGCGAGCTCCTCGTCGCGCCGCCGGGATTCGGCGTCCTGGGCCGCGCTGCGCGCGGCGAGCTCCCGGGCGTCCGCACGGACGCTCGCCAGCTCGAGCTCGGCGCCTTCGGCGCGCTGCTCCGCCGCGCCGGCGCGCGCCAGCAGAGCCGCGCGTTCCGAGGAGAGGCGCGTCGTCTCCCCAAGGAGCTCGTCGGCCCGGGCCGACAGCGCGCCTTTGACCGCGGCGGCATCGGACTCGACGTCGATCCGGCGGGCGCGCTCGGCCTCGAGGGCGGCGCCGAGCTGGTGGCGGGCCTCGGCGGCGACCTTCAGGGTCTCATCGAGCTCGCGCGCGAGCGATGTCGCCGACGCGGCCTCGCGGTGCAGAGCGGAGGCGGTTTCGGTGAGGTCGTCGACGCGCGTCGTGAGCTCGCGCACGCGCTCGCGCAGGCGCTCCTTGGACTTGAGCTCGGTCTCGAGCTCGATCGAGCGGGCGCGCAGGCGCCGCTCGAACTCCTCGAGGCGGACCTCGAGGCGTACGGCCTCGAGCTCTCCCATGTCCGCGTCCTCCGCCGGCGGGGGCGGGGGCTGCTGGACGTCGGCTTCGGGCTTAGGCTCCCGTGCGTCCATCGTCCATGCCCTTGCGCAGGCGGTCGAGCGCCTCGGCCTGCTCCTTCCAGCGCTCGTGCAAAGCGCGCCGCTCGGCGTCGAGCTCGTCCTCGAGCTTGGCGCGGGTATCCTCGAACTGCGCCCGAAGGGTCGCGCGCTCCTCTTCCATCGCGGCCTCGCGCAGCGACAGCTCGCCGGCGAGGCGCGCCTGCGCCTGCGCCTCGGAGCGCCGCGCCGCGGACACGGCGGCCTCGGCGCGCTCGCGCTCCGCGTTCAGCGCCGCGGTGAGGCGGGAAATCTCCGCGCGGCTCTGCTCGCTTTGCTCGTCGAGGGCGGCGAACGCCAGCCGCGCCTTTTCCTGGGCGGCGGCCTCGGACCCTCGCGACGCCTCGAGCGCCTTCTCGGCGTGCTCGGCGTGGGCCTGCGCGACGCTCAGCCCCTTGGCGTAGGCGGCCTGGCCCTGCTCACGCGCGTCGCGCAGCGCCGTGGCGCGCGCCTCTCCGAGGAGGACCTCCGTGTCGGCCGCGCGCTCGGCCGCGGCGCGGCGCGCGTCGCGCGCGAGCTGAAGCTCGTGATCGGCCGTCTCGCGCTCCGCGTTGAGCCGGGCGCGCTCCTCTCGCAGGGAGGACTCCACGCGCACCGGTATCTCGGCCTCGAGGCGGCGGGCGCGTTCGAGGGCGCGCTCGGCCTCCGCGATCCGGCTCTCCGCGCGCTCCACCATGGAGGCGACCTCGGCCTGGACCCGGGCGCGCTCGGCCGCGAGCCCCGCCGCGGCCGCGCGCTCGCGCGCCTTGGCCTCGGCGGCGTCCTCGCGGGCCGCCGTGATCTCGCCGTCGAGGCGCTTCGCTTCGCGCTCGCCCGACGCGGAGGCCGCGCTCAGGTCGCGCAGTTCGATCTCCAGGGCCGCCATCCGCGCCGACGCGGCGCGCTCCGCGGCCTCGGCGCGCGCGGCGCGCGCGCCGGCCTCCCGCGCCTCGCGCTCGGAGGCGGCGCGCTCGATCTCGAGGCGCGACGCGAGCGACTCCCGCGAGGCGACGCTCGCGCGCGCCCCCGCGGACTCGGCCTCGCCCGCCTCCGCGCGGCGAAGCGCGGCGTCGAGCCGGGCGCGCAGGGAGGCCGCCTCGGCGTCCTTCGCGTCGGCGTCGAGCGTGAGGCGGTCGATTCGCGCCTGAAGCTCGCGGGCGGCGCGCTGGCGCGCCATCGCCTCGCGCTCCCAGTCCTCGACGCGGGCCGCTGCCTGCTCGGCGTTCAGCCGCGAGGCCTCGAGGGCGCTCGCGGCCGCCGCGGCCTCGCCGCGCGCGCGCTGCTCCTCGGCCCGCGCGCCGGCGAGTGCCGCGCGCTCGTCGCGCAGCATGAAGGCGAGCCGGGCGGCGCCGTCCTTCATGCGCTCGCGCGCCTCGCGTTCGCGTTCGAGCCGGGTCTCGACGGCCGAGAGCCTCTCCTCGAGCTCCCGGGAGTGGGCCTGCGCCGCCGCGAGCTTTCCTTGAGCCTCCCTCAGCTCGGCGTAGACGCCGGCGGGGGGGATGACCAGATCCGTCAGGCGCCCGCCGAAAATGTCTCCGGGCGCGGCTTCGCCTCGCTCCTTGGAGCGCGCGCGCGACGCAAGCACCTCCTCGACCTCCCGGCCGAAGTCGTCCTTCCAGGCGTGTAGCGGATCCATGACTTCCCCCAGTATAGGAGGGGAGTGTTACAAAGGCAAGTCTAGCGGATGAAACTTTTTCGCGTGTCAATCGTATGATAAGCATGACAGACGACCTAGGTCTAAAGTCCCATATCCCACCGGGCCCCGGGACCCTGACGGCAGCGCCCCGGCGGGGCCATCCTCGCCGAATGGGAGCCCGCCGCCGCGTCGGACCGGCCGCCGTCGCCGCCGCGCTGATCGGCCTAAGCCTGGCGCTGTACCGTCCGAGGCTCGTTCCGGAGCTTCGCCCCGGGACGCGCCGCGCGACGCCGGACGCGACCATCGCCGCGCTCCCGCGCGCGCCCGGAGCGGCCGCGGCTTCCGCCCCCGGCTCACCGGACGCGTTTGCGGACGCGGCCGCCCCCGTGGACCCGCCAGGCTCCGTGTCGGAGGAGGCCGAACTGCGGGACGCGCCCGCGGACCAGCCGTTGAGAATGACGCATCCCGGGCAATCGGCGTTGCGCGCCTCCGGCACCGCGGCGCGGCTCGTGCGCGAGCTGAGGGAGTCCCCATCCTCCGCCGAGACGGACCCGCTCCTGGCCGTCGGCGCTTCCGGCTCCGCGCGCGCGTCAAAGGGGGATGGCGCGTCCGCGCCGCGACTCTCGAGGGAGACGCGCGGCACGTACGCCGCCCGGCCGCGCGCGCGCCGCGCGCCCCTCGCCGCGGGCCTCGCCTCACCGGACGAGTGGCTCGAGGATGACGGGGGAGAGGCGCGCGCGGTCCGGGCCGGACCTACGGAGTCAACGGCGACCTCCTCCGCCTGGCCGAGGCGTCGGACGCGGAGATTTCCGCTGTTCCGGCCGCCTCGCCGCGAGGCGCGCGCCGAGAGGAGCGGAGCGGCGCGCAAGCGCGTCCGCCCGCTCCTCCTCTCCAAGCTGCTCGGCCGGGGCGCGCTGCGCCCGCCCTCGTCCGCCGTCGCCCCGCCCGATCTGTCGCGCTTAAGCGGACGCAAGCCGCCGCGGCTGCCCGACGGCTCGCCGTCTCCGGATAAGCCCTACGAGCTGTTCCGCATCGAGGCGCACGATCCGCTGAAGGCGGCGCCTTCCTGCCGGCGGCGGGAGGCGCACTGGGACGCGGGGCCCGTCTGGCACGATGGCGCGGCGCGCGGCGTCGCCGCGGACGGCCGCTGGCTATGGCTCTGGAAGCAGGACGCGCGCTGGTGGGCCCAAGGCGAAGCGAAGCAGCCGCCGCTGCTCCGACATCAGCAGCTCTGGTGGAGCAAGCAGAAGGGCGTCTGGTTCGCCCTGCATGACGGCGAGCTTTGGAGCTGGCGCCTCTTCTCCGACTGGGCCGCGGAAGGCCTCCTGCGCCTGACCGACGGCGTCGAAATCGTGTACAGCGCCGATTTCACGAAGGTCGCGGTGATCACCCCGGGCGACGGGGCGCGCCTATACGACGCGGAGACCGGCGCCGAGCTCGGCGAGTGGTACGAGCACGAGATGCCCGCCCGCCGGCCCCGCGCGCCCGCCGGACTTCGCCTGCCGCGCGGTATTTGATACCCTGGTCTTGATGCCGCGCCTTTTGCTCGTCCTGCTCGCCGTCGTCGCCCTCGCTCCGCGCGCGTCCGCGCAGGACGGCTACGGCGCGCGCGGACTGTTCCCCGTCTACAAATCGGGCAACCAGTGGGTCATCTTCGACAAGCCGCGCAAGGGGCCGGGCGCGAAGGAGCTTCTTCCCGGGTCGAAGTTCCTCATCGTCGGAAGCCTGGGCGCCGATCTGTTCGTCGTCGGACGCACCTCCGCCACCTACGGCGGCCTCTGCCGGAACAAGAAGCCGCTGAAGCTGCGCGCGGCCCTGCTCAAAGGACCGCGCGCGACCGTCGGCGAGCCCGTCATGGCGATCAAGGTGCCCGACAGCTTCCAGCTCAAGGGCTCGAACGCGCGCTATGACGCGCTCGACAACAAGGTCGACGAGCCCCTATACGCCCTGCTCGGCTCGACGCTGACCGCGGCCGCGCTCGAGGAGGGGAAGGCCGGGGCGTACCGCTTCCGCGAGGACGACGAGGGCTCCGCCGCGTTCCTCGCCGATCCGAAGCCGGAGAAGATCGCGATGAAGATCGATTTCGCCGCGCATCCGCCCGTCGCCGGGCTCGCGTCGCCGACCGCGCTGATCACCGACGCTCAGATCTCCTCGTCCCACCGCCGCTGCCTGCGCCTGGCCGACGGCGACCGGCTCCTCGGGCGCTGCGTCGAGATGCCGCACGACCTCATGAGCGAGACCGCCCAGCTGCGCTTCATCGCCTACGATCCCGGCGGCAACGGCAGCCCCTTTCTCCTCGCCTACACGCGCGGCGAGCCGCTGTGGGGCCACGAGCGCTGGGGGTTCATTCTGCGCAAGAGCGGGGCGCGCATGTTCCTGCGCGACGCCATGGACCCCCGCTGCCGCGACGGCTTTTAGCCCACCTTCCAGAAACGTCGATGCGGGGGACGGCCGCGGATTGATATTCGCCGGGGACGCTCGGCATTGAGCCTCGCTCGGATCTTGCGCGACCTCTAAGCATCTCGGTCGCGCGACCCACGCCCCGTCGAACATCAATCCGCGGCCGTCTCGCCACAACGTTTCCGCTGGCGCTATCGCGTGATGCAGATACAGGGAGGCGGCGGCGTGATGTCCGGCGGGGCGTGGGTCTGCCGCGACCAGGGGGCTTCATACGTCGCGGACAGACCCCGAACGCGGCTCAATGCCGCGCGTCCCCGGCGGACATCACGCCGCCGCCTCGCCCATATCGACGTCGCCGTCAACGCCGATCGCGCTTAAGGAGCCCGACGAGCGCCCAGCCCATCACGAAGAGGGCGATGATCTTCGGCGCGAGCGTGGCTAGCAGGCCGCGCAGGGCCGGGCTGTAGATCACCCGGTGAGCCGCGGTGATGACGGTCAGGACCATCACGAGCTTGAGGCAAAGCGAGGTCAGGCGCTCCCAGTCGACGGAGTCGGGGTTGAGCAGCTGATTCAGGCGCCGTTTGTCGCCCCAGGACATCGAGAGGATTTCGATTCCGGCCCAGGTCGCGAACGTCTCCCGGTTGCTCCAGACGACGCGGCCCCGGCCGTCGGCCCGTCGACCCTGGGGCAGCTCGAGAGAAAAGAGCAGCACGGAGTTCACCTCGAGCTCCGACTGCGTTTCGACCTTGAAGCCCTTGACGGAGACGTCGTGGGCGGTCGCCCGGTCGTCGATCGTCGCCCCGCCTTTCTCCAGGCGGAGCACGACGCTCAGGTCCGTGATGAAGCGCACTCCGTCCCGGCGCTCGTCGCTCATGGCCCCCCCGAGAACGGCAGCACGGCCTCCTGCTTCGGCGCGGGCTTGGCCTTCGGCGGGCCCAGCACGAGCTGAAGGAGGAATTCCCGGTAGCCGGGCAGCGCGGCCTCGAACTCCCCGCGCGGCGCGCGCAGCCGCGCGGTGAATAGGCCCGCGCCGTCGGGGATGAGCAAGGTCTCGGTCACGAGCACCGCGGTCTCGCTGCCCACGAGCACCCCGTCGGGATACTGATACTTCGTGACGCGCGCGGCGACGCCCGTCCGCGTCGCGACGCGCACCTCGTAGAGGCCGCCTCGGTCCTCTACGCTCTCCGCCGCCGCGCGCCGAAGCTCGGAGACGGCCGCCTCCCAGCCCCCGAAGCCGGGCGCCGCGGCGGTCGTGAAGAAGATGGCGACCATCGCCTCTCCGCCGGGACGGCGCCACGCCACCCCGGTCGGGCCGCGGCGGGGCTCGCCCCATTTAAGCGTGTCGCGCCAGGATAGGAACTTCTCCTCGCGCAGGGGGATTTCGCGCGTCCGCAAGGCTCCGGCGGTCTTCGCGGGCTCGGGAGCGGAAAGCTCGCGCAGGCGCGCGGCGACGACGGCGTTCCATTGGGTCCTCTTCAGCGCATCCCGCACCGCGAGCAGGGCCTCCGTCTCCTTGGCCGGCCCCGCGTCGTAATCGCGCAGGCTCGTATCGCGCGGAATCAGCGGCCGCGACAGAAAAGGAGTCAGCCAATGTCCGACGATTCGCGCCGCGCGCTCCAGAGCGACGGGGAATTCGGGGGGACGGGTGTCGAAGACGTAGTCGCCGAGAAGGACCGCCTTTCCGGCGGGCAGCGCGACCGTGCGCTTGGCCTCCGCATCCCGAGGCATGCGCACCTGATAACGTGCGCCGCGCGCCTTAAAGGACGCCTCGCGCAGAACGTAGCGGCCCGCGGGCATGCCGAAGAAGATCACATACCCGTTCGCGGCATAGCCCGCCCGCGCCCGCAACCCAGGGACGGGGACGCCCGCGGCGTCGAGCGCTACGACCTCCGCCTGGTCGGCCCACTTGATCGAGCGGGTAAAGAAGGAGCCGCGGACTCCCACCCGCGCGATGAGAAGGCCCTGATCCAGCGAGGCGCGCTGCGGAGGGAGCGTCGCGCAGGCCGTCGGGCCGAGTGCGGCGAGGGCCAAGGCGAGGCGTCTCATGTGCGGGCAGTGTACCACCCCGACTCGCCGCGCGCAAGATGGTATAATCCTGGCCGCCATGGACGATTTCAGCCTCGAGAAGCTAGCCAAGGAGATCGTCGTTGACCGCCTCAAGGGCTTCGAGGACGCGCCCTCCGGCGCGGGCGCCATCGCCCGGAAGATCGTCACCTCCGCCATCACCGGCACCCGGGCACGCCAGTCGCCGCGCGACAGCGTCAACGCGGTCTGCCGCGGCCTCATGTCGGGCATGCTGCTGCTGGGAAAAGACCTGCCCGGCACCGCCGTCGCGATCCTGCGCCAGATGGACGCCGTCGCCCACGTCACCCATCAGGACCCCGCCGAGCTCATGACCTGGGCGATGGAAGGCATCGCCCCCGTCGCCCGGCTCGCGGGCGGCCACGCCTGCGATGACATTCAGGAGGCCATCGAGGCCGCGTTCATGGGCGCCGGGCACGTCTTCGCCTCGGTCTGCGACGCGGCGGGCGCCCGGCCGTGAAGATCGCCCTCGCGCAGATCGACACGACGGTCGGAGACCTTCGCGGCAACTCCGAAAAAATACTGTCCGCGCTCGATGAAGCCTGCCGGCGGGGCGCGACGCTCGCCGTCTTCCCCGAGCAGACGCTCGGCGGCTACCCGGCCTTGGACCTATGGGAGGAGCGGGGCTTCGCCGCGGCGAACGAGGCGGCGCTCTCCTCGCTCGCCAAAAAGGTGCGCGGCACCGCCGCCCTCGTCGGCTTCGTCTCCCGCTCCAAAGGCGCGGTCGGCAAGCCGGTGCGCAACTCCGCCGCGCTCCTGCACAACGGCAAGGTCGTCGCGATCCGGCACAAGACCTTGCTGCCCACCTACGATGTCTTCGACGAGGCGCGCTACTTCGAGCCCGCCTCCGAGAATAAGCCGATCTCCTGGGGCGGGCTCAAGCTCGGCGTCACGATCTGCGAGGACGCCTGGGCCAAGGATCCGTCGTCCTCGCGCCGCCTCTACGCCGCCGACCCCGTCGCCGCGCAGGCCAAGGCCGGCGCGGACATCCTCCTCAATCTCTCGGCCTCGCCGTTTTTGCGCGGCAAGACCGAGGTGCGAAAGAAGCTCCTCGCCGAGCACGCGAAAAGGCTCAAGAAGCCGCTTTTCTACTGCAACGCGGTGGGCGGCAACGACGAGATCGTCTTCGACGGCGGCAGCCTCGCCTACGATGCCAAAGGCAAGCTGCGCGCGCGCGCGGCTTTCGCGGCGCAGGATCTCCTGATCATCGACACGAAAACCTGGGAGGGGGCGAGCCTCGCCCCCGAGCCCTCGCCGATCGGTCAGGTCGGCGAGATTCTGACCTTGGGCATCAAGGATTTCGCCCTCAAGTGCGGCCTGCAGACCGCCTTCATCGGGCTGTCCGGCGGAATCGACTCGGCCGTCGTCGCCGCGCTCGCCTCGCGCGCCCTCGGCCCTCATCGCGTCGTGGGCGTGACCCTGCCGTCGACGTACTCCTCGCAGCACAGCCTCGACGACGCGAAGGCGCTCGCCAAGAACCTCGGCATCGAACTGCGTCACGCGCCGATCTCCGGCGTCTACGACGCCCTCGTCGCGACCCTCGGCGACAAGTGGGGGAAGGGGACTCCGGACCTCGCGGAGCAAAATCTTCAGGCCCGCGCTCGCGGCATCATCCTGATGGGCCTCGCGAACAAGGCGCATCGCGGCTTCGTCCTGACGACGGGCAACAAATCCGAGCTCGCCGTCGGCTACTGCACCTTGTACGGCGACATGTGCGGCGCGTTGGCGCCCTTGGCCGACGCGCCAAAACGCCTCGTGTACGAGCTCGCGACCTGGCTCAACGCGGATCGGGAGCTCATTCCCGCGAATACGATCGCGAAGGCGCCGTCCGCGGAGCTCAAGCCCGACCAGAAGGACCAAGATGACCTGCCCCCGTACGATCAGGTCGACGACGCGCTGGAAGCCTGGGTGCAGTCCCGCCTCGAGCCGGGCCGCGTGGCCCGCGCCGTCGGCGACCGAGCCGTCGCCGAGACTTTGCTCGACCGCATGGACTGGAGCGAGTTCAAGCGCCGCCAGGCGCCCCCGTCGATCAAGATCTCCTCCAAAGCCTTCGGCGTCGGCCGCCGCATGCCCATCGCCAAAGCCGGCTGGCGCGTCCGCGCCGGCCTCTAACGGCACGGCCCGCTAACGGAGCCAGGCCTCCCGTTGTTGCATAAATCCCGGTCAGCGCGCGACGCGCACGAGCTCGCCGTCCCACTCGAGGCGAACGACCGTCTCGGCCAGCACCTTGCCGTTCTTCGCGTTCTCGGCGACGATCGTGATCGTGGCGGGCTCGAGCGCGGCGCCTTCGTAGGTCCAGTAGAGCTTTCCGCCGTCGTTGACCGCCTCGACGCCGAAGCGCTCGACGTCGTGCGTGACCTCCGACCAGGACTTGAAGTGCCCGCGGTCGGCGCGCCACCGGTAGCGGACCTTGACGCCCTTGGGGGGCGCGGCGATGGGGAGCAGGCCGATGCCGAGCGCCGACGCTTTCCCCGGCGTGTAGACCGGCGGATCGAGGCTCACGCGCATGGCGGTCGGGACCGTCGCGCACGCGGCGAGGAGCGCGGCGGAGAGAACGAGCCGGCTCACGCGGCGGCCTGAATCTCGGCGAGATCGGCGACGAGGCGGAAGGCGCGGACGAGCTTGCTCAGCAGCGCTAGGCGCTGCTTCTTGAGGCCCTCGTCCTCGACCATGACCATGACCTTGTCGAAGAACTGATCAAGCGACGGCTTGACGGAGACCAAGGTCTTGAGACCGCCCTCGAAGTCGCCGCGCACGATGCGATCGTTGGCGGCGCCCTCGGCGGAGACGAGCGCGTCGTAGAGGTCGAAGTCGGCCTGGTCGCGCAGGAGGGCGCGGTCCGGGATCAGGCCGTCGGAAAGCTTGGCCTGCTTGAGGATGTTCGAGGCGCGCTTGAAGGCGGCCGCGAGCGCGTCGAACGCCGGATCGCGGCGCACGGCGCGCAGCGCCGCGAGGCGGAGGAAGGCGTTGGGAAGGTTCGTGAGCGCGCCCGAGCGGATGGAGCGCACCTCGTCCACCGCGTAATTCATCTCTTCGAAGAGCGACTGCGCGCGGCCCCAGATGAAGTCCGCCAATTGAGCGGCGAGCTTCGCGGGCTCCGGATTCGCGACCGGCTGGAGGGAAATTGCCCTGGCGATCGCCTCATCGAGGTCGAGCGGCAGCTGCTTTTCGAGGACGATGCGGATCGCCCCGAGAGCCTGGCGGCGGAGCGCGTACGGATCGGCCGAGCCCGTGGGGATCATGCCCGCGGCGAAGCAGCCCGCGAGGCTGTCGAGCTTGCCCGCGAGCGAGACGACCGCGCCTTCGGCGGTCGCCGGGGCGGGGGACTTGGCGGCGACGGGATAGTAGAACTGCTCGACGGCGAGGGCGACCTTTTCGGATTCCCCGTCCTTGCGGGCGTAGACGCCGCCCATGTGGCCCTGCAGCTCGGGGAATTCCTTGACCACGTCGGTGACGAGGTCGGCGTAGACGAGCTTGGCGGCGCGAGACACCGCCTGCTCATCGACGGGCGCGGTCTGGCGCAGACGCTCGGAGATCCAGGCGGCGATGGCCGACACGCGGGCCGCCTTCTGGGACATGGAGCCGAGCGCTTTCTGGTAGGTCACGCGCTCGAGCTGCGAAAGCTTGCTCTCCAAGGTGGAGGCGGAGTCGCGGCCCACGAAGAAGGCCGCGTCGTTGAAGCGCGCCTCGAGGACGCGCTGATAGCCCGCGCGCACCAGCTCGTTGCCGGAGGAGAGGCCGTCGCGCACGCCGACGAAATAAGGATGAAGGAGCCCGTCCCTCGTCACGACCGGGAAGAACTTGAGCTGCTTTTTCATCACGAGCTTGAGCAGCTCGGCGGGGAGGATCATGTGCGCGTCGCGCAGCTTGCCGAGCACGGGCACGGGATGCTCGACCATGAAGACGGTCTCGTCGATGAGCGCCTCGTCGGGCTCGGCGACGCCGCCGGTGGACTTCGTCGCCTGGGCGAGCGACTTAAGGAGATAGTCGCGGCGCTCGGCGGGGTCGACGATGACGAGGCCCTGCCGCAAGGCGGCCGCATGCTTCGAGGGATCTTTCAGAACGGCGGGCGCCTTGGCGAGGACGGGGTGGCCGTGCACGGCGCGGCCTGATTTGACTCCCGCGACGGTCACCGGGATTATTTTGTCGCCGAGGAGTGCCGTGATCGCGCGCAGCGGGCGGCCGAACTTGAAGCCGGTTTCCTCCCAGGTCATAAACTTGGGGAACTGGAGGGACTTCATCAGCTCGGGGATCATCGCCGCGAAGAGAACGGAGGCGGGCTCGCCCTTGGAGTGGACCTCGGCGTAGAGGATGCCGTCGACGGGGATCAAGGCGGACGCCTCGATGCCGTACTTGCGCGCGAACCCTTCGAGCGCCGGAGCGGGCGCGCCGACCTTGGGGCCCTTAAAGCGCTCGGTCTTGTCGCCGCCCTTGAAGGCGACCTGCTTGACGCTCAGCACGAGATGCCGCAAGGTTCCGGAAACGGCGATCTCGCCGTGCTCGATCTTGCCGTCGAGCATCTTGGCCGCGTTGAGCTTGAGCTGGTCGAGCGCGGGGGGAACGAACCGCGCGGGGAAGGGCTCGGTGTGGATATCGAGAAGGAAATCGTTGAGCTTGGTGTTTTTGGCCATAGATTACTTGGACGCCGCCGTTTCCTTAGGCGTGTGCTTATCGATGTACAGCTCCATGACTTTCCGCGCCAAATTTCTGATCCGGCCGATATAATGCGCCCTTTCCGTCACCGAAATCGCGCCTCTCGCTTCCAAGGTGTTGAAGAGGTGCGAGGCCCGGACGACGCAGTCGTACGCGGGAATCGGGTCGCCGAACTCGGAGAGGCGCTTGCCTTCGGCTTCCCACTCGTTGAAATGGCGAGAGAGCAGCGCGACGTCGGCGGTCTCGAAGGAGTAGCGCGACAGCTCCCGCTCCTGGGGCTTGTGGAGGTCGCCGTAGGTCAGGCCGCCGCCGTAGTCGAGATCGTAGACGGAATTTTTATTCTGCAGGTACATCGCGATGCGCTCGAGGCCGTAGGTGAGCTCGACGGAGACGGGCGAGAGGGGCATCGAGCCCATCTGCTGGAAGTAGGTGAACTGCGTTATCTCCATGCCGTCGAGCCAGACTTCCCAACCGACGCCGGAGGCGCCCAGGGTGGGGGACTCCCAGTCGTCCTCGATCCAGCGCAGGTCATGCTTCTTGGGGTCGAGGCCGATAGCCTTGAGGGATTTCTGATAGGTGTCGGTGATCCCGTTTGGAACGGGCTTCATGATGACCTGGAACTGGTAGTACTTGCCGAGGCGGTTGGGGTTCTCGCCGTAGCGGCCGTCGGCGGGACGGCGGCAGGGCTCGATGTAGGCGAAGCGCGCGGGAGCGGAGGTGAGCGCGCCGAAGAAGGTGGCCGGGTTGAAGGTGCCCGCGCCCTTCTCGAGGTCGTAGGGCTGGACGATCGCGCAGCCCTGCTTGGACCAGAAGTTCTGCAGCTCGAGCACGATCTCTTGGAAGGTCATCACGCGGGGACTCCCTGGGGCACGGTCTTGTTCCATTCGTCGCGAAATTCAAAGGCGCGCAGGCGGCGGCCGGCGTGCGCGCCGAGGTGCTCGTCAAGCAGCCGGCGCGCGGCCTCGGCGGGAACGGGCTCGAAGGGCAGCCGCGCGAGGGTGGAGGGCTCCGTGTCGTGCAGGGCGGGCCACACGCCGAGGCAGGACGCGGGCGCGCGTTCGCGCAGGGAGATGCCGAGCATCTCGGCCAATCTAAGCCCGAACGCCGGCACGAGCCATTGGCTCGGGGCCGCGTCGAGGGCGGAGAGGAAGGCGCAGACGAGGCGGTACTTCTCGGGGCTCGGCTGGTGGTCGGGCGTGAGGCGGTCGAGCATCTCGAGGCAGGCGAGCGCGTCGAAGGTGCGGCCGAGGTCCTCGCGCCAGCCCGGGAAGCTGCCGATGAGACGGCCGCCCACGGCCTTCGCGAACTCGGAGCGGGCGGAGAGATGCAGGCGGTATTCGCCCCAGACGCCGGGCTCCGTGAGAGCCTTCATCTTCCCTTTAGGCCGGTTGACGCCGACGAAGCGCGTGGGGATCTTGCCGAACTCCTCGGTGAACAAGCTGCAGAGGCGATCGTACTCGCCGAACGCGCGACGGGAGAGCACGACGGCGCCGGCGTTGACGATCATCGCGAGATTCCCGCGCGGAGCAGGGCGGCCTCGCGGCGCGTCGGGGCGCGGAAATGCTCCCGGGCCCCGAGCGGGGCGTCCTCGAGGTAGGGCGCGGCGCAGTCGATCGAAGAGGCCTGATACGCCTGCCACCGGGCCTCGAGGGATAGAGCCTTTACAGCGGCGGCGACGGCGGCCGGCGGAAGAAGACGCCAGCATGCGGCGCGCTCGAGCGGCGCGAGAGCGGGCCAGATTTTCGCGAGGCGGGCGGGAGCGGCGGCGAGCGCCGCCTTGAGTTCGGCGAACGCGCGGCGCTCGAGCGCGGCGCGCGCGAAGGCCGGCGTCAGGGTTTCAGGCACGCGAGATTATAACTTAGTGCGGCGCGGCGGTCGTCGTCTTGGCATCGAGCTTCGGCTGCTTCTTGAGCCAGTCCTTCAGCCAGAACGCCATCTCCGCCTTGAAGGCCTTCGCGATCTCCGGGGAGGCCAGGTCCTCTTCGACCCGGGAGCGGCCTTCGCGCAGAAGCGCTCCGCGATCGTCGATCTTGTTCTTGAGCGTAACGACCTTTACCAGCCGTCCATCGAGGCTGACGCGATAATAGCGCTCCTCGCCCTCGTGCTTCGCTATTTTCGACCGCATAAAATAAACGCAGTAAGGACGGTTTCCGGCGCTCGCGTCGGCCTCATAGACGATACGGCAGCGGCGAGCCCCGTCGTACAGCGGGACGGAAGCGCCCTTCAGAGGCATCGGGCCGTCAAGACCGGCGGCCTGGGCATGGCCGTTGACGAATTTCCCGTCTTTGCCGGAAGCCATCACGATTTGGATGAGCTTCGACAGGTCGGCCTGTTCGCTCTTGACCGAGTCCTTGAGGTCGGATTTTGAAGCCCGGTCTTGAGCCTTGACAGCCATGGTAACGAGCGGCATACTCAAGGCGAGAATGGCGAGGCGGATGGTCGTGCGGTTCATAGAAATCTATCTTGATTGTAGCACTCCAAACACCAGGGTCAAGGCCCAGAAAATCAGCATGAGAAAGGCGACGATCATCGGCGCGCTCCTGTCCATCGGGCTTATCGGCACCATAGCCGCGGCGGGGAAAACTCCTCCGGCCACAACGACGCCGCGTCCCTCGGAAGTCGAATTAGACTCCGTTTGGGCAGAGGAGATCGCCGCCGACACCGCCAAGAACGAGGCGGATCGAAAGCAGCTCGAGTCCGCGCCGCCCGAGTCTCCCCTGGCGAGGCAGATTCAGCGGAACATCGCGCAGCGCGGCGACAAGGCCGAGAGCTACGCTCAACGCGCGCCGACGAACGTCCCGGTGCTGACGGCGGCCGCCGATCAAGCCCTGGGCAACGGCGACGTCGCCCGGGCGCAAAGCCGCGCGGAGCAGGCGGTCACCGCGGCCACGGCCGAAACCGACCCCCGTAAGTTCGCCGAGAAGTGGCCGCTCGCCATGAACACGCGCGGCCAGATCGCCAAGGCGATGCAGGACTACCCGGCGGCGAACGCCTACGCGCTCAAGGTGCTGGAGCGATTTCCGAAGGATCCTAACGCGCTCGCGCTTTATCACGACACGAAGGGCCGCGCCAAGGCGGGCACGGCGCCGGCCGTGCCGGCCCCGCTCGCCGCGGCCCCTCCGCCCAAGGCGGCCCCGCCCGCCGCGCCGCCCCTGACGGCGCCGCCCGCGCCGGGCGCCCAGGCTTTTCTGGACCGGGCGACGACCCTCATCGGCATGCGGGACTTCCATGGCGCGCTCGACGCGGCACGCCGCGCCGCCGCCCTCGATCCGGCCAATCCCGATCCGCACATGCAGCAGGCCGTGGCCTGGAGCGCCCTCAAGAACCTGAGCGAAGCGATGCTCGCCATCAGCCGCGCGATCGAGCGGCTCGCGGAGGGCGACGCGCGCCAGCCGGCGGCGTACAACACCCGCGCGCTCTACAAGAACAAGACCGGAGACTATGCCGGAGCCGTCGCGGACTCGAGCGCGGCGCTGCAGCGAGATCCCGTTTTCGCCGACGCGTACTATCAGCGCTCCGAAGCCCGCAGGGAGCTCGGCGAGCGGGCTGACTCCCTGGCGGACCTCAAGAAGGCGGCGGAGCTTCGTCCCGCCGATTACCGGGATCTCTATGCCGTCGCGGCGCGCGAGACGGCGGCGCCCGCGGCGTCCGTGGCCGCCGCCGCCGGACGCGGACGGCTCTCCGGGATTAGGCTCGCGATCGCGGGCGTGGGCGCGCTGCTCGTGCTGTTCGGCGGCGCCGTCTTTTTCTTAAGAGGGAGCTCGACGACGAGGAGATTTTTCGCGCGCCCGGTGGAAACGCCCTCCGGGTCCCGCCTGCTCGCGGGACATATCGAGCTGCAGGGCGAGCTCGACCGCGGCGGCATGGGCGTGGTCTACCGTGCCTTCGACCGGAACCTTCAGCGCCCCGTCGCGGTCAAGCGCCTGTCCCCGGAGCTCCAGGACCGGGAGAGCGAGAGAGCTCGGATTCTTGCGGAGGCGCGGACGCTCGCTCTGTTCCATCACCCGAACATCATGGAGGTCCACGAGGTCGTCGCGGAGGGCGAGGACATTTTCATCGTCTGCCCGCTCCTGGAGGGCCGCACCGTGTACGCCGAGCTCAAGGGCCTCGGCCTCGAGCCCGGGCGCGCCCTCGAGATCGCGCGCGCCGTCGCCGCGGCGATCGACTACTCTCACGGCAAGGGCGTCATCCACCGCGATCTCAAGCCCTCCAACATCATGCTCACCGCGGACGGCCGCGTGCTGGTGATGGACTACGGCATCGCCAAGAGCAACGTCGATCACTCGCGCGTCACCAAGACGGACACGCTGGCGGGCACGCCGTCCTATATGGCGCCGGAGCAGGCGGCCGGGCAGGTCTGCCGGCAGTCCGACGTTTTCGCGTTGGGCGTCACGGCTTACGAGATGCTCACCGGACGGCTGCCATTTTCGATCAACGATCTGCCGCGCAAGCTCGAGCAGCGGCCGGGGCGCTTCGCGCCGCCGAGCTCCCTGCGGCCGGCCTTGCCCGCCGCGCTCGACGCGGTCTTCGAGCGGGCGCTGGCCGCCGAGCCTTCTCAGCGCCCGCGCAACTGCGCCGAGCTGGTCGCGGAACTCGAGGCCGCGCTGCGCCAGCCGACCCCGCCGCGCGCCTAGCGGCCGAGCCTTAGCGGATCCGCCGCGAGAGGAACGAGCGCGGCCGGCAGCCCCGGCCCCGGGAGCGCGCGCTCCCGGCGGATGCGGACCGGGTTGAGGAGGACGTCGGGGCGTTCGTAGGTCACCTCGAAGACGCCGGGCACTCCGGCGAAAGAGCCGCGCAGATCCTCGGGGCGGCCGA
>Ga0105164_10000739_pt1 | contig 21785 bp, 25 predicted proteins | sample VDWuncwatermetaG_FD_89674 | JGI IMG/M metagenome (GOLD analysis project Ga0105164, IMG submission 89674) | Wastewater microbial communities from Netherlands to study Microbial Dark Matter (Phase II) - VDW unchlorinated drinking water | ecosystem: Environmental > Aquatic > Freshwater > Drinking...
GATGACAGATGTCTCCTTAATCTCTTCCCATTGTTCTCCATTGTGGTATCCCTCCTTTTTTTTAGAATACCACTTCTTATTTCATAAGGCTATTTTGTTCCATTTGGTCTGTAACTAAACAATGTGTCCATATTGCGGTATAGAGAGCGGTATATGCACAGCTTCCATATCATTATTTAAGACAAGCAAAGATAGAAGGGCAAACTACTGCCATAATGAAGATTATGACAATTGCCCGATATTTCTGGCAAAAATCTTAAGAAAGGAGATGAGATAAAAGAATGTTAGAAAATCTTCAATACGCTGAAAATTTCAGCCTATCAGAAAGTCTGCTGCAAAAGATACTTGTTGATGCAAGGCCGCTGGGTCACAACCAGAAGGCGAAGAATCTCAATTTAGGATTTGGCTTTGTCTACTATAGCCTTGTAAGGGCAATAAGGCCAAAACATATATTAGTCATCGGTTCTGGTTATGGCTTTAGCGTTGTATGTCTTGCATTGGGGCTAAAAGACAACGGGACAGGAAAATTAACATTCGTTGACCCTTCATATTCGGTGTTAAAAGACGGGCCATTAAAAACAGTCGGAGGCAGAGGCCAGTGGAGCAATGAATCAGAGGTCAATAACCATTTCAAACAATTCGGTGTGGATAATATTGTAAAACATTATAAACTAAGAAACGACCAGTTTTTTTCTTCATACAAGGCATATAAACTCCCCAAAATAGATATTGCATTTATAGACGGTGAACATACCTATGAAGGAATAAAATACGATTTTGTTAATACCCTCAGATTTTCACATAAAAATACATACATCTTTCTGCATGACACAAATCTTTATATCCGCGAGATAGTAAGGCATTGCGGCGTTAAGCAGTGGCTGGAATTATTAAAAACGCAGCAAGGCATTTTTGAGACAGTGGATTTTCCATTTGATTCAGGCGTTGCTGTAGTAAGGGTATTAAAGGACAAAAATGACGAGATATTTGATAGTCTTTAGCCTAATCATAATCATTGCCCTACTCGGTTTACTATATTGGAGATATATATGGTTTTTTCGCAATCCACCCAGAACAATACCTCATGGTGAATCCATTATCAGCCCTGCAGACGGGACAGTTGTTTATGTAAAGACTGTTGAGCCGTACGAAAAAATAATTGTTATCAAAGAAGGCATAAACGCAAGCATCAATGACATTGCCCGTGAAGACCTACAATCTCACAAGGCGCTGATTGGAATCTTTATGAGCCCCTTTGATGTACATTACAACCGTGCGCCTATATCAGGGGATGTCAAATCTATAGTCCATTATCCTGCTCAGAAAGAAAATATTAACATGGGCTCAATGCATTTAAGAACAGTCCTGAATCTGATCCCGCATTATAAAAACAGCCTCCATATTATACAAAATGAGAGAACAATAACAAAGATTGACGGCTATTATAAAGATATGCCGCTTACATGTTATGTAATACAGATCGCAGGCGGAAGTGTAAATGGTATAGACAGCCATGTAAAAGAGGGCGAATATATTCAGAGAGGCGATATCTTTGGAATGATAAGGATCGGCTCGCAGGTGGATATTGTTATGCCGTATCTTGAAGGCATGCAGATAAAGGTCAGAGCAGGTGATAAGGTCAGGGCTGGCGAGACCATACTGATAGAATAATGCAGGATTAATCACAACATAATTTAACATACATTTAACAATCCATTTATACATATTTAATAGCTATTTGTTTTAATAGTAACTATGAAAACAACTGCTGTAGAAAATATTTCCGAGATCAGATGCCCGTCATGCGATTCCGATGCAGTATACAAGTATGGAAAGGCTTGGACAGGAAAGCAGCGCTACCTCTGTCTTATATGCGCAAAACAGTTTACCTTTGGTGAAAAGATAGAGCTGTTGAATAAACCGCACTGCCTTGTGTGCGGCAAAAGAATGCACCTTTACAAAAAAGAAGATAATATATTAAGGTTCAGATGCTCTGCATACCCTGAATGCAGGACATTCCGTAAAATAAAATTAGAGGAGGTAAAATGAGCTATTATATCCATGATATCCCGGGAAGATTAAGGATTAAAACACAGTTAATCAAAAAGAATCAAACCATTGCGGAAGATGTTCAGAATCTATTGAGGCCGCTTATTGGAATATCCTCAACATCAGTTAATCTTATTACAGGCAGTATTGTCATTAATTATGACCATAAGGTAATCACTTCAAAAGAGATTGTGAATACCCTTAACTATGCAGGTTATTTTGACTTATCAAAGGCAGTAACAAACGATGAGTATATAAAGACAGCAGCCGCAAGTATGGGACAGGTTGTTGTAAAGACGCTTTTCGGAGCCTTTGTTGACAGCGCCCTTGAAGGCTCTGCCCTCTCATTAATAGCAATCCTTGTATAAGGTGTCTTCACCTTATATTCCTCCCCATCCCTTACCCTGACTTTAAAAAGGTCAGGGTGAGGGATTAATTAGTTCATGCTGAAAAAAATATCATGAACTTGATTACACAGATTAAAATCAGATTACACCGATTGCAATCTTGTTAAATCAAAGGCTTGATAATCTGTGTAATCTTTTAAAAATCGGTGTAATCAGTTGCATCTATTTTTCAGTGGCAACTAATTAATCCGTTAATAACACTTTTGTATGCGCTTTGGGAAAGGATTTTCCTTTTTTCAGATATGCTGACTGCATAAGACGCATCACTAATTGCAGGATTGAAATGCAGATTGACCTCCATATCTCTAATCCCCAGAAGATTCCACAGATGCGGAGCAAGACGCATATCTCCATGCCATGCTATTGCATCCATTTCAGAAGGTTCTATCTGCTTTCCATTAATCCGTGTATATTTTAAGCTGACAGGTATGACCGGTATGTCCATCCTTGCTGGCAGGTCAAAGAGTGTGCTTTTAAACCTTTTTACTTCCGAGCCGTCTGTTGTTGTTCCTTCTGGAAAGACAATAATATTTACATTGCCCTTGAGCCTTCTCTCCATTTTAATCAAGGCGTCAGAGGCGCCTTTTTTTGACTTTCTGTCTATAAATATTGTATTTGCAAGAATTGCAAGCCAGCCTAATAAAGGCCATCTTTTAACCTCAATCTTAGAAACAAAGATTGACGGCCTTATGCCTCCCATTACAAGGATATCAAGATAGCTGATGTGATTGCATACAATAAAGCCGAGCTTAAATCCCTGATAATTTCCGGAAAGCGTTACACGGATACCCAGTACGCTGCAGCATGCCTGCGCCCACAGCATTGCGAGGAGAGCGGTTGTCCCTGCCGTCTTCTCCTCTTTTAAGAAAAACAACGTCTTTATGATCAGGCCTGATAAAAGGAAAAAGATATTCAGGCAAAGAAAGAGAAGAAGCTTGTATAGCTTAAAGAAAAGATTATACAAGGCTGTCAAGGTACCGCTTTTTATATCGGCTCATGACCTTTTCTTTATCAAGCATCACCAGAAAATCAGAGACGCCAAACTGTTCATCAAAGGCAGGCTCCCCGCATATCCGCGCGCCAAGCCTTATATATGCCGTAAGAAGCGGGGGCATATACATCAGACAATTTTCTGCAATGGTGTCAACATCAGGGCTAAAGCCTGGCACGGCATTGAGCGGAATCACCCTGAACCTTTCTTCAGAGAGATAGGATTTCTTTAAATAGCCGTATATACTGCTTATGATAATCGGGTTTACTGTATGGATACTGCCGCAGCCGAAGATGTACTTGATACTGTACTGCTCTACATAGCTGGCAATTCCGCTCCACATCAGATTAAGCACAACAGAGCCCCTGTAGTCCTTGTGAACACATGCCCTTCCGAGTTCAAGCTTTTCGCCTTCAAGCCTTTTAAAGGAAGACATGTCAAACTCTGTTTCAGAATAAAACCCCATCCTGCTGTCAGAATGGGAACCGAGTAAAAGCCTGTATGTGCCAACAACCATCTCCTTTGCTGCATCAACTACAATAATATGGTCACAAAACTCATCATACTCATCCTTATCAAGCCCTGTAGCATATGATGTCTGAAGACCTTCGTTCATCTCAAGATTAAAGACCTCAAATCTCAATCTTAATGCATCCTCAACCTCATTTGCGCTCTCCGCCTTCTTTAATACCAGATTAGACTTACACTCTTGAATCACTGACTCTGTTTTTGTAATCATATACCCTCCTTTTAATAAATAAATTTTAATGAAGGATATACTATTGCTATTAAAAGCGTATTTTATTAATGTTAATTTTCAGTAAAAAATAGAGCAAAGTTATTAACCAAAAAATAACATCCCCTTAACCTGGCTGTAATTTTAAACTGCTATAAATACAACATGAATAAACCTTACAGGGCAGACCTTCACATACACTCCAGATATTCAAATAAACCCTCTATATGGGCGCTCAGAAAATTTAACTGCCCTGAAAGCTATACTGCCCCTAAATATATATATGAAACCGCAAAAAAGAATGGCATGGATTATGTTACTATAACAGACCATAACAGCATAAATGGAGCGCTTGAGATTGCGCACCTTCCGGGCACATTCATCAGCGTTGAAATAACAACCTATTTTCCTGAGGACGGCTGCAAGGTTCACGTGGTTGCCCTTGATATAACAGAAAAGATATACAATGATATAATGTCGCTGAGAAAGAACATCTATGAACTTGTCTCATATTTAAGAAAAATCAGCATCATACATTTTATAGCGCATCCTCTATACGATATGGATTCAAGGCTTAAGGCAGATAATATAGAAAAGATGCTCCTGCTCTTTGATGTTGTTGAGGTCAGAAACGGCGCAAGGGCAAGCAGATATAATAGACTTATAGAAGGCATTCTGTCGTCCCTCACAAAAGAAAAGATAGGGATTCTCGCAAACAAGCACAATATTGAGCCGCACGGCTCTAAGCCTTGGAACAAGGCTGTGGTTGGCGGCTCTGATGACCACAGCGGTTTTTTTGTCGGGAGGGTTCACACTGTTTCTTTAAACGGCGAAACCTTAAAAGACTTTTTATGCTCTATAATAAAGAATGAAACAACAGCAGAAGGCGATGACGGCGATCCCCTGACGCTCGCACACAGCATATACGGCATAGCATACAGATTTTATCTGGAAAGGCTGAATATAAAAACAGGCAGCTCCCTTCCATTTGTCAAAACACTATTGAGCAGATTTTTTGATGTAAGAGCTGAGGAATCTTCACTTCTTGAGAAGGTAAAATTCTTCATAAGGAAAAACCTTCCTGAGATTTATACCCGGCATGACAGCAGGACATTTGAAGAAATTCTTGAAATAGAGGCAAAGAGGCTGTTAAATAATAATAATTTCATGGAGAGTATTAATACCGAGAGCAAGAACAGAAAGATATTTTCAGTCACAAGTTATCTTGCAAACAGAATGATATACATCTACACTGACAGACTGACAAGGACCTCTTTAGATATTACAAATCTGTTTCAGTCATTAAGCACAATAGGCCTTGTGCATCTGCTTGTTACACCCTACTACCTTGCCTTTCATCACCAGCACAGGAGCAAACAGTTAATAAATGAGCTTGATAAAAGATTCTTATTAATGGATAGCCTTAAAAAACCCCAGAAGATTGCCCTCTTTACTGACACCATGCACGAAATTAATGGCGTTGCCATAACAATAAAAAGGCTGATTGAGACAGCAAAGATGCGAGGCATAGAACTGGTGGTGATTACTTCATCATCAGAAGAGACATCCTTTGAAAATGACGTAATGAACTTTAAATCTATCGGAGACTTTACTCTGCCTGAATATCCTGACCTCAGACTGCACTTTCCGCCCATTCTTGATGTAATTGATTATTTTGAAAAGGAGGGCTTTACAAGGATACATGCAAGCACACCAGGGACACTCGGCCTTCTGGCCTTATTTATATCAAAGCTTGTTGATATCCCCATCTCAGGCACTTACCATACAGATATACCGCAATATGTCAGAAGCCTTACAAATGATGACTTTCTTGAGGATGCCGCATGGATTTACATGATATGGTTTTATAATCAAATGGAAGAGGTCATGGTGCCGTCAGCAAGCACACAAAGGCAGCTCATTGAAAAGGGCCTGATAGCAGAAAAAACAAAACCTTTGCCAAGATGGGTGGATACAGAGGTATTTACACCTGTTAAAAGGGATATAAATCTCTGGAAGGAATATGGCCTTGACGGCGCAGTAAAATTTCTTTATGTAGGCAGGGTGTCAAAGGAGAAAAATCTGGAACTCCTGACCCATGCCTTTATTGATATTATAAATGCAGGTTTTCATGCCTATCTTGTAATAGTCGGCGACGGGCCATACAGGGCAGAGATGGAAGAGAGATTAAAAGGTCTGCCTGTATTGTTCACAGGGTTCTTATCAGGAGAAGGGCTTTACAGGATATATGCATCATCAGATATCTTTACATTTCCGAGCGCTACAGACACCTTTGGAAATGTTGTGCTTGAGGCGCAGGCATCAGGGCTCCCTGTTATAGTGTCTGACGAGGGCGGTCCAAAGGAATTAATGATAGATGGAGAGACAGGGATTGTTATCAAGGCAGATAATAAGGAAACACTGGTCAATGCCATGCTCTCTTTCCTCATAGACAAAAGCAGAATCAGCCTTATGGGAGAAAAGGCAAGGGCATTTGTGGAAACAAAAAAGATAAATGATAGTGAAAGCTACAGCGCTATACTTGATTATAAATCAGAAGCTATAAATTACAAACAGGAGGCGTTAAGTGAGAGCAGATGGTAAAAATACTTATCTTCACAGCCCCCTATGGCAATGGCCATAAGAGCGCCTCTGATGCCGTCAGTGAATATCTCAGGGAAAACTACAAAGGTTATATAGAAGTCCGGGTCATAGACTATTTTGAAACACTGACCCCTGTATTGGCAAGGTTTGCTGCAGGGCTTTATAAAAAACTTATCCAGTACTGGCCCACAGGATGGAGGCTCTTTTTTAATCTTACCAATCTCCTCTCGCATACTGCAATATTTCAGCCTGTTAATCTTATTGGCCTTGCAAAGGCAAGAAGTTTCCTAAAGGTATATAAACCAGATATTGTCCTTTCCTTATATCCGCTTTGCGAACAGGTTGCATCTGCTTTAAAGAGGGAATTCAACTATTTTTCAGCAGTAGTAATCACAGATTTTGGAGCCCACAGCCAATGGGTTCACCCTGATACAGACCTATATTTTGCTGCAGCAGATAAAGTTAAGGAGGACATCATTAATCTTGGCATGCCTCATGAAAGGATTGAGGTAACAGGAATCCCTGTAAGAATGCCTTTCAGATTGATGATAAGCCGTGATGTGATGAGGGGAAAATATCGCCTTCAGGACAGCTTTACAATCCTGTTAACCACAGGCGGCGACGGAATAAACTGGATGAAAACGCTGTGCCAGAACCTTGCCACTTTACCTGTGAAGCTGCTTGTGCTATGCGGCACAAACAAAGGGCTTTATACAAAAATCAAAAAACTCTCTCACGCCTTTTCAAACATCCATCCCTTTAATTATGCTCCGCCTGAAATAATGGCGGAATTGATGACAGCTTCTGACCTGATGATTGGAAAGGCAGGTGGATTAACTGTCTCTGAGGCGCTCTGCAAAGGGCTGCCTATGCTCTTTTACAGGCCCACTCCGGGACAGGAGGACTACAATGTGGAATTTTTAATCAATAAAGGCGCTTCCATGATAGCAGAGGATTTGAATGATATTATAAGAAAAACAAAATCCCTTATTAATCAGCCGGATTATTTAAAAGGGCTTAAGGCAAATGCCATCCCTCTGGGTAAACCTTCTGATTCTGAGGAGATATGTAAAAGACTGCTGAGCAGATGGCTTGAAGATAGCAGTCTTTTTTTAAAATCAAAAAGATAGGTTCAGCCATTCACTGATACGGTTTTTTATTTCATCCCGCACCTTTCTTGTCTTCTCCAGCCTTTCCTCGTATGTGCCTTCAAAGGTTGACGGGTCCTGAAAGTTCCAGTGAAGCCTTTGTGCAAGCCCATGAAAGACAGGACATCTTTCAGCGCTCGTCTCATCGCAGACTGTGATAACATAGTGGATGAGCTTCGTATTTTTAACAAATTCAAAGACGCCCTTTGTTTTATTCTGTGAGATATCTATTCCGACCTCTTTCATCACATGAACAGCAAGGGGATTTAAGTCGCCCGGCTCTATCCCTGCGCTTTCAACCTCAAACCTGTCTCCAGCCATGTTATTTAAAAATGCCTCTGCCATCTGGCTCCGCGCGCTGTTATGTATACAAACAAAAAGAACCTTCTTTTTCTGCATCTGACTTCCTTTCAGAAGATGTTGCTATTTAATAACAGTCTCATAATATTAGCAACATGCTCTTTTGTGAAATCCCTTTTTACCAGCCTGTGATGCCCGAATGCTTCTATCGGGCATCCAGAGTATTTATAATGGATTCCCGCCTAATACCTGCGGGAATGACAGTGTGGAAATTATGTCAATTCAATTTTGATACCGCTAATAATTAAATTTCCATTAGTCCTTTATCAGCAGCAGTCATTCCTGATACCTCTACAGCCCAGCACACCCAGATATGAGCCAATGATTGGGGCTGCAATATAAATCCATAATGCATTGAGATTGCCTGACAGCAGGGTAGGTGCAAGGGAGCGCGCTGGATTCATAGAGGCGCCTGAAATCGGACCTGCAAACAATGCCTCAAGCCCGACAACCGCTCCGACTGCAATACCTGCCATGAGACCCTTTTCTTTTGCGCCTGAAGAAACATTGAGTATTACAAACATAAGAAAACCTGTAAGCATAATCTCCATGACAAAGGATTGAGCTGCATGGCCTGCTGGTAAGGTAGAGCCTAAGGTTGGATGTCCCATAAAGAGTAATCGCAAGGTCAGGCTTGCTAACAATGCACCAGAGCACTGGCTGATAATATAGGGCAATACACTGCGGCCCGGAAAGCGGCGTGACGCCCAGAAGCCAATTGACACAGCAGGGTTTAAATGAGCCCCAGAAATATCGCCAATGGCATAGATTACTGCCATTACCACAAGGCCAAAGGTTAATGCTATGCCCACATGGGTAATGACGCCGCCTGAGACATCATTGATAATGATTGCTCCTGTGCCTGCAAAGACAAGCGCAAAAGTTCCAATAAGTTCAGCTATATATTTTCTCATCTCATACCTCTTAGTGTGTTGCAGCCACGACGCCCCTGCCTTTTTTTCTCATTCTTACATTCAGGAGGTGCTTTACCCTACGGCAGACGAGTATCGGCAGAAAATCCTTGATTCGTGCGCCTCTTATAAATCTTTTCAGCACTAAATTATAAAGCCTCCCTACTTCATCAGCAGAAATCCCTGTATCCATTGCGATCATCTCAATGTCATTTAAGTGCAGTCTTTCTCCTGTATTGCTGTCATATGAAAATACACTATTCATGCAATCTCCGTCAACCTTTTTGACTACAGCCGCTGCAATCTTTTAGAAATTATATACATAAAGCATATCAAAATTCAGAGAATTATTTCTTTTCCTCATACCCCTCAATGTATACATCATAAAAACCGAACCTTCTCTTTAGAAGATTTTTCATCATTTTTATTGTCTCTCTATGCTGAGCGAGCCCGTTTGTCCTTATTCTCACAGCCAGCATTATCTTTTCAGGGGACAATCCCCATATATGCATACCCTTTACATTGCTTATATTGCGGGAATTTTGGCAAATAAAATCTTCTATTTCATCTATATCTATTTTTGTAGGATTCCCCTCCATAAGAATTTGCACGCTATCTCTTATCAAAAAGTAAGTTGGATAAGCGACCATCAATCCTATGATTACGCCTGCCAGCGGATCTATAAAATAGAGTCCGGTGAACTTTATTATTATGGATGAGCCTATAACTCCCACCGAGCCGAGGGTGTCGTTCAATATAAGCAGCAAAGCCCCTTTGATATTTATGTCTGTTGAATGCTTGTAAAGCATGCTTATTCCAAATGCGTTGACAATCAAACCTATAACAGCAATAAAGAAAATTTTATCCGCTTCTAAGGGCTCAGGATTTTTTATTTTATGGTAAGCATCAATGAAAACATAGAAAAGCAAAAAACCCACAAGCATTCCATTAAATAGGCCTGATAAAACCTTTGCCCTTTCATAACCAAAGGTTTTATCTTTATCCGGCAGCCTTTGTGCGAGACTGCCAACATGTAATGCAATCAATTGTCCGGTAATGTTTATGGCCATAAATGATGCATCTGTTACAAGGGCGATGCTGTGGTAATGCAATCCCCCGAACAATTCGATAAAGAAGTAAACAATTGTTGTTAAAAGAACCACCCTTTGGCTGTTATTCTTCATATTATAAAATTATATATATAAACTACTTTGCCTGAAGCATCTGTGCTTTATCCGTCAATTCCCATGGAAGGCCTATATCCATTCTTCCAACATGGCCGTATGCAGCAAGCTTCCTATAAAAACCGCCCTTGATAGTTAATGGCAGATGTTTAAGATTAAACTGCCTTATAATGCCTGCGAGGCGGAAATCAAAATTCCTTTCAATAAGCCCTGCAATCTTTTTATCAGAAATCTTTCCTGTGCCAAAGGTCTCAACCTGGATGCTCACAGGCCTTGAAAGACCTATGGAATAGCTGATCTGAACCTCGCATTCATCAGCAATGTTAGCAGCAACAACATTCTTTGCTGCATAACGGGCTGCATAAGCGCCGATCCTGTCTATGCGCATAGGGTCCTTGCCGCTCAATGCTGAACCACTATGCCTTGAATACTCGCCATAAGTATCAATAGCATTCTTCCTGCCTGTAAGGCCGGAGTGTACTGACGGCCCGCCGGCTATAAATGGACCGTCAGGATTTATAAATATCCTTGTCTCTGCGTCAGGCTTGATATCTTCATCCTGAAATACGGGATTAATAACCGCTTCCATAATATTATCCCTCAGGCTTTTTAAATCAGGCCCGCCTGATGCCAAAGGCCTGCTCTGGCTTGCGATTACTGTTATGCTGTGAATCCTATAGGGTCTGCGCTTCTTGTATTCTACGCCAACCTGCGTCTTGCCGTCAGGGGCAAGATATGAAAGTATCTTCTGCAGCCTTACAGATGTGAGCCTCCTTGCAAGCCTGTGGGCAAGCCATATAGGAAGGGGCATAAGCGCAGAGGTCTGATTGCAGGCAAATCCAAAGAGTGTAACCTGATTCTTCACAGGGACCGCCTCTATCTCCTCTTCTGACAGCTTTTTTTCATCAAAACAGCAATACTCCTCATCCGGCAGTTCCTTGAGGCTTGTTATAATACTGCAGGTCTTGCCATTAAATGCATGCTGTTCATAACCAATCTGATTAATAACCTGTCTTGCTATATTTGGAAAGTCCACAACTGCATTGGATGCGAACCTTGCTGCTATGAAGACTATTGATGTAGAGACTGCGCACTCTGCAATTACCCTTGAACACTTGTCTTGCTGAAGAAAGTGGTCTACTATTGCATCGCTTATCTGGTCGCAGAGCTTGTCTGGATGACCTTCTGTTACTGATTCTGATGTAAACATGAAGTCTTCTTTCATTCTTCACCTCATTGCTTAAGGTTAAGGTTGAGGCTAAGGTTAAGAATTACAAATTTTAATCTTTCTCAACCTAAACCTTAACCTCAACCTGTTCTTTTTGTGCCTTCATTCACCAAAAGCGGCAGAAGCGCGCTGCCTCCTACAACAATGCCGTCAGAGATGCTGATCGGTGTAATTCCCAGAAGATTTCTAAGTCCGGGGATCGTCATAGCCAGCAACTGGAGTCCAATGGAGCCTCCAATGGCTATATTGAGATACCTGTTTGACGGCAATTTCTCCCTTTCAAATATGTTGTGTTTCCCTGAACGGCAGCTTATGGCATGAAGAAGCTGTCCAATGCTTAGGCTCATGAATGCCAATGTCCCTGTTCTCTGGCCTATGCCATATCGCATAATTCCATAGCCATAAGCTGATAATGCGCCGGCAGACAATGCTGTTGACTCAAAGGCAATTCTTTTAAAATCTGATGTCTTGATAATAGGATCATCAGGGTTTCTTGGCGGCTGATTCAGCACATCAGGTTCAGGAGGTTCAAGCGCCAATGCGAGGCCAGGCGCTATATCTGAGATGAGATTAATCCAGAGAAGCTGCATGGCGCTAAGAGGCTGGCCAAGTCCGCCTGCGATTGCAGAAAACATCACCATTATCTCGCTTAGATTTGTGGAAATAAGAAAATGAACAGACTTTCTGATATTGCTGTAAATAGTCCTTCCCTGGCTTATAGCAATAATCATTGTCTCAAGATTATCATCCTCTAAAACAACATCAGCCACCTCACGGGCAACATCAGTGCCGGTATGGCCCATAGCAATGCCTATATCAGCGGCCTTTAGCGCAGGGCCGTCATTTATCCCGTCTCCTGTCATTGCAACGACCTTCCCGTTTTTTTGAAGCGCCTGAACTATCTGAAGCTTATTAGCCGGGCTGACTCGGGCAAATACATCAACCTTATTGCACAGGGCCATCATAACATCAGGGTCAATATTTGTGATATGTGTTGAATCAAGTATCTCCAGCTGCTCGCTCTTACTCAGGTTAAGCTCCCTGCCTATGGCATAAGCTGTCGGGCTCTGATCGCCTGTTATCATAACTGTGTCAATCCCTGCCTTATGAAAATCACCTATCAATTCCTTTACACCCTTTCTTACAGGGTCAGCCATTCCAACAAGCCCAAGCCAAATCAGGTTTTGAGGGTCAAGGCCATCCATGTTTTCTTCATAAACATTGTCCCCTTCCCCATCACCCTGCCCAATAGATGCATAGGCAACCCCAAGCACGCGCAGGGCATTGCCTGCCATGCGCTCGTTCTCAATCTCTATGGCAAGACGGTCATCATCCTTTATAAGCATCTTTTTGCCATTCACCATTTGCCGCCTGCACATTGAAAGGACCTCTGCCGGGCTCCCTTTTATCGCGATAAGCCTGCCCTTCTTTTTATCTTCTTTGTGAATGGTTATCATATAATTACGATTTTCAGAACGATGCTGTATCTTTATAATTGGAATTTTTTTTCTGAGTTTTACAACATCAACCCCTTCGTTTACTGCCATATAAATAAGGGCGTTCTCTGTTGAAGTGCCGCTGACAATATATTCATCTTCATTTTTTGTTACCTCGCTTTCATTGCAAAGGGCTGTAATATCAATAAGCCTCCTGAGCTCGCCCTTTGCAGCGCCCTTAATCTTCTGCTCATCATATAAGAATTCACCATCAGATACCTTTATCAGCTTCTTCCCTGTATATACTGCTGACACTGACATTTTGTTCATTGTAATGGTGCCTGTCTTATCAAGGCATATAGTCTGAACAGAGCCGAGCGTCTCCACTGCGTCAAGATGGCGGATAAGGATATTGTATCTTCTCATATCCCTGATGCCGAGGGCAAGAGTTGTCGTTGCTATAGTTGGCAGTCCTTCAGGAACAGCAGCAACAGCAAGTGATATGGATGTCTTTAGCATCTGCAGAAAACCGTATCCGCGGAGAAGTCCAAATATAAACACAATGCCGCAAACAGCGCCGCTTATCACAACAAGCTGGCTGCCCATTTTGCCGAGCTGTCTCTCCATGGGTGTTTCAGGAGGCCTTGCCTCTCCTACCATAGCCTGAATCTTGCCTATCTCTGTAAATGCCCCTGTTGCTACGACTACGGCAATAGCCTGTCCGCCTGTAATGAGCGTGCCCATATAAACCATGTTTATCCTGTCTGCAAGGGGGATATCAGAAATTGCGGATTGCGAATTGTGGATTGCGGAATTTTCTCCACTCATAACTCCTAACTCCAGACTCTGAACTCTTTTAATAACAGGCATACTCTCGCCTGTAAGGGTAGATTCATCTACGTTGAGATAATGCGCCTCTATAAGCCTTGCATCTGCAGCAACATAACTGCCAGGCCTTAGAATCATTATATCCCCGGAAACGAGCTCATCCGCCCTTATCTCCTTCACATTTCCATCCCTTATTACAAGGGCAGACGGCCTTACAAGCCTTTTTAATGAGTGGATAGTCTTTTCAGCCTGACTTTCTGTTGTATAACCTATTGCTGCATTAATAACAACAACACCAGCTATAATAATCGCATCTGCGATACCGCCTGTAAGGATGGAGATGCCTGCTGCTGCGCCCAAAAGCGCAACAGGAAGCGATTTGAACTGATTAATAAATATGCTGAACCCTGAACGGGGAACGGCTTCAGGAAGGATATTCGGGCCGTACTGCTGAAGATGCTTGATTGCAGAGTCGCCTGACAGCCCTTGACCTCTTGACACACCAAAGAAATCGAGAACAGCCTCTGTATCAATAAAATGCCATGGTTTGCTCTTCTGAGCCTCTGCATGATTAATAAGCTTCTTTAATTCCTTTATCTTTTTATATTCATAAGGTTTCTGTTCTATTTCATCAGCGCTGTCTGGTTTTTTGTATTCTGATACAATCCCCTCAATGAGCAAGGCTATGCTTTCATGGTTATTATTGGAATTAAAGATTACAAGGACATTGCCTGTTAATGCGCTTGCTGAGGCATGGGATATCCCTTTATTTCCAGAAAGCCTTGATTCAATATGTCCTTTTAAATATTCTGAGCGGTAGAGGCTATTGACCCTGTATCTTGCCCTTCCCTTTATATTGATATGTATTGCCTCAACCATCTGTTACAATCTTTCCCTGATTCCGAAATTTTGCATTTTTCATTTTGAATTTTGCATTTGTTTTACTACTCTCACCTTTTTCCCCTTGACCTTGTTGTAACCTCTGGAATCTCGCCTGTCTCTTTTTCAGATGTCTTTTCTTCAGAGATAGATGTTTTAGCCTTTGGCAAAGCTGCGCTGGCAACATCCTTTATACCTTCAACAACACCTACAAGCATATCCTTAACAGCCTTTACAGCAGTATTCCCAATAGCGCCTGCTGCCTCAATTGCGCCGCTGACAGCCACTGCAGCCACCTCCTCTACATTTCCTCCTATCTCCTTTGTCGCCTCAATAACCCCGTCAACAGCCCTTCTTGCAACAAGCGATACATCCGCCCCAACCTCTGCTGCGCCTTTAACCGCGCCCTTAACTATCTGACCGGCAACTGTGCCTACATCACCGCCAACATCGCTCACTCCCATAACAACACCTTTTGCAACACTCTTTGTGCTTAAAATAAGCCCTGTTCCAACCTCTTCTGTGGCAGTTATTGCGCCTTTCACAACATCCTTTGTGATATTAACACCTTCATTTGCCACTGCGCCTGATGCCCTAAGGGTATTAGACACCGTATTTCTTACAAGGCTTACTATCTCTGCCTCTATCTCGTTTATCCCCTTTAAACTGCTTACAACCCCTTCTTTAACAATTGTGCCTGCCTTACCAATGCCTTCTGTTGCGCTTACAGTCTCTTCATTTGTCATGTTACACCTCCCATTAATAAATTTTTATTTTTTACTCACCCTTATCGCCTTTGTCAGGCTGTGCCTTCAGGAATATGTTAAGGGCATACCAAAACGCTGTATACCATGCAGGGGCTGTAAAATTCCCCCTGCTAATCTGAAATATACCAATGGCTAAAAGCCCCAGAAATGCAATGCCAGGAATGTCAATCTCGCCGTCTGTAAAACTATTCACCTGCTTATTTAAATCCTTAAATGCCCCTGAAATACTTGAAGACAGTGAAGATTCCTCAACCTTTTCCACAAGCCTGAAAAGACTCTTAGCCTCTGCATGTTGTGTGATTGAATCCTTGTTTGCATTATGTATAAATAGCACACTTCCTGTTAAAGGATTAACCTCAACCCCTTTAATGCCTTGATTTTTAGAGAATTCATTTCTTAAAGATGAAAAATAGGCGATATCTCCCTTTTTGGAAGGTATCTTTAGCCTTAATCTCTCAGATGTTTGATGGCTTAAATATGCGTCAGGAAGCATCAAGCCCCTCTTTCTGCCTCAGCAGCAGCAACTACCTCTTTTTGTGTTTCTGCCATCTCTGCCTTTGACTCTGCGACAAGGTCTTCAACAACCTCTCCTAACTCTGCTGCAGTCTCTTTCCCCTTTTCAAAGAGAACAAGGCCATTTTTAATAAGAGCCTTTGCCAGAGGTTTGGCAACAGATGCCAAAACAGGGATTACCACAGGCGCTACTAATGCAACACCAATACCTACAGCGAGGCCTGTGATGATAGTCCCCTTTAATCCATTTTCTAAAACCGGCATAATACACCTCCCAATTTTTATTTAAAAACAATCTATCATTTTGAAATTGCCATGTCTACTCAATCTTTCATTACTTACCTATAACAAACAGATTGTCAGTATAAAAATTAACCTAAAATTAACAATTCTGTAATGATAATGTTTTTTTCTTTTTTTAAAATGTAACAATCTTATAATCAGAAAGGAGAATATATAATGGTTATTTACAGAATAAAGCATCATGTCCCCGGCCGTATCAAGATAGAGGTGCCTTTTATAAAAGGCCTCAGCATAAGCGCTTTAAAAGAACTGCCGCCGATTCCTATTCCAGCAGGCGTAAAGGATGTTCGTCCGAATCCATTAACTGGGAGTGTAGTTATTACATACGAACCCAAGAATATTGATATCGTTAAATATCTTGAAGACATCGCCTTTCATCTGACAACTCAAAATTTAATGGGAGCAGTAAGCAAAAATGGATAGATTAATTATGGTTAATATAAAAACTGATTAAAAGGAGGAGACCATGAAATGCCCGCATTTAGGAAAATGGATTATAGCAGAATGTAAGGCAGTGGATAGACCTTATATACCGAGCCTTTTTGAACTTGAGGAATACTGTAGAAATCAAAAATACAAAAAGTGTCCTTTTTTTGCAAAAATCTTTGAGTTCAGAAAATCAGTTAAGCTCCCATATGCCGTATAATCTTTCCTTCAACCAGATATACCACCATCTCTGCAATATTTGTTGCATGGTCAGCAACGCGCTCAAGATATTTGGAGATATAGCTTATTCTCACAGCACGGGTGATGGAATGAGAATCCTCTACCATGAAAGTTAGAAGCTCCCTGAATATCTGCACATTAAGATTATCTACCTCATCGTCTCTGGCGCAGACCTCCTGCGCGAGCTTTGAATCCCTGTTTACAAAGGCGTCAAGCGCGCCCTTTAGCATCTGCATTGAGATATCTGCCATCCTTGGAATATCTATGAAAGGTTTTAATTGCGGCTCTAAGTTTAATTCCATTGCCCTTTCGCATATATCAACTGCAAGGTCGCCGATTCTTTCCAGATCTGTAACAAGCTTCATTGCTGTGGTAATAAACCTCAGGTCGCTTCCCGCAGGCTGTCTTAAGGCAATTAGTCTTATACATTCCTCATCTATCTCTACCTCAAGCCTGTTTACTTGTGTATCCCTTTCTATAACATCCTTAGCAAGTTTTGAATCCCTCTTTACCAGGGCATTCACAGCATTCTGAACCTGCTCCTCAACAAGCGCCCCAAGCATTAATATCTTATCTTTCAGGTTTTTTAATTCCTCGTCAAATTTTCTTTCCATATCGCCTCCTGATATAATCTTCAATATGCCTGATTTTTATGAATCTGTGTAATCTGTTTTTGTAATCTGTGTAATCAAACATCTTTATAGGATGTCTATCCAAATCTTCCTGTTACATATTCCTCTGTCAGCTTATTTGAAGGGTTTGTGAATATCTTGCCAGTTTTGTCAAACTCAACCAATTCTCCCAGCATCATAAACCCTGTCCAGTCAGAGATCCTCGCTGCCTGCTGCATATTGTGTGTGACAATTATTATGGTAACCTCTTTTTTTAGTTGAATAATAAGTTCCTCTATCTTGCCTGTAGATATAGGGTCAAGGGCTGATGTAGGCTCATCAAAAAGCAGAACCTCAGGCTCAACAGCCAATGCCCTTGCTATAACAAGCCTCTGCTGCTGACCGCCAGAAAGCTCGTAAGCGCTGACATTAAGCTTGTCCTTAACTTCACCCCAAAGGGCTGCATGTTTTAAAGCCTTTTCAACCTTTTCTGCCAGATCCGCTCTCCTTTTAATTCCTTTTAGCTTTAGTCCATAAGCGATATTGTCAAATATAGTCATTGGAAAAGGCGTTGGTTTTTGAAACACCATGCCAATACGGCTTCTGAGGTCAATAAGGTCAATGTCCTTAGAGAGGATATTTTTGCCCTGAAAGATTATCTCGCCTTCATATCTGTTTTTAGGATAAAGATCATGCATTCTGTTAAAGCATCTAAGGAGTGTGGTTTTCCCGCATCCAGATGGCCCGATTAATGCAGTAACATTATACTTATAGGCAGATAAGCTTATATGTTTCAGTGTATGGGCGTTTCCTGCATAATGAAAATCAAGATTTCTGACCTCAATCTCTGTCTGTTCTGTCACCGCTTATACCTCCATTTTATGACGAGTCTTCCGAGTATTGTAATAAAGAGTATGAATAGCGTAATCATCAATGACGCAGCCCATGCCTGTGCATGCCAATTGTCATAAGGCCCCATGGCATACTGAAATATGGATACTGTAAGGGAAGCTATCGGCTCATTCATATTCACAGAGAAAAAGGAATTATTGAATGCTGTAAATAAAAGAGGCGCTGCCTCTCCTGTAACCCTCGCGATGGCAAGCAATATCCCTGTGAGGATGCCTGTAGCCGCTCCCCTGTAAACCACCTGTATGATTACTTTATAGTAAGGGGCGCCGAGGGCAAAGGCAGCCTCCCTGACTGTCCACGGCACTAAGGAGAGCATATCCTCTGTTGTTCTCAAAACAACAGGGATCATTATTATTGCAAGGGCAATTGCCCCTGCCCAGCCGCTGAAATGGCCGGATGGTTTAACAATTATGGAATATACAAAGGTGCCAACCACAATGGCCGGAACACTGACCATTATGTCAGAAAGAATGCTTATAAGTCGTGCGATCATTTTTCCCCTTGCATATTCCGCAAGAAATGTCCCGCCAAGGATGCCTACTGGGACGCCAATCAATGTTGCAAAGAGCGTTATTAATAGATGTCCGACAAATGCATTTCTCAGGCCGCCCCCTTCAACCCCTGCTGGAACCGGGTCCTTTATAAACAGGTCTATATTTAATGCGCCTATACCGTGAATAAAGACGTCTCCTATAATAAATATGAGCCAGAAGATTCCGAACAGGGCAGTAAGGGTGCTTAAAACAAAGGCAATATAGCTCTGTATAACCCTTAATCTTGCGTGCCTCACCTGCTGTATCTCCTTTCGGCTTTTAATATAAGCAGCTTTGCGATAGCCAGAACGATAAAGCTCATAATAAATAGTAAGAGCGCCAGATAATATAATGAGGATAGATAAATGTCCTTGTCTGCCTCTGTAAACTCGTTTGCCAGTTTTACAGTAACAGTGGCTGCTGCATTAAAAAGGGAGGCAGTTATCTGGTTGTTGTTTCCGAGGACAAAGGCCACTGCCATTGTCTCCCCCAATGCCCTTCCCAGAGAAATGGCAACTCCCCCGAATACGCCTAACTTTGAATATGGCAGAACAATATCCTTTACAACCTCCCATTTTGTTGCGCCAAGAGCATATGCAGATTCCTTCACAACAGCAGGTGTAAGATTAAAGGCATCCCTTGATATGCTCGCTGTAAACGGGATTATCATTATGCCGAGTATTGTGCTTGCTGTTAATAAGTCTATGCCAAGTGGGGTGCCTTCAAATAGGATGCCGACTAAGGGCAATTTCCCGATGGTCTTTTGCAAAATGGGCTCTATATATTCGGCCATAATCGGGGCAAGTGTAAATAGTCCCCACATCCCGTAGATGATACTGGGTATGGCTGCTAAGAGTTCAATGGCAACCCCCACAGACCCCTTTAGAAGATTTGGGGCAATCTCGGTTATAAATATGGCAATACCAATGGCAACGGGTATGGCTAAAGAAAGGGCTAAAACCGTGGTAACAAAGGTTCCATAAAGGGCCGCTGCAGCGCCGAAGGATTCCTTTACAGGGTCCCAGTCTACCAATGTAAGGAACCTTAAAAATCCGAACTTCTCTATGGAAAGGGATGACTCTCTAAAAAGTATAAATAAAATGCCTGCGGTAATTAAAATAATTGAAATGGATGCGATGCCGGTAATAAGCAAAAAAATCAAATCAATGGAGTTTTTTCTTAAAAGATTCACAACAGCATTGCTCCTTTAGCAGTTAGTTATTTGGCATTATATAATACAAAATTGTTTATTTCAATTTAAAGTTAAAAAAAAGGCTGAAGGAGAGGGGAGTTTATCCTGCGACCCTGACCTTAAGCCTTTTTTGCAGACTGAATACTGACTAATATATCTCGTTTGCCTTCCAGTATGCCATTATTTTATCCTTTAATGATTTTGGGAGTGGTATATATATGAGCTCCTTTGCCTTTGCATCTCCGTTCTTAAATGCCCATTCATAGAATTTCACGGTCTTCATATTAGAGTCCTTTTTATCCTTTGCAAGGAGTATAAAGGTTGCGCCTGCTATGGGCCATGAGTTTTTGCCCGGCGCATTAGTAAGCCATGTAGCAAAATGATTTACGGCGTCAAAATCCGCTGTGGCAGCAGCATCTTCAAAGGTCTCAAAGGATGGCTCAACAAAGTTTCCTGCCTGGTTTTTCAGCAGCGTGTGCGTCAGTTTATTCTGTTTTGCATAGGCAAACTCAACATACCCAATGGAATTTGGCGTCCTCTTAATATAGTTTGCAACCCCTTCATTTCCCTTGCCGCCTATGCCGGTCGGCCATTTTACAGATGTTCCATAGCCAACCTTCTCCTTCCATTCAGGACAGGCGCCGTTGAGATAGTGGGTATAGATAGCAGTGGTCCCAGAGCCATCTGATCTGTGGACAACTGTTATCTCTTTACTCGGGAGATTTAATTTAGGGTTTAATTCTTTTATTTTATTGTCATTCCACTTTTTGATCTCTCCAAGGAATATTTTGCATACAGCATCTGAATCCAGATGAAGTGCGCCCTCTTTAACTCCGGGGATATTAACCACTGGGACTACGCCGCCAATAACAGCAGGAAATTGAAGTAAATTATCTTTATTGAGTTCTTCCGGGGTAAGAACATTGTCAGATGCCCCAAAATCCACTGTCCTGTTAACAATCTGCCTGATGCCACCGCCTGAGCCTATGGACTGATAGTTCAATTTTACTCCTGTAATATTATTATAGTCGTATGCCCATGCGGAATACACTGGATAGGGAAAAGTGGCCCCTGCGCCATTTAGCATAGTTTCAGCATACACGCTGCTAAAAGCAAATAGGCTTACTATCAATACCGTGAATATAGATATTATTCTTTTCATTGATCTCTCCTTTTTATAATTGTGTTATGATATTGTTAATTTCGTGTTAACGCAATGTTAACTCTGTGTTAAATCTTTCCTACTGCTAATTCCTCAATCCCTATATCACCCCCTTTTCCAAGAAAACCATTTTTATTATCCAAAAATGAACACTTTAAATATTGCATATTTAGGCAATAAACCTCCAAATCAAGCGTTGTTGGAACATATACCATTGGTTTCTCAAAGGCATTGCACATATCAAGTGTCTTGCTTCCTTCAAACGGAACAAAAAGCCGGTTTGAAATAAGAAGTAGTTTTCCCTATTTTTAACATCTGATTAAACTCTCTATTCGCAGCCAACCTCCTTTCTTTGGCAATTGCCA
>Ga0105164_10000740_pt1 | contig 21758 bp, 21 predicted proteins | sample VDWuncwatermetaG_FD_89674 | JGI IMG/M metagenome (GOLD analysis project Ga0105164, IMG submission 89674) | Wastewater microbial communities from Netherlands to study Microbial Dark Matter (Phase II) - VDW unchlorinated drinking water | ecosystem: Environmental > Aquatic > Freshwater > Drinking...
GGGCTGGGCATCGCGCAGTTGTGCGCGCAATCCGGGTTCTCGGTGAAGGTGCACGACCCGGTGCCGGCGTCGCTCGACTCCCTGCCGGGACGGCTCAAGAAGGCCTTGGATACGGCGGTCCTGAAGGGCAGGCTCTCGACGCAGCAGGCGGAGCGGGCGTACCATTCGGTTTCGGCGGTGGCGGACATCAACGAGCTCGCGGGGGCGGATCTCGTGATCGAGGCGGCGCCGGAGAATCTGGGGCTCAAGCAGGATCTTTTTAAGCGGCTGTCTGAAATCTGCCCTGATTCTTTGCTGGCGACGAATACCTCCTCGCTGCCGGTCGCGGAGATCATGAAGGAGGCCCAATCGCCGGAGCGCACCCTCGGGGTCCACTTTTTCAACCCCCCCGTGGCGATGAAATTGGTCGAGATGATCAGAACGGATAAGACCTCGCCGGATGCGTTTCAGGCGGCCTGGGAGTTCCTCCTGATGGGCTTGAGGCGGACGCCGGTCGATGTGAAGGACGTGCCGGGGTTCATCGTGAACCGCGTGATGAGACCTTATTATGTAACGGCACAGCGGCTGGTGAGCTCCCAGACGAGCTGCGCCGCCGTTGATGAAAGCTGTCGAAGCCTCGGCGGCGTGCCCATGGGGCCTTTTGAATTGATGGATTTGATCGGGCTGGACACGAACCTGGCCATTACGACGGCCATATATGAGGCGCTGGGGAGACCGGAACGGTTTGCGCCGCCCGCCCTCCAGAAAAAGCTCGTGGGGGCGGGCGAGCTTGGGCGGAAGACTGGGAGCGGATTTTATACTTATCTCAACGGCAAAAAGATCGGGGAGAACCCGTCGGCGCTTAACGGATTGCCTGTAAGCGCCGTTTTAACGTCAAAAGAAATTTGGAGCAACCTCGCGAGGGCCATTATCGCGGAGGCCGAATTATTGGTTTCCGAAGGCACCGCCGGTGCGTCTGATATCGACACGGCCGTAAAGCTCGCGATGAATTTCCCCAAAGGACCCTTTGAATGGCGAAAAGAAAACACGGTCGCGTAGCCGTCCGCAAGAAGCTTCCCACCTTGCTCGAGCTCCTTAAAAAGGACCAGGCCCGAGTCATGAGCGTTTTGCACAAGCACGGCGTGTATTTCGACGCAGGCACCTACATCACCATGACGGCGAAGCTCGATAAGGTCGCCGCTTACCACGCCGTACCCAACAAAAAGAAGTTCTATTCCGATCTTCTCGGCCGCTGATGGCCCGGCTTCCCAGCTTTCTCGAAGGCCTCGCCAACGCGACGCGAGCCGCGGGGCCCTACCGGGTCTCGGAGAGGGCGCTGGACCTGCACCGGCGCCTGACGGTCATCGACCTTCACGCCGATCCGCTGATGTGGAGCCGCGACCTGCTCAAGCGCAACGATTACGGGCACGTGGACGTCCCGCGGCTCATCGAGGGCGGGGTGGCGCTGCAGGTTTTCTCGACCGTGACCCACGCTCCGCTGGGCATCAACATCCGCCGCAACCGGACGAACGCGCCCGACATGTTCACGGCGCTCACGATCGCCTGCGGCTGGCCGCGTAAGACCTGGTCGAGCAAGCTCGAGAGGGCGCTGCATCAGGCGCGGGCGCTCGACGCGGCCGTGAAGGGCTCCCATGGCCGGTTCGCGCAGGTCCGCTCGAAGGAAGACCTGACGGCGCTCGTCGCGAACCGCAGGCCCGGCGCCACCGCGGGCCTGCTGTCGATCGAGGGCGCGCAGGCCTTCGACGGGCGCGAGGAGAACGTCGACGTGCTTTTCGACGCGGGCGTGCGCATGGTCGGCCTCACCCATTTCGTGGACAACGAGGTCGGCGGCTCCGCGTCGGGCGAGGAGAAGGGCGGGCTGACGGACTTCGGACGCCGGCTTCTGCGCCGCATGGAGGACAAGGGCATCGTCATCGATCTCGCTCACGCCTCCGCTCGCCTGCTCGACGAGGCCGTCGAGGCCTGCCGCACCGCACCCGTCGTCTCTCACACGGGCGCCTGCGCGGCGTGCCCCAACGAGCGCAACCTGACCGACGCGCAGCTGAAGAAGGTCGCCTCGAAGGGCGGCGTCATCGGCGTGGGCTTCTGGAAGACCGCGACGGGCGGCACGGACGCCGCGGCGATCGCCCGCTCCCTGGCGGCGGTGGTGAACGCGGCCGGCGTGCGCCACACGGCGCTCGGCTCGGACTTCGACGGCGCGGTTCCCGCCCCCTTCGACGCGACGGGCGTGCCGCTCATCACGCAGGCCCTGCTCGACCTCGGCCTGCCCGAGTCGGAGATCGCCCTGATCATGGGCGGCAACGCCTTGCGGCTCCTCGCCGAGGGGCTGCCCTCCCGCTAGCGGCGGAAGTCCTTCACGCGGATGATCGCGGCGTGCGGCTCGACCGGGCGGCCGGAGTGCTTGGTCTCGAGCAGGAAGTGCCGCCCCTTCGGAAAGTGGGCGATGAACATGTTCACGTGCGCGGGCTCGTTCTCGAATGAGCCGACGACCGTGCCGAGCTTGCCGATCTTTCCGAGCGCCTCGTCCTTGAATGCGGAGTCGGGCGTGTCGAAGCGGGGCTTGAGCACGAGCACCGCCTTCCTCCCGTCGGGCTCGGGGAAGCGGTGGCGCAGGAGAGACGCTTCAGTGCCTTCTCTCATGCCCTCGTCGCGGCCGGTCATGTAGAAGACGCGGCCGCCGCGCGCGATCACCTCGGCCGCGAACTCGGGGCCGCCGGCGATGATCGAGTCCTCGAGCAGGTAGGGGTTTTTGAAAAAGCGGGCGAACCAGAAATTCTTCAGATCCTTGGCGAGCGCTTCGTCGAGGCCGTGGTCCATGGCGGTGTCGGCGATCGAGTAGCGCAGGTTCTCCCGCGCGATGGCGCGGACGATTCCGGCGGCGCGGGCGTCGGAGGCCTCGATGCGGGCGGCGAATTCGGCGAGGATGCGCAGGTGGCGGTCGGCGGTCGAGAACAAGGTGTCGTCGAGGTCGAAGACCACGATCGCGTCCGGCGTCGCGGAGACGGAGTCGAGGAGCGCGTCGAGCGGGGATTTCATGTATCTATTGTATGATTTACGTATGGAATCTCCGAAACACTCCGCCGACTACCGTTTGCGCCGCGCCATGAACTGGGTCCCGATGGGGCTCGCCTACGCCTTCCTTTACATGGGCCGCTACAACCTGACGGTCGCCAAGAGCGCCCTCGGGGACGCCCTGATGACCAAGGCGCAGTTCGGCACGATCTTCGCGGTCGGCGCGTGGGTGTACGGCATCTCCTTCCTCGCCACGGGCCCCCTGACCGACAAGCTCGGCGGGCGCAAGGCGATGCTCGTCGGCACGGCCGGCGCGCTCTTCGTCAACGCGCTGATGGGCCTCGCGCTGTACGGCAGCGCGAACTGGGGCTGGAGCTTTTCGCTCTTCTGGATGTTCACGATCCTGTACGCGGTGAACATGCACTTTCAGAGCTACGGCGCGGTCGCGATCGTGACCGTCAAGGCTCCGTGGTTCCACGTGCGCGAGCGCGGGACCTTCTCGACGATGTTCGGCATCATGATCGCGATGGGCATCCTGTTCGCGTTCGACTGGGGCTTCGCCATCGTCGAGGCGACGCGCGCCGCCCTGCCCGAGAAGCTCGGCGTGTGGGCGAGCATCGCGCACTTCTTCCTGCCGAGCAACACCGGCGTGAACCAGAACTGGTGGCTGTTCTTCGCCCCGGCGGTCCTGCTCGGGATCACCTGGCTCGTCATGTGGAAGTATCTGTGCGACTCCCCGAGCGAAGCCGGCTACAAGGACTTCGACACCGGCGAGGAGGCCCTGTCGCACGACGGCAAGCGGTTGCCGGTCCTGCAGGTCTTCAAGAAGATCATCACGCACCCGGTGCTCGTCGTCGTCTGCGGCATCGAGTTCTGCTCGGGCATCCTGCGCAACGGCATCATGCACTGGTATCCGCTGTTCGCGGCGGAGGTCGGCTTCAAAAAGACCTTCTGGGTGCCGCAGAACTGGGGCATGGTTCTGTTCCTCGCCGGCGTGTGCGGCTCGATCCTCACGGGCTGGGCGTCGGACAAGCTGTTCCAGTCGCGCCGCGCCCCGATGGCGGGCGTCCTGTACGGCCTGATGGCGATCTGCGCGGTGATGCTGGCGCTCACGCTGAGCTCGCCCCTCTGGTGGGCGGGCGTGGCGGTCATCCTGATGTCCATGGCGGTCATCGGCGTGCACGGCATCCTGTCGGGCACCTCGACGACGGACTTCGGCGGCGCGAAGAACGCGGGCGCGGCCGTCGGCATCGTCGACGGCATGGTCTATCTCGGCACGGGGCTGCAGTCCGTCATCATCGGCGCGATCACGCCGACCGGAGACGCGGCGAAGGATCCGGCGAACTGGTTCTGGTGGCCGGTGTTCCTCGTGCCGTTCGCGCTGATCGGCTTGGCGCTGTCGCTTAAGATCTGGAACGCGGCGCCGAAGAAGCGCCAGGCGCCGGTCGCTCAGCTCGTCAAGGGGCTGGATCCCGAGCTTCAGTCTTAAGAAGCAGGAGAGCCGCTCCGGCGCCCGCGAGGCTGAACGGGATCGTCGCCGTGGTCCACGCCGCCCACCCTCCACGGTCGATGAGCGTCCCGACGAGCAGGACGGACAGGCCGCCGGCCGCGTAATGGAACCCGTCGAGTAGGCCTGAGACGGTCCCGGCGGAACCTTTCCCCCCCGCGTCCATCGCCGCGGCTCCGGACAGCAGGGCGTGGACGCCGAAGGTCGCGGCGCAGGCGGCCCCGAGGCAGGCGACGGCCTGCCCGGCGTCCGCGACCCGGCCGAGCGCGGCCAGCGCGGCGGCCTGGGCCGCGAACGCGGCCAGCAACGCCGGCGAGCGGCGCCCGGCGAAGACCTTGTCCGTGAGCATCCCGCACAGCGGCGGGCCGATCGCGGCGCCGGCGGCGGCGGCCGCGAGCGACGCCGCGAAAAGCGTCCCGCCCGCGCGGATGTTGTGGACCTCGTGGAGGAACTGAGCCGACCAGCCGATCAGGCCCCAGCGCACCGCGCCCGCGCAGGCCTCGAGCGCGGAGAGCGCGAGCACGTCGCCGCGGCGGGCGAAGGCGGGCAGCTCGGCGAGCCCGGGGTGAGGTCCGTCGGCGCTCGCGTCGTTGGGCGTCCGGCGCGCGGCCGCGAGGGCGAGCAGGGCGGCCGCCGCCGGCAGGAAGGCGAGGGCGGAGCCCGGCAGGCGCTGGCCCAGCCACAGGCCGGCGGGCAGGGCGAGGAACTCGGCCGGAAAGGCCAGCGCGCCGTATAGGCCGGCGTGGCGCCCGCGTTCGGCGGGCGCCAGGCGGGCGGCGTTGAGCCGGGCCGCGACGGGACCGGCGAAAGCCGAAAAATAGCTCAGCAGCGCATGCAGGACGGCGCCGCCGATGAACAGCGCGCCCTCCCGTCCCGAGAGAAACAGGAGGCCGAGCCCCAGGCCGGTTACGGTCGCGCCGAGAGCGGCGTCCCTCAGGGCCCGGCGGCCGCCGAATCGGTCGACGAGGGCGCCCGTGAAGCCGGCGGACAGCGCCCGCGTCCAGAGGCCCGCCCCCAACAAAAGCGCCAGCTGGGTCTTGGACATGTCCAGCCGGGAGCCCGCCGCCGCGGGCAGCGCGCTCGCGGCGAGGCCGAGGCATAGACCGGCGAAGCCGAGCGCCGCGGTGTCGAACGCCTTTTTCATTTCCGGGGCTTAGGGTAGATTTTCTGAACCTGGAGCGGCTCGGAGTACGGCGAGCCCCAAAGGCGGGCATGCATCGCCGCCGTGCGCGCGGCGAGGGGAGCGTCCTTCACGACGATCTCGAGATTCCGGGAGCTGTCGAGGTATCCCCCCGCCCAGTTGCTCGTGCCGATCCAGGTGGCCTTCCCGTCGGCGACCATGTACTTCGAATGCGCCGTGCGCGCAAACGGGATGGGCCCCTGCTTCGCCTCGGGAATCGTGATGACGCGCACCTCGATGCCCGGGACCAAGGACAGGCTCTTGATGTGGGCGACCGAGTGCTCGTCCGTATTCCAGTGGGAGACCAGGAGCCGGATCTTCACGCCGCGCACGGCCGCGTCGCGCAGAGCGTTGTCGATGGGCGAATAGAACCGCTTCGGGCGCGCGTAGGTCGTGGGGTTGTAGTCGAGCAGTTGGATCGCCAGATCCGAGCTGGCCTCGCCGATGAGCCTGACCAGCTCGGCCTCCGAGTCTCCGACGCCGTCGGGGTTTCTTCGCCAAGGGCTCGCGACGAGATAGGCGCGTCCGGCGCGCTCGAACCAGGGCTCGCGCTGCTCTTCCTGCGGGGCGGCCGCGGCGTCCGTCAGGGCCCAGTCGTGGTTGAAGACTTTCTGAACGCTCGTGACGACGTCCGGGTCGGTGATCCTCAAGCCGAGCTCGTGGATGTGCTTCAGGGCGCGCCAGTCGAAGTTGTGGCTGCCGACGAAAGCCTGCGTCGAGTCCACGACGAAGAACTTGGCGTGGATGATGCCGTCGCCGTTGACCTTCGACCAGTCGAGTATGCGCAGATCGAGGTCCGGAATGGCCTTAAGCCGCGCGATGCCGTCGAGCGAGTTCTTCTCGAATTTCTTCTCTAGTATTACGCGAATCTTAACGCCGCGCTTGGCGGCGCGCTCGAGGGCCAGCAGCGACTGCTCGAGCGGCTCGCCGGTGGAGGGCGTCACGTAGAACTGCTCGATGTCGATCGTCTTCGTCGCGGAGTCGAACATCGCGGGCCAGGCGTCCTGGGCGAGGCGGAGGTCGGGCTCTTCGAGGGACGTTTCGACGGGATACGAATACACGAGCTCGAAGCCGGGAACGGCGAATTCCGCTCGCGCGGACGCCGTCAGGAACAAGGATAAGGCAGCGAGATATTTCATGAAACCTCCATCCGGCCGAAATAGTGAAGCATGCTGTGCCCGACGGCCTTCGCGACGGCGTGCTCGTCCACGCTGCCGCCGAGCAGGCGCGCCATCGTGGTCATGGTCTCGCTCTCGAGCTTGCAGGGATGGATGAGATTGAAGGGCGCCAGGGAGTTGTTCATGTTCAGCGCGAAGCCGTGATAGGCGACGCCCCCCTTCACCGCGACGCCGATCGAGGCGAGCTTCTTGCGTCCGACCCACAGGCCGGTGAAGCCCTTCACGGTCGTCGCGCGGACGCCGAACGGCTCGATCGCCTCGATGAGCACGGCTTCGAGAGCGGAGAGATACGAGCGCACCTTGAGTCCGAGGCCGGGCAGATGGAAGATCGGATACCCGACGAGCTGGCCGGGGCCGTGCCAGGTGAGGTCGCCGCCGCGCTCGATCTTGTGGACCGGATAGGGCAGAGCCTTCGGCACGGGCTGCTTCGACGAGCGCCCGATCGTGTAGACGGCGTGATGCTGGCACAGGACGACGGTGTCCGGAATCTTGCCTTCGCCCCGCTCGAAGACGAGCTTGCGCTGGAGATTCCAGACCTCCTCGTAGTCTTTATGGCCCAGATCCCGGACGAGCATCGTTAGGAGAAGACGGGCGCCTCGCGCTTGACCACCAGCATGTGAACGGGATGGCCGAGCGCGACCTCGCAGGCCTCGGCGAAGGTCTCGGTCAACGTCGGGTGCGGGTGGATGGTCTGGGCGACCTGCTCGAGCGTCACGCCGACCGACACCGCGAGGCAGGCTTCCCCGATCAGGTCGGAGGCGTTGGTTCCCACGAAGCCCGCTCCCAGTATGCGGTGCGTGGCCTTGTCGGCGACGACCTTGCAGAAGCCGTCGGTCTCGCGCACGGCCATCGCTCTGCCGGAGGCCGCGAACGGGAACTTTCCGACGACCGTGGTGAAGCCGGCGGCCTTGGCCTCGGAGTCGGTCATGCCGACCCAGGAGATTTCGGGATCGGTGAACACGGCCCAGGGCACCTGGCCGCGCGCCTCGAGAGGTTCGCCGGCGATCGACTGCGCGGCGAGTATGCCTTCGCGGCTGGCCTTGTGAGCCAGGTAGGGCTGGCCGACGAGATCGCCGATCGCGTAGATGTTGCCGACGGAAGAGAGCATCTCGGTGTCCACGACCACATGGCCGCGTTTGTCGAGCTCGACGCCGATCTTTTCGAGGCCGAGCCCCTTCGAGCGCGGCGAGCGGCCGACGGCCATAAGGATTTTATCGCAGGCAACCTTCTTGGCGCCTTCCGGGGTTTCAACGACCAGTTCCAATCGCTTCCCCTTTTTGGCCCAGGAGGTCGCCTTCGAAGAAAGGAGAACCTCGACGCCGAGCTTGGCGAGATTCCTCGTTACCGGCGCGACCAAATCCTTCTCGATGACCGGCAATAATGCGTCGGTGAACTCCACGACCGTGACCTTCGTTCCCAGCTTCGCGAAGAAGGTGCCGATCTCGAGGCCGATCACGCCGCCGCCGACGACCACGAGCGCCTCGGGCGGGGTTTTGAGGTCGAGCGCCTCCTTCGAGCCGAGGATGTCCTTGCCATCGATGGCGAAGCCGGGGACCGAGACGATCTCGGAGCCGGTGGCGATGATCGCGTGCGCGAACTCGACGGACTCGCTCGAGCCGTCCGCCTTCGTGACGATCGCGTTGTGCGCCGTCGTGAACTGGGCCGAGCCATGAATGTGCTCGCCCTTGTTGCCCTTCACGAGCACGCCGATGTTTTTGACGAAGCCGCCGATCATCTGATCCTTCCAGGCGACGACCTTCGTCCAGTCGAGCTGGTGCTTGGGGTCGTCGAAGCCCGCCTCCTTGGACTTCTTCGACTTGTGGGCGTGCCCCGCGGCGGCGATCAGAGCCTTCGACGGGATGCAGCCGTAGTTGAGGCACTCGCCGCCGAGCTTGTCTCGGTCCACGAGCAGGACCTTCTTGCCGAGCTGGCCGGCCTTGATGGCGGCCACATAACCGCCGGGGCCGCCGCCGATGATGAGCACGTCGGTTTTGATCGCCATATATTCGCCTCTTAAATTAGGGTTTGAGGGTTCTCGAGATGCTTGATGATCGTGTTCGTGAAGCTCGCCGCGTCGGCGCCATCGCAGACGCGGTGATCGAACGACAAAACGAGGTTCATCACGCTGCGCACGACGACCTTGTCGTCGCGTACCACGGGCCGCTTCTGCAGCTTCATGAGCCCCAGGATCGCGACTTCGGGATGATTCACGATTGGCGTGGCGAACAGGCCGCCGATGGGTCCGATGTTCGTGATCGTGACGGTGCCGTCCTGCAGGGCGCTGACCTCGATCGTCTTGGCGCGCACCTTTTCCGCCAGGGTCGAGATCTCGGACGCGAGCGTCCAGATGTCCTTGTCCTGGGCGGCCTTCACGTTGGGAACGACGAGGCCCTGCGGCGCGGCGACGGCGATTCCGACATTATGGCGGCGTTTGATGACGATCTCTCCGGCGGCTTCGTCCAGCGACGAGTTGAACATCGGGAATTCGGATAACGCCTTCGATAAGGCGCGAATGATGAAGGGCAGGAAGGTCAGTTTGATTCCCTTCTTCGCGGCCTGGGGCTTGAGCTTTTCGCGCAGAGCCAAGACCGCCGTCATGTCGACTTCGTCCATATGCGTCACATGCGCTACGGTGCGGCGGGATTGCTGCATCTTCTCGGCGATTTTGCGGCGTATGCCCGTAAATGGAACCGTCGTGTCTCCGTCCTGTCGCGGTACCGACACCGGAGGGTACCCGGATGCCGGCGTGGATGCGACCGTGTGTTCTTGCCGTTTCGCCGTTGCCGTAGGCGCCGAAGGCGCCGCGGCCCGCACATCGGATTCCGAGATGCGGCCTCCGGGGCCCGTCCCACGAATGCCTGACAAGTTGACGCCCAAGCCGTTCGCCAGCGCCTTCACCGCGGGCGTCGCATTGGCCCCCGAATTATCGGCCGCGGCGGCGAAGCCGCCGGACCTCGAGGTCTTCAGGTCCGACGCGAGGACCCGCCCTTGCGGGCCGGTCCCCTGTATCTGCCCGATATCGATGCCCTGATCCTTGGCCATCTTGCGGACCATCGGAGTCGCGAGCACCTCGGAAGCGCTGCGGGACGGCCGCTGCGCCGCTGGCGCGGCGGCGGCCTCGGGCTGGGGAACGGCAACGAATTGAGAGCTCGTGGAGGAAGCGCCTTTTACGTCCGAGTACGTCACGAGCGGACCATGTACGGCGACTTTTTGGCCGGGCTTCGCGTGCAGCTTTAAAATCTTGCCCGTCTTCGGCGAAGGAATTTCCACCTCCGCCTTATCCGTCAACACGGCGGCGATCGGCTGGTGCTCCTGAACGAGCTCCCCCTCCTTCACGTGCCACTTCACGAGCTCACCCTCAACGAGCCCCTCTCCGATGTCGGGCAGATTAAAGACGAAGGCCCCGGTGCTTGCGGCTGGGCGCTCGGCGACGGCGACCGATTTCGCCGCAACGGCGTTCTTCACGGCGACCTTTGCCGTTTCTTTCGGGGCGGGCGCGGCGGCTCCGCCGCCGTTGACCTCGATCGCGGCCAGCGGTGAATGCACCTTGATCTTCTCTCCCGGCTTCCCGTACAGCTTGGTGATCTTCCCTGCCTTCGGGCTCGGAATCTCAACCTCGGCCTTATCCGTTAATACCGCCGCGATCGGCTGGTGTTCGGCGACGTTATCGCCCACCTTCACGAACCACTTCACGATCTCGCCTTCGACGAGGCCTTCACCGATATCCGGCAGATTGAATTCGAAGTTCATGGTCTCTCTCAGAAGCTTAAGGTCTTGCGGGCGGCCATCACGACCCGGTCCGCGTCGGGAATATAGTACTGCTCGAGCCTGAACAAAGGCATGCGGATGTCCCAGCCGCCGACGCGAGCGACGGGGGCCAATAAGCGGAGCAAGCCTCGCTCCGCGATCAAGGCCGACAGCTCGGCCGCCCAGGAGCCGGTGTTCGGCGCCTCGTGCGCGATGACGCAGCGGCCGGTCTTGCCCACCGAGGCCAGGATCGCGTCGAGGTCGAGCGGCGAGAGCGTGCGCAGGTCGAGGACCTCGACCGAAGCGCCGTCCTCTTTCTCGAGACGCTCGGCGGCCTTCTCGCAGGTGACGGTCATCGCACCCCAGGTCAGCAAGGTGATGTCCTTTCCTTCCTTGACGAGGCGCGCCTTGCCGATGGGCACGGTGTAATGGCCCGCGGGCACCTCGCCCTTGGCCGAGCGGTAAAGAAGCTTGGGCTCGAAGAACACCACGGGATCGGGCGACTCGATCGCGGCGAGCAGAAGGCCCTTCGCGTCGTGCGGCGTCGAGGGAATGACGACCTGGATGCCCGGAGTGTGGCAGAAGTAGGCCTCCGGACTTTCCGAGTGATGCTCGGGCGCGTGGATCAGGCCGCCGTGCGGGGCGCGCAGGACGAGCGGCACGGACATCTTTCCGCGCGAGCGGGAGCGGATGCGGCCGAGGTGGCAGACGACCTGATCGAACACGGAGGGCATGAATCCGTCGAACTGGATCTCCGCGATCGGACGCATTCCCGTTATAGCCAGCCCGATGGCCGAGCCCATGATGCCGATCTCGGCGAGCGGGGTGTCGACGACGCGGTCGTCGCCGTACTTCTTCCACAGGCCCTCGGTGGCGCGGAACACGCCGCCGTTGCGGCCGACGTCCTCGCCCAGGATGATGACGCGCTTGTCGGCGGCCATGGCGACGTCCAGGGCCTCGTTGACGGCCTGGACCAGGTTGAGCGTACTCAATGCCGCCGGCTTCGCGGGGGTTTTGGCTCTCATGGCTTGGCCTTGAACAGCTTGATCTCGCCGCAGGAATCCTCGCGGCCGCGCGCGCAGCTCAGCGCGTGGTAGCGGCGGGCGAGCTCGGGGCGGATCTTCACGCCGCGGCCGCCCCGCTCGTAGATCTCGGCGGCCAGCGGGCAGTTGTCGACCTCGGTCAGCTCCTCGCAGGCGCGGCCGATGAGGCGCGCGCCGCGCTCGGAGTCGCGCTTGGTCCCGGCGTCGTCGACGCCGGTCAGATACAGTAGCCCCAGGTTCAGGCAGCCCGGCAGAAAGCCGAGTTCGCAGGAGCGTTGGAGATACTCGAAGGCCTGCGCCGGATCCTTCGAGAGGCCTTGGCCGAGGACGTGGCGCTCGCCGACGCGGTTGCAGGCGGCGGCGTCGCCGTCGAGGCAGCGCCGTCGCTGCAGCGCGGGGTCCGGCTCGGAGGCCAGCAGCGTCGGGACGAGCAGCGCGGCCGCGATAAGCGCGATCACGGGAACCTCCCTTCGGTCGGCGGCAGTTCCATCAGGACCTTCGCGCCGCCCTTGAACTTGAGCAGCTCCTCGAGCTCCGCGCGCTGCTCGATGAGGTTCCACGGAGCCGCGGCGTAGTTGTCCGCGAACATGTTCAAGGGGTTCGGCGCCGGGAATTCCTCGTACGCTTTAACCTCGCCGTCGATCCAGGCCTTCGTCCCTGCGGCCAATGCTTTTTCTTTTTTCTCGTCCCAGATTTTTTTTGCCGTTAAAAACTTCTTGAACCGCGAAATCGGGTCCTTCTTCCTCCACGCCTCGACATCCTTATTGTCGCGGTAGCGCGTCGCGTCGTCCGCCGTCGTGTGGTGCCCCATCCGGTAGGTCTCGCACTCGATCAAGGTGGCCCCTTCGCCATTGCGGGCTCGAGAGACGGCCGACTGGGTCGCTGAGTAAACGGCGAGCGCGTCGTTGCCGTCGACCTGAATGCCGTGCACGCCGTAGCCCCACGCCTTCTGCGCCAAGGTTTGCGAGGCGGCTTGGCGCTTGCGCGGCACCGAGATCGCCCAGCCGTTGTTCTCGATGATGTAGATCGCGGGCAGCTTGAACTGGCCGGCGAAGGTCAGCGCCTCATGCAGGTCGCCTTTGGAAGAGGTGCCGTCGCCGCAGTAGGTCATGGCCACGCCGCCCTGGCCCTTGAACTTCTGGCCCCAGGCGAGCCCGGCGACCTGAGTCAGGTGCGTGCCGACCGGGATCGAGAAAATCATGTCGTTGTTCCCGTCGGGAAACTTCGTGCCGCGGTCGTCGCCGGCCCAGTAAAGCAGGCCGTATCGCATCTGCATGCCCCGAGCGAAGTACACGCCGCCGCCGCGGTAGGTCGGGACCACCCAGTCCGACGGCTTGAGCGCCAGGGGCGGCACGCACTGCGTGGCCTCCTGGCCGGTGATCATCGGATAGGTGCCGAGGCGGCCGGAACGCTGAAGAAGAATGGCGCGCTCGTCGAAGGCGCGGATCTGGAACATCAGCCGGTAAATGTCGAGCAGCAGCTTGTCGGACATCTTCGGCATCAAGGATTTGTCGATGGTGCCGTCGACGTTCAGGATCTCGAGGCGTTTAACGTCGAGCGACGCTATGGTTTTAAGAGGCATGTGATTCTAAATGTCCTTTGAGAAAGAGCTCGGCCGCGCGATAAGAGGACCGCACGAAGGGCCCCGACGCCACATAGAGAAAGCCGTGCTCCTTTGCTATCTCGCCGTATCGTTTAAATTCGTCGGGATGAACAAATCGCTCGACCATGAGATGATGACGCGACCCCGAGGGCCGCAGATATTGCCCGAGCGTCAATATCTCGACCCCGCTCTCGCGAATGTCGTTGAAGGCCTGTATGAGCTCCCCCTCCGTTTCTCCCAACCCGAGCATGAGCGACGTCTTGGTCGGGGTCTTGGGCTGGTAATTCTTCACATGAGCCAAAACGTCGAGCGACTGCCGGTACCCCGCCTTGGCATCGCGAACGGAAGAGGTCAGCCGCTCCACGCACTCGACGTTGTGGGCGATCACGTCGGCCCCGGCGTCGAGAACCGTCTCCAAAAGCGCCTTGTCACCACGAAAATCCTGGAGAAGCATCTCGAGCTTCATCTCGGGGCAGATTTTTTTAATCTCGCGGATGCACGACGCGAGATGGGCCGCGCCCTGGTCGGGAAGGTCGTCGCGGCAGACCGTCGTCAGGACGGCGTACTCGACGGCCATTTCTTTTAACGTCAACGACAATTTTTCCGGCTCCTCGCGGTCGGGGGCCGACGGCTTCAACGCGGTCGCGACGGAGCAGAATCGGCAGCCGCGGGTGCACGTATCCCCCATCACCATAAACGTCGCCGTCCCTCCGCCCCAGCACTCGGCCAGATTGGGGCAGCGGGCTTCCTCGCAGACGGTGGCGAGGCCTCGCGAGCGGGAGGCTTCCTTAAGGCGCGCGACGACGGGGCCCGTCGGCAGCTTGACCTTCAGCCAGGGAGGCAGCGCCTGCCGCGCGGCCGGGGGCATGGCCTAGTGGGTGCCCTGATCCGCGAGCCAGCGTTCCGCTTCCAGCGCGGCCTTGCAGCCCATGCCCGCGGCCGTGATCGCCTGGCGGTAGCGGTGGTCCATCACGTCGCCCGCGGCGAACACGCCCGGCACCGAGGTGCGCGTGCGGTCGTCGGCGATCAGGTAACCGTTCTCGTCGGTCTCCAGCTGGCCCCCGAGGAAGCCGGTCGTCGGCTGGTGGCCGATGGCCATGAACACGCCGCCGGTCTTGAGATCGGTGAGCGCGTTCGTCTTGAGGTTTTTGAGCCGTACGCCGTCGACGTGGCCGTTGCCCAGGATCTCCTCGACAGCCGAGTCCACGATGAAGGTGATCTTGGGGTTTTTGCGCGCGCGCTCGAGCATGATCTTGGAGGCTCGGAAGGTGTCCCGCCGGTGCACAAGGGTCACCTTGGAGGCGAATTTGGTGAGGAAGGTGGCCTCTTCCATGGCGGTGTCGCCGCCGCCGACGACAACCACGTCCTTATTTTTGAAGAAAAAACCGTCGCAGGTGGCGCAGGCGGAGACGCCGTGGCCCATGAGGCGCTTCTCGCTCTCGATGCCGAGCCACTTGGCGTTGGCGCCCGTCGCGATGATCAGGGCCTGGGCCGAGGCGGCCGTGCCCTCCGTCGTTTCGACGAAGAAAGGGCTTTTGTTCTTGAGGTCGACCTTGACCACGTATTCGTTGATGATCTTCACGCCCAGGCGCTCGACCTGCTTCTGCATGCGCTCCATGAGCTCGGGGCCCTGGATGGGCTCGGGGAAGCCGGGAAAGTTCTCGACCTCGGAGGTGATCATGAGCTGCCCGCCCATGGACACGCCGCCGAACACGAGAGGATCCATGTTCGCGCGCGCCGCGTAAATGGCGGCGGTATAAGCGGCCGCGCCGGAGCCGATAATGACGATTTTCTTGGATTCAGCCATGGGCCGATTATAACATTTCACCCCCCGCGGCCCGACTTCCGGCGCTTCAGCCTGGTGCCAGGTCTCCCATTCTCCCATTGCCGCGGTGGCTTATGGGAGGACGGGAGTCCTGGTACCGTAACTGCTAGAATAGGGGCGATGGCGGACATGATCTGGCTGAACGGCGTCGAGTGCCGGGTGAAGGTGGGCGTGCCCTCCGTCGAGCGGGCGCGACGCCAGACCGTCCGCGTGGACGTGGGGCTTGAGGTGGATATTCGCCCCGCCGCCGCCCGGGACGACTTCCGGCTCGCGGCCGACTACTGGGCCATCGAGAAGCTCGTCCGCGCCGAAGCCGAAGCCGGGGAGCGGGCTCTCATCGAGACCTTGGCCGAGCGCCTGGCCGCGGCCGTCCTGCGGGCCAAGACGCCCGCGACCGCCGTGACCGTCCGCGTTCGCAAGACCCCCGCCGTCATGCCCAAGACCCGCGAAGTCGTCGTCGAGATCCGGAGGACCAGGTGATCATTCGAAAGCTCTATAAGTTCGAGGCGTCGCACATCGTGCGCAACTGCTCCTCGGACCGCTGCAAGTACTCGATCCACGGCCACAGCTTCCGCTGCGAGCTGCTGCTCACCGCCGACCGGCTCGACCAGGGGCAGATGGTCTACGACTTCGGCCTGCTCAAGGGCGGCGTAAAGGATTTCCTCGACGGCTTCGATCACGCGTCCCTGTTCTGGAACAAGGAGTCGCCGGCCTACATCAAGGCGATGAAGGACCATTCCAAGCGCTGGGTGTCCCTGCCCGTCTCGCCGACCGCCGAGCAGCTGACCCGCGTGATCTTCGTCGCCGTGCAGGCGATGCTCGACAGCACGGTGAAGACGAACGGCGACGATACCGCGCGCGTGCACTCCGTGATCCTCCACGAGACCGAGACCGGCTACGCGCAGTGCTTCCGGCAGGACGCCTACGACGCGCAGATGGGCGAGATTCGCCTGCAGGACGTCGTGTTCTCCCCGCAGGTCAAAGCGGAGTGGAATGACGCGAAGATGTGGGACAAGCTCATCAAGGGCGTGAAGTTCGTCAACCCGAAGATCGAGACTCAGGTCGACGCGCCCTTCGCCGGCAAGCCGACTAAGCGATAAGACGGCCGCCGTCGACCGTGAGCTCCGCGCCCGTCGAGTAATCCGCGGAGTCCGCGAGGTAGAGGCAGGCGCGCGCGACGGCTTCGGGCGTGCCGAGACGCTTGAGCAGGGTCGCCTCGGCCACCTTCTTCTTCTCCCCCTCGCTCATCCCCTCGGGGGAAAGCACGGGGCCGGGCAGGATCGCATTGACGCGGATCTCCGGCGCGAGCGACTTGGCGAGGAGCTTGTTGGCGCAAAGCAGCGCCGCCTTCGAGGCGCAATACGGTCCGAAATCGGCATAGGGGCGGTGGCCGGCCCAGTCCGCGATGTTGATGACCACGCCGTCCCCCGAGCGCTTGAGCCAAGGCGCGCAGGCCTGCGCGAGGTAAAAGGGCGCGCGCGCGTTGACGGCCATGTGGCGGTCCCAGTCCTCCGGGGTCGCGGACGCGAACGGGGTGCGCTCGTACAGCGACGCGGAGTTGATCAGGATGTCGATGCCGCCGAAGCGCCGGGCGACCGCGTCGGCGAGGTTGCGCGGCGACTTCGGATCGAGCAGGTTGGCGCGGAACACCTCGGCGTCGGCGCCGGAGAGCGATTTCACGCCGGCGACGAGCTTGCGCGCCTCGGCGGCGGAGGTGTTGTAATGCGCCGCGATGCGCGCACCGCGCGCGGCGAAGGCCAGCGCGATCACGCGCCCGACGCGCCGGGCGGAGCCGGTGACGAGCACGACCTTGTCTTTCATGCTCACGGCTTCCCGCCTGCGGGCGGGGCCGACGGCGCCTTCGGCCTCTGGATGCCGGCGCTCATCAGCCTCATCACGAGGCCCTGGATCTTCATCATCTTCGCCTGATGCTCCTTCTGCGAGGTGATCGAGTTCGCGGCCATCCCGGCTTTCAGATCGGCGATCATCTTGGTGAGCTCCGCGTAGTCGGCCTTCTGCTCGGCCGAGAAGTTCTGCGTGATCATCGGGTTGTTCAGCATCGGGCCGAGGGAATCGAGCATGGCGATCACGCTCTTGTTCATCGCGTCTCCGGAGGCGCTCATCTGGGCGAGACGCTGCTGGTCGGTGGGGCCGGGCGAGGCCGCCTCCTCCCCGGCGGGGCCGCGCAGAAGATCCAAGCTCGACTGGCTCGCCTTCGACGCATCGCCCGCCGACGAGCCGTCCTGCGCGTTGTTCTGAGCCTCGAGGGCGATCGCCTGAATCTGGTCCATCTGCTTCTGGAGATCGTTCATCTGTTCCGGAGAGGGCGCGCCCTGCGCGGCCGACGCGGCGATCCGCGCCGGGCCGGCGTACTTCTCCGCGGCCAGCCCCGCGCCGTACTGCAGCGCGAGCGCGCCGCCCGCGAGCACGGCGCAGACGCCGCGCGCCGCCCAGGGGTCCGCCTTGAACTGCGTGCTCAGCCCGCAGGCCAGGATCCAGGCCGCGACGAGGGCCGGCGCGACCCAGGCCATCGGAAACCAGCCGCACAGCGCCTGCAGGGGAGCCGTCGCGAGCGTGATCGCCGCGACGAGCAGGGCCCGGTCGAAGTCTCCCGAGGAGCCGAGCGCCCGGCCGAGGCCGTAGACGACGCTCGAGAAAAGCAGATACAGAGCCGTCCAGACGCCGAGGGCGGCGGCGAAGACCGCCCCGATCTTCCACGGCGCGACTGCCTGAAGCTCGGCGGGGTACGAGAGCCCGACGCGGACCAGGTTCAGCGCGAAGAAAGCCGCGCCCCAGCTCAGCGCCGCGAGGAGAGAGCCGCCGGGGCCCGGCACGGGACGCTCGGTCAGGCGGGTAAAAACGCCGGGCGCGTTGGCGAGCGCCGTCAGGGAAAGCTCCATGAGCTCGCCGAACTTCGGCGCCAGGGGTGGAAGCTCCTTCGGCGGATCCTTGGGCGGCTGGGTATCGCTCATGATGGCCTCAATTCTCCGCGCGCCGTCCGGCCCAGGTGGAATCCTCGAGCCGGATTTTTGGAAGCTCGCGCGCGAGCGGCACGACTAGCAGCGCGGCGGTGTAGCCGCTCTTGCTCTTGACGCGCAGCCCTCCGCCGATACGCTCCAGAAAACGGCGCGACATGGACAGCCCGAGCCCCAGGCCGTGCGAGGCGCGGCGCGCGGCGAGGAACGGCTCGAACAGCGAAACCTTATCCGTTTCCGAGACGCCGCCCCCGTCGTCGGAGACCTCGATCTCCGCGTTCTCCCCCTCGCGGCGCAGGAGCACGGTCACCGCGCCCCCTCCCCGGGCCGCGCAGGCCTCGAGCGAGTTCTGGAGCACGGCGAGCAGCGCCAGCTCGATCGCGCGCCGGTCGGAGTGAATCGGCGGCACGACGCTCTGTACGAGGACGGACACGCGCGCGCCGTCGGGCGCGAACGCCTCCCGGCTTTCGTTCACGCAGTCGTTGACGAGCGAAACGAGATCGACGGACGACTGGGTCGGCGGACGCGCGGTCGTCAGCGCGCTTTGGTCGCCGAGGACGCGCGAGAGCTTGATGCCGAGCTCCGCCGCGGCCTTGCGCAGGCGCTCGACGCGCTCCGTCCGCTTGGGATCGTCGGCCGGGGCCAGCGCGATCGCCTCGGAGAGGGAGCTGATCGAGATCGCGTAGTCGCGCAGCTGAAACAGAGCGAAGGAAAGATATTCTCCGATCTGCGCGGCGCGCACGCGCGCGAGCGTGCCGCGGGCCGCGGCCGCGGAGACGGCGCGCGCGGGGCCCAGCGCCAGCCCCGCGGCGGCCGGAGCCAGCGCGAACAGCAGGCCGCGCAGGATGAGGGTCGGCATGAGATCCGGGTTCGCATTCGGGCCCGGCCCGAGCGCTGCGAGCAGGGCCGCCGTGAGCAGCGCGGGCACGACGGCGGCGATGGCGCCGGCGACCGGGCCGAACTCGAGCGCCAGCAGGACGGCCGGGGCCAGCGCGCCGAGGTCGATCACCCCGGCCCACTGCTGGGTCCACCGCGCGAGCCACATGACGAACAGGAGGTCGCCGCCCGCGGCGGCGGCCAAGGCCAGGCGGCGCGCCCGCGGCGACGCGAGCCGGCCGGAGAAGACGGCCGCGGCCGACGCGCCGAGGAGAGCCAAGGCCGCGAACGCGGGCAAGGTGAGGCTGACGGCCTTTCCGCGCGCGCCCAGGAAGGCGGCGGCCAGGACCAGGAGAAGATTGGCGGCGCGCAGCGTCCACAGCGCGGGTGTCATCGCGCGCCAAGTATAGCCGAAAATCGTAGAATGGGCCAGGTGCGCCTGAGCTATCGCCTTGCCCTCGTCTTCGCCCTCTCCGGCGGCCTCGTCGCCGGCGGACTCGTCCTGCTCGGGGTGCGGTCCTCGCGGCACGAGGCCTACGCTCAGGCCGAGCACCTGGGCGGCGTGACCCTGACCGCGGCGCAGGCCGTCGTCCAGTCGGAGGCGCGCCAAGGCCGCCTCGGCCAGGTCGGCCGGAGCTTCACCGATCTCGTCCGCCACGCGCAGATCGCCACGATCGTCGTCCGCGACCGTAAGGGCAAGCGCGTGGTCGGCAGCTCGGAGGACCCGAGGCTCATCGCCCGCGAGCCTCGACCCGGACGGCGGCTCGCCGACGTGGACGACGGCATCTACGACGTCGAAGGCCCGGTGGACCTGGGGCCGCGAGGCAAAGGCGTCGTGCAGGTCGGCTTCCGGACCGAGCCGCTCGAAAGGCGCCTGGACGAGATCGGCGCGCGCGGGGTTCAGGCCGGCGTCACCGCGTTCCTGGCGATCACCTTCCTCGCCTGGCTGATCGGCCTGTTCGCGGGCGAGCGCCTGGAACGCCTCGTCGGCCGTCTCGAGGCGCTGGCCGCCGATCCGCAGAACTTCCGGCGGCTCGGCGGCGAAGGCGGCGGCGACGAGGTCTCCCGCCTGACGACCGCGTTCAACCGCATGGGCGTGAGCCTCAAGGCCGAGACGCGCCGCCGCCGCATTCTCGAGGCGGAGAAGCGCGAGCTCGCGGCGATGCTCGTGCACGACCTCAAGACTCCGATGACGGTGATCCGCTCCGGGATCACCCTGCTCTCCGACTTCGCGTCGCAGGGCGGCAAGCGCGACCACAACCGGACCTTCGAGCTCCTCGAGATGTCCACGGCCCGGCTTCAGCGCATGGTCGAGGACGTGCTGCAGCTGGCCAAGCTCGAGGAGATGTCGGGCCTCGAGTACACCGAGCTCGTGGAGATGAACGCGCTCGCCCGCGCCTGCGCCAAGGACTTCGGCCTGATCGTCGCCGACCGTAAGCAGAGCCTCGAGCTGACCCTGCCCGACGACGCGTCGCCGCCCGTTCTGGGAGACCCGGCCCTGCTGCGGCGGGTGCTCGATAACCTCGTCCATAACGCGGTCGAGCATACGCCCGCGGGCGGGCGCATCGCGATCGGCGTGCGCCGGGAGAACGGAAGCGTCCTGATCGAGGTGAGCGACTCGGGCCCCGGCGTCCCCCCTGAGGCGCGCGAGCAGCTCTTCCACAAGTTTTTCCAGCGGGACATGAAGCGCCACGTCGGAAACGTCGGCCTCGGCCTGGCGCTGTGTGAGAAGGTGGTCTCGCGCCACGGCGGCGCGATCGGGATCGGCGACGCCGTGCCCAAAGGCGCCCGGTTCTACTTTACCGTGCCCGTCGCGCCCGAGCCAGAAGGCGTCTGACCGAGCGCATCGGCAAGCCGGTGACATTGTCGCGGTCGCCGACTATTCTCTCGACCAAAGGATCCCGCCGGTCCTGTATGGCGTACGCCCCCGCCTTGTCCATGTGTTTTCCCGCCAGCCGCCGAAGCTGGCCGGCTCCAAGCAGCCGGGCGTAAACCATAGTCACTGCGCAGTCGGTATAGACTCTTGCCCCGGCGACGAGCGCCGTGCCGGTATACACTCGCTGCGCCCTGCCGGATTGCAGCGTGATCATCCGTACCGCGTCCTTCAAATCCTTCGGTTTCCCCAGAATTTCGCCGCGGCAAACCACGAGAGTATCGGCTCCCAGCACGAGCCGTCCGGGGTGCCGCCGCGAAACTTCGAGCGCTTTGAGGCGCGCGAGCTTGACGACGAGTCGTCGCGGATTTTTCTCGCGAATGTTCTCGTCGACCGTGCTCGGGTCGACGCTGAAGCTCATTCCGGCCGCCCGCAATATCGCGCGCCGCCGAGGCGAAGCCGAGGCAAGTATGATTTTGCCGCTCAAAACAGGTCCGTGTAATCGCCCCATTTCTCGGTCCGAATGGATTCGCCCGAAACTCCAAGCCGCTGCAGCCCGTCTCTTAAATCCTCCACCATGGCCTTGGGCCCGCACAAATAATAAACCGCCGCCGCGTCGTTCGCGGCGGCGTAAACATCGGCCGCCGCCCAGCGTCCCGTCCCCCCCGTCCAATTTGAGGCTGCTCCCGGTTGGGTCACCTTTTCGTTGACGTTGATTCCGCTCTTTCTCCAGCCCGAATACTCGTCGCGATAGAGCAGCCCCTCCGGCGATTTGGCCGATACGCAGAGGGTGATCTTCCCTGCGAGCCCCAAATCCGTCTTAAGCCGGCACATCGCCCGAAACGGCGTCACCCCGGTCCCGCCCGAGACGAGCACCACGTGAGCCGCCGTCCCGTCATAAACCCATTTCCCGAAGGGCCCCCTCACGACCAGCCCCCC
>Ga0105164_10000742_pt1 | contig 21733 bp, 19 predicted proteins | sample VDWuncwatermetaG_FD_89674 | JGI IMG/M metagenome (GOLD analysis project Ga0105164, IMG submission 89674) | Wastewater microbial communities from Netherlands to study Microbial Dark Matter (Phase II) - VDW unchlorinated drinking water | ecosystem: Environmental > Aquatic > Freshwater > Drinking...
AGCGCGGCAGCAAACACAGGTTCGCATTCTTGTCGTTGACAAAGAGTTCCATATGGCACGTGATGTAGACATTAATGATCCTGGGCTTATGAAAGTAGTTGGTGGTGAGAATTATTATATTCGTGACGGAATCGTGATTGTCCCCAAGAATGCAGTAATCCCAGATAATACCAAAATCTAATGAAGCCCAAACTTATGGAGCGATAGCGAACATAAGTTTGTTGGCTGAATTGAAAATGAAAATCGCGATAGTTGGACCCGGCGCAATGGGTTGCCTGGTAGGAGGTTTTCTGGCTAAGTCTGGCCAGAATGTTTTTTTTCTGGATAAAGATTCTGGGCGCGCCAGAAACATCGGCAGGCAGGGGATTCGTGTCGAAGGAGTCAGCGGAGAGTTTTGCGTAAAAGGGATAAAAATAGCCACCGAGGCCAAATCGATTGGCAGGTCCGAGCTTATAATCATTACCACGAAGTCGTACGATACAGAAGAAGCGATTAAATTATCCCGTCCTTTAATAGATGGCCGTAGCAGGATTATGACGCTACAGAATGGACTGGGGAATATCGAGACAATTAACCGGTATATCCCCAGGGCGCAGATTATCGCCGGTGTTACCGCCGAAGGAGCTACGTTATTAGCCCCTGGCCGAATCAGGCATGCCGGCAGAGGAGAAACCATAATCGGGGCGGTATCAGGATACCGGAATCCAGAGGCGGTTGACAAATTGAAAGAAATAGCGGACATCTTTAACCGGGCTGGGTTTGGCACTAAAATAACCCATGACATCATAGGCTTAATCTGGTTGAAATTAATTGTTAATGTCGGCATAAATTCCCTTACGGCAATAACGCGCTTGAATAACGGCAGACTGGTTGAATTTGAGGGGACTCGGGAAATAATGCAGGCCGTAGTAAAAGAGGCTGTGGCCGTAGCCAGAAAAAAGAAGATCAAATTAACCTATTCCCATCCATTAGAGAAAGTCGAATCTGTCTGTCGGGCAACCGCGGCTAATGTATCCTCCATGCTCCAAGACATTTCAAGGAAAAAACGCACGGAAATCGACTTTATAAATGGCGCTATTGTCAGAGAGGGGAAAAAGCTCGGTATCCCTACTCCTGTTAATAGCGCTTTGACTGGTTTAGTAAAAACCATTGAATCAAGTTACACCTTACAGATTGTGCGATGAAGAAATCTGACAGAGCAAAACGTATATTTATCGCTGCCACTATGCAGAACGACGGTAAAACCACCGTCTCTCTGGGGCTAATTTTTGCTTTAAAGAAGAGATTCGGGCGCATCGGATTTATAAAACCGGTAGGTCAGCGTTATCTACTGGAAAACGGTTACAAGGTAGATGAAGATTCCGTTCTCATCGAAAGAGTATTTGGTTTTAAGGGGAAAATTAAGGATATGAATCCGATAGCGGTGGAGAAGGGATTTACCGAGAAATATATCTTGAAGGGAAGAGTAGATTCCCTGGAGAGACAGATCTTATACTCTTTTAATACGATATCGCGGGATAACGACCTTGTGGTTATCGAAGGAACAGGACATGCCGGCGTGGGCTCCTGCTTTGACCTGTCTAATGCCAGGGTCGCAAAGTTGTTGGATGCTCAGGTAATTCTCATTTCTTCCGGCGGGATCGGCAAACCCATTGATGAAATTCTCCTGAACAAGGCCCTTTTTGAGAAGGAAGGCGTTAAGATATTAGGGGTTGTCATCAATAAAGTGCTGGAAGACAAATATGATAAAGTTCAGCGCTTAGTAAAACGCGGCCTTAAGAAAAATGGCATCGAGCTTCTCGGCGTAGTTCCGTACAAGGGAATCCTGATTTATCCCACCATAAGGCAGATAGGCGAAGAACTAAATCTAAAGTTCTTAAGCCAATCCCATGGACTGGGAAACATGGTGAAAAAGATTCTAGTGGGTGCGATGGAGCCGCACGAGGCGCTGAATTATTTCGGGGACGGCTGCTTAATCATTACTCCCGGAGACCGCGAAGATATAATTCTTTCTGCGATGAGTTTTCATCTTACGGTTAAAGGGAAAAATGCAAGGATTGCCGGAATAATCCTGACCGGAAATATCTTGCCGCATAAAAGCATAATCGAGCTCATTCATTTAGCGAAAATACCCGTGCTTATCGCCAAGCAGGACACGTATTCAATTGCCTCCAGGGTTCACGATTTAACTGTAAAGATCAGGCCAGAAGATAGACACAAGATTAGAGAAGTGGCAGGCCTTGTAGAAAACTACATCGACATTCCTAAAATTATCGCTTCTTTAACATAGTAATACTAACGCATTAAATAAATTGATATCGTTGAACACGAATTTCCACGAATTTTTATCGAATTACCACGAATTCGTGGTAATTCGGCATTTGATTCGTGGGGATTCGTGGCAAATGTAACATTACTTATTTCGTTTGCATTAGATACCTTTATCTTACCGGCCACAGATGAAACTTTCCAAAGTTTCCCTAGTACTATTTATCATAACCCAGATTGGATGCGGCAGTCACAACAGTGTTTTCCACAAGACCGCCTTACTTATGGGCACCTTTGCCCAGATATCCTGTGTATCTTCGAATAGTAAATCCTGCGAAACAAATGTAGAGATGGCTTTCCAGGAGATGAGGCGAGTCGAATCTATTCTTTCAAACTTTAAGGCTGATGCGGACATCTATCGTTTAAATAGAACTTTGGCTAACTTGATAGATGTACAGAAAGAAACTTTAGATGTCATCGAGAAAGCAAAACTGCTTTTCCTTGCCTCAGGCGGAGCTTTCGATATTACTGTGGCACCTATATTAAAGATCTGGGGTTTCTACGATAGGGATAATAAACCCAAGTCTGTCCCCGATGAAGAAATCAAAAAAACTCTCGCTTTAGTGGGGTCAGATAATATTATTGTGGATAGAATAAACGGTAAAGCCGGATTCAAGATACCCGGCATGGCCGTGGATTTAGGAGCCATTGGTAAAGGTTATGCTGTTGACCGGGCGAAAGACGTATTGGTTAAGGCCGGGATTGGTAATGCCCTGCTCGGCATTGCCGGAGACATATATTGCCTGGGGGGCGGCCGTAATGATGAAGGATGGAAAATTGGAATACGTCATCCTCTGAAAGAGAATGAAGTTATTGCCACCTTGAATCTTAAGAACAAAGCAATTTCTACTTCGGGTCAGTATGAGAATTTTGTAGAAGTCGGCGGTAAACGTTATGCGCATATCATTAATCCTAAGACAGGTTATCCTGTGGAAAACGGACTTCTTAGCGTAACGGTTGTCGCGGATGATTCTTCTACCGCCGATGCCCTGGCTACTACAGTTTTTGTGCTTGGTGAGGAAGAAGGACAGGAGCTCTTAAAGAAATTTGGGGCAGAGGCAGTCTTAATATCCAAAAGCGATAAAGGTTTGCGGTTCTTAGTTACTAAAGGATTGAAACAAAACGCGAAGATTAACTTCAATTAAGAAATCAATGTACAATATTATCCATAAACAGATTCTGGCTCCTAAAGTCTTTTCCGTGGAGATAATGGCGCCCGAGATAGCCAGGAAGGCCCAGGCAGGGCAGTTTGTTATGGTAAAGATTGATGAAAAAGGAGAAAGGATCCCCCTGACTATTGCCGAGACGGACGTAGATAGGAATGCTATCAAGATTATTTTTCAGGTAGTAGGCAGGACAACTCAAATATTATCCCAATTAGAGAAAGGAGCAGCCATATTAGACCTCCTAGGGCCGCTGGGCAGGCAGACCGAACTTAAAAATTATGGCGAGGTGGTAGTTGTTGGCGGAGGCGTCGGTATCGCCGAATTATATCCTTTGGTAAAGGCTCTGAAAGAGCTCGGAAATAAAATATACTCCATACTCGGCGCCAGGACAAAATCGCTGGTGATTCTGGAAGACCAACTGAAGAAATTTTCGGATGTGGTCTATATCACCACGGACGACGGGACATACGGAGAAAAAGGCCTGGTTACGGATGTGTTGAATCGGCTTATGAATACAGGTTTGAGGCCGGGTTTGGTTTACGCCATAGGGCCAACCATTATGATGCAAAAGGTTTCAGAATTGACTAAGCAATACGGGATTAAGACAGTTGTAAATCTCAATCCAATTATGGTCGATGGCACAGGCATGTGCGGTTCCTGCCGGGTAACCGTGAATGGCGAGGTAAAATTTGCCTGTGTTGACGGTCCGGAGTTTGATGCCCATCAGGTTGATTTCGCTGAGCTCATTAACCGTCAACGGATGTTTATTGAACAGGAAAAAATTATTAGAGAAGCGGATTTACCCCGTTAGAAGTCCCCGCCATGGGCGGGGTAGTCGCCTTTGGCGACTTACTTCTAACGGGGTTAACGCGGATGAAAAATGGATAAACAACACCCCAAAATGCCGAATCGTAGTCCTCAAGAGAGAATAAAGGATTTTGATGCGGTTGCTTTGGGTTTAACCCTGGAGCAGGCGGTAGCCGAGGCAAAACGATGCCTGCAGTGCAAAAATCCTTTATGTGTCAAGGGATGTCCTGTTGAGATCGACATCCCGGAGTTTATTAAATATATTGCTCAAGGCGATTTTGACGCGGCAATTAAGAAGTTAAAAGAGAAGAATAATTTACCTGCGGTATGCGGAAGGGTATGCCCTCAGGAAGACCAGTGTGAGAAGGCATGCATTCTGGCCAAGAAAATGGACTCAATTGCCATTGGAGCGTTAGAGCGCTTTGCTGCGGATTGGGAGTTAAAATCGCGGAACTACGCGGAACTCTACGCGCCTGCCTGCCGGCAAGGCAGGGAACCACGCAAGACCTCCAATCAGAAAGTTGCGGTGGTCGGTTCGGGTCCTGCGGGTTTAACCTGTGCTGCAGACTTAGCTAAGATGGGTTATGCCGTAACCCTATTTGAATCTCTGCACCTTGCAGGCGGAGTTCTGACCTATGGCATACCGGAATTCCGACTTCCTAAGAAAATTGTGCAATGGGAGATAGAATACGTAAAAAAACTGGGTGTTGCGCTAAAAACCAACATGTTGGTTGGTAAAACACTAACCCTCGACGATCTTTTCCAAGAAGGGTATAAAACAATCTTTATCGGTACCGGAGCAGGACTTCCTCAATTTATGGGTATCCCGGGTGAGAATCTTAACCGGGTCTATTCCGCAAATGAGTTCTTAACCAGGGTTAATTTAATGAAGGCATACTTATTTCCTTGGTACAATACTCCCATAAATATGGGCAAAAAAGTAGCTGTCGTTGGCGCAGGCAATGTGGCCATGGATTGTGCCCGGGTTGCCCTACGTTTGGGTGCCGAGAAGGTCTATATTGTCTATCGAAGAACGCGAGCCGAGATGCCGGCGAGAGTTGAAGAAATTGCTAATGGAGAAGAGGAAGGAGCAATTTTTAGATTTCTTACTTTGCCTAAAATAGTCTTAGGGAATTCGGAAGGATTTGTAAATGGCTTAGAATGTATTAAGATGAAGTTAGGGGCGCCGGATAAATCGGGTCGGCCCCGGCCAGTACCTATCGAGAATTCCGAATTTGTCTTGGATGTGGATACGGTAATTGTAGCCATCGGACAGAGGCCCAATCCTTTATTGACTCAGGTTACCCCAGATTTGAAGAAAGGCGAGATCGGAAATATTATTGTAGATCCCCAGACCTGCGAAACCTCGGTTAAAGGTGTTTTCGCCGGTGGAGATATTACAACCGGCGCAGATACCGTGATCTCGGCGATGGGAGCAGGCAAGCGAGCTGCCCGGGCAATAGATAAGTATCTAACAAATCCGAAATCCGAAACAATTTTCAAACGACCAAAATTAAAATGTTAAACCCTAAATCCGAAACCCTAAACTCTAAACAAACTCAAATGCTCAAAACGCAAAACTCAGAACTTGCGTGTTGGTTTTGGATTTAGAGTTTTGTATTTTGGATTTGTTTAGGATTTAGAGTTTAGTGTTTAGAGTTTCAAATGGATTTGTTTCTCCCGCCAGGCACACCTGTTGCGAAGGTGGGATCCCGCCATAGTTTTCCATAGGTTAGCGGGAGAGATTCGAATTTCGTGCTTCGGATTCAACGTAAGGAGGAAAATCTCATGCTTAAGAATATATTGCTCGCCTTTATTCCTGTTTTTGTTGCCGTGGATTCAATCGGGGTATTACCTATATTTATTAACCTGACCGAAGGACTATCCCAAGCCAGGCGTCAAAAGATAATCCGTCAATCGATTTACACGGCTTTAATGGTTGCCATTGGTTTTATTTTCCTGGGCAGATTTATATTTAATATCTTAGGTATCACTGTAGGAGATTTCCTGGTCGCGGGAGGCATTGTCCTTTTTGTGCTGGCCATAAATGACCTTATTGCCCAGAAGAAAAGGTTATCTGTATCTATCGAGACCTTAGGGGCAGTACCGATGGGAGTCCCTTTAATTGTGGGTCCTGCGGTATTAACCACTTCTTTAATGATTATTCATACCTACGGTTTAATTCCGACGCTAATATCTATTTTAATTAATATTTTAATTGCCGGCATAATATTTTCTTCAGCCACGCGTTTAATAAAATTGCTGGGTGAACCCGGGACTAAGGCCCTTTCCAAGATAACCAGCCTTCTCCTTGCCGCCATTGCAGTTATGATGGTGCGGAAGGGAATTTTTACTATTCTGCAGCATTAAATTCAACTGCCTGCCGCTACAAAAAATTTAACTTATATCTTGACGAAATCAGGAAACCGTGTTATACTTAATATGGAAGATATAAAAATATTACATAAGATTTTAGGAGGGACGATGTGGTCAATTAGCCAGCAGCCAACGAATGATTGGTTCACTTTTCTTAGTGAATTTCACACCTATGAGGCTAAGGTCTGTCTTAAAGATAAAGAAGATACCCTGTTGGATATCTATTCCTTATGGCTGAGAACCCACGACGATTCTCTGAAAGTTAAGATTATAAGTTTAGCGAGAGAAATAGAGCAGATTGAACCCCAAATTAGCTTTGACGAATTAATAAAAAATTTAGAAAAGGTTAAGGTTAAAGCCATTAACTAAAACCCATTCTTTTTTCCTTCAGTAAACCCCGTTAGAGAACTTCGTTCTCTAACGGTTTGCGCTGACGGTGGCATTAAACCACCGTCAGCTTTATAAGGTATCCTACCACCGACTTCGTCGGTGGCTTTCTCTAACGGGGTAAATTTAGCTCCCGGATTTTTGCTTATTCTCCTTGCAATTCTACCTCTATTTTTGGTAAAATTTAACCCGTAAACTCATCCGCCTCCGCAGGAGACCCCGGGCTATGCCCGGGGAGGCTCGCCTTTGGCGAAGTCTCGCCGTTGGCGGAAATGCGGTTTCTGCTTTGGCGAGATGTCGCCCCAACCATAAGGAGGCGGATGCCTCGCCGAAGTCCGCCAGGAATAAGGCGAGACCCGCTGAAAGCGAGGTTCGCTTAGGCGACCTCGCCAAATTATATTTGGCGGGTCAGCCGAGTTTTATGGCGGACGAAGGCGGGCAAAGGGTACCACGGGCTCTGCCCGTGGGGCTCCACATATCGACTTATGCGGATAGTATTACTTTCCTTAGTCATGGCCTTATCCTTAACTTCCTGTGCTACCCAGTTCAATATTTATACCGGGCAGGAAGAATTAACTTTTATGAGCGATGAAAAGGAAGTAGAGTTGGGGAAATCTCTATCCGAGCGAGTAGAAGAAAAGTTTAAGAAATTGGATAATTTTAGCGAACAATCGAGAGTAAACGACATAGGCCAGAAAATAGCCGCTGTTTGTGACCGCCGCGAGCTTGTCTATTATTTTAAGGCATTAGATGATGAAGAAAAAAATGCCTTTGCTCTTCCGGGAGGATATGTTTATGTTTTCAAGGGACTTCTTGATGAAATTGGCAATGACGATGAGCTTGCCTATATTCTTGCTCACGAGACATCCCATGTTGTCGCTCGTCACTCGGTAGACCTCCTGAAAAAGAATATTGGTTTAAATATCCTGATGATTTTAGCCAAGGCGGGTGCTCCAGATGCTCGAACCGTAGGCAGAGCCAATGCCGCTGTAGATTTATTGATGCTTTCTTACTCCCGTGAAGATGAGCTTATGGCGGATAGACTTGCGGTGCGTTTTATGAGAAGAGCCGGCTTTCGTCCCGAAGCCGCCATTTCGTTCTTACAAAAACTTAAGGAAATTAAACAGCGCGAACCTATCAGACCCATGTCCGGTCTCACCCATCCCTATATTAACGAACGCATCAAGGCCGTAAAAGAAGAGCTTTATGGTAAAAGCGGATTTGAAGAATACATAAATATTTCACCGCAATAAAATAATTAATCTACGCTACTAATTATTTTCACTGAAACATATGCGTATATTCTTAGATAGAATCGCAGATATTTTGAAACATCATGAGCTTTTATTCCATTTGGCCATCAGAGAATTAAAAATTCGTTACAAATATCCTTTTTTAGGATTCTTATGGATGCTTATTGTTCCATTTTGTATGGCAGTTATATTCAAAATTGTTTTCTCGCTAATTATCAGAATTGACATCGCTCCTTATCCGTTTTTTATCTTTCTCATTACCTCGGTATTTGCCTGGAACTATTTTGCCCTTACTCTCTCCCAAACCACGACCAGCCTTGTGGACAACAGTAACTTGATCAAGAAGGTCTATTTTCCCCGGGAGATTATCCCACTTTCCCTCCTCATCGGTAATTTAATCACCTTTTTGCCAGCCCTGTTACTTATATTAGTTATATTGTTAATTTTTAAGATTAAGCTTGGCCCAAGCCTGTTGTTTCTGCCATTTGTAGTTCTGGTCCAGACTTTATTTATGAGCGGGTTAGTCCTTATAGCCAGTTGCCTGCAGGTTTTATATCGGGATGTTAAATATATCGTAGAAATATTGCTTTTATTATGGTTCTATCTGACACCTATATTTTATCCCCTTTCGTTAGTAGAACATCTTTCTCTCAAATTCTTAAAGATTTATATGCTTAACCCCTTAACTTGCTTAATTACAGTTTATCGCATGGTTTTATTGCCTGGTTTTGTCTCTACCTTACCCCAAGAGATAAGTGTGAGCTATTTGGTAAATTATACGATTTTTGTAAGTTTGCTATTTTTTGTCTTGGGTTTCCTTATTTTTAAGCGATATGACTCACGGATTAGTGACTTCGTGTAATAGAAGCCGAAGGACGCTGATGGTAACGCTGATAAACGCAGAAAAATCAGCGTAAATCCGCGTAGATATCTGCGCAAACCCCGTTAGATGCGAAGCTATCTAACGGGGTAAATCCGCTTCTACAAATGAATATCATCGAGTTAGAGAACATCGGTAAGAAATATATTTTAAAATTTGAAAAGGGTGCTTTTATCAAAGACGTAATCCCGCGTCTATTTATCCCCCAAGAAAGAAAAGAATTCTGGGCGCTGCGAGGCATTAATTTAACCTTAAATAATGGGGAGTCTTTGGGGATTATTGGCCGCAACGGTGCCGGTAAATCTACCTTTCTTAATATTATTGCAGGAATATCTGCACCTACCGAAGGAAAAGTAAAAGTTAATGGGAAAATTTCTACTCTTCTAACATTGGGAGCAGGTTTTCATCCGGAACTGACTGGCGAAGACAATATCTACTTAAATGGCGCGATTTTAGGCCTTAAGATAAATGAGGTTAAAAACCGAATTGATGAAATTATTAAATTTTCCGAGTTAAAAGATTTTATAAAACAGCCGCTCTATACCTATTCTTCGGGCATGGTTCTGCGTTTAGGTTTTTCCATTGCCGTACATATTAATTTCGATGTCTTGTTAATTGATGAAATTCTGTCTGTAGGAGATGCGCCCTTTCAAGAAAAATGTCTAAAAAGAATTAACGCCTTTAAAGAGGAAGGCAAAACGTTGGTTATCTCTTCTCAATCCCTGGATTTAATTAAATCTCTTTGTAATAGGGTATTGCTTTTGGAAAAAGGGAAAACGGTTTTACTGGCTGAGCCGAAGGAAGTAATTAATAAATATCTAGAACTCATCCGCGAAAGAACGGTCAGACGAGATGAAAACAATCGATATCCCAGTTATCCCCAGTATCCTGAAGATATAGAAAGGATTAAATTTGGCTGGGGCACACGCCGGGGTACTGGCGAGGCAAGAGTTTTAGAGGTTAAACTGAGGAATGACAAGGAAGAAGAGAAGGAAGTATTTGAAACTGGAGAATCATTGAGGGTTAATGTAAAATATATAGTAGAGAAAGAGGTCGAAACCCCTCACTTTGGAGTAGCTATTTTTCGTGAGGACCACCTGTATTGTTACGGACCAAATACACTTTTTGATGGGATAAGGATTAAAAAATTAAATAGAGGAATCGGGAATTTCAGTATCGACTATAAGAATTTAATTTTAGGCAGGGGAAATTATCGTCTCACTGTAGCAATCTGGGATAGAGAAGAGGAAAACCCTTATGATTATCACTATGCGTATTATAAATTTAGGATTTCTGATAAAAGCTCTACCAGTAGCCACTTAATAAAAGTCCCTTGCAGTCTATTTATTGATGGTAAGCGAATCAAGAAAACATATAATCTTTCTGTTGATAAAATAAAAAAAGCTAAACCTGATGGAGATAATCACGTTGAGATTAAAGAATTCAAATGCTTGGGGAGATGGAACAGAGAGAAGGAAGAATTTTCTCTAAATGAGAATTTAAGATTTCTCTTGCGGATAAAGGCTCAAGAACTAATAAACTCGCCATTGGTTTGGGTTGGTATACATGGCCAACAAGATATTCTCATTCAAGAGGCCTGTTTTGATGTAGGATGGAGCATCCCCGCTGGTGATGCCGTGATAGCTCTATTTTATCCAAAAGTTCCCTTGTTAAGAGGAAGTTATTCCTTAGCCATGGGTATTGGTTCGAAGAATAATGGTGAAGATTTTCGATATTTTCCAGCAGTGGCGAATTTTAAGTTCTATACCAGTAAGCTAGATCATGGGATTGTTTATCTACCCCATCATTGGACATTAAGAAATCCTTAAGAGGTAACAATAAATGAAATCCAAGGTATCTATAATCGTAGTAAATTTAAACGGGGTAAAATTTCTGAAAGACTGCTTTAGCTCTTTAATGAATCTAAATTACCCTAAATCCAAACTTGAACTTATTATGGTTGATAACGGTTCAACTGATGATTCGATGGATTTTGTAAAGAAGAATTTCCCCAAGGTTAAAATCTTGGAAAACGATGTGAACAACTATTGTCGGGCCAATAACTTAGGGATAAAGCATGCTAAAGGTGACTATGTCGCTTTTTTGAATAATGATACTGAGGTAGATAAAAATTGGTTGAGAGAATTAGTTAAAGCAATTGAACAAGATAAACAGATTGGTGCTGCAGCTGGGAAGACGCTTTATCCCGAAGGTAAAATTTCCAATGTAGGACATTATGAATTACCTAACTTCTACTGGGGAGAAAAAGGAGCAGGAGAAAATGAAGATAACTATCAAAACATGGAAGAGCGGCCTAGTTTATGTGGGGTAGCGGTGCTTTATCCTAAAGAAATTTTCCAAAAAATAGGTTTCTTTGATGAAGATTTTATAATTTATATGGAGGATATCGATATAGCTTACAGAATAAAAAAGGCTGGTTATAAGTTAATCTATCTGCCTACTGCGATTGTTCATCATTATTTCCACGGAAGTGGGAGTCATGAGTTATCACGTTTTTATATCGAACGCAACAGGCTGCTTTTCCTGGCCAAGCATTACCCACACATGTTAATGAGCTCGCTTTTGGGTAGCGGATACTTCACGGCTCAGAAAGATCTGAGTTCGACCGGGAAAATTTATACAATTATACCCGACGTAATTATAAAATTGCTAAAAGAGCATACTATAGATACCCTTGGGGAAATTCTTAACGATTTATTTAACGAACTGAAGAAAATAACAAACTATGAGAACGATTTGCTGGTTAAGAAAATTCAGGAACAAATATATCTTCTGGGAGAAAAAGAAAAGTCTCTATTTGCGCTTCAAGAAGAGGCCAGTGGGTTAAGAGCGCAGGCTGCTGAGAGAGAAGGTAATCTGGCTGAAAAAGACAGAATAATAAGCAATGTTAAAGACGAACTCGATAAACTGTTCAGCGATATTAAATTTAAAGACGGATTGCTAATCCACAAGGATAGCGAGCTCAAGCAGAAAGACGATGAGCTAAAGCAAAGAGACGAATTAACCACGGTTATTAAAAATGAATTAAATTTGAAAGAACAATTGCTTGTCCGGAAAGGCGAAGAAGCTCAAAATTATAGTAGACAGCTCAATCAGGCCATAGAAGAGCAGAATTTATTGAAAGGAAAATATGCATTGCTTTCCGCAGAGCTTGTAGATAAAAACAAAGAAGTAGATAACCTGAAAGTAAATAGCGTAAAGTTATCGGATACTATAGCCGAGCTTGGGCAAAAGCTGACCGAGAAGAATAAAGAATTATCACAAGTTTCAAACGAACTGAAACGAATATACGATTCCGAAGGTTTTCGCTTTATCCTCTGGCCTATTTGGCAGGCATTAGCCATAATTCGAAGGATAATCAAGTTTTCTCTAGGAGCGCTAATCTTAAGTCCGTTTTTGCCAATATTTATATTCCTTCCTTTAGTATTTATGCTCGAAGAAAAACTTTGGCATATTTTCTCCGGATATTTAAGAGAAAAAACTCCCAAAAGAACGGTAGTGCCTTTTGATAAACTAAAAAATGTAAGCATCGTCATCCCGCATTATAACCGAGTCGACCTGCTTAAAGAATGCCTTTCTTCAATATTTGCTTTGGATGAATTCAAGAATCAAGACAATGAAGTTTTAGTTGTCGATGACGGCTCTTCTAACAACAGTGTCGAATTTATAAAATCTAATTTTCCTACGGTGCGCATTATTCAAAACAGAGTAAATGAAAGTTTTGGCTATTCTTGTAATCGCGGAATAAAACAGGCGAAAAATGAGCTTATTCTTTTGCTCAATAATGATTGTTTAGTTACCGAAGGATTCCTAGCTCCGCTTATCCGACATTTCCAAGATGATAAGGTTTTTACTGTTACCCCTAAGTTATACGGCTGGGATAAAACTACCTTTGAATGGGGGATGGAAATGGGGGAATTCAAAGAAGGTTATATCCATTTCTGGAACGAAAAAGAAACCGGCAATGGGGATAGGATTTATAAAACCTCACCCACAAGTTTTGCTATCGGAGCCGCTATGATTTTTAGGAAAAGAGACTTTTTGTGGTTGGGTGGCTTCGATTCCTTGTATCGTCCGTACTGTTGGGAAGACATAGATATCTCTTACAGGGCATGGAAAAGAGGTCTTAAAGTGTTATATGAACCGGAGAGCATAGTTTACCACAAATGGAAGGCAACCATTGGTAAATACAAACGGTCCTTAGAGATAAAAAATGAAATTATATTTATCTGGAAGAATATTACAGATTTTTCTATGCTCATTTCGCATTTTGTAAGATTACCCTTTAAAACCTATACAAATGGGATGCCTTTTCTTGCAGGTTTTTCATGGGCGTTTATACTATTGCCGTTTGTGTTTTTAGAACGACTTAAAGAACGTAAGTATGAAACTGTCTCGGATAAGCGAGTATTGAGAGAACCAAATTTATATTATAAGAATTTCGAGAAAAAAGAATTTAAGATTCAAGAGTCCGAAAGAAAAACCATATTAATGCTTACACCGTTCCCTCCGTATAAACCAAAACACGGCGCACAGACGGTAATTTGGAATAGATTAAAAGCTTTTTATGAAAAATATGACATAATTTTGTTAACCTTTCTTGAGAACGAGAATCAGTTTGAATATTTGCCGGAATTAAAGTTATATTGCAAAGATGTATTTGCTTTTTTGCGTGTTCCTGACAGAGTAAGCCTTATCCAGCGCCTGCTTTATCCCGAACCAATCAGAAAACGCTATTCAAACACACAATTTAAGAACAAAGTGTGTGAGATCATCGAGAAAATTCCAGTTGATTCGGTGCTGATAGAAACTTCCTTTATGATTCAATATGTCAATTATATTAGAGACATTCCGATAATTCTTGAGGAACACGATACTAGTATCTTAAGTCTGCGAAAATCATTTGAGCGAAGAATTAATAACAGCTTTTTACATAATTTATTTAGCTGGGCGAGAAATAGATTATATTTGGCCTGGTTATATAGTAAGTTCGACAAAATTGTTGTGTTTACAGAACCCGATGCTAAGCTTCTTAGAAAGATTAATCCCTGTTTAGATATTTCTATAATTCCTCCGGGTATTGATTTGGAGCCATTCAAGGTGAAAGAAAAATATAAAAAAGACATAGATATTCTATTTGTTGGTCACTTTGCCCATTATCCAAATGTAGATGGTATGAGATTTTTCTTTAAAAAGATTTATCCGATTCTTAAACGGAAGATGCCTAAATTTGTTTTTAAGATCATTGGTTCGGGAATTAAAAAAGAGGAATTCATGTCTCTATTTAGAATTGACCCTGAAGATAAAAATATAGAATTCATAGGGGAGGTAGAAGAGAATGAGAAAGTAATTGAGCATCTATTTAGGGCTAAGGTTTTCATTGCTCCCATAAGGATTGGGGGAGGAGTAAAAATAAAGATACTCGAGGCAATGGCGGCAGGATTACCAGTGGTAACTACTCCTAGTGCGATTGAGGGATTACTTGTTAAGAATGGCCAAGATTTATTATCCGCTCATAAACCGTTAGAGATGGTTATACACATAAAACGCCTAATAGAAGATAATGTGTTTGCTTTCTCTATCTCTAAAGCAGCTCGAGAGGTAATTGAATCAAATTATGACAATAAGAAAATCGGCCGTATGTATTGTGGATATTTAGAAGAGCTTACTGTCTCGCGTTATAATGCTAGTATGGGAAAGGATGATTTAGAAGTAGCATATTCATTAGCCGATGCTCAATATAAAAATATCGATACTAAAGTCGTGAAGCTTGCTTGCTGGGAATTACTTAATAAATGCAACTATAGATGTCCATATTGTTTTTCACAGGGAAAATGGGAAGAATATGCATTAAATTATTTCAGGTATTCCAATTTAGAGTGGTTACGATTTTGGCAGAAAATTCACGCAGAATTTGGTCAAATACACATTATTATTACTGGCGGCGAGCCCTTTTTATACCCAAACTTCTATCAGTTAATTCGGGAGTTATCCAATTCCCATACAATAGGAATACTTACCAACCTATCCTGGGATGTTAAAAAACAAATAAGATATTTTAATCCTCGCAGGATAAGATTGCATCCGAGTTTCCACCCGCTATCTATTTCTATAGACAAGTTTATCAACAAAATGCATATAATAAAAGACTATGGTTGGCATGAAGGAGTTGTAATCGTGGCATATCCGCCTCTGCTTGATAAATTGGAATACTTCAAACATAAATTTGAATCAAGTAATTATGGTTGTTGGATAAATCCATACGTAGGAACCTATGAATGTATTACATATCCGTCGGGCTACACTGAAGCAGAAAGAAAGCATCTTTTCGCTATCTCGGGTAATATCGAATTCGTGGAATATCAGCTATCTAAAACCCAATCTAAAGGTGGACAATGTAATACGGGAAAGACGTATTTTAGAGTACACACTAATGGATATATCAGTAGATGTGCCAGCTATGGGCATCCTTTAGGACATATAAATGATCCTGAGATTAAGTTATGTCATGAAGCCTTGCCATGCGAATCGAATTTTTGCATCTGTGCGTATGAACAGCTATATCTTGAAGGCAATGAAAAGAAAATTCAAGATTTCATTAAATCCTCTTTGCCTACAGACAATACTATCTGATAGCCAAAGTATATTATGTCTCAATTATAACATCAGCAAATAAAATAGATACTTATTTTTAGCCTTGTTTTAATCTTAAGCTTAAGATATGAGCAAATTAAAACCTTGAAGTCATTATGTTACCTTCAATAAATTGGATAAATTAGGAAATCTATTCAATAGATTCTTTATTGTAATATTCATAGGCTGGATTTCTTTTTTTCCCGAACCGATTCAGACAAAATGCGCATTATGGACTAAAATTTTTCTAATATCTATAACTTTGTTCTTTTGTATTAGGAATTGGCGTTTCTTATTTGCAAACAAAAAACATCTACCGCTTTTAATGTTTCTTGCCTCTATCTTACCTAACGTTTTTTTATCCAAGAATAAATTGGTAGCTGTAGAGACATGTTCTAATATAGCTGTGCCTTTATTTTCGTTATATGTCTTATCTCAAGTATTATTCTCTGAAGAAAAGAGATTGCTTGCATTGGCGAAGATTATATGCCTGTTTAGTGCTATAGTAGCTCTTGGAGGAATATTGGATATCTGGTTGGGGAAAAACATTCTCTACGAGCATTTTATAAAAAATCAATATTATGATAGATATGTGGCTAAGGCTGCCTTAGTACGTCCCATATCCACGCAATTTAATCCCGCGCCGTTAGGAACCTATCTCCTTGCCTGCATACCATTTGGATTTGTTTTAATCGGAGAAAGAAGAAAAATACTTCGTATAACGGGGCTTCTTTCTATAATACTGAATACCTTGGTGCTTATCCTTACTTTCTCAAGAGCGGCATTCGTAGGGCTGTTTGTATCGCTACTATTTTTCCTCTGGTATAAAAGAAAGAAATTGACCATATTGCTGCTTTTGCTCGCATTCTTTCTAACTGTAGCCTTATCTTCTTTTCTGAAACCTGGTAGGGGATTTGACCGTTTTGGAGTTAGAGGAATAATCTTTGGTCAAAACTATACGAGTCCATTGTCTAACTATAGACTCGCACGGATGGAAATGGTGTTTAAAATGCTGAAAGACTCCCCGCTGTTTGGCATAGGTCTTAACCACATCAGGACGAGATTTTTTGAATACTATCCCGGGGGAAAAGATGTGGGCTATGAATGGAGGATAGCGGATAATATGTATTTAACCCTTTTGGCTGAAACCGGACTTATCGGTTTTTTTAGTTTCTTAGTTTTTATCTTTTATCTATTTAGAAATGGACTAAGGAAGTTTAATGAATTAAAAGATGGCATAAAAAGGGAGATATTGCTGGTAGGGCTATCAGCACTCTTAGGAGTTTTAGTAAATATGGCAGGTTATGAGTTGTTTTATTGGCATATTCCCTTCTTGCTTTTTTGTTTCTTGTGTGGATTGGTTGCCTCCCAGTCTTGTTGATAGAAATGCTCAACGCAACAAAGCTAACCCTATTAATCAGCCGGAATGTAGTGCACAATGAAAACCTTGCTGATGTTCTAAACTTCATTAGTCAAGAAGATATCGACTGGGAAATATTCTCAAGCTTAATTCAACATCACGAACTTCTACCTATAACTTATATTTTGCTGAAAGATAAGTCCGGACTCATACCGCCTTCCATATACAAAAGATTAGAAACGGGCTATTTTTACAGTTTGGCTAATAATATGTTGTTATGGGATCAGTTTTTAGCTATAGCCAGGGCCTTTAATGACTGGGATTCGCCTTTAACCCCCTTGAAAGGGCTGTCTTTTATTGGTGATATCTATCCGGATATAAATTACCGTAGTATGGTGGATATTGATATCTTGGTAAGGGAAGAAAGCCTTAGCTTGGCAGGAGATATATTAGTAAATATGGGGTATAATAAATGCCTGGGAGGATTAACCGAAGCTTATTGGAGAAAGAAACAATGTCATATCGCTTTCCTGAAGCAATTAAGCCCTTCCCGGAGTGTTCTGGTAGAAGTGCATTGGGATTTAGATTTTAAGCGTCAAATAGACCCAATTTTACCTTTGCTTTGGAAAAGGACAGAGGAGAAAAATATTGAGGGGCAGCGTATTAGATTCTTGTCCTGCGAGGACACTATTTTTAGTTTAGCCCTGCACAAGCGCCGGTTCGGGAACATACTCTCTCTGAAAGGTGTCTGTGACTTGGCTTGTTTGATAAATAAATTCAAATCTCAGATTAACTGGGAATATATCTTAAAATGGAGCAGGACATCACGCATTAGGACAACTCTTTACTTCAGCCTGGCACAGGTAAACCTTATTGATGATAATATAATCTCCAAGGCTGTCCTGAAAGACTTAGGCGTTCCCTATTGGAAGCGCCAGGCTATCCATAAACTTATTTTTAAAAATACCTTTTCTTTTGCAGATATCAATAAAACATATCTCATGGCGCATTTTCTACTTTATGATAGCATTTGGGAGCCAATAAATTATATAATAAATATACCCCAGGAGCAATTTGCTAAGTTTTATGGATTCACTCCTTATTCAGAAAAAGCAAGCTTACTGCACAGAATGAGGCTTTTGTATATGCCATTTGGGTTTAATTCGCCCCGACGATACGTCGGGGCTCATTAAAGGAGGAGACAATGCAGGGGAAAACAGTCTATAAGAAAAATCCAAACTTTGTAGCGCGCAAAATTGACGACGAAATAATTCTTGTCCCGATTACCAAAGATGCCGCGGATTTTGAAGCAATCTATAATCTGAATAATCCAGTATCGGTAAAATTATGGGAGCTAATTGACGGTAAGCGAAACATCGAGAAAATTGAGGAAAAGGTACTGGAGGAATTTGAGGTTAAACCCGAAAAGCTGGAAAAAAACATCAAGGAATTCATGGGAGACCTGAAGAAGATTGGGGCGATTCAGTAAGTAGCTTGGTAGTCGGTAACCGGCTACAGGCAGCAGGCTACAAGCAACAAGCTACCCCTCACTTCGTTCGGAGCAAGCAGGCTACAAATAGAAGATGGTCATATAAAAAGATGGGATACGCGATTGAAATTCGGGGGTTAACCAAGAAGTTCTTTGCTTCTAAAATTTTTAGAAGAAAACGAACAACTGCTTTAAATAATGTTAACTTAGAAATCAGGCCAGGTGAGTTATTTGTTTTGGTGGGGCAGAACGGGGCAGGGAAGACCACGCTTCTGAAAATTCTTTGCGGATTAATTTTGCCCACTTCGGGAAATGTTTATATAAATGGTGAGGATATTTTCAATAATAATTCTCACTTCAAGAAAGAAATTTGTTTTGTTTCCGGAGAAGAAAGAAGTTTCTACTGGCGGCTTACGGGAAGGCAAAATCTGGAATTTTTCGGCCGTTTACAAGGGCTATCTAAGAAAGAAATCCGGCACAGGACAGACGAGCTTCTGGCAATTATAGGCTTAAAGGAAGAGATTAATAAGGAGTTTCGCTATTTTTCCTCCGGTGCCAAGCAGCGCTTAGCGCTTATGCGGGCTTTATTGCATAATCCCTCAATTATTTTTATGGACGAGCCTACCCGTAGCTTAGACCCCATCGCACAGACTAAGCTCAAAGAATTAATCCGAAATAAGTTAGTCAGGCAAGATAATAAGACCGTCTTTGTTACTACGCACAATTTAAACGAAGCCGAATTCCTTGCCGATAGAATTGCGATTATTGAGAAAGGGGAAATCCGGGCCTGCGGAACGCTTGATGAGTTGCGCAATAAGTTTAGCAGTGAGAAATTGGAAGATATATTTGATATGGTAGTTAAGCTGGTTTAGCTCGTTAGGCTCGTTGGGCTGGTTAAACTGGTTGAGTTCGTCCAGCTCGTTGGCTGGTTTAGCTAGTTTAGCTGGTTGGGAGGGTTGTAAAAATGAAGATAAAGAGGTTTGAAGATTTGGAATGCTGGAAGGAAGCGAGAAATTTAGTAAAGATGGTTTATAAAATCACAAAAATCGAACCATTTAGTCGAGATTATCGTCTAAGGGACCAGATTACCGGTGCAGGGATATCAATTATGAACAATATTGCCGAAGGATTTGATAGTCAATCTAATAATGAGTTTGTTAGATTCTTGAGAATTTCTAGGAGGTCTATATCAGAAGTAGAAAATTGTTTATATGTAGCTATCGACCAGGATTATATAGCCAATAATGAATTCGAGAAGATTTATCAACAGTCTGAAAAAACACGAAAGATAGTTGATGGCTTTTTGCGTTATCTACTCTCTCAACGAGCTAAACGAGAATAACCAGCCAAACGAGCTAAACCTATAATGGAATTCCGTAAATTCTTAGCTTTCTTGAGACGCGATTTTCAGGCCGCCTTAAGCTACAAATTCGCCTTCTTCCTGAATATTATTGGTATTTTTGTCTCCGTGGTTACCTTTTATTTCATCGCCCGGATTTTTGGCAAGGGCGCCTCGCCTTATCTGTCGGAATACGGGGGAGAGTATTTCCCGTTTGTTTTGCTGGGGATTGCTTTTTCCGGATATTTCTCAACTGCCTTAAGGTCGTTTGCCTCGACTGTCCGGGGAGAGCAATTCTTAGGCACCCTTGAGGCAATGCTGATTACGCCTACGAGAATCTCAACCATAATTCTTGCTTCCTCCTTATGGGATTTCCTCTTTGCCTCAGTGAATGTCTTTATTTATCTTTTTTTCGGCGTAAGGTTCTTTGGCTTAACATTATTCCATCCCAATTTTCTACTGGCAGGAATAATTCTCATTTTGACCGTAATCTGTTTCTCCGGTATTGGCATAATTTCCGCAGGTTTTATTATGATTTTTAAGAAAGGCGACCCCATAACCTGGCTTATCAGCACCTTCTCCGCGCTTGTCGGCGGGGTATATTTCCCGGTGAAAGTGTTGCCTGAAGGTGTGCAAAAACTATCCGCTTTCGTTCCCCTCACCTATTCCTTGCATTCTTTGAGATTAGTCTTGCTTCAAGGCGCTGGCTTTGATAAAATTATCTCAGATCTCTGTATTTTGCTTGTTTTGGCGCTTGCGCTTCTTCCTATCGGCATATTTTTCTTTAGCTTTGCCGTAAAAAGGGCTAAAATGGAAGGGAGTCTGGTGCACTATTAAGTAGCTTGGTAGTTGGTAGTTCAGTAGCAGGTAAATGGACAGCAGGCAACCCCTCGACTTTGCTCGGGGCAGGCAGGCAACAAGCGACAAGCGACAGGCAGTAAGTTAGAAGCAGAAATGTTTTTGCTAATGCAAAAGCTGGGTTAAAAGATAATGAACATAGGGAAAAATGAACAAAAGAGAAGTTTATAAAGAGAAGTTCGAAAAAGAACTTGAACAGATTGTAAAGAAACTGGTGAGTAAATATCATCCAGAGCAGATTATTCTCTTCGGTTCCTGGGCAAGGGGAGATTTTCATTCAGGAAGCGACATTGATTTAATTATTATAAAGAAAACTTCAGAGCGATTTGTAGATAGAATTGGTAAGGTTTTAGAATTAGTTGACTCTCCGTTTGTCATTGAACCCATGATTTATACGCCGGAAGAATATCAAAGAATGCTTGAAGAGGATAACTATTTTCTCAAAAGCGCCTTATCAGAAGGAAAGGTGATTTATGGAGGATAAGAATAAACAAGAAGCAAAAAGATGGCTGGCCCAAGCAGAAGATGATTTAGAAGCAGCGAAATGGGAATCTAAAGGGCACTTTTCCCCGCAAGCGTGTTTCCTTAGTCAGCAAAGCGCGGAGAAGGCTTTGAAAGCGTATTTATATTTAAACGGCGAATGGCAGGCATGGGGGCATGCGACCATAACTTTGCTTGAGTTGTGTCTTGAATACAATCCAGCTTTCAGTAAATTCAGGAAATCTTGCCGTTTATTGGACCGTTATTACATACCAACCCGTTATCCTAACGGGCTTCCCGGAGGCATACCTAAAGAAAATTTCACTGAAGAAGACGCAGATGAAGGTATTAAAGCA
>Ga0105164_10000744_pt1 | contig 21718 bp, 17 predicted proteins | sample VDWuncwatermetaG_FD_89674 | JGI IMG/M metagenome (GOLD analysis project Ga0105164, IMG submission 89674) | Wastewater microbial communities from Netherlands to study Microbial Dark Matter (Phase II) - VDW unchlorinated drinking water | ecosystem: Environmental > Aquatic > Freshwater > Drinking...
ATCTTTATCCTGGCCAGTATCGCATTCTGGTTGGCCTTGGGTATCTTCAAGATATCATGCAGGGATCCGTCAATACGATACCTGATGCGCAGACAGTCGTTTTCCGGCTCGACGTGTATATCGGAAGCTCTTTTCTTCAAGGACTGCGTGAGCATCAATTCCACTAGTTTGACTATCGGGGCTTTCTCGCTTTCTTTTAAGACAGTAGTTAACTCGATCTCGTCTTCCTTGACGACCTGTATGTCCTGAGGATGCTGCCCTGCCTGCGCTAGAGATACCTCATCGAGTATCTGCTGTATGCCTTTGGATTCCAGGTGATATTGAGCCTCTATTGCCGTGTTGATCTCTTCTTCCGGCGCCAGCACCATGTCTATGTTGCAGCCGGTGAGCATCTTTAAATCATCCAAGGCGAAGATGTTCAAGGGGTCAGACATGGCAACGGTAAGCGTAGAGCCTATCCGCGAAATCGGGATAAGATTATAAAGCCTGGCCATGCGCTCGGGGACAAGGGTTATGATAACAGGATCAAAATTATATCTACCTAGATGCAGGCTAGGGATGTAAAGTTGCTTAGAGAGCAACGAAAACAGCGCCTCTTTTGAAATGAGGCCTTCATCTAAAAGCACCTTTCTTAAAGGGACGTTCCTGGTCCTCTGTAATTCCAGCGCCCTCTCCAATTGCTCCTTGGTCAACTGCTTGCTCTTGGCCAGAATCTCAATGATGTTCTCTTTAAGTGATTGCATAATATGTCTCACACAGAATAACCAATAACCAAGATACAAACACCAAACAAATCCCAATAATCAATAACCAATCACCAAACTTGACGTTTGGTTATTTGAATTTGGTTATTGGTTATTGTTTGGTTATTGTTTCTTGGTGTTTGATTATTTCATATCGTTCTAAGTTTTTTCTAGTTTCTTGTTTTTCCTATTCGTCGGGTGCCGTGACCCGCAGCACTTCTTCCAGCGTGGTCAATCCGTTTAAAGCCGCCTCAAAACCGTTTTCCCTCAAGGTCTGCATGCCCTCAAGCCGGGCCTGCTTTTTTATCACATGCTCCTGCGAGCGCCCGATGATCAGCTCGCGGATCTTGGCACTTACAAGCAGGATCTCGGCAATAACCGTTCTTCCGCTATAACCTGTTTTAAAACAAGCCTGACAGCCCTTGCCGCGGAAAAATTCCGGCGGCTTAATCTTGCTGATATCAAGCTTCAGGCTATCGGCGATATCTTTCTTGATGATATAACCCTCCTTGCAGCGCGGGCAGACCGAGCGCACCAGCCGTTGTGCTATCACACAAACCAGCGCGGAATTGATCAGATACGGCTCAACGCCCATATTCACCAGGCGCACGATAGAGCCGCAGGCTGTGGTAGTATGTAAAGTAGAAAGCACGAGGTGGCCGGTAAGGGCACTTTTAATGGCAATGTCGACGGTATCATAATCCCTGATCTCGCCGATCATGATCACGTTGGGATCCTGCCTTAATATGGAACGTAAGGAAGAGGCGAATGTCAGGCCGATATCCGGCCGGACAGTCACCTGATTTATGCCCTCTAATTGGTATTCCACGGGATCCTCCACGGTCACGATATTCTTTGTCGGAGAATCCACGAACTTCAGGACCGAATAGAGCGTCGTGGTCTTGCCGGAACCTGTCGGCCCGCAGGCCAGGATCATGCCATGAGGCAGAAGCGATACTTTTTTTATTTTTGCGATATCGGGCCGGTTAAATCCCAATTTTTCAATATCGAGCATGACGCCCATCTTATCCAGGATGCGCACCGCCACCTTCTCACCGAAACTGGAAGGTAATATTGAAACGCGGAAATCGATTTCCCGCTCCGCGATCCTGGCCTTAAAGCGGCCGTCCTGCGGAAGGCGGTGTTCGGCGATATTCAGCTCACAGATGACCTTTACGCGCGAGACTATAGCAGCGTACATATCTCTGGGCGGGGACCTTTGCTCCTGCAATATGCCGTCTATGCGATAACGCACCCGAACACTCTTTTCAAAAGGCTCGATCAATATGTCGGAGGCTAATTTATGCACCGCGTCTTCAAGCATAAGGTTAGTAATCTGTATCACCGGCGCCTGGCGGCTAGAGCGGTCAAGTTCTTTATCGCTGGGTGTGATCTCGGCTTCTTCCTTGATAAGTTCAATGGAAGATGCGCTCATTTCTTTGACCAGGTCGTCAATGATGCCCTTAGTGGCGTCGGGATAACCTAATTCAATAGCTTGAAGTATGTCCTGTCCGGAAGAGATTATGGGGTTAATTTTGTAACCGGTGAGCGTCTCTATGTGGTCTATGGCGAAAATGTTCAGGGGGTCGGCCATGGCCAGGGTGATGGTATCGCCCATTTTTGAAATGGGAATCACCTGGTAATGCCGGGCGGTTTCGATCGGAACGGTCTTGACGATCTCGGGGTCTATTTTGAAGCGCTTAAGGTCGACGAGCGGCAGGCCCAGTTCACTGCCGATGGTGGAGATCAATTCGTTTTCTCTTATGAACTTGAGGGTTACGATTATATCGCTGAGCCGCCCTCCTTTTTCTTTCTGCACGCGCAGCGCTTCATCAAGCTGAACCTGGCTGATCAGCTTGTTGTGGATCAATATCTCGGTCAGGCGCTCGCGCAGAGATAGCATAATGTAAAATCAGAAAAATAATGAAATAACCAATAACCAAGATACAATCACCAAACAAATTCCAATAATCAATAACCAATCACCAAACTCGAAGTTTGGTTATTGAAATTTGGTTATTGGTGATTGTTTGGTTATTGTTTCTTGGTGTTTGGTTATTCCAGGCTGCTTAAAATCTTACTCTTTACCTTTATAATATTTCTCTATCGCCTTCTTTATATCCGTTGATGTGGAAACAAAGATCTGCACGCTGCAGCCCGAGATCAACTCCACGTCTTCAGAGGCCTGCACGTTAAGCGGGTTTGACATGGCTACGGTAAGGTTGTTGCCTATCTTGTCGATGGGCATCAACATGTATTGTCTGGCCACGCGAGCGGGGACGATATTGGCCACTTCGGGATCGATATCATAGTTTGAAAGCGGCAGGTACGGGAAACCGTATTGCCCGGTTAAGGCCTGGGCAATATCCTCTTCTTTGGCAAACCCCAGGCTCACCAGTATTTCGCCGATAAGGCCGCCGTTTTTTTGCTGGATAACCAGGGCCTTATCCAGCTGCTCCTCGGTGATAATACCCCTCTCCATGAGCAGCTCGCCTAACTGTTTATTAATGACCCTTCTGGCAGGCATAGTTTAAAAAGCAACTACCCGGTTCTTGCCGTTGGCCTTTGCAAGTTTAAGCAATTCCTCAGCCTTGTCAATGAGCTCCCTGGCTTCCACGCCGTCGAGCGGGTTCTCGCTAATACCGGCTGAGACCGTGACTTTTTTACGGGGATCTGCCTCCTCATTAGAACTGTATTCTATTTTTTTTCTGATCGATTCTGCCATATCCAGCGCCTGGCGCTTGTTCTTCTCGGGCAGCAACATCGCGAATTCATCGTCGCCTACCCTGGCGACACGGTCGATCTCGGTCACCGAATTCTTCATCAGTGTTGCGATCTTCTTTAATTCGCTCTCTGCCTGCAGCGATCCGAAATTTTCATAATATGGCTTAAAATTATCAATATCAAAGAGGACAAAAGAACACGGCCGCTGGTAGGTAATAGCGCGCTTGATCTCCTCCTGCAGCCGGCTGCGAATAAAAACGTCATTATACAGGCCGGTAAGCGCGTCCTTGATCTCGAGTTTTTCCACGCGGCGCAAAAGCGTATCGTTCTCGATGGCAATGGCTATTTGCTTGGCGAAAATATCCAACAACTCCATCTCTTCTTTTTTGTATTTAAACTGCGGCTGAGAGTTACCGACGCCAAGTACCGCGATGATCTTACCCTTGAGATAAACCGGCAGGGCCAGGCTGTTTTTCAACCCGAACTTTTCAAAAAATGCCCGTTCCGTTTCTTTTTCTAAAGTGTTTTCGCTGTCTATAACGACCGGCTTGTTCAGGTTGAAGGCCTTGTTTAATTCTTCCTTAGGGCTGACGATGACCTTCATTAAGAGCGCAGAGTCCGGGCCGTCTGCCTCTTTCATATAGAAACTGCCCCGTTCTTCTTCCCGGAACAAGAGATATGCCGAATCGGAATTAGCCAGAAGCCGGGATTTTTCGACGATCAGTTTCAGGGAATCTTCTAATTTTACGCTCTGGGAGATGACTGAGCTTATCTGCAGAAGGCTGGAGAGCACCATCACGCGTTTCTGGATCTCTATGTTTATCTGGGTGGTCTTTTCGCCGTAACCCTTTAATTCATCCATGTTGCTGCGGATCTGCTGGGTCAAAAGGTTCAAAGATTCCCCGAGGTCGCCTACCTCATCCACCGTGTCTTCAATCTCTAATTTGCGGCTGTAATCGCCGGCTGCGATCAGCCTGGCTTCGCTGGTCACGGAGAGCACGCGGTCAAACACTTCCTTGATCACAAAGAATCCAAAAAAAGCTATAACCACACTGATCAACAGAGATAAGGCGATGTCAATACTCATCCCGAAACGCGGTAAAATGTAGTTGGAGACAAGGTAGCCGCAAACCAACAGCGGCAGTATGGACATGAGATAGAATGAGATCTTCAGTTTATACTTGAGGCCGTGCGAAGCTAAAGAAAGACTGTTCGTTATATTCTTAGCCATCCTGCCCTCCATATTAATTCTAAGACTCACGACCCGCATATTTCCTCTAAACGCCGTGGCCGCGCCTTAATTATATATCTTATCCTCTTTAATGGCAATAAGTTTATAAAAAGCTTATTTTTTTACATCCTGCGCCAGGTTGAATTCTTCTACCAGCATTTTACGGCTCACGCCTGTATCAATATGGTCCCACGGCAGGATCTCCTCCGGCGGCCTGGGCCGTAAATAAAAACCCGGGTCAATCTTCTCTTCGCAAAAAGCGTTCTGCCATTTTTGAAAGGAAAAATAATTCCCCCAGGCGTCAAACCTGGCACCCTTTGAATAGGCATTTAGTATCACACTACCTAGTCTCCTGTCTCCCCGCGAAAGAATACCTTCCACAAAACTCATATGGGGATCGTGAAAACTGACCTTAAGCCGCCTGTTCTTTATCCTGGCTTTAAGGTAGGCCTGCCTCTCTTTTATCTCTTCTATGCCCTGCATCCTGCAGAAGGCAAGCGGGGTGTGCGGCTTGGGGATAAAAGCGTTGACGCTTAAATTCACCTGCGCGGGCGAGTTATTTAATTTACGCCTCAATTCTGATACCCGTGTGGAAAATTCGACAATACCGTCTAAATCCGCCAACTCCTCAAAGGGCAGGCCGAGCATAAAATAAAGTTTTACGTGCTGGTAACCGGCCGAATACGCTTGGGCAAGCGCCTGAAAAAATTCCTCTTCGCTGAAATCCTTGGCCAGGATGCGGCGCAGTTTTTCCGTGCCCGCCTCAGGAGCAAAAGTCAGGCCGGTCTTCTTGATCGTGGCAATAAGCTCGGCCAGTTCTCCTGTTAAGGCCCTGGCTTTTATTGAAGGCAGGGAAATGGACACCGCCTTTTCTCTAAACTTGGCCAATAAACGCTGCAGCAATGGCTGTATGCCGGGATAGTCGCTGACCGACAATCCGCAAAGGGATATTTCGTCGTAACCGGTGGATAAATATGCCTTATCGGCAAGCCCGAGCACATTCTCTACGCTTCTTATCCGGTAAGGAAAATACTGGGACCTGGCCTGGCAAAAACGGCAGCGGTTAGGGCAGCCGCGCATGATCTCAATACTGATACGGTCATGGATGATCTGGATAAACGGCACCAGCCATTCGGTAGGAAAAAAAGAGGTATCCAGGCTGGCTACGACGCGCTTCTTAACTACCGCGCTTACTGCTTGAGACTTAGGAACAAAACGCTCTATTTTGCCTTCACGGTCATAAGTGACTTCGTATAACGACGGCGCGTATACACCTTCAATACGCGTTAACTCGATCAAAAGATCCGTCTTGCTGATCTTACCCGAGATATATTCCTGCTTCATCCTGCGCCAGGCATCAATTAATTCAAGGATCGCCTCTTCGGCCTCTCCGATAAAAAAAAGATCAAAGAATTCATGCATCGGCTCGGGGTTCAGCGCACACGGGCCCCCACCGATAATAAGGGGGTGGCGGCTGTCGCGCTCGGCAGCCTTAAGCGGCAAGCCGCCTAATTCCAGCATGGAGAGGACATTGGTGTAATTAAGTTCCGAGCCCAATGAAAATCCGATCAGGTCGAATGCCCTAAGGGGTTTGCCTGATTCCAGAGAAAAGATCTCCCTGCCTTGCGCGCGCAGCAACTTCTCCATATCCTCTGCGCAGGAGAAAAACCTTTCACAACATACGCCGGGGGCGTTATTCAAGATACCATAGAGTATCCTTAACCCAAGATTGCTCATCCCAACCTCGTAGAGATCAGGAAAGCATAAAGCGAATTTTATCTCGGCCTTGGAAAAATCATTCCTGGATACATTCCACTCCCCGCCTATGTAGCGGGCGGGCTTGTTTACCTGCAATAAGAAATTTTCAATCATATGTTAAATCCGATCAAAATTCAAGCTGCAACATGTTCCGTTGGACGTCCGTTCGCTTCGCTCACTTGAACGTGGGACGTTGGACGTTTTTCGGTTTTGTTTTTGAATTTACGTCCTACGTCCTACATCCTACGTCCTACGGAAAATTGTTGCTATTGAATTTTAAATCGCTCTCCTTCTATCTATACTCACCAATATGCCTAACGAAATAAAAGTCACCACCATTGACGATCCGCCATAGCTCATCAAAGGCAAAGGCAGCCCGACAACCGGTGCCAGGCCCATGTTCATGGCGATATTGATGAAGACCTGGATACCCAGCATCACCGAGATGCCAAAGGCCAATGATTTTCCGAAATAATCGTTGGTGTTGGCGGCTATGATAAAACCCCGGCGGATCAATTGGTAATATAGAAACAGCAGCACCAGGCCCCCGGCAAACCCCCACTGCTCGATAAAAGTGGCAAAAATAAAATCAGTATGCGACTCAGGCAAAAAATGCAGCTGGCTCTGCGTGCCGGCAAGCCAGCCTTTGCCAAGGAGGCCGCCTGAACCAATGGCTATCTTAGACTGGATCACAGTATAGCCTGCGCCCAAGGGGTCTATGTTGGGGTTTAAAAATACCATCAGCCTCTCCTTCTGGTAATCGCGCAAAATATGCCACAGGAAAGGAACAGGCAAAGCTGCCACAATCAAAAACGAAAGAATATATTTTAATTTAACATTGGTCAAAAAAAGCATGGCGATGAAAAATAAAAATATCATCATGCCGCTCCCCAGGTCCGGCTGCTCAATGATAAAGAGCGCCGGGATGGCGACAAATATAAAAGGCAGGATGACACTGCCGGCTAACCCCGAGCCAACCGGAAGCCAAGAGGTATTTGCGGCCTCCTTTTTACTGAAATACCTTGAGAGAAATATTACCACGATCAACTTGGCGAATTCAGAAGGCTGAAAATTAAACCAGGCGAACCTCAACCAACGCTGTGCACCCAGCCGCGTTGCGCCGATAACCGCCACCAAAAGCAGAAAAAATACCGCGGCCGCGTATAAAAAATAGGTCCAGTCCCATAAGTTCCGGTAGTTTGAAAATGCGACTATAAAGAACAGGGCAAGGCCCGCCACGGCCCAGATGATCTGACGCTGGTAGACGCTTTGCCAAAAAAGCCCTTCTTTCTGGTAGGTGCTGCTGTAGATAGAAGTTACCCCCATCAGCACGATCAAAACAGCGTATATCAATAATAAGAGATGATTTTTTTTCATTCCTGCCATTATACAATCCCCTCCGCGCACATCGCGGCGATAATCTGTTTTGCGACAGACACAGCCATAGCGCCCGATCCTCCTCTTTCCAGGAACACGCAGATAACGTATTTGGGTTCGTCAAAAGGAAAAAAACCGCAAAACCAGGCGTGTGATCTTCCGGGCGGCGCCTGGGCAGTGCCGGTCTTGCCGGCTACGGCAACCGGAAGGCCGGATAATGCATTAGCCGTACCCTTAGGCGTACTGACTGCCTCTCTTAATCCCTCTCTGAGCTGGTAAAGTGTACTTTCCTTAAGGCCTAAGGAAATAATCTTTTTTTGATAGGCAGAGATGTCTCCTCCGTCTATCGCTTGAACCACATACGGCTTCACCAGATATCCGCGGTTTGCAAATACCGCCATCATCCGCGTTACCTGAAGCGGCGTAGTCAGGCAATCGCCCTGGCCGATACTCATATTGGCGGTATCGCCGTTAAACCAGTTTTTAAATTTATTGACCTTGCGCCAGCGCGGCGATGGTATAAAACCGCCTGTTTCATACGGCAGGTCGATCTCATTGAGCCTTGACAACCCAAACTTGACTGCCCAATCATGTATGTTTTGGCCCCCAAGCATGAGCCCGGACTTATAGAAAAAAATATTGCAGGAATGCGCCAGCGCCTGAGTCAGGTTCTGCGCTCCGTGCACGCTGGAACATTCAAATTTCTGCTTACCGATAAATGCCGCCCCGGGGCAGACAAATTCGCTAGACGGATCAATCTTGCCGGTCTCGAGTGCGGCAGTTGCCACTACCGCCTTAAACACCGAACCCGGAGGATAAGCAAAACTAATGGCACGATTAACAAGCAGCGCGTCGGGATTGTTAATCAGGCCGGCCACAGAAGGCTCAACGTTCTTGTTAAATAATCCCGGCTCAAAATTGGGAAAACTGGCCATGGCGCGAATCTCTCCCGTAGACGGATCCATTACCACCACCGCCCCTTTTTTATCCGTAAGAGCTGCTTCAACGATCTTCTGGACCTTCAGGTCCAGGGTCAACTGTACATCTTTGCCGTTTGTAGGCGGTTTAAAACCAAGGACGCGCACGAATTTGCCTTTATGGTCTACCTCAAAAGACAATCCTCCCTCATCCGGGCGCAGGTAATAATCATACTTCTCTTCTATGCCGCCGAAACCGACTATATCCTTGGTCTTATAACCGTAATCTTCCAGCTTGGTTAGCCGCCATCGATCGATCTGGTTAAGGTAACCCGTCAAGTGACAAGCAAGGCTGCCATAGGGATAGGCTCTCACCGGGCGGGATTGCACGATGATACTGGGGATGTCATTCTTGAGCTCTTCGAGCGCTATCGCCTGTTCTCTCGATATGCCGGAAACAACAAGCACGGGCAGCGACGGCCCGATGAAATTATTCCTGTATGCCTTATTGAGTTTTGCCTGGTCCTTTTCTAAGGCCATGGCAATGGCGGCTATGGCCTCATTACGCGAGCCTTCCCCCTGCGGCATGACCATTACGTCATAGGAAAGCGAGTTACCGGCAAGGAGATTTCCCGCGCGGTCATAAATAGCACCCCGCGCACCCCATCGCGGTAAGAGCCGCACACAGTTCTTATCACTTTGGGCCCTTAATTCCCGCCCCTGGAGGACATTAAAATTAAAAAGCCAAAGGCTTAAAGATAAGAACATCGCGGCAATGATATAATTGACTATTCTTATCCTGATCATTTATGTGAAGTTAATCTTGATCTTATTTTTTTCGCCCATCCCCGGACAGGGATAAAATAGCGGCTGAATTGTCCGCTCTCTCTTGCATCATCGATCCTGAAGAATAAAAACAGCGTTACTGTCGTGTATAAAGAAGAAAGCAGTAGTATGCGCGTGAATACCCCCAAGGGCACGAACCTGCCTGAATACGACAACGCAAAGCCGCAAAACATGTTCTGCAAAAAAGCTATGATGTATCCCAGCGCCAGGCGCAGATAATCGTGTTCTACGTTTATTTTCCTGTTGAGATTGAGGATAGCTATGCTCCAGAGAGGAAACAGCAGAGTGTTGATACCAAAACCTGACACGCTGAAAATATCTTTTAAAATGCCGGCGAACAGGCTCAAGCCCACGGCCCATCCGGCAGGGCTTCTCAAGCTGACCATGACGACCAAAGCCAAAAGCAGGTCGGGCTGGACGCCAAAGACCCTTAAATAACCCGGCAAACCCAACTGCAATATTCCGGCGATAATGATATATAGCGCGTAGACCAGATTTTTCATGGAATGACTACCAGGACTTCTTCAACGCAGGCAAGAGAGACTCTGGGTTTGATAAGCGCGTAACGGCCCAGGCCGGAAAATTCCTGGCCTATGTCCACGACCGTGCCTATAGCAAGGCCCTTTGGGTATGCCCGATTCAAACCGGAAGTCAGGACTATGTCCTGCAATTTGATATTCGCTTCTTCAGGCAGGTACCTCATAATCAGATTATTTCCCAGCGTACCGCTGATCAAACCTTCCTGACGGCTGCGCTGGACTATGGCGGAAACGTTTAAATTGGGATCATTGATCATTACGGCCTTGGCGGCGTCCCTCGAGACCTCGGTGATCCTGCCCACAAGGCCCAAAGGTGTTATGACCGGCATACCGCGTTTTATACCGCTGCGGCTGCCTTTATCAATAATGATACAGCTGCTCCAACTGTCCGGACAGCGGCCCACAACCCACGCAGCCACAGTTTTATAAGGCTGCTGCTCTTTAAAAGAAAGCAGATCATGTAATCGCGCGTTTTCCAGCACCGTCTCACCAAGAGCGTTTAATCTCTGGGTAAGCGCATCTATTTCGTTAAGCTGCGCCTGGTAGCGGATAAAATTACGGTGATAGAAAATGATGCCTTTTATCTCGCTTCCGATGAGCCTGGGCAAAACCAGCGGATACTTCAAGACGTTTAGGTAATTATGTCTTACGGAGGGTATCAAACCGGAAAGAAAAAGGAGCAGAAGGCAGAAAGAAACGATCCGAATCAGATTTTTGTTTTTAAACTTAAACACATTTTGTTAATGCTGTTAAGTATGCATTTCCGATTTTACGGAAACCGTGACTTTCTTGAGATAATGTATTTCATTCAAGACCTTGCCGGTACCCTCGGCCACGGCAGTCAGCGGATCCTCGGCAATATGCACCGGCAGGCCGGTTTCTTCCGAAATCAGCTTGTCCAGGCCCCGCAAAAGCGAGCCGCCTCCGGCCATAACAATACCGTGGTCGATCAAATCAGCCGCCAATTCAGGGGGCGTTCTCTCCAGGGATATCTTGGTGACCTCAACGATCGCCCGCAGCGGTTCTTGCAAAGACTCGCGGATCTCTTCGGAAGTGATGGTCACAGTCTTGGGGAGCCCGGCCACCAGGTCCCGCCCTTTAACTTCCATACTCATCTCTTCTTCTAACGGGTAGGCCGAGCCGATCTTGATCTTTATCTCTTCGGCGGTGCGCTCCCCGACCATTAAGTTATAAGTCTTCTTCAAATATTCTATGATCGCATCATCCATCTCGTCGCCGCCGATACGGATAGATTTGGAAAAAACCGTGCCGGACAGGGATATCACCGCTAATTCCGTTGTACCCCCGCCGATGTCTATGATCATATTGCCGACGGGTTCCTGTATCGGCAGGCCCACACCTATGGCCGCCGCAATCGGCTCCTCAATCAGGAATACTTCCCTGGCACCCGCGCGCTCGGCGGAATCTTTTACCGCGCGCTTCTCTACCTCGGTGATCCCCGAGGGTATGGCAATGACGATCCTCGGCCTGACTAAGACGCGGCGGTGATGCACTTTCTTGATAAAATACCTTAACATCGCCTCTGTAATTTCAAAATCGGCGATCACGCCGTCTTTCATCGGGCGTATTGCTATTATATTTCCGGGGGTGCGGCCAAGCATGCGCTTGGCTTCTTCGCCCACGGCCAAAACCCGGGACGTAGAACGCTCAATAGCCACAACCGATGGCTCGCAGAGCACAACGCCTTCGCCCTTGACGTATACTAAAGTGGAAGCCGTGCCTAAATCAATCCCCATGTCGTTGGAAAACAGGCCGAGAATATAATTTATGCCTTTTTTGAAAATACCCCCTAGCTTCCCCATATAATCCACCTCACGATTTTGTAGGGACAGGTTTAAAACCTGTCCCTACAATATAAATAGCAGTGAACCAGATTTTAGCAAAGATTAAAGTATGTGTCAAATCTTTTTATACGACCGACTTAAACGCCTTGATAAAACCCGGAAACGACTTATTGATGCAGGTTACATCATCGATAACGCTTGCGCTGCGGGCTACTGCGCCGGCTACGCACATACTCATCGCCGTGCGGTGGTCGCCAAAGCATTTTAACTTGGCTCCGGATAAGGCCTGGACACCGTCTATAATAATGTCAACGCCCGCTGTATGCGAGCGCACGTTGAGCTTAGCGCCCATTTTCTTGAGATTATAAGACATTGCGTTTATACGGTCCGTCTCTTTAAAACGCAGTTCCTGCGCGCCCTTGATCACGGTTCTGCCTCCTGCTCTAGCGGCTGCGACCATTAAAATGGGAAGCTCATCAATAAGAGACGGGATCTCTTCTTTATTAATAGTCGTACCCTTTAATCCAGCACCCCTGACAAAAATATCTCCGGCAGGCTCGGCAAAAGGCGGATCCTGCTTCAGGCGCTGGACGGTGATATCCGCTCCCATCCTCTTGAGGACCTTAATCGCTCCGGCGCGCAAAGGATTCAGGCTCACGTTAGTCAATTCCAAGAGTGATCCCGGAATGAGTGTAGCCAGCACAACAAAAAAAACGGCTGATGAAATATCAGCGGGGACATTGATCGCTTGCGGCGAAACAAGATCCTTACCCGGAGTAAGGATGATCTTTCCGGCTTTTGATTTTATGCCGGCACCGAATAATTTCATCATCCGCTCGGTATGGTCGCGCGAAGCAACCGGCTCGATGACACTCGTCTTGCCCCGCGCGTAAAGCCCGGCTAAAAGTATAGCCGACTTTACCTGCGCCGAGGCAATCGGCATTTTGTAGGTAACGCCATGTAAAACGCTGCCTGTGATCACCAGCGGCGGATATTCCTCTGCCCCTGTCTTGTAGCCCTCCTGCCCCGAGCGACCTGTGGTCAGCGAAGTCGAACCAAGTCGAGGGGTGACCCTTGAGCCGATCACTGCGCCCATAGCTCTCAACGGCTCGCAGACGCGGCGCATCGGACGCCTGCTTAAGGCTTTACCGCAGACAAGCCGAGAGTCAAAAGACTGCCCTGCCAATAACCCTGCCAATAACCTGATCGTTGTGCCTGATTCATTGACAAAAACAGGGCTCTTTGGTTTTTTTAAACCAAAGAGCCCGTCGGAACGCACAATAACAGATCCGCTGCCTGAAGGTAAACTTATGCCCTGCTCTATTTTTACGCCCAGCTTGCGCAGGGCAACTATAGTCGCAAGACAATCCAGATTGTTGGGAAAATTTTTAATCGTGGTCTTGCCGCAGGATATAGCACTGAGGATTGCGGCACGGTGGGTTATAGACTTATCACCGGGAAGGGAAATTCTTCCTGAAACACGCAGCGCTGGCCTGACTACAAAAGGCCTCATTACTTGGCCTTTTGCACGACCCTATCGCCTTCAGCTATTTTACTCTTTATATCTTCAGCCAGGAAGCCCGCTGCGGCCATGGACTCATGAACTTTTTCTACTTTAACATCGCCGATATACTTGTTAGCCTGATAGACGGAGAATATATCGCCGATTTTAATGCCGTCTTTTGCGCCGAGATTAAGCACGAGAAAATTATAGTCCTTATTAATTACCAGCACCTTGCCCTCCAGGAGCCCGGAGGCTGCGGGTTTTACTTCAACAGGCGCGGCTGCGCTAGAGGACACGCCGGATTCAGGGCTGACCACGATATTACCTAACTCTACTCCCTGCGGCTTACTGGACATCTGTTTAAGCCGGGTTTCCAGCTGGTCTTTCTCGCCCTGCAGGTCTTTTAATTTAACCTCTGCCTTTTTGGCATTAGCCTCGGCCTGGGCAAGTTTCTTTTCCAGTTCGGCCTTGACGTTATCTGACTGTTGGATATCGCTCTTTAGCTGATCAACCTTAGAAAGCGCCTCTTGCGTCGTGGCCTTTTCCTGCTGAAGTTCGGCGTTGGTGCGCTCCAAGAGATCGCGGGACTCCTGCAGCTTAACCTGCAGGTCGCCGACAACCTTCTTTGACTCTTCAAGTTTGGCCTCGGTTATGCGCTCTTTTTCAGTGACTTCTTCCAGTTTAGTCGCCAGATCCATAGCCTTTAAGCGCTCTTTCTGAAAAAGATAAAACCCGCCGCCTGTAAGCGATAAAGAAATTATCAATAATACGATTAAAACAAATACTGGCGCACTGGCTTTCTGCGTCATTGGACCTCCTTTAATCTATAAGTGACCCGCTGTGTTGACTTTTTGTATTCAATAATTATTAAGTTAATATATCAAGTTGCCGAGTAAAAATCAAGTATTATTTTACGGGACTTTACGCTTAAGTACCAGGATATTCAAGCTATTTTCTCTCTTGTATTCCAGGGTATCCACGAGGTTACGCGCCAGATGAATTCCCAGGCCTCCCTGCGGCCTTTCGGCAAGGGGAGCTCTAATCTCGGAAGCAGCGTGTTCCAGGGGGTTAAAGGCAATACCATCATCTGCAAAGCGCACGGTCAACACTCCGGACTCAAGGCCGAAACTGATATCTATGCCATGCCGGCTCTTATCCGGCCAGGCATAGGAGATGATGTTTACGGCGACCTCATCCATGGCCAGGCCCACATCATGCGTGAACTCTGCGTTAAGATCATTATCCCGCGCAAAATCAACCCAGGACTGCTTTAACTTCTCGGTCGCACCGGGTTCATTAGCAAGCTCTATGCTCATATGATCAGCCGAGGCGCAAACCGGATGAAAAGTCAAAGCCATTAATGTGATATCGTCTGATTGCTCCGCGCCCGCTGAAAATAACCTGACCTCCTCTAAGACTTTCCGCACTATTTCGCGCGGCCGGACGGCGCCGATAACAGATAAAGTGTTTTGCAGGCGCTCTTCTGAAAATTGTTCGCGGCTCGTGTTAAACGCCTCGGTAACGCCGTCGGTATAAGTAAAAATAATGTCTTTTTCTTCCAGGGTGAATTTCTGGTTAATAAACACCGTATCGGCTTTGAGGCCTAAAGCTACCGCCCCAACGCCCGACACCCGCTCCAGGCGGCCTGCAGAACGGACTAGATACGGAACATTGTGCCCGGCATTGGAATAACAAACCTCTCCGGTGCGCGTATTCAGGACACCCAGAAAAGCAGTGATAAACATGCAGGATTCGTTTTCCCTGCAGACTTCTTTATTGACCTTGTCTAAGATCTGGGCCGCGTCAATTGTTTCTTTGGCCGCCATCCTGATTAAGGCCTTGGTCATGGCCATAAATAACGCCGCGGGCACTCCCTTATCCGAGACATCAGCGATGACAAAACAAAGATGTTCGGGCCCGCACTGGAAAAAATCGTAAAAATCCCCGCCCACCTCTTTTGCCGGCTCAAGCAGAGCATAAATGTCAAATTTACTGCCGCGGCTTAAAGAAGGGAAGCTCTTAGGCAGGATGCCCATCTGGATATCATGGGCGATCCTCAATTCGCTTTCCATCCTCTCTTTAGCCTGGGTCGCCCGCGTCAATTCCTTTATATAATCTTTTAAGGCCTCCCGCATATAATTAAAAGAGCCGGCCAGCCTTCCTACTTCATCGCCTGAAATCAACGATGACAATTCAAAATCAAGATTGCCCTTGGCGATATCCCGGGTCAGGCGGTCTAAAACCCTCAAAGGATTTGTAATGGTCTGCGAGATCGCGATGATCACCGCTAAAAGAATTATGAAACCTAAAAACCCCAGGATAAACACCGCGCGGGTAAGGCCGATAATATCGGCAAACATTTCGTCCTGCGGGAAAACTACACCCAAAGACCAGCCGCTGGAATACAAGGGCATGTAAACCAGCCAGCACTTTTTTCCTTCGATCAGGCTGTCGGTGAAACAATAACCCCGCTTGCCCGAAACCATATCTTTGGCGATCGAGCGTAGGCCCGGATCGCGGCGCTGACTTGCTATGCCAAACAATGTCTCATTCATGATCAGCTCTTTATCCGGGTGGGTGATGATGCGGCCGCTTGTCGAGATCAGAAAACCGAAACCTGTCTTGCCTATTTTAATCGAAGAGACTATATCGCTTAAGTGTTCAAGGGAAACATCGGCAGTCACAACCCCGGAGAATTTTCTCTCCTGCTGGGGCTTGCTGTAAAACGGCACGGAATAAGTAGCCATCAGGATATTGCCGCCGCCCTTGTCGTAATACGGCTCGCTCCAGGCCGGGGCATTAAGCTCTTTGGGTATCAGATACCAATCAAGATAAAAGTATTGGTAATCCGCGGCACCCAGGTAAGTGAACTTTGTGACTTTTTTGCCGTCTTCCCTGACCCGGTAAAAATATGGAGCGAAATACAACGCAGTGCTATCAAAGGCATACGGCTCAAAAGAAATAGTAGAGCCATAGATCTCCGGGTTCCCTTCTACCACCGAACGCAAAAGGTCAAGCAGGTCTTCTTTTGTGTAAGCGGTGATTCCCAGAAAATAAGACGCGTTCTTGGGTACCTTTTCCACCGAACGCAGGAATGCTTCGATCTTATTGGCGGCGGCAAGGGTCAGGTATTCGGCTTTGTCGCGGACGTCCTTGGCAATGATCCGGCGCGAAATAAAATAATTGTAACCGAAGATCAAGACGAAGATCACAGCACAGCTGGCCAGGATAAAAAAAGCCAGTTTAAAAGCTATGCCTTTCTTTTTCATCATTGGGCGCATCTCTTAGTAAACGCCTTAAAATCAGGGGTATCTTTAATAAAACCGAATTCTTTGAGGCTGGAGGCTACCCTCCGGTAATCGTCCTCTGATAAATCCCCGGTAACCTTATCCGCCCCGTCGGACAGGATAACATCCTTCATCCTCTCCAGCATCCATTTCTGATGCATGGAGCTGGCCGGTATATACGCCCTGCGCATATATTTCAAAACGATATCCAGCGCCTCCTGGGGGTGGCTAAAGGCATATGACCACCCCTCGATCGTAGCCCGGGCAAAGACGCAACAGGCCCCGGGATCATTCTGGAAAGTCTCGGCAAGCGCATAGATGCCGTCTTCGGGAAAATTTAAGCCCGGCTCATTAAAAAAGAAAAAGCTGACCAGTTCCTCGGGGTCATAACCGGAATCAAGAAGCATATAATATTCATTGTACCACATTGCCGATGCCACATCCACGGCCCCGCGCAGGAAAAGGTTCAAGGAATACGACTGCGGCACTATTTGCGCCGTGAGGTTATATTTCTTCAGGAAAGCTAAAGACTGCGCCTGGGATATCCCGTTCCATACCCCCACTTTTTTATTATTGATATCCTGGATATTTCTAATGCCGCTGGTTTTTTTGGCCACAAACATCAACGCTGATTTTTGAATGATCTGCGCTATATTTACGATAGCCCCGCTTTCAGAAAATTCCTGGATGCCGGTATTTAACCCCATATTGGCAAAAGTTGCCTTATGCCCCTTTAACATCTCAACAGGAGAAACCTCGGGCCCGCCCGGCAATATTTCAACATCAAGGCCGTATTTACGGTAGATCCCCAAATCCTGCGCCACATAATAACCGGCAAACTGCGCCTGGGGCACCCACTGGGGCACAAAAGACACTTTTTTTAGTTCTTCGGCCGAAAGACAGGCGGGAAATAAAAGAAAAATAAAAATATAAAACAAAATTTTTTTCATAAAAATAGGCAACCTTTTTTGTAGGGACAGCATAATATGCTGTCCCTACATTTCAGTTGCCTTCATGATTCTCTTCAAATCTCCGGCCTCATGCCCAATTGAAACATCAAAAACTGTCTTTCCCCTCTACTTCTTTTTTCTGCATTTTATCCAGGTAGCTGTCCAGTTCTTCGATGCTTTTAAACACGTTTAATTCCGGTAGGGCATTGATGATATCAAATACCTTTTGTATCTGCGGCTTAAGATTCACCATGGTCAGCGTGCCGTTTGCGGCAGAGAGCGCCTTTTTTATCTTAAAGACCACGCGCACTCCGGCGCTGCTCATATAATCCACTCCGGACATATCCAGCACGACCACCTTCGGCTTCATAGACAAAACGACTTCCGCTTCCTTATCCAGCTGCGCGTAAGTGTTGGAATCAATTGAGCCAACGGGCGCTATAACGGAAACGCCGCGGTCCTTCTCGGTTACTTTAATATCTAACGGCATAAGACCTCCTTTTTGACTAACCAAACCATATTATATGCAAAATATTCCGGGATAACAAGTATTTTACGTTTTAACCCGGCGCCCCGGTTACCCGCGACGAATAATACGCCGCAAGATAAACGATCCGTAAGCCTCATCGGGGCTACCTACGCAACTGATATTCAACGTAGGCGGCCAGGACTTCCTGTATTTTAATCGTTGGGGAAACTGCGAAATAGTGACAGATCAAAGCGTGCGCTATCTCATGACCAAGTATTTCTTTTCTAAAACTACCGGCCGCTATATAAATAGTATTCAGATCGAATACATAAAAAGAAACCCTGCTTCCCAAATCTCTGCTAAATAGATTTTGGTATATTTCTTCTGTCTGCGCCGTATCCCGGCAGACTTTGATGCTGCCATGAAAGCTGTAAAGATTCATATCCAGAATTCCGCACGCCCGCAAAAAAAGCGTATCGACCATCCTGGCCAGCATTGTCCCTGCGCCACCCTGGCCCCAGCCGGCATTCTCTCCGGCGATAAGCATATCGGATGAGGCCATATCCAGTTCTCTGTTCAGGCCGCTTATATCTGTTTTTGAGGCAAGATAGATCGTAAAATACTTACTTTCTAATTTTTCCGCAGCGCTGAAACCATCGCCTTCAAAAGCGCAAGAAACGCCGGCCGGGACAAAAAATAAAAAGAATATAACCGGTATGAGTATTTTTTTTTTAAAATTATACATCAGGTCTTGAAATAACGGATAAGCCTGTCCATTTCGTCCGACGCCCTTTTCAATTCTTTCAGGATCAACCGCTTGTTTTCCGGAAACTCCTCTTCCGAAAGCCCGGACAGGCCCAGTTTCAGAGCAGAAATATTTTCTCTTAACCGGTTGACCTCCAGCTTGAGCCCCTTGATCATCTCGTTAAGTATCCCCGCCAGGTCATGAAACTGGTCCTTTGAGCGGATATGAAAATCCGACGAAAGATCGCCCTGCTTCATCGCCTCTATCACCTTTTTAAAACGGTACAGGGGGCCGGCTATCTTATGGGTAAACAATACCGTCATCGCAAGCCCTGCGATAGCGCTGAGAAAAGTTACGATGAGCGCCGTCTCCACTAATAAGGGAAAGATAAAATCACCGGTGGGACGGGCGACTACCCGTGAATTCAAAAATGCCACGGTGGTCGACTGCATAGCCAGGAAATAAACGATCCCCACGGTCAGCAGCCCGCCCATAAGGACCAGAAGACTGAACCTCAAGATAAAATCCTTCTGGAAGTTCTTATCGACATAATAATGCTTTCTTTTATACTCTACCGCGCCTGTTGTGGACATCGTCTCCCCCTTTTTATTTATCGGACCTCGAGATGGACTGGTCTATTACTATCCTGGTTTTTTTTCGCAGCCCCTGCAGCCAGTTGTCCATCAATTCCGATTCCCTGGCCTGCTTTAATTCCCATTTTATCTGCTGGTACATTGAACTGTAGGACTTGCCTGTTTTGCCTTCGCTACACATCTTATTGTAAGCTGCCTCCACACTCAAGTCATCTATTGTGGCAACGTTTGAAATCTCCCTGCTCGCCTTATCAAGCGCGGCCTTTAACAGTGACTGTTCCCAGAATTTCTGGATCATCTCGATAAACTGCCTGCTTTTATCCAGGTCGTTGGCCTGCGCGTCCTGCAATATAAGCTGCCGGTTGATCAGGCTGTTCAGAAAATCCATCCTTGACCCCGGAGTGCCCTGACGGCTGAAACTGGAATCGGCAAACTCCTGTTCGAATTCCTGCCTTGTAATCTCATAGTTATTTATCTTTACCACGACGTCTTTATCCCGCGCTCCGTTATTACAACCGGCCAATAAGGCCGATATCACCAATAAGAATAAATATTTTTTCATACTGCTCCTTTCCAAAAAGGCCCCTAAGCCTGGGGAGCCTGGCTGTCTTTCTTTTTCTTCTTCTCAATGTCTTCGAAAAAGGGCATTAGGCCCTCGTGGCCGACGAGATTCAGGGAACCATTGATAAATTCATAAGCATCCGCCCCTACAAACAAAGCGTCAAATGCGCCCATCGTGCTTTCCGTCAGGGGATGGTAGAAGAATACAAGCCTGGTGTCAAAGGTGCTTATCAGGAACCTGGCGAAATCTGTAGGTATAGAATACCTGTCCGACAGCAAAGAGCCGTTCGTCTGCGAATTAAGGTAGGCGCTTGACGATGGCCAGATCCTGATACCGTTAAGGTAAACGTTTCCCGGCGGATAAAGCGGAGAGGGAAAACTCGAAGGCAGAAACAGGACCTTGTCTGCCGTAACTACTGCGCTCACTAAATAGCCGCTCACAAGGCCCACCTTGCCGCCGATATTAAGGACCAGGAATCTGCCGTTGTTGACGGAAACATTCAGCGGGTCAGAGGATACCGCGATTGTCCCTAAAGGCACGCTCAGATAAGTATCGGCGGCTGTCACTAGATGCGGGCCGGCTCCGAACGCATAAATAGAGCCGCTGGAAGCAGTGATGTCGGCCCCGGCATTGGTAGAAGTGACGGTCCCGCTAAAAGTAATATCCCCTACGGTTGTGATGATAATAATGTCATTTAAGGCAGTAATATCTTTTAAGAAGGCCGCGCCGTGGGCGGATAACCAGATATTGGCGCCGCCGGTCAGGCTGGTAACCGTGATCCCATCCCGTTCAATGATATAGATACCGCCGGTAGAAGTACCGGATACGATCTCATTAATATATGTGCTGATCGGATTAGCCGCAGAGCCCACTGCCCCTGCCGCGCTAAAGATTAATTTATCGGCGATAATATCCCAGATAGCACTCCCGCCGGTGATCCCCCCTGTTAAAGCGGTAAGGCTCACCTGGCCGCTGCCACTGTTGGCCATCATCCGGCCGTTACTCTGGAATCTGATCGCCCCGTTTTCTATGTCTATATTACCACCTGCGGATAAGAGACAATTATTGATCGTGGTAGCACCTGTGCCGGTGACCTGTGTTATGTCCTGCGTTGTAGTCACATCAGCGTTAAAGTTAACGTCGTCAGCCGAATTTATCCTTAAGCTTCTCAGGGCCGCGGCAGAGCCGACTGCCCCGCCAAAAGTTATATCTCCTGTGCCGTGCGCAGCTAAAATCAGGTTCCACCCACCGTCGATCAAACTATCAAATAGTATGCTGCCATTATTAGTAGTGCTCATAGTCACATCCGAGCCCAGCGTCACTGCGCCGTTATATTCCTGGGTAGCGCTGGTCGTGATCCTGTCGGTGTTGATGTGGGTGGTGCCATTGACTAAGAGGCTACTCAGGGCACTGGTTTGTCCGACTCTGCCGCCGAATATGCCTGAGCCGTTTACGGTCAAGCTATATGCGCCGTCAATGGTGGAATCGAAGATGATGTTTGCGCCAGTGGTGGAAGTAAGCGCCGTGTTGGCACCCAGCGTCAGAGCCCCGTTATATTCCTGGGTGCCGCTAGTGGTAATCGATGTGGCATAGGTATTGGTCGCGCCGTTGACCAGGAGGTTGGTAAGGGCGGTACCTGAACCGACATTACCGTAGAATTTAGTCTGC
>Ga0105164_10000746_pt1 | contig 21664 bp, 26 predicted proteins | sample VDWuncwatermetaG_FD_89674 | JGI IMG/M metagenome (GOLD analysis project Ga0105164, IMG submission 89674) | Wastewater microbial communities from Netherlands to study Microbial Dark Matter (Phase II) - VDW unchlorinated drinking water | ecosystem: Environmental > Aquatic > Freshwater > Drinking...
CATACCGGCGCGCACAAGATAAATAACACATTGGGCCAGGCGCTGCTTGCCAGGCGGATGAACAAGCCAAGATTAATCGCCGAGACAGGGGCGGGCCAGCACGGGGTGGCGACAGCCACAGTGGCGGCGTTGTTCGGCCTTGAGTGCGAGGTATTTATGGGCGATGAGGACATAAAGCGCCAGGCGATAAATGTGTTCAAGATGAAACTCCTGGGCGCGAAGGTAACGCCCGTCCACAGCGGCTCAAAGACGCTCAAGGACGCGATGAATGAGGCGATACGCGACTGGGTAACTAATGTGCGCGACACCTATTATGTTATCGGCTCTGTTGCCGGGCCGCATCCGTATCCGATGATGGTCAGGGATTTTCAGTCCGTTATCGGTAAAGAGACAAAGACGCAGATTATAAAGAAGGAAGCCAAGCTGCCGGATTATCTTGTCGCCTGCGTCGGCGGGGGAAGCAACGCGATGGGGTTATTTTATAATTTTATAGAGGATAAAAGAGTTAAATTGATCGGCGTTGAAGCCGCGGGCCTCGGATTAAATACAGGCCATCATGCGGCGACGCTTTGCAAGGGCTCAATAGGCGTGCTTCACGGCGCGAAGGAATACCTGTTGCAGGACAAAGACGGCCAAATACAAATCGCCCATTCTATTTCGGCGGGGCTTGATTATCCTGGCGTGGGGCCTGAGCACTCATACCTCAAGCAAACCGGCCGCGCCAAATATGCGGCGGTAACAGATAAGCAGGCGCTTTTAGGGTTCAAGATGTTATCCGAGCTAGAGGGTATCATCCCCGCGCTTGAGTCCTCGCACGCCGTCTATTACGCGACCCGGCTTGCGGCCGGCGCGGGCAGGAATAAGGCGATTATCGTTTGCCTCTCAGGCCGAGGCGATAAAGATATTGATATTGTACGAGGCGTTCTTTAACATGACTCCCTCTCCCTTTTGGGGAGAGGGCAGGGGTGAGGGGAAAAGGGGCGGTGTTTCACACTGTCATTCCCGCATAAGCGGGAATCCAGAAATTTTTACGGGTCCTGTCGCGGCAACTGGCTCGCGGGGACGTTCGTCCGCCTCCAGCGGGCGGACTCACTCGGAAAAATTCCTTTTTACTTCTGCCTTCGGCAGAAGACCAAGCTAAAAAGAAATTTTTACGCCCCGCTCGCCAGAGTTGCCGCGTCACCCGTAAAAATTTACTGGTGGGGCGATTGGGAAGTGGCGCTTTGGGAAAACAAACTCAAAGAAGAACAAGTATAAATATACTAAGATGATAAAATCTAAGAAAAGGGTAAGATTTTTTAAGAATTTATTTGTTGAATTATGGGCTCCGGTATTATATCTATTGATATCTAATCTTTCTCTTATTATAGTGTCTACTCGCAGTGGAAGCCCTAAATGGGATGGTTCTGGCATATGGTCGTGGATTATATGTTGCATGTTTATAATTGTTTTAGTGGTAGTATATGCTTTTTCTCACAATCGACGCCGGTTTATGATTCTTGCAGCATTAGCTTCTTCACTTGTTTGTATTTTTTTTACTATGAAAGTATGTGGTATTTTAGATTTTGCACGAGCAAAAATGATAGGAGCATTTATAGTAGCTATTTTTTCTTTTTATTTTTTCATACGTTATTATGAAAATATATATCCTGGCGCAGATGAAAAGTTAAAGTTAATGCACGCAAGATATTTACAATATTTTAACAGTTTTATTTGGCTAGTCATATTTATAGGAATTAATTATGTTTTAAGGGATAGACCAGATATAAGTGGACCTAAGGATTTTCCAATCAGCGATTGGTTAATTCAGTTTATGTGGGTACTGTTTTTTAGCGTTGGTTTAATCTGGTACGCCTTTCATATGAAACTGGTTGAGATTACAAATGGCGTTAGGTCTTTTTATCAAGGGGGCGAATTTTGGTTGGATTCAATTTGAAAAATGAGTAAACCAATATCAAAAGGAATCAAGTTTTTGGTTTTGTTTTTTGTATTAGGGGTGATTTTATTCCACTTTCCAAAACAAGAGGGATGTTTTTATGTTGATAGGACGCAATGTAAATATGAATTGCCTTATCTGGTCAAGTTTGCGGCGGTGGTAGAAAGAGAGGAATATTATAAGGCCTGGCTGAATAATGTTATTATCCCGGATATCAAAGACGCCGGCAGCCATGCGCGAAAGGTTGTTGGGGTATTTAACTGGATAAATAACTGGGTAAAGGGTTATCAGGATATAGTGACGACCGGGGTTATCAGTAAAAATATAGTTCAGCATGAATATTACACATTAGTAAAGCAATATGATGAGCGCGTGGAGAAGGTTAAAACCTTTTGCAATCTTATGGCCGTATTAGGATATCCTGCTTCCCAGATTTATGATGGAGTTGACTGGAAGGTTGTAGTCAAGACGCCGGAAGGGTTTTTATATTTTGATTTTATAACAGACGAGACAACCGCGGTTAAAGTTTTAAGGCAGATAACAGATAAAGAAGAATGCGAAGAGGAACTGATCGCCCTGGATGCTCTCGCCAAGAAATTTTATCATAAAAAATATCTATGGGGCGATTTGAACGTCAGCCGTTACGCCTTCTGGTATTATTTTCAAAAAGCGTTTTTGCAAAAACCAGAGCATGTTAGATTTTTAATAAAATGAACATAATGTAAGAAACATATATGAGCAATAAAAATGTTTATGTAATCGCCGGGCCTAACGGGTCAGGCAAAACTACTTTTGCCAGGAAGTTTTTGCCGGATTACGCCAAGTGCCAGCATTTTATTAATGCGGACCTTATAGCGCAGGGATTGTCCCCATTTTCACCTCGTATTGCCGCTATGAAAGCCGGCAGGCTCGTTCTTGAGCAGATACATCAACTAGCGGAGAAAAATCTGGATTTTGCTTTTGAAACGACATTATCAGGTAAAATGTATGTTGGTTTTTTGAAAAAACTGAAAGAAAGAGGCTACTCTATACGCCTTTTCTTTTTATGGATTCCAAATGCCGAACTGGCTATAGCGCGCATAAAAGAAAGGGTAGCCGAGGGAGGCCACAACGTACCAGCTGTAGATGTGCGGCGTAGATTCCACCGTGGCATATATAATTTCGTTAAATCTTATAAGCCACTTTTGGATACCTTGATGTTATTTGATAATTCAGGGGCTACCCCCAACCTGATAGCGGAGGAAAAATCAGGGAAACTTGTTATGACGGATAAAAACTTATACGAGAAGATTATCAAAATAGAGGAAGAATAATGAAAAAGAGATTAACGCTTCAGCAAAAGGCATTTATAGCTTTAAAAAAAGCGGTGCGCGAAGTTGTGGAGCGTCACAAAAAGACAGGACGGCCGCTCGCTGTATGGCAGGACGGCAGGGTGAAGATGGTGTCTGCAGCCCAGGCCCTGCGGAAACATAGATAAATGCCCAAGTGACGTAAGTACATAAAGGGGTTAGGTCTTGACATTTGGCAAACGATAAAGTGGATAGGAGGAGAAATGGAGTTAAAAGATTGCGCGAAATTTGCGAATGAGAATCCGGTGTGTTATATCGCTACGGCAGAGAAGAATCAGCCGAGGGTGAGGGCATTTGCTATGTGGTTTGCTGATGAGGGCGGATTTTATTTTCATACCGGCTCAGCAAAGGCGATTTGCAGGCAATTAAAAAATAATCCCAGGGTTGAGGTATGTTTTTATGCGCCTGAGCCGCCTCCGAAAGTAGGCAGGATGATGCGGGTAGCGGGCGAGGCGGAATTCATCAATGATACAGCGCTTAGGGCCCGGCTTCTTGAAGAAAGGCCATTTTTAAAACAAATGGGCATAAAAGGGCCACAGGATACGCAATTGGCCGTTTTTCGGGTTCGAAATGGCGAGGCATATTTCTGGACCATGGAAAATAATATGAGGGAGTCAGAGGCGGAGCGGATAAGGGTTTAGATGAATGTCATATTGCCGGTAGTAATATTTTTTGTACTCTGTATGTTATTGGCTTTGTATAACGTACTCAGGCCTGAAAGGGCGATAAATTTTGCTATTAAATGGGCTAAATTTAGCTTGAAGCTCTATGGGCTTGAAGGTGAGATAAGGCCTACGCCAAGAGCTAAGACCATATGCCGTTTATGGAATCTCTTTATGCTGTTGTGGTTTGGCGTGTTTATTTTTTTAATTTTTTCAGGGGTCATGAAGTAGGGAGGTGCCTAGATGAAAGAGACAGCGTTACTTGTAGCGGGGATAATTTTTCTTATGGTATCGATTATGCATCTTGCAAGGTTGATTTTCAGGGTTGAGGTAAGGGCGGGCAGATTCATTTTGCCTTTATGGATCAGCGTATTTGGTTTTATTATCGCCCTACTACTTTCTTTGTGGATGTTCAAGGCAAGATGAAATAAGAGGGATATATCCTAAAAGGCAAGCTATGCGATTTATTTTGATAACCTGCAGTTTAATATTTGTATTGGTAACGGGTAATTATAGCGCGGCGGCCGGTGAGCTAAACTCAGCGCTGTTTAATCTGAGGCAGCTTGCCGTAAAAGAACGTCCCGCTGGTACATTGCAAGTCCGCCCGTCTCTATTTAACCAAAATGGAGATATAGATATTAATGCCTTGCGGCGAATTATAGATGAAACTATGGCGGATCTCTCAATTACAAACGCGGATATTTCTGAAGATGATGGGCCCCTGATTATCGGCAGCGCGATATATCTCGCGAAAGATGATAATACGGTGTCTCCTGAGTTATTAGGGGATATTGACATAATGTTTGACAAGGCCGGCGAGAGGGGCGGCGGCAGGGTGTTAAAACTTCGAGAGATTTTTGTAAAAAAGCTGTGCGAAAGATTTATTGAAACCATGGGAGTGGCTAATGTATCAGGAATAGAAAAGGGATTTGCCCCTGATGCTGTCGAGATGGAAAATGAAGCCTTTTATGAGTTCGGGGTTACGGGACAGCGCGGACGGAAGATTACCTTATCTTTTCCGCCACCCGTTTACAGCGATGCCGCGGAATTCGTATGGGCCAGTGTCTCTGAAACCGTTAATAGCATTATTAAAAAAGGCGAAAGCGCTTTTTTAAAAGGAAAGTGGGCTGCTTATCCCGATAAGATGGTAAAGCGGTGCATGGAAGCGGCATATTATCTTACTGCCGACACAGACCAAAGAAAGATATTTCGCGGATTGAAAGGCATGTATATTGATACCGTAGAAAGAAGCAGAAACGAACGGGAAGGCAAAAGGCAAGATTTCATAAAAGAGTTTTATGTAAAACATTTTCTGCCGACGTTCTGGAGGCTACAGCTAACTGCCCGCTTTGACAGTATTGCGGGCGACGCCAATGCTGTTGCGCGGTTTAAGGGCCTTATAAGACAGGCGGCATATGGCGAGGGCGGCGTTATGCCCGCTCCACTGGTTTTTCAGGACCTGCTTGCGATACAAGCTGGTGTTTAAAAAGGAGAATATAGATGAAAAGGCTTTATCTTTCTAATACCGACAGAAAGGTCGGCGGTGTGTGCGGAGGGCTGGGCGAGTATTTTGACAGGGACCCGACCCTTATCAGGGTTATTTTTATACTGATCGCGCTGTGCTCATTCGGGCTCGGCGTTGTCGCGTATCTTTTGATGTGGCTTATTATACCGAGAAAACCCAAGGCGTAAACAAGGGCGGGAAATGCGGATATTATTAGCAGTTCTGGTTATGGTTTCGTATGTGGCGGGCCTGGCGGCGTTGTCATTAAACCACACCCATCTGCCGGCGTATATAGTGCCATCCCTGGTATTTGTGGTAATAATTAATTTCTTTTGCGCGTGGTATCTTTATCTGACGGCGCAGCGCAATAGGGTGGAATGGGCGCTGTCAGGGCTTATAGGCAATGTAAACGCGGTAATAATATTCTGGCTGGTTAAATTCTGGGTTAGTTTCTCAAACAAAGTAAAAAAGGAGGTTAAGTAAAATGGTTATGTGGATAATTATAGGTATAGCAGCGGCTGTTGTCCTATGGATAATCGCCAGTTATAATTCGCTTGTTTCCCTGAAGAATCAGGCCCTTAACGGCTGGAAACAGATAGACGTCCAGCTTAAGAGGAGGCACGACCTGATACCGAACCTGGTGGAGACGGTAAAGGGCGTTATGAAATTTGAGCAGTCAACGCTTACGCAGGTTATTGAGGCGCGCAACAAGGCGATCTCGGCCCAGGGCATCGCCCAAAAGGCGGTCCAGGAAAACGCGCTGACGGGCGCGCTGCGGCAGTTATTCGCGCTGGTAGAGAATTACCCGAACTTAAAGTCCAATGAAAACGTGGGCAAGCTGCAGGAGGAACTCTCATCTACCGAAAACCGCATCGGTTTCGCGCGGCAGTTCTATAACGATATCGCGACAAAATTCAATATAGCGCAGCAGACATTCCCCTCGAATATCATCGCGGGCATGTTCGGTTTTAAACCGTCGGAATTATTCGGAATCGCTGACGCCTCCGAAAGGGAAGTCCCGAAGGTGGATTTGAATCTGAAATAATGAATATTTACGAGCAGAAAAAAGCCAACATCCGCTCAAGCTGGGCGATCATCGCTATCTTTGTCCTGTTTTTTATTTTTATAGGGCTTGGCATAGACCGTTATTACGGCGCCGGCTTTAATATGCCTGTATATACCGTAATGGCGTTTTTGGTGGCGGTAATATCCGGTTACGCCGGTTATAGAAACGGGGACAGGCTTGTGCTTTACTCAACCCATGCCCGCCAACTGGATTTGAACGACCCCAGGCAAAAACAGTGGCAGAATATTGTTGAGGAGGTAAGTATTGCCGCCGGGCTGCCAACGCCAAAGACATACCTGATTGATGACCCAGACCCTAACGCCTTTGCGACAGGCAGAGACCCCGAGCACGCGTCAATAGCCGTGACGCAGGGGCTGCTGGGCGCCCTTAACAGGGACGAGCTGCAGGCGGTGGCGGCGCACGAGATGAGCCATGTGAGGAATTTTGACACACGCCTTATGCTTATGGTCGCGGTCCTTGTGGGGTCAATTGCCCTTTTATCGGATTGGGCAGCCCGCATGTTATTTTACCGGAGGACAGGCAGGCGAAGCAGCAGCAGCGGGGGTGGAAGCAGCGGAGGCGGCGCGGCGCTTATAATCATCGGCATATGGTTGATTGCCGTAATCCTGGCGCCTATACTGTCCCAGCTTATGGCAATGTTTGTTTCGCGCCGGCGCGAATATCTGGCAGACGCGTCAGGCGCGGAGCTGACAAGAAATCCTTTGGCGCTGGCAGGCGCGCTTGAAAAGATAAGTTCCTACACAGGGCCGACACGCTCTATTAATCAGGGGACCGCGCATTTATGCATCGAAGACCCGAAAGGGAATTCCATAAATTTAAAGGAAGGGCGGCTGGCAGATTTATTTGCCACACACCCGCCTATAAATAAACGGATAGAGATATTAAAACAAATGGCATATGCGAGGTAAGGTTGCATTAAGATAACCGAAACATAATAAGAGGCAAGAAGGTATGAACAGGATTGACAAGAAATTCAATGAATTAAGAAAAGTGAGAAAGAAGGTGTTTATTGCCTATATTACAGCCGGAGATGGGGGCCTCGCTACTACGGCAAAATTGGTCCCGGCGCTTGAAAAGGCAGGGGCGGATATAATTGAGCTCGGGATACCGTTTTCAGACCCGTTAGCCGACGGCCCGACTATCCAGGCCGCTTCGCAGAGGGCGCTTAAGAATAAGGTAAATCTCGCTAGTATTTTCGGTATGGTCAGAGGATTGCGCGCTAAAACCAACATCCCGCTTGTTTTTATGACCTATTATAACCCTGTGTTTAAGTATGGGACGCAGGAATTTATCGCCAGCTGCGCGCAGAACGGCGTGGACGGCGTGATAGTGCCGGACCTGCCGGATGAGGAAGCGCAGGGTTTGATCAAGGCGGCTAAAAGATACAAGGTGGCGTCTGTTTTTCTGGCGGCGCCCACATCAACGCGCGAAAGGATAAGGAATATAGCCAAGGATTCGACAGGATTTATCTATTATGTTTCGCTTACAGGGGTTACGGGCGCGCGGCGGAAACTTCCGCTTGAAATTATATCAAAGGTTAAACTGATAAAGTCAATGACGAAGAGCCCCGTCTGCGTGGGATTCGGGGTGTCGGGGCCGGACCAGGCAAGGGCAATAGCGAAGGCCGCAGACGGCGTTATCGTAGGCAGCGCGATTATCAAGATTATCGAAAAGAACCTTAAGAATAAAAATCTGGTCGATAGAGTATCAAAATTTGCAAAAAATTTAGCGGAAGCAATTCACAATATTTAAATATAGAACTTAGAACATGGAACATAAAACTAATAATGTATTCGCAGTCATACTAGTCGGCGGCAAAGGCAAGCGCCTGAGGCCTTTATCAACGGATGCCAGGCCAAAGGCATTCTTGCCGGTTACCAGAGGCCACAGGACAATGTTCAGGGCAACTGTTGACAGGATAAAAAAGATTATCCCGGCGGAAAATATTCTGATTTCGGCAAACAAGGCGCATGCCGGCCTGGTAAAGGGTGATTTTCCGCAGATACGCAGGGATAACCTGATTTTAGAGCCTGTTTCAAGGAATACCGCGCCTGCCATAGGGCTGGCTGCCATGGCGCTGAAGAAAAGGGTTAAAAACGCGGTAATGGTTGTTATTCCGGCGGACCAGTATATCGTTGATGAAAAAAAATACCTGGATGCCATAAAAAAGGGCATGGCCTTCGCGGCTAATAATGACAGCCTTGTGGCCCTGGCCTTGCGGCCGACTTTTCCGTCGACAGGGTTCGGGTATATTAAAGTCCGTTCAAAGCTGAAAGATGTATACAAGGCGGCGAGATTTGTGGAAAAACCAAGTTTAAGCACAGCCAACAGGTTTGTTCGGGACCCCAGATATCTGTGGAATGCCGGCGCCTTTGTCTTCAGCGCGAATTCCATATTGAAGGCAATCAGGGAATTTGCCCCCGATATATTCAGCCTGCTGGTGCAGATAGACAGCGGCAATATAAATAAGCTGTATAAAAAATTCCCGGACATATCAGTAGATTACGCGGTTATGGAAAGGTCGGATAATATCTATTGCGTAAAAGGCGATTACAGGTGGCGCGATATAGGCAGCTTTGAGGCGTTAAAAGAAGTATTAGGGCTTGAGTCCGTGGATTTTATTGAGAAAGGCGGCAAGGTGGTGAAGATTTTATGAGGATATTGGGTTTGGATGTCGGCAGAAAACGGATAGGTATGGCCATGAGCGACCCCATGGCCATTGTGGCGCAGGGCGTAAAATCGCTTGAGGTAAAAAATGAAGAAGACGCGATTACCCAGATAATCGGATTTATAAAAGAGAATTCCGTAGAGGAAGTGGTGGTTGGCCTGCCGCTTAATATGAACGGGAGCCATGGCCCTATGACAAGGGAAGTGACGGCCTTCGCGGATAAGCTGAAAGAGAAGACGGCCGCGCCGGTTAAGATGTGGGATGAGCGGTTGACATCACTGCAGGTTGAAAGGCAGCTGGTATTCCTGGACGTCTCAAGGGCAAAAAGAAAAAAGATAAATGATATGCTGGCGGCCCAGATAATCCTGCAGAGTTATCTGGATTGCAGGAAAAAGGAGTAGATATTGTTATGTATAAAAATACGGTTCTTGGTAACGGCCTGACTATAATTACGGCTGACATGCCGGCTATGGAATCCATATCCGTGGGCGTGTGGATAAGGGCGGGCGGCAGATATGAGAACAAAAAAGAGTCAGGCATAAGCCATTTTCTTGAGCATATGGTGTTTAAGGGGAGCAAAAAGAGGTCCGCGAACGCGCTGAAAGAGGCGATAGAGGGCCGCGGAGGAACCCTGAACGGATTTACCGGGGAGGAATACACATGCTACCTCGCTAAGGTCTTAAGCAATGACGCGAAGATAGCCGTGGATATCCTGACAGATATGGCGTTAAACCCGAAACTTTCCCGGAGCGATTTCCTAAAGGAAAGACTGGTAATTTTAGAAGAGATAAAGATGTATATGGATATGCCGAATCACCACGTCCATGAGCTTCTGGCGGAATTATTATGGCCTGACCAACCGCTGGGCATGCCGCTTGCCGGTACCGCTGAAACAGTATCCTCACTGAAACAGCAGGACCTCGCGGCCTATAAGGAAAATTTTTATAACCCCAAAAATATTGTAATCTCCGCCGCCGGAAGGCTCCCGGATTTTAATTTGATCAAAGCGGTTGAAGACAGATTCAGGAGGGCAGGGCCCGTGCCTAAGCAGAGATTTATACCGGCCAGGCTACGGCAGAAGGCGCCGGCCGCGAACCTGTTTTTTAAAAAGACCGAACAAACGCACCTGGCTATGGGCCTGCACGGTTACAGCAGGTTCTCAAAGGATAAATATAAGCTGGATATTATGAATATCATCCTGGGCGGGAATATGTCCTCAAGGTTATTTAACCAGGTGCGGGAAAAGGAAGGCCTCGCGTATGAGATATCCTCCAGCGTAAAACATTACCACGATACAGGCGCGCTGATAGTCTCTGCCGGGATAGATAATAAGAAAGTAAGCAGGGCGGTAAAGGTAATCCTGGATGAGCTGAAAAAACTTAAAATCAGGGATGTGACAAAAGAAGAATTCAGGCGGGCGAAGGAATTCTACAGGGGCCAGCTCCTGATGATGTATGAAGAGACGATGAACCATATGCTTTGGCTGGGCGAGAAATTTATATGCGGCGATTTCGAATTCAGGGGAAAAGACATACTTAAAGGCATTGATAAGGTCAGCATAGACGATATAAAAATGGTTTCCCGGGACGTTTTGAACAGCAAAAATGTCAGCCTTGCTGTAATCGGACCGACCGCAAAAAAAGACGGCGCGGAAATCAGGAAAAGGCTTTGCGAATTATGAGGGGCGCTGTAAAATTATTTAATTTATTCGGGATACCTGTTTATATACATATGACATTTCTGCTGCTGCCGGTCCTGTTTTATATCAATTCGGGCTTAAAGGGCGTTTTTGTGGTATTGTTTGTTTTTAGCTGCGTCACGCTTCATGAACTCTGCCACAGCTTAACCGCAAGGCGTTTCGGTATTCAGGTCAGGGGCATAACGCTTTATCCGATAGGCGGAGTCGCGTCGATAACCGCCTATCCTCAGAAACCCGGCCAGGAATTTTTAATCGCCCTGGCAGGGCCGATGTTCAACGTTGTATTTGCCCTGCTCCTTTTCTACCCATTATACAGAATACTGGGTCCCGCGGCGCTGTTTAAGCCGTCTTTTACTACATGGCCCCGTACGATAGCGTATGCCTTCTGGATAAACCCTTCCCTGGCGCTGTTTAACCTTCTGCCGGCCTTTCCCATGGATGGGGGACGAATCCTCAGGGCATTTCTGGCAAAGCGGGTTGGTTTCAGGAAGGCGACCCGGATAGCCGTGGGCATAGGCCATTTTTTTGCCCTTTTATTCGGGTTTATAGGCATCATGTACGGGCACTTCATGTTGATTATAATAGCGGTATTCATTTATATGGCCGCCTCAAGCGAAGAATTTCAGATGGAATTAATGGAAAAAATTAAGGAGATGCATGATGAAGAAGGCGATATTGATAGCCCCTAGTTTATTGTCCGCGGATTTCGCAAATCTGGAAAAAGACGTGCGCAGGGTCGAAAAGGCCGGCGCGGATTGGCTGCATATTGACGTTATGGACGGCCATTTTGTGCCTAACATAACCATCGGGCCGGTCGTGATTGGCGCGGTTAAGAGTTGCTCCTCATTGCCACTGGATGTGCACCTGATGATTGAAAATCCGGAAAAATACATAGAGGCCTTTGCCCGCGCGGGCAGCGATATTATTACCTTTCATATAGAGGCGGTTAAGGAGCCGCGGGCCGCGATTTCTCTGATAAAAAAGTCCGGCAGAAAGGCAGGCATCTCTATAAAACCCAACACGGATGTTTCAAGCATAAGCCAGGTGCTGAACGAGCTGGACCTTGTGCTGGTAATGAGCGTTGAGCCGGGTTTCGGGGGCCAGGAGTTCATTGAATCGGCTGTGCCGAAGATAAAAGAGCTTAGGCGCCTCTACAAGGGCGATATCTCGGTAGATGGCGGAATAAATGACAAAAACGCGGTTCTGGTAAAAGAGGCAGGCGCGAATATTCTGGTTGCCGGCAGTTATGTATTCAGCGCCAGGGATGTAAAAGACGCGATAAGGAAACTGCGGCAATGAGCGATATAAAATTCGGCACAGACGGCTGGCGCGCTATTATAGATAAGGAATTCACGTTTGAAAATGTGAAGTTGGTTTCGCAGGCAATAGCGGATTATGTAAAAAACCAAAGAACGAAAGAACCAAAGGACAAAAGAACCGCTGTTGTGGTGGGGTATGATACAAGGTTAAAGGGAGATAAATTTGCCGAGACGGTCGCAGGCGTTATCGCCGGCAATGGCATAAAGGTATTGTTGTCCTGCGGCCCGACCTCGACGCCGGCCTTAAGCCTGGCTATAAAGCAGAACAAGCTTAGCGGCGGTATTATGGTGACCGCGAGCCATAACCCCCCTGATTACAACGGCATAAAATATAAGGCCGACTATGCCGGCCCCGCGGACCCCGAGATTATAAAATGCATAGAGGACCTTTTGGGCCAGAATCCGGTAGTGATGATTTCCTGCGCAGAGGCAGGCAAGAAGGGTTTGTTGGAAAAGGTTGATTTAAACGCGCCGCACCTGAAATTTTTAAAATCTTATCTGGATATGGCAATACTGAAGGGATTCAAGGCAAGGGTTTTGGTGGATGTGATGTACGGCGCCGGCGACCATTTGATGGAAAATATCCTTAAGGGCTCGTCCTGCCGGGCCAAAACCATACATTTTGAGCCGGACCCGACCTTTGGCGGCACTCCCCCTGAGCCGATAGAGCGGAACCTAAAAGAACTAATCGCCTTGGTCAAAAAGGAAAAATACGACATCGGCCTTGCTACAGACGGGGATGTGGACAGGATCGGCGCAATTACCGAAGACGGCGGATTTATTACAAGCAGCCAGGTCATCTCTCTTTTGCTGCTGCATTTTATAGAGGATAAAAAATGGACGGGCGCGGTGGCAAAGACAATCTCCGGGAGTTTTTTAATTGACGAGATTACAAAGGCGTATAAGCTGAAGCTGCACGAGACCCCGGTAGGGTTTAAGTACATATGCAAATTGATGCAGGAGGAGGACATTCTGATAGGCGGCGAGGAATCCGGCGGAATCGGTTTTAAAAATTACGTGCCTGAAAGGGACGGCACGCTCGCGGGCGCTCTCTTGCTTGAAATGATGGCCCATAGGAAAAAATCGATCAAACAGATTTTAAAGGACGTAGAAAACAGATTCGGTAAATTTTGCCAGGAGCGGCTTGACCTGGAGTATCCCGATGATAAAAAGGCAAAATTATTCGCCGCGTTAAAGGCAAACCCGCCCGGAGACCTGCTGGGGAAAAAGATTATAGAGGTCAAAGCATACGACGGCGTTAAATTGATTGCTGAGGATAAGAGCTGGATTTTATTCAGGGCCTCGGGAACAGAGCCGATCCTGAGGATATACTGCGAGGGGCGGTCAGAGACAGCGGTAAAAAAACTGTTAGAATTAGGGAAGGGCCTTGCATTCAAAGTGTAAAATATGGATAATAGGCAGCTTATAAGGAATTTTTCAATAATCGCGCATATAGACCACGGCAAATCAACGCTTGCGGACAGGATCCTGCAGTTTACAGGGGCCATCACAGACAGGGAATTCAGGGAGCAGCTGCTGGACGACATGGATCTTGAGCGTGAGCGGGGCATCACGATAAAGGCCAGTGCCGTCAGGCTGAACTATAAAGCCCGCGACGGACAGATATATACGCTGAACCTAATTGATACGCCGGGCCACGTTGATTTCACATACGAGGTGTCTAAATCTATCGCGGCATGCGAAGGGGCATTGTTGGTCGTGGACGCGGCGCAGGGCGTTGAGGCGCAAACCGTCGCGAACCTTTATCTGGCGATGGAACACAACCTTACTATTATACCGGTCATAAATAAAATTGATTTGAGCAATGCCCAGATAGACAAGGTAAGAGAGCAGATAAAAGAGATACTCGGCATAGACGAAGGGCAGATAATCTTGGCCAGCGCCAAGGAAGGTATAGGAACGGAAGAGATACTCGAGGCGATTATAAAAAGAATACCCGCCCCCAAAGGCGACGCCATAAATCCGCTGCAGGCGCTTATTTTTGATTCTTCCTATAACACTTACAAAGGCGTTATTATCTATGTAAGGATAGTTAACGGCTCGCTAAGGGCCGGTTCCAAGATAAAGATGATGAGCAATAACAGCGTGTATGACGTTCAGGAGATAGGCACTTTTAAACCCAAGCCCGAGGTAAAAGATTCCCTGGAGCCCGGCGAGGTTGGTTATGCCATCTGTAATATAAGAGACGCGAAGGAGATTTTAATAGGCGATACCATTACTGACAGCCAAAACCCCGCGACCGCTCCCTTGCCCAGATATAAAAAGATAATGCCCATGGTCTTCGCCGGGATATATCCCGTGAACAGCAAGGATTTTCAGGCGCTGCGCGAGGCGATAGAAAAGATGCGGCTTTCCGACTCCTCATTTATTTATGAGCCGGAGACCTCGCCGTCTTTAGGATTCGGGTTCAGGTGCGGCTTTCTCGGCCTGCTGCATATGGAGATCATAGAGGAGCGCCTGGAAAGGGAATACGACCTTAATCTTGTTGTTACGACACCGAGCGTGGTTTATAAGGTTATTAAGACGGACGGCGCGGCTCTCGAGGTAGATAATCCGTCTAAATTGCCTCCACAGTCGGATATAGAGACCATTATGGAGCCATATGTGCGCGCTTATATCCTGGCGCCGAAGGAATCAATGGGCTCAATACTGGAACTTGCCGAGGCGCGCCGAGGGAGCTATGTGAGCACCGAGTATCTTGGCCCCGAAAAGGCGCAGATTACGTATGAACTGCCTCTTTCCGAGATTTTAGTAGATTTTTATGATAAAATAAAGTCCTTAACCAAGGGATACGGTTCGCTGGACTATGAATTTCTGGATTACCGGCTGAGTAATATAATAAGGCTGGATATCCTGATAAACGGCGAGCCCTTTGATGCCCTCTCCTCACTTGTTTTTAAGGATAAGGCGTATCAAAAAGGCAGGGCGCTGGTCGAGAAACTGAAAGAGCTGATCCCGCGCCAGCTTTTTAAAGTGGCTATACAGGCGGCCATTGGCGGCCAGGTTATAGCGCGCGAAGACGTGCGTTCCGTCGGAAAAGATGTCACAGCAAAATGTTACGGAGGGGACATCACAAGAAAACGTAAACTTTGGGAAAAGCAAAAAGAAGGCAAAAAACGGTTAAAACAATTCGGGAAGGTTCAGATTCCGCAGGAGGCGTTCTTCGCGGCGTTGAAGGTATAACGGAAAGGGATTACTTAGATGAACGAAAAATTAAAGCGTGAAATTAAGGAATGGGGCGAGTCAATAATTATCGCCTTTATTTTGGCGATGATTATCAGGATATTTGTTGTGCAGGCATTTAAAATCCCCTCGGGTTCAATGAGGCCCACCTTTCTTGAGGGCGACAGGATACTGGTCAGCAAGTTTATATACAAGTTTAAGGAGCCGCTGATAGGAGACATAGTCGTATTCAGGTATCCGGAGGACCCCAAAAAGGACTTCGTGAAGCGATTTATCGCCAAAGGCAATGAGACAATTGAGATAAAAGACGGGGATGTTTATGTAAATGACAAGCTTATTACCGACCCGTATGTAATTAAGGAGATATTTTATTACAATAGGGGGGATTACGGGGAAATAGGCCAGAAGGTAAAGGTCCCGCCTGACTCCTATTATGTTTTAGGCGATAACAGCGGTTCCTCAAGGGACTCGCGGTACTGGGGCTTTGTGCCCAAAAAAAATCTTTTAGGTAAGGCCTTTTTTATCTACTGGCCGCCAAACAGGATTAAGTATATAAAATAAAAGGAGGCGCCCGGATGAACCTGGCCAATAAGATTTCCATAACAAGGATTTTGTTAATACCATTTTTTATCGGTTCTATAGTTTATTATAAAAATGAAGCAGGGCTCCTTGCCTATTTGCCTTTATTAATTTTTTTCCTGGCCGTAATAAGCGACGCGTTAGACGGGCTTATCGCCCGCAGGTTTAATCAGAAAACAGAGCTGGGCACATTCATAGACCCCATGGCTGACAAACTTCTGATTATAACGGCGTTTATATGCCTTTCCCTTTCCAAAAGCATACCGCCGAATTTACAACTTCCCGCGTGGCTGCCCATACTTGTTATCAGCCGGGATATAATCATTGTTCTAGGAACTGTTCTCGTCTATGTAATAAAAGGGAACATCCGGATAATACCTACTTTCTGGGGGAAGATCACAACGTTCTTCCAGATGTCCACGATATTAGCGGTCCTTATAAAATTCCCCTACTCATACGTTGTCTGGAATCTTGCCGGTATTTTTACTGTCGCGTCAGGAATAGATTATATAGCCAGGGGCAGCAGGCTCCTTAATGAAAATCATGCATAAGGCCGCATCGGGCATCCCAAAGGTCGCGATAGTCGGCCGCCCTAATGTCGGCAAGTCCGCGCTATTTAACCGTATAATTAAGGCGCGGAAGGCCATTGTGTACAGCGAGGTTGGCACGACAAGGGATAGGGTCAGCCAGGAAACAGTTTTCAAAGGCAAGAGGTTTGTATTGACCGATACCGGCGGCTTCATCCCCGACGACGCAGATAATATCCTTAAGTGCGTAAAGGAGCAGATCAAAAAGGCGATTACGGAGTCAGAGATATTGCTGTTTGTCTGTGACGGCCAATCAGGGCTTGTGCCGCAGGACATAGAACTCGCCGCGCTTTTAAGAAAATCTGAAAAGAAGATATTTTTAGTTGTAAACAAGGTGGATAACAAAAAGATGGAAGAAGATATACCGGACTTCTACCAGTTAGGGTTGGACAAGCCCTATCCTGTGTCCGCGCTTCATAACCTCGGTATGGATGAATTACTGGATAGTGTAGCGAGGGGATTCCCATCTGTAGAAATTGAAGATAAAGAAAAGGGTATGGGCGGGATAAAGGTCGCGATAGTAGGCCGGCCTAATGTGGGAAAGTCCTCGTTTCTGAATTGCCTTTTAAAGGAAGAGCGCTCGATAGTTGACGAGCGCCCCGGTACTACAAGGGATACCATAGACACATATCTTAAAGACGGGGAAACGGAATTCATATTGATCGATACGGCGGGCCTGCGGCACAAAAGAAAGATTAAGGAGGCGGTTGATGTCTATAGCATGGCGCGCGCAAAAGAGGCGATAGAGAGAAGCGAGATATGCCTTGTGCTGATAGACGCGTATGACGGGCTTGTTGCGGATGACCTGAAGATCCTGGAGCTGGTTTCGAATGAAGGCAAGTGCTGTATATTATGCGTGAATAAATGGGATCTGGTGGAAGACCCCTCTTTTCTAAAATATCAGGAACGGATATACGAAAGGGCCGTCTTCCTGAAAAAATACCCCACGCTCTTTACGTCCACAAAAACCAAATTCAATGTATACAATTCGCTTAAATACATTAAGGAGATGGTGGCCAATTCAAAGACAAGGGTCCCCACGCCGCAGTTAAATAAATTGTTAAGCTCCATAAAACTAAAAGGCCCGTTTTCATCCAAAAGGAATAAGCTAAGGCTTAATTACGCGACACAGACAGCGGTCCAGCCGCCTACTTTTTTGGTGTTTGTGAACAATTGGAAGCTGGTCTCGGAAGAGCATAGGAATTTTATTGAGAATTTATTGAGGAGAAATTTTGGTTTTTTCGGCGCGCCGATACGGCTTGGATTCAGGGGCGCGAAAGGAGAGAAAATATGAGGCTTTTTTTGGCGATGTTTACAGCGTACTTATTCGGCTCTATTCCCACGGGATACCTGTTTGCCAAGTATAAAAATGTGGACCTGCGGAATACCGGCAGCGGAAATACCGGCGCTACGAATGTGTTAAGAAGCGTCGGAAAGCTGGCCGCGTTACTTACCTTGGTTATTGATGTTCTTAAGGGCTATATCGTTGTCACGTTCCTGGCGGATATCCTTTATAATTTCAGGATGAATATCACGCCTGTGGAGCTTGAAGCGATCATGGGATTATGCGTCGTAGCCGGGCATAACTGGCCGCTGTTTTTGAGTTTTAAGGGAGGCAAGGGCGTAGCCACAAGCGCGGGTGTTTTATTGGGGCTTTGCCCGAAATTGCTGATGATCGGCCTGGGTATATGGATTACAGTTTTCATCTTTACAAGGATTGTGTCTATGGCCTCGGTTATTTCAGCCGCGGCAATACCAATCGCGTCTTATTGTTTTAAATATGACAACGCAATCAGATTTCTTGCAATTATCCTGGCTGTATTGACAATAATACGGCATAAGCAAAATATAAAGCGGCTTATAAAAAAAGAGGAAAAACGCATTATTGTTAAGATTTAAAAAAGTTATATTACTTTACTTGACAAATCAAAATAATATGATATACTATAAGTGAAGCCGAAGAAAGGTATTTTAAAGTTGTTTTTTTAACCCAACTTCTTAAAAAGATTTAAAAACAGTGAAAGATATGAGGCGCAAAATGAGAGACCTTATATTTAAGACCCTAACCTCAATAGCTAGCAAAAAACAGGACCTTTGTATCCAGGAGACAATGGAAAGAGACGGGGTATTGGCCAAAACAGAGAAGCGCTGCCGTTATTTTATTATGGGTAAAGTGCATGTCGATGATATAAACGACATAGAAAAATTGGCAGAGGTCAAATTCGCAAATGTCCCATACAAAAAAAGGCATTATCATGTTTTGAAGATTCATGACGGAGAAACCGGAGAGGATAGGCTGCTTTGTAAAATAGCGGGGATGTTCTACGCCGTTTACGGAAACGACATCTACTGCATCGCGTTTATCCATTCGTTCAGGATTATATTTACACTAGCGGCGGTTAATAAGCCACAAGGCGATGGTTTGGCTTCCGATAGCCAAAGCCACAAGGAAAAAGAGGGGGACGATGTTTTATAATTTTAAAAGGCAGGCCGCGTTTATCATCATCGTATTAAGTATATGTAATATTATCCCTACCTGCGCGGGATATAAAACAGAAATCACAAGAAGCTTTGCTATGACGGCGGATTGCGCCTTGCCTAAAATTATCAGTTATTTTCCCCAGTCCATTTCTAACGGTGAAAGGATTTTTGTAAATGTTATAGGCCGGGGGTTTGAAAAAGGCAGCCGCTTGATAATAAAAGGTTTTGTTGTGGGCAAAAGGTATATGAAGGTTGTAGATTCCGGGTCTTTAATAGTTAAAGTCCCTAAAGGCGTGCCGGCCGGCAAATACCCCGTCCTGATAGAAAATCCGGACGGCAGCGTTTCCAATGAGGTATGGTTTGAGGTGAGGTCGTAGAAATGAGAAAAACAAATATATTTTTGCTTATAATTACAGTATTTTTATTATGTTTTGATCATAACATATACGCGATGATCTTGAATGATAGGACCCATCCAAGTCAGCCAAGCGCGCAGGGTGCCACGTCTCAATATGCCCCAGGGGAGATAATAGTCAAGTTTAAGGCAGAGGTTATGCCGGCGGCAAAGATTGCCGGTGTAAAATCTATGGATGTAAATGTAACATATGCCGACAAAATGGAGCCGTTGTTTAAAATCGTCCCGGCGAAGACGACTGGTTTAAAAGCCGCCGCCACTAAAGCACCAGCTCCGGATATTAGCGGAATATACAAGGTTAAGCTTCGCGGAGGGAAAACCGTTGAAGAAGCGGTGGCCGCCTATAGTAAAGACCCAAATGTGGCATATGCGGAACCTAATTATAGATATAAAATCCAAATGGTACCAAATGACCCCTATTATCACTCACGCGGCAGCTGGGAGCAACCATATGAGGATTTATGGGGTATAAAGAAGATTAAATGTCCTCCTGCCTGGGATATAACCCAGGGCGAAGGCGTAGTTGCCGCTGTTATTGATACAGGCGTGGATTATAACCATGTGGATTTAGCGGAAAATATCTGGATAAATTCAGCTGAAGATATAAACCACAACGGCAAATTCGACAACTGGCCGTGTACTGAAACAAGAAACGGCATAACAGGCGACCTGGATGGCATAGATAATGATGGAAACGGTTATGTTGATGATGTAATAGGCTGGGATTTTGTAGGGACGGACTACGAACATCCTAAAGAAGACAACGATCCTATGGATATTATGGGGCACGGGACGCATGTTTCAGGAACCATTGCCGCGGTTGGCAATAATAATAAAGGCGTGATAGGCGTTGCCCCAAAAGCGAAGATAATGGCTGTCAGAGGGCTTGACGATGAAGGCTCGGGGAATAATGATGATTTAGCTAAATGCGTTATATATGCCGCTGATAACGGGGCAAAGGTCCTGAATAATTCATGGGGAGGCGGCGGTTCAAAACTCCTGACTGATGCGTTTCACTATGCCCACGATATGGGGTGCGTGGCCCTTGCCGCGGCCGGAAATGAGCAAATGGACGTTGCAAATAGCGCCCCCGCTAATATTGACACAGTAATCGCTGTCGCCGCTTCTCGGCCGGACGACGGCAGGTGCGATTTTTCCAACTATGGCGAAAAGATTGAAGTTGCCGCGCCTGGCGGAGGTTACGACTATATTATCGGTCCGTTTTACGGAGACTACGGCGGCCCATACAACATATTGTCGACAATGAGTGACGGCTCCGGTATCGCGAAAGGGGCTGCCTACAGAAAAGTAGCGAATGATTATCATCGTCTTGCCGGCACCTCCATGGCCTGTCCGCATGCGGCTGGGGTAACAGCCCTGATAGTTTCAAAACACCCGGAATTGAGCGCTGATCAGGTAAGAGAGGTGCTGCGCAGTTCTTGCGATGACATTGACACCTCTGGAAAAGATATCTACACCGGTTACGGCAGAGTAAACGCGGTTAAGGCGGTGGCTGGAGGCAATATTGAGATAAGCTGCCCGTTAAAATATTTTCATAGCGACGATATATATTCTTCCCGGGTCGTAGGAAGCACGTATATAGGAGATGTTTTTGCCAGATACGAGTTATCTTATGTGTCAAAATATAACCCCCATACTACCGGTTTAATCGCGACTTCCTATACGCAGGTCGAAGATAAGAATGGCATTCTGGGAACATGGGATACTGCCAATTTACCTGATGGGGAATATACCCTTATCCTGAAAGTTATCAGAAATGACGGCCTCGAACTTACGACATCCAGCCCTGCAATAGTAGACAATGTTAATGAACCGCTTGTGTTCGGGGATCTTGGCGATAAGATATCATTTTTAGGCAAACGGTTGATATTCTCGGTAAAGGCAACAGACCCTGATGACCCAGCAAGGCCTTCTGGAAAACTTACCTACTCAGCCGCTAATCTTCCCACAGGGGCTGAATTTTTTAAGTACAACGGCACTTATTACTTCCAATGGCAGCGGCCGGAAAACGATACCCGCGCATACATAGTAACTTTTACGGTTTCGGATGGCGAATATGCGGTAAATAGAGAAGTCAAATTAATTCCCATGGAAAGGCAATACGCCAAAAATTCCACAATAGAAATACCTTATGTTAGTATGTGGGATAATAA
>Ga0105164_10000747_pt1 | contig 21654 bp, 21 predicted proteins | sample VDWuncwatermetaG_FD_89674 | JGI IMG/M metagenome (GOLD analysis project Ga0105164, IMG submission 89674) | Wastewater microbial communities from Netherlands to study Microbial Dark Matter (Phase II) - VDW unchlorinated drinking water | ecosystem: Environmental > Aquatic > Freshwater > Drinking...
GGCCTGCGCCGTTTACTATACAGCCTATCTCTCCTTCTAATTTTACGAAACTCAAACCGCAATCCCTGGCAAGAACCTCGTCGGCATCCTCCATTTCAAGATCGCGCAAGGCCGATATCCCGGGGTGGCGGAACAACGCGTTGTCGTCAAAATTTATCTTTGCGTCAGCTGCCGTATAAGTCCCATTTTTCTCCTTTACAAAAGGGTTTATTTCAATAAGCGTGCAGTCATTTTCCTTAAACAACTTTAATAATTTTGACAAGACCTGCGCCGCGATAACCCTGTCTTCGGTTTTATCAAAAACTGGCTTCAGGAAATCTGTAAATTCAGGATTATGTGCCCCGATGTACAGTTTAAATATTTTGTCCGGAAACTTCTGCGCCGTATCCTCTATGTCAACCCCGCCCTGCGAGCTGGCTATACAGACAATGTCCCCGGATAAATTATCAGTTGTTATGCCCAGATATATTTCTTTTGCAATTTCCAACGCCTTGACGATAAGCAGCTTTTTTACTTTAAAACCCTTTATATCCATGCCCATTATCTTATCGAAAGCGTCCTTAAGCTCCTGGATGTTATTCGCCTTCTTAATTCCGCCTGCCTTGCCCCTTCCTCCGGTCAAGACCTGGGCCTTTAAAACAACCGGAAACCCTGTTTTTTCCGCAAACGATATTGCTTCTTCTAAGTTTGCCGCCAATGCGCTTTCAGGAACCGGTATATTGTATTGTTTAAACAATTCTGCTGCCTGATATTCATGTATATTCATTTCATCTGCCTCCAGGCCTGCCTGCCAAGCTTGAACCCCGACCTTATTGCCCTTATATTAATATCTTTGTATGCAGGCGAAACCTTTTCTCCCACTGTATTGCACAATGCCTCTTCAGAAAATATCTTAAGAATGCCTGAAATTGCCCCCATAGCAAGCATATTAGTCACCAATGGATTCTTCATATCATCGCGCGCAATGGATGTAAACGGCAGTTTTATCACCTTGAATTTTTCCGGGGCTTTATAAGAAACATATTCCTGGTCTATAACCAATAGGCCGCCTTCTTTAAGCAGTTTGATGTATGAATTCAAAGATTCCTGAGTTAACGCAAGAAGCAAATCCGCAATTACGGTTTTCGGATAATATATAGGGCTGTCGCTGATTATTACCTCTGCCCTGCTGGCGCCGCCTCTGGCTTCAGGGCCGTAGGATTGCGATTGAACCACATTTTTATCTGTATAAAGCGCTACGGCTGTTGAAAATACTATGCCTGCAAGTATAATGCCCTGGCCGCCGTTTCCGCTTAAAATTATCTCATATCTATCCATGCCCTTGCCCCTCTATTTGCAGCTTTTTACTCATAGCCGCGCATACCTCTGTATATTCTTTTTCGGATTCCTTTTTAAACAATTCGCCTATAACAAATTTTCCTTTTAGCTCTTCAGGCGACATTATCTGGTCCTGTTTCAGGTTAACGGAGCTGTCCCTCTGCCATTTAAGCATATCTACGGGACTAGCAAATTTATTATATCTGCCGAAATATGTGGGGCAGGCAGTAATTACTTCCACGAACGAAAACCCCTTGACCGTGATTGCCTGTTTTATAAGGGCGTCAAGCAGCCTGACATGATAGGTAGTCGCCCTTGCGACATAGACTGCGCCGGCGCCGCGCGCCAGTTCACACATATCAAACGGCCTTTCCATATTTCCGTATTTGGCTGTGGATGTTAGCGCGTCATAGGGCGTAAGGGGCGAACTTTGGCCGCTTGTCATGCCATAGTTTGAATTATTAAACATAATGACTGAAATATCTATATTGCGCCGCGCAGCATGGATAAAATGATTGCCGCCTATCGCGATAATATCGCCGTCCCCTGCTAAAACAATAACATGCATATCCGGCCTTGCGAGTTTTATCCCTGTGGCAAAAGGTATTCCCCTGCCGTGGGCAGTGTGCAGCGTATTAAAATCAACATATCCTACCACCCTTGCCGAGCAGCCTATGCCGCTCACCATTGCTATGTCATCTTTATCTATGTTTAAACTGTCAATACATCTTAAAACGCTCTGCATTATAATCCCGTTGCCGCATCCGGAGCACCAGATATGAGGCATCTTATCCAATCTTAGATAATTTTTAAAATCAAAGGCCATTACAAACCTCTTTTATCTTATCTAAAATATCAGCGGGATTTATAATCTTGCCGTTAGCGATATTGACGCCGAAAACTTTATGCGGATCTATCTTCATAACCTCGCCTATAAGCTGCCCGAGATTCATCTCGCATACAATAACTGCCTTGCATTTTAAAACCGCCTTCGCAACAATTGCCTTTGGAAACGGCCAGATTGTCTTAAGCTTCAGGCATCCTGCCTTTATCCCCTCTTTTCTTGCCGAAAGCGCTGCCTCCATGCAGGAGCGGGCAGTGCTGCCGTACGATATTAAGGCGATCTCGGCATCTTCCATATTTATCTCGTCATAAAAAGTGATCTCTTCTATATCATCTTCTATCTTTGCGTGCAGCCTGGTAATCAGAGCGGATACCTTCTCGGGGTCTTGTGTGGGAAATCCGGTTTCGTCATGATACAGCCCTGTGATGTTATACCTATATCCTGTGCCGAAATTCGCAAGCAACGGCACATCGTTTTCCGGAGTAACGGCATACGGCTTGTATCCGGCCGGGTGAGATTTCGGAAGTTTTCTGTTTATAATTTTTATTTCATCTTTCTGGCGTATGCGCACTTTTTCTCTCATATGCGCCACAGTTTCGTCTGCCAATAAAATAACAGGCGTCCTGTATTTCTCGGATGCGTTAAACGCCTCTATTGTAAGGTCAAACATTTCCTGAACGCTTGAAGGCGTAAATGCGATTGCCGGATGGTCGCCGTGAGTCCCCCACCTGGCCTGCATAACATCGCTCTGCGCCGGGCAGGTAGGAAGCCCGGTAGAAGGCCCGCCGCGCTGCACATTCACAATAACGCACGGGATCTCGCAAAAACTTGCGTAACCTATCAATTCCTGTTTTAAAGAAAAACCCGGGCCGGAGGTAGCTGTCATTGACTTACAACCCGCGATAGAAGCTCCGAGTATAACGCCCATTGACGCAATCTCATCCTCCATCTGTATAAATCTGCCGCCTGCCTTAGGCAATCTTGCGGCGAGTATTTCAAGTATCTCCGTGGACGGCGTTATCGGATAGCCGGCAAAAACCTTAAGGCCCGACAACAACGCGGCCTCGACGCAGGCCTGATTCCCCTGAAGGAATTGTATATTTTTATTTTTTTCAGGCATTACTTATTGAGCTTCCTTGATTTTGACTTGAATCGCAAATTCCGGGCAGCGCATCTCGCACAACATACAATTTATGCAGTCGTCAGGCCTTTCGACTATAGGCTTTGAATCCTTGTCTTTTTCAAAAACGCCCTTAGGGCAAAACTCTATGCAGATGCCGCATTTTTTGCACCAGCTATAATTTATAATGACATCATATTTATTTTTTTCCATATGCCGGGTTTCGGATTAAAGTTTTATATCAAATCGTCAAATTTAATATCTATCCCTAATACGCCCAGGATATTTTTGTTTTTATCAATGACGGGCGCGGAAACGGTAATGCATAATAACCCCGTAACCCTGGAAGTGTAGATGTCGCTAAAATATATTTTTTTCTGGCTCATCGCTTCCGTAAACCACGGCCTGTCGGAAAAATCCCCGAATTCCTGCAGCTTCTCCTTATACAGCTCTCTATCTTTTTTCTGAGTAATATTTCTTGTGATTTTTTTGCCTTTCGTATCGGTGATATAGATAAGCCTGATGAATGGATTGTCATCCACTATTTTTTCCATGAATGGCTCCTGCTTTTCATGCATCATGGAAACAATGTCCGGCTCTTTTACAAGATTTAAGATCAAATCATGAGCCAAATCTTTGGCCTTAGCCTTTAATGCCTCAAGCTCGGAGACGAACAATTCCGGCAGGTCTTTCTTTGTCAGCTCTATCATCTCCTGATCCGAAATGCTGGTTATCCTGTTATTTTTATATTCATTGGCCACCCATTCATTGATTTTCTCGGCGCCCGGGTTTTGTTTATCTATAGCGTCTTTGCCTTTTAAACCAAAAAATGTATTTATCCAATACACAATGCCCGCTATTCCGGATTTGTCGGTGATGCCTACGCCCATGGGCCTATTTAACAATTTGCGCGTATCAAAAATATTATAAATCATTTCATTCTTGATGCCGCCGTCCGCATGAATTCCGGCTCTTGTGACATTAAATTCATCTCCCACAAAAGGATAGTTTTTAGGGATGGGCTCTTTAAGCGCCTTTTTAAAATAATCCCCCATCTCGGTAATCACTGTGGTATCCACGCCGTTAAAATCTCCTTTTAAAGCGACATACTCAATAATAAGGCCTTCGATAGGCGGATTGCCCGTGCGTTCTCCATAACCCAATAAAGTCCCGTTAGCCGCTGAACACCCGTATAACCATGCAGCTTCCGCATTAATCAAAACTTTATGAAAATCATTGTGCCCGTGCCATTCCAGGCGCTGCGGAGGGACGCCTCCGTCATCAATTAACCCTCGTATAAGTTTTGGAACTCCGCGCGGAAGACTTGCCTGCGGATAAGGCACGCCGTAACCCAACGTATCGCATGCCCTTACTTTTATGGGGATTTTACTGTCCTCGGAACGCTTCATTAATTCCTGCACAAAAGGTATGACAAAGCCGTAAAAATCAGCCCGTGTAATATCTTCTAAGTGGCAACGAGGAATAACGCCTTCTGTTAAAGCCGCATCCACAACCTCAAGATAATTCCTCATCGCGTCTTTTCTGGTTTTGTTCAATTTAAGAAATATGTGGTAATCCGAGGCAGAGGTTAAAATCCCGGTCTCCTTAAGCCCCATCTGTTTAACTAACTTGAAATCTTCCTTCTTTGCGCGTATCCATCCTGTTATTTCAGGATACTGATAACCCAACTTCTGGCATTCCTCAACAGCCTTTTTGTCTTTATCGCTGTAAAGAAAAAATTCGCACTGCCGAATAACGCCGTTTGGGCCGCCTAATCTGTGCAAAAATTTATATAACTCCACAATCTGCTCTACTGTATAAGGCGGGCGCGCCTGTTGGCCGTCGCGAAAAGTGGTGCAGGTAATCCAGAAATCCGAAGGCGGGCTAAATTTTACCGCCTCATTATCAAAGGTAATCCTGGGAATCATATCGTACCGAAACTGCTCTTCATATAGTTGCGGTTTCTCAACATCCTGAAGCACATATTCCTTAACCATTTCAACCTCCATTTATTTTTTTAGCATTTATAAACTATATTCACATATTATATACTAAGAGAGTTTACAGGTCAACCTTAAAAAATTTAAGCTATTTCACGAATCCCGATATCCCAACAAATAAAAACCAGATACTGGAAAGCAGGGCCACGATAATACCTATTTTCTTAACCCTTTCAATGCGGTTAAGAAATGAAACAAAAACCAGGGGAATCATATAAACAGATGTGCCAGCAAAAAATGCCGCAAATAAAATTACGCCCATAAAAATGCTGCCAAGCGTCCAAAGCCTGGAAACAGCTATAAAAAACGGTATGCAGGGGTTTAGGCCTGTAAACAGGCCCAGAAAAAATGGCATACGCATAAAACCGGAGCGCCAAAGAGAAGAACCGCAGGATTTAGAATCTGTAAAATCGCGGGACAGCACGTAGATCAACATCAATAACGATGCTATGATCAAGCTAAGGTTAGAAACCTTGGCTGTAAAGATATTCCGGTATCTGGTTCCTATAAAACCCGCAATGAGCGCAAAACCGATATACCCTGTTAACCTACCCACCATAAAAGGCGCTATTTTACTTAAATTTTCATATACTTTTTGCTTGCCTTCTGTCAGAAGATAAGGCATAAAAAAAGCGAGGCACGCGCCCAGGCAGTAAGCGCCGACAGACAAACCCAGCATCAGGCCTTCAAGAATTATCCGTATCATTTAAAACCCATCAATAAATATTTTAACATACCTTATCATAAAGATAAACAAAAATTCCGCTCACAGGCATTTTTGTATTGACAAATTTCAGCTATGCGATAATAATATAAAGCGTGAGCAAATTAAAAAATAAAACAGTAGAATCGAAATATATAGTTTCCTTTATATTTAAACTCTCCGCTATTATTTTTGTCGGCTTTGGGATATTTGGGTTACTCATAATTATTTTTCTTAACAGGAAAATCGGGCCTACTTATTTAGAGGGGATCTCCACCTTAAGCCAGCTTCGCGCATCCCTGCCTCTTATATTATCCATAACCGCATCTGTCCAGGCGGCGACGTTATGTATTATCGCTGTATTCGCCGCCCTGCTCTGGTCTCACAGCATCGCCGGGCCGCTTGTGCGTTTTAAAAGAGCCCTGATAGATCTCGCGCAGGGAAAATCGCTTAAAGAACCAATCGCATTCAGAGACGATGACCAATTACACGGGCTGGCCAATGCCTTCTCCGAGATGGCCGTCGCTGACATCGATAACCGCGCAAGGGCTCTGACCCTCATGGTTGAGGCGCAAAGAATCCTGGACGAATGCGAAGCGCTGAAGAAACAAGCAAAATTTGACGCCCATGCGTTAAGCTCGAAAGTTAATGAGTTGGAGAAAATTTATCTTCGTATAAAGGATATATACGCCGCCAAAAAGTCAAACCTATGAAAAAATTTATCATATACTTCGGTGGTTTTTTATTCATAATTTTTTGCGCATATATCATCTGGGCGGTTTCAAGCGCTAAGATGCATGACTTTAATGGCAAATGCCTTATGTGCCATACTGATACCCCGGGCAAAGGCGCCAAAAGAGAAAACCTGGCCTTTGTGAATGATATTGATAAAACATGCAGCGTATGCCATACCATTGACAAGAAAAAATCCCATCCGATTAATGTGAGGCCGGATAAAAACATTCCTCTGGCAACGCATCTGAATGCGAACGGCCTTATAACGTGCACTACCTGCCACGACGTCCATAAAGAGGACAAAACATCGAACAGGTTTGAATTATCAGGCATGCTCTGGGGCCACGTGAAAGGCAAGGCGTTCTGTTCCCTGTGCCACAATAACGAACTTCTGGATGCGGCGTGGCGGCATCAAACAGCGATACCTTACGCCCATCCCACAGGCAAACTTACAGAAACCGTTGGAGGCGGCCTGCTTGATAAATTTTCCACAGAGTGCCTAAGCTGCCACGACGGCACGATTTCCAGGTTTCCTGAAGTTGAGGTCAGGCAGGGCGTGTGGCAGCATGGTATAGGTATGAGCCATCCTGTAGGCGTGGATTACCCGCGTTCGGAGGATTTTACGGATCCCGGATCCTTGCCGAGCGAGATACAGCTTTTTGACGGCAGGATCGGCTGCCTCTCCTGCCATGAGATATACGGCATAGAAAAGCATATGTTGACTATGAATAATAAAGGAAGCAGGCTGTGTATAGCCTGCCATAAAAAATGAATAAATATAAAAGGAAACCGTTTTTTATAAAAGGAAATTTCCAGATCGCGGTCATCGCCGGTTTTGTCCTGCTTTTGTTTATCGAGGTTATGGCAGCGGGTTTGTTTATATACAAATTATCCGCCAACGCTGTAGAGGATGCGGAATATAGCTCCCATATAACCATTAACAGCGGTTCACAGCTTATCAAACCAATAATCCTAAAAGTGAATGCCTACGCCATATTGATAAGCGTCCTCCTTGCGGGCTTGGCAGCGGCAATTATGTATTTTAGGCTCCGCGCTCTATTCGCAAAGATAATAAAGGGTCTGGAAAATCTAAGGGATAACAATACGCCATTTCGCATAAACCGGTACGGGATAAAAAATACAAGGGAGCTCATTACGGAGTTCAACCATGCGGCAGCGTATCTCGACAAACGCCGTGCAACGGTACGGGATACGCTCGATGCCCTTATCAAGGAAAAAGAACTTAAAACTATATCTCGGTTACACGCAACGCTCTACTCTATCCTCGCCGACAAAGACCGCTGTAATTAATTGGGTTAAATGGGACCAGGCCCCAATTAAACGGTAGACGAATTCACAAATCATTAGGATCAACAGGATAGCCCCTATTCCTATGCTCGCTACCGTGGCAGGTCAATGAGCATTCGCCCGTAAATCGGCCGTAATCAGTAAAAGAGATCCGGCCCAAAGAATCCGGTGAGACGACGTTTCGGTCGAAGTTGATAAGATGCGCGGCGTTCTTTACACCATGGGGATCATGGCACACGGTACAGGCGGCCCCAATCTGGATATGATAGCTATGCAGCTGAAAACTCCTGTCCTGCATAATACTATTCCTGTCATGGCATTTATAGCAGAGCTGATAAGCATTGAAGGTTTCTGGCCGGGTCTCCGCGAAATTCAAATTTCTCTCCAAAAGCGGCCTGTAGATGGAGCCGTGCGGCCCCTTGGGCCCTGTGCCTCCGTTATTCGGGCCGCTGTCATTATTATGACAATCAGTGCATTTGATGATGCTCGAGGTGGCGAGCGGCGCGATCAAACTTGGGACATCCGGGTTCTTCCCGATCGTCTCGATCGGATGAAATGATCGGTTGGCGGGATCGAACGCTCGGCGCATATTGACTTCCGGATACTGTCTGTTCACATAAACGCGGGCGGCGAAGTCGGTGTCGGCGTGGCAGCGAAAACAGAGTTCGTATTCGTTCGTTATCTCATCGATCGCTATCCCCTGGGCATTAACCCCATTCACCTTATTCAGCGCTCCGGGTAGATTCCCCGAAGGAGCGTCCGCGGCGGCATGAGGATTATGACAATCCACGCACACCACATGCCATTTTGTGCCACTCACGATCCCCTCAGTAGGATCGTGCATACCGGCATGTATCAGAAAACTGTGCCGACTCGCCTTGTTGAGTTCGGCGACGATATTCTTATGCGCAACATTGCCGTTGTGGCAGGTAACGCAATTATCATCATCGGCAGAATAGTTCAATAAACGTTTTCTGCCTAAAGCGTTATGAGGATTATGACAATTTTCGCAGGCATTATCAGCGACGTTTGTCCAGCGGGTATGCGCCCACGGCTTGGGGGGCACGTTATTCCATGAAGCTGCAGAGTTTTTATGGACAGAGGTGTCCCAGCCGCTCATATTATGGCAAGTAAGGCATAAATTCCCTCTAAGGGCATCTGTCTTGAGAAAATATCCGAATTGATTATCGTGAGGATCGTGGCAGCTTGTGCATTGGAGCTGTGAGTCCTTATCCAGGCGTATTGTCCCTGTCAACGCCGCCGGGTCCCTTAATTGCTTATTGGAAAAAGCGAGCGATGAGTCATAGCGAAATGATACGGGGTGGTCGTCGGAGAGATCCGTGCCAAGATTCTCCTCCCCTTCTATGGGCTGGGTAAACGGGATAACATCGCTTCGCGAACGCACCATGCCTAAAGCGATTGTTCCGTCGTGGCAGCTTAGGCAAAGCTTTGATGCGCCGGCAGGCTGGCCGGTCGTTGCTTTCAGCGTGGTGCTCGTATACGGAATATACACCTGGCCCGAATCATAACGGTTCCAGAGCGGAGCTGAAGACACTGCGCTGTGCGGCGTATGGCAGAAAACGCAGATCTCGGTTTCAGTTGTTCCTTTAACCTTGCCCGGGCCGCTTAAGGAAAGGTTATGCTTTGAATTTACAATGCTGCCGGCGAAGCAGGATAAGTTAAAAGTAAAAAGTAAAAAGTTAAAAGTAAAGAATAAAAGAATGGAGCTTTTAACTTTTGCGTTGTACTTTTGCCTTTTTACCCCTCGACTTCGCTCGGGGCATGCTTTTGCCTTTTTACTTTTATTCATTATTCCTTCCCGACATAACGAAATATCTGAAGGCGCTGGTTATAAGAATCCGCCACATATATATAATCTTCGCTGTCGATTGCGAGGCCGCAGGGGATCCAGAATTCGCCGGCCTTATGCCCCGCTTCTCCCAAAGACAGCAAAAACTCTTTGTTATGATTAAATACCTGAATATTATCAAATAGGGCATCTGTCACATAAATATGCCCCAGCGAATCAACCCCTATTCCTTTCGGCCTGGCGAACGAACCCGAACTGTCCCCCGGCTGGCCGATGCTATATAAAAATTTATTTGCCTCATCAAATACCTGTATCCTAAAATTCAAGGTGTCAACTACATAAACCCTGCCTTCTTTGTCTGTGGCGAGTGAAGTCGGGTAATTGAACTCGCCATCCCCCCTGCCCCTTGTGCCTAATCGCGTAATAAAATTACCATTCAGGTCAAATATCGAAATGCTGTGCGCAAGCGTGTCCGCAACGTACAACCTATTTTTAATTACGGCCAGGCCGGTAGGCCTTAAAAACGCCTCGCCTGCGCCTATCGTAAACTTAAATCTGCCTTCCCCATCAAGGCAAAAGACCTTCTTTAAACCAGAGTCAGCGATAAAAACCAAGCCGTTATCCGACACAGCCACGCCCACAGGAGAAAGAAACTCTTCTTTGCCTGCCGCTGTTATTTTTTTATAGCGCTTTTCTTTCTGCATGAATATATGCACGGCCGGCATTCCCGAGTCGCAAACATAGATTGTCTTTTGCTTATCTACCGCGACCGCTATCGGTTTATTCAAAATATCCTTTTCCTCGCCTATAATCAGCGTTTTTAATTTCTTAAATAACCCGGCCTTTATTCCCGCATTATCCGGAAAATAAATTGCCTTAACAAAAACCACTTTCGCCGGCGCCGGAGGAGACGGCCAAAAAAGCGAAGATTCTTCGTCAGCGCAATAGCCGCCTATGGCGGTAAGAAGAAAAAACAACGATATAACTATGCCGTTGAATAGTCTATGCTTGGCCATTACTAAAAACTCCGCTTTATCCTTGTAGAGAAAAAATGGTTCACCAGCCTGTCCCCTATATAGGATTGCCTTTTAAAATCGTATTTGATCTCCAACAGGAATTTGTTTAAATTTAACTCAAAACCGGAGCCGGCGGCTAAATCATTCAAATTGATGCCTGCCCCGTCCTGCCAACGGTATCCTGCCTCCATAGTAAGGCGCGAGAATCTGCTTAAACCTATATTATAACGGCTTAAAAAATCAAAAAACCTCTGCGTATTCTGTGTGGCTACTAACCTAATTTTACTCTGGGAGGATTGAAGTGTCAATGTAGATCTTAAACTGGGATTAATGGTAAAAGATTCCGTAAGTTTCAACTGCTTGTACGGCGCGAGGTTGGAATTATAATCTTCATCTTCCAACACCGCTTCAAAATACTTATAGCGGAAATCCATGCCGACAACCCTATCCGTGAGGGTCTGAAGGATCGTATTTTCCTCTCCTGAAACCTGCGGGTGCCTCTGTCTGTTCGCGCGATAATATACGCCGATTAAATTTTCCAGGAAATCCATTCTAAGGCGAAGGTTATCGCCCAGGGTGTTAAATTTTAAGGAAGGGCTGCTCTGCGCCTGATAATTAACTAATACACTCTGTCCATCTGAGATGCTGCCGCCAGGCACTCTCTGAATCTGCGTGCGCTCCCCCCCGCCGAGCAACTGATAATCAGTATTTAAAATGTATTTAATAGTCCTTGTTGTGTCTGTAACTACCACCGTCGCCGTGTCTACGCGCGGTTTATCAAGAAACGTAATGGCGCCGCCGGTCGTAAGCGTACGCGTCTCGTCAATAACCGAGATAAAATTGCCGGGCGCCTTCCTGGCTTCCTCGGAATAATTTAAGCCGGCGCCGGAACTAAACTTGCCGATTTTACCCAGCTTTTTGGTATAGTCCTCATTTAAAGATACCCCATAGGTGTTTTGTGAAGACGTATTGGCGTCGTTGTTAGAATAAAATGTGCTGAAAGAAGAAACAAGGCTATCGTATAGCCTATGCGTCAGAGAAGCGCTCAATCCGTTACCAACCGCCTTCGCCGCGGCGGAGGAGTTTTCCGATAAACTGTAACCGTACGAAGTATTCAGGGCATCGGAATGCTCTATATTCAAATTTTCGTTTAAATTAAATATGCTGGCCGTGCTGATGCCTGCAAGGTCGTAAAAATGCATGTATGAATTAAGCATTTTTTTATTATTGTCGAATAAGGGCTTCTGATTTGACAGGCTGATATTATGCGTCATCCCGTTCTGATCAGACGCGCCCGATTCCATCCGCGAGAATTTATCTTGCGCGGCCTCAAGACGCGTCACGCCGAAAATCCCAGACTCATTACTAATGCCCATGCTGAATTCGTCATCCTGAAAATTCTGCGACGGCCTTGAGGCCCTGTCTATCATCTTTGAGCTATTGTTAAAAGCGGCGTTGGCAGGCATAAATTTGTTTTTGTACCCAAAATTCCCGGCGTATGAGGTCGAGCTTATGGTCTGGCGTTCAAAGAATTCATGATTCTCTATCTGTCTTGCCCTATCCGCGGACAAAGAGAAGGCGTAGGGTTTTTGACGAAGGAATGAAGATACTATATGAAAACGATCCAGGGAACTATTTTTCAACTCCCCTGTTAATGTAGGTTGAAATTCCTCCCTTGTCTGCCTTAACCCGTTTTCCAGTTTTATATCCAGGCTGGCGAGATTGGGATGATATACAGAACCCTTAAAATCTGTCAGGAGGGCCTCTTCTAATAACAACCTTTTTTTGCGGGTGGGCTGTGACGACGAAGCGATCTTCCTGTCTTCTATCTCTGATTCACACCGAAGGTCTATCGCATTGTTAACATTCTGAATGGAAAAATACTTTGTGCCGGCGGTATCAGGATTTTCTCCGGACGGATTGGTTCTAAACCTTGGCTGAGGATAAAAAAAAATCGTTCTTTTTTATGCGCGATTTTTTGCGCCGCGCCTTTCAGCGCTGCTTCCATCGCCTTTTTGCGCTGCCGTATAAATTTATTCATCTCTTCTTCCATCGCCACGCCTTTCAGCGCCGCTTCCATCGCCTTTTTGCGCTGCCCTATAAATTTATTCATCTCTTCTTCCATCGCTTTATAACGCAGCGCTGTCAATTTATCCGCATGCGCTGGGATGTCATTGAATAATAAAAATAAGGCCAAAATTAAAAGAAAGGTTTTCTTAATCATTATTTCAGCAATTTTTCCTCGTTTGACGCGTGCGGGTTGTGGCATTCCGTGCAGATATTCTGACCCTCATGCGCAGGGGTTGCCCTTATTGCCTTTTCATCGTGACAGGTAAAACACAATTTCGGGGCCGGCTCTTTTAACATAAATTTATTAGGCGATTTGTGCGGATCATGGCAGCCTATGCAGCCCTCTTCGCTGACAGGATAATGAACCGCCTTCTTGTTCTTTGTAAAGTCATCGTGGCAGCCAAAACACAGCTCCTTGCCTTTCAAGGCAAGCTTCTGCGAAAATTTTGAATCATGGCAGCTGTCGCACTCATCTTTCAAGAATGGCAGATGAAAAAATTGGACAGGCGCCGGCGGTAACACCGTCTTGTTTTTTATCTCATTTTTCGATTTTGCCTTTTCATCTTTTTTATCGGGCGCGGGATTTTTCTCTTCATGAACGGGTACGCCGTCAATAAAAGTGCGCAATAATTTATCGCTTGCCTCTTTGCTGCAACCCGTTAAAAGAGGAGAAAAAAAAAGCATGAGGACTAAAACGCCGGGTAATCCTTTAAACATTTCGTTTATCTCTTATGCCCGAAGCCGAATACGCTCAATTTCCGGTCTCCGTACTGGCTTGTTACAAAAACAAGGTATTCAATTTCAAAACTCGGGTCAGCTAAAGATGAAAAGTAATCCTTTAACGCATAATCTATCGTGACACCCGCCGGCAGGACCAAGGAGGCGCTTCCTCCCGGCTCTCCGAAGAACAGGAGCAATTTCCCTTCCTTATCAAAGATCTGCACATTTTCAAAGGCAGCATCAACCACATAAACCCTGCCTTCTTTATCCACAGTAATCCCTTTTGGCCTGGAAAACTGGCCGGCTGCATCCCCCTGGGAACCGATACTCATCAGAAATTTGCCGTCTGAACTATATTTTTGCACCTTGAAGGAGCCCATGTCTGAGACATATATATCCCCTTCTTCGTCGACCGCCATATTTGTCGGTGAAAATAACTTGGCCTCTTCTGCCGCATCTTCCGCGGGTATGCTCGATAAATACTGCCTGTCTTTTAACCCGAAGATCCTTATAGAATGCGTTTTAATGTCGCATACATAAATCTTATCGCCCCTGATCGCAACGTCTGTAGGCTTAAATTCTGATTTATTGCCTATAGCGCCCAAAGAATTCCCGGCCTCATCAAAAATCACCACCTGGCCGCGCCTCGAGTCCGCGACATACATATCGCCATTTGTATCAAAACTCAAATTTATAGGGGCGATTAACTGGCCTTCTTTCTTCGGCCTGAAATATTCGAATTTTCTTCTCTCGATATCCAGGACATCTATGGAGTTGAGCACCGTATCGCAGATATATATCTTATTGCCATGAGCAGCCACGCCGTATGGCTTAACTATCGGCTTTGTGCTCTTCTCATCCCCCAATATAAACTTCCTGAATGTGCCAGGGGCAGCCTCAAGATCGCCGGATGAGGAGAAACTTGTTAAAAACTGAAGGCGCGGCGCCTCGGGCGCGGGCGGCCAGAATATCGGCCCTGCATTCTCCTGTGTGATCTTTGGAGCGGTTGCGCACCCTGAAACAAAAATGAAAAGAATTAAAATTACGGAACTCAACTCTAAAAATTTATTCTTCTTATCTGCCATTTTATTATAGTATCCTCATTTATCCCGCGCCGCGGGCGGAACCCGCGGCGCGGGATTTACCTTCTTAATAACCTAAGTCGAACAACTCATTTGTTATGGCAAGTCAAACAAAGAGTACTGGCTGCATTATTTACCAGAAGCAGATGAGCGGCTGTAGCCGAATCACCTTTGTCCGCATGCACATCGTGGCATGAAGCGCATTCAACCTTATGGCCGATAAGCATAGCTGCGTCAATGGTTTTCCCGCCCAACGCCCCTACAGTTTTTACTGTTGGATTAGATAAAGTGCCATCAGCAGTTGCCAATGCGGTATCATAAGTAAAAGACACGGGATGATCATTGGAAAGATCGGTGCCGAGCTTATCCTCGCCGCTTATAAAGTTTGTGCCTACCTTGCCGCCGAAAGAATCAAGGGCAACGGTTCCATCATGGCAGCTTAAGCAAGCCTTAGATGAAGCGCTTGGTTGACCCACTGTGGCATTTAAACTTGGGCTGGAATAAAGTATAAACGTGGCTGATGTTAAGACATGGTTCCATAACGGCGCGATAGTACTGCTTGCGTTATGCGGCGTATGACAAACTACGCAGATTTCCCCTGTTGTATTCCAACTCTTGCTTTTAAAGTCATGTCCAGAGCCGGTAATCGCGGCAAACGCCGTCCTCATCGCAATAAGACTTATGACCGTTAAAACCAAAATAACCATTACAAATTTTTTATTCATTGGTTTCACCTCCTTTCTTTTAAAAAATTTTATTATGTACAAAACACACTTACCTATAATCAGGCATAGCTGTGCAACCCCGATAATAAATAATTCACTCCGAAATAGGTAAAGAGCATCGCTAAAAATCCGATTACAGCTAACCACGCCGCCTTTTGGCCTTTCCATCCTTTGACTAAACGCGTATGCAGGTAGATAGCGTAAATAAACCATGTAATCAGAGACCATGTTTCTTTAGGGTCCCAGCTCCAATAGGTCCCCCAGGCACTATTTGCCCAGACAGCGCCGGTAATAATGCCCATGGTCAAAAACAAAAAACCAAACGCGATAATCTTGTAACTTACTGTGTCTAATTTAACAATCTCATCTTTCTTAAATAAAATGATGAGGCCGGAAACGAACCCTACAGTTAATGCCGAGTATCCTATAAAGCACGTTAATACATGTATCGTAAGCCAGTTGCTTTTTAAGGCTGGCACAAGCGGGGCTATCTCTTTATCCAGAAATGAAGCGTAACCCAATGCAAGCAAGCCCATCAAGGCCACAAGGCTTGAAATACTTTTAATCTTATATCTTAAGTCAATAAAGAGAAGGACCAGGCCGATTGCCCAGGAGAAAATAACCAGCGACTCAAACATATCGCTTAAAGGAGGCCTTCCGGCAATATGCCAACGCATGGCTGTATATGCCGTAAGACAGGCTACCGCGCAGAAGACAAAAGCCCTGGCCAAAAACAACAGGGCCTTGTGATTAAAAAATACCTCCAGAAAATAAAAAACCATTGCCAGAAAATAAGCCGCGAAAGCGACATTTAGCAGTATAGAATACATATTATTCTCTCCTTAATAAAGGACTGATATAAAACCTTATGCTTAATCCCAGAATAAACAAGATAAACCCCAGATATACCACGCCCACGCCCGGGTCCTTTACCACTTTCAGGCCGGTCCAGTTAAGGCGTTCTTGATCATAATTGTGTTGGAAAAAAATATATCCTTGAAACTTAACAGGAGAATTTACCCGTATATCCCTGCTAATCATTTCTCTGCCGCCTTTTATTATGGTAACCTTACTGATAAAATCTTTAGGCCGCCTGCCAACCCAATTGTAAACAAACTTATAATTACTTTTTATTGATTGGTGCATGTCAGGATACCTGGCAAAAACCCAGAATTTATCCTGGAAGCCGTCTTTGCCTTTAAGCTCCACCTGTATCGCCGGATTATTCGCATTTGTTGACCTGCTTGAGGCCTCTTTTGTGGACATATCCATCACAAAATCAGGCAGATAACGCAAAATCTTAACTTTATAACCGGTGCCGGCGATCTCCTGCTCAGCGCCTACAGCGGTTGGAATTTCAGCTATCAACTTTCCGTCATAAACCGACAATTTTTCTTTCGGGTCAATACTCTCGTTATATATAAAATCATCCAGCCTGACGGAAAACCCCAGATCAACATGTTTCTTCCCAACCTCAAAAGAACCGGCCTCTTCTGCCTTATTGATCTTCATATACCCTTTTTGACCATATACCATCCCTATGAGCGCCCCGGTTAATATGACCAAAACGCTGACGTGGCAGATAAATGTGCCTAATTGACGGCCTTTGAAGGATAGCCTATTTAATATACATGCCATCAAATTCAGAGAAATCATGACTAAAGGCAAAATAAACCACCAGGAATTATAAACATCCGCTAAGCCCGTTTTTAATAATAAGCTGTAGCCGTACTGCCCGTATCTGCTTATATAAAACGCCGGCTCTTCATTTTGCGCGATGAATGTGCCTATCAAAGAAAGCGCGCATATGATAGCGAGCAGCCATATTGCCAGTTTTATTGAGGAAAAAAATTTCCATAGTTTAGTTTGTCTCATAGGCATATCATGCTCCTTTTTTAGGCGCCTTTCCGGTTATTATAGAAAAATTTAACGGATAATGGTCCGGATCAAATATAGCAAAATATATATGCCAGACGAGAACCGCTAAAACAGCGAGGACGGCTTCATAATAATGTACGGCCCTTGCGACATCCAATATCCATTTAGGAAAATACTGAAGGAAAAAATTCTCAAAGGTGAGCATCAGGCCTGTTACAAACATAATGACAGACCCCCATATAAGGGCCCAGTACTCCGCTTTCTCGATGTAATTATAAACCCCATGCTCGGGTTTTGTTTTATCAATGCCTAAATTGTGCCTTGTCATTTTAATAAGATCAAGGAAATCTTTCCATTTAGGCATCAATGCCTTAAGCTGTTCTTTTCCCCTCTTTGTGAAAGATAAATAGTAAATATGATAGGCGGCAAGGGCGATAAAAATGCCTGCCATTACTCTATGGATGATCCCGCGCAAGTCAAAGCCTGCATCCCAGATCGTAAATGGCGCTGCCCACCAGGCATGCTGATATCTTAAAGCAAAACCGGTGTAGGCCAATATAATAAAGGAGAACGTAAGAACTGTATGCTGGATGCGCTCGCTTTTTGTAAAACGGATGTCTTTAGCCTCTTCGTGATATCTCCTGTAATAGGCCTTAAATTTAGGTATAAAATCAAGCATATTATGCGCTGCCATCCCGCCGATGGTCAACACAATGAGAATAATATAGAACAGGGTAACATAATAAACCGCCTTATCCTGCCCTCGAGAGGGAGACAGATGAACAGACCCCTTGGCCAGCTCGTTTCCCGCGTTCGGATGGCATTTCCCGCATGTCCGCGAAAGATTGTTCTTATTAACAGCGGACTCGGGGTCGCTGGAGGGAAGTATGTTATGGGCCCCGTGACAGCTGACGCAATTAGCCACCGTGACTATGCCCATTTTATTCGCCAAGCCATGATAACTCTGATAATAAGTCTTTAAGCGATCCGTCGGTAAATGGTATTTGCTTGTAATTCTTTCAGAGCCATGGCACTGGCCGCATGTCTTTTCCGCAATCGCAGTCGGATATACTGAAGACAAGGGGTTTTTACGCGACTTTATGGTATGTTCGCCGTGGCAATCAGTGCAGACAGGGGCATCTCGCACGCCGGCTGTCGACGCTTTCCCATGGACGCTGCGTAAATAGGTATTAAGCACATTCTCATGGCATTTACCGCAGGTATTGGGTACATTCTGCCGATAGATCTTGGATTTAGGGTTGCTCGGCGATGACAAATTATGGGAACCATGGCAATCGGTGCATACAGCGGCTGAAGTCAACCCCTTTTCCATGAGCGCCTGGCCATGGACAGTTTCTGAATACGTCACAACCGGCTTCTTTTCCAATAAATTATATTGGGCCATCTTCTTTTCATCTTCATGGCACTTGGCGCACGTTTTGGGAATATTAAAGCGGGCTATCGGCGATTCAGGGTTGCGCGCATCTACGATAGCGTGAGGTTTGCCGTGACAATCAAGGCAGTTCGCCGCCGAGGTACCGGCCTTCACCGCGCGGCCGTGATCAGAGGCGTTATAAACAGCGGATTCACTGTTATGGCAACCCGAGCAATCCACTCTGACTGGTTTGTCAGAATGAGGAATATCCTTAATATCATTGTGGCACGATGTGCAAAGATTGGATGCGTGGACGGAACCACTAAACGTTTTAATATTAAATTCCTCGTGGCACTTTAAGCAATCTTCGTTTAAGATATCCTGTTTACAAAAGGATTGTGCGGGAAAAAAGATAATAAAAAGAAACGAAAAAAACGCAATCCCTCCCGCATAAACCCGGATTTTATTATTCATAATGGTTAAAAATATCTTTCCTAATTACTTACGATTTTGGCAGAGGATGAGCAATCTTTTTATAGTATTCGTCAAAATTAAATTCTTTGTAGTAAGGGCTTTCCGAATTGTGGCACTTGACACATACCTCTTTTGTCGGGATAACAAGGCCTGCTTCGATCGCCTTTTGTTTATCCTTCATAACCGTCATGCCCTTATAGTCGCTGCCCGCGCCGTGGCAAGATTCGCACTGCACGCCGCCGGCGATATTAAATGACTCGCTTTTTAGATTATCCGCTGCGCCGAAAGCTGTCACATGGCACTTGACGCACTCCGGCGATTTCTGCGGATCGGTCTTTAAGCCGGCTTTTTGGGCTGTCTTTTTCGCGTCGTCAGAAGCTAATGTCTCATACGCCTTAGCGTGCTTACTGTCAGCCCAATGCTTATACTGATTGCCTTTGGCCTCGCTCATATGGCACATCTTGCATTTACTGACGCCTACGTACTGATGCTCATCCGCGCGCGCCGCGCCCGCCAAACACACTGCCGTCATAAAACACGCCGCTAATAAAACTCTTTTACTCATCCTAATTTCCTCCAATGTTATTGTCATTCTGACATACTTATAGTATCTATTTTTTTTCTAACATTTTTATCCTGAAATACAACGCTAAAGAGAAAACAAAAATTAAAAGTATAACAAGGCTATACCATTTTTTTCTAAAATTAAATTTGTCTATTGCTTTTTGGGCAAGCATCAAAGCTTTTTGGGCCAATGACTTGCCTTCGCCGACAACAGAGGCCACCTCTTCTTTGGAGAACGAATGTATATAGGTCCTTGCCTTGGTTAAAGAATTATTCGCTTCGTTAATATCGAATTGCGCGTCACTCACCTCCATTCCTAGCCGCTCGGCCTTTGAAGTCGATTCTTTTGCCTCGGCGATCTCTGTTTTAAAATCTTCGATGGAATTTTTAATAGCTAACGCGGTCTTAAAGCCTTTGGATGACGGGTTGTGGCATTTCAGGCATACAGCTCCGAGGCCTGTGCCAAGCATATCATCAGATGGTTTCATAATCTTATGGTTGCCGTGGCATGCCTCACATTCAGGAATGCCTAACCTGTCGTGAGCTGACTTATGCGGGCTCTTGCTGAACAAGTCATATGTTAAGGCATGGCACTGGCTGCAGATATTTCCGACATATATCGCCCGCGGCAAACCTGCGTCATGATTGCCATGGCAATTTTTACAGGACGGGCTGGACCTGTCCCCCTTAACAAGAAGCGCCTGGCCGTGAACGCTCTCTTTATAATCATCGATCTGATTGGTGGGTATGCCGTATTCCTTCATATATTCCTTATCCGAATGGCACCTGGCGCAGGTATTAGGCACGTTCAAGGCATAGGTAGGCGATGCAGGGTTATTCGCGGCCAGAATGTTATGGGCATTATGACAACTGGTGCAAACCGCGGATTTCTTATCGCCAAGGGCGTTTAATTTCCCGTGCTGGCTTACCTCATACTTGCTTAGCTGATCAGTAGGTATGTTCGGATTATATCTTTTCATATAATCTGCGTCAGAATGGCACCTGGCGCAGAATTTAGGTATATCTGCTCTTGCGGGTTTGCCTAGAAATCCTTTTGATGTATCCATAGCTATGGATACATCAAGAGAGGCAGGGTTTCCGCCGTGACAGTCAACGCATAGCACCACTTTTTTCGCATGCGCGTCATCCTGGCTGAATTTTTCCTTATGACACTCAAGGCATGAATTCATGGCTTCAGCGCTAAAAGCCTGGCTGCTAAAACACATAATACCTAAAACAAACAAACCGTATTTAAGAAAACTTTTTTTAATCATTGCCTTCCCTTATCAATTAAACCCCAAACAGTCATAAAAATCATAAAGATAAGCATAAAGATGCCTAATAATGTTAAAAACAGGTTCTTCTTCTCCTTGCGTGACCAGATATCAATAAAAGGCAATATCAACAAAATAAACCCCATTACGCCAAAGCCCAAAATGCCGATCACTTCGCCGTCAAAGATAAAAATCTTGCTGGGTATAAGTTTAAGCGTCTGAAACATCCATAAAAAATACCATTCGGGCTTTATCCCTGCCGGCGTAGACACAAAGGGGTCGACCTTTTTGCCTAATTCCGCCGGCAAGTACACCGCCAGAGACGCCAGAACGCCTAAAGCAAGCATCCAGGCTAATATATCCCTTAATAAAAAATTCGGAAAAAACGGGATTGATTTTTTTTCCTGCCTGTCTTTAACCGAAAGCGGCTCAGACATTCCCTGAAGCTGCACAAACGCCAGGTGTAGCCCTAAAACGGCAAATATGCACAGAGGAAGCACTATTATGTGGCAGGCGAAAAATCTTCCCAATGTCGCGTCCGACACCTCTTCGCCTCCGCGCAATATCGTCCTTAAGAAACCGCCTACATAAGGCACAGAACCCGCGATCTGCGTGCCTACCTTTGTCGCAAAAAAAGAC